>Ga0247727_10001046_pt1 | contig 67425 bp, 59 predicted proteins | sample WisWelCaveWW1625_FD_202498 | JGI IMG/M metagenome (GOLD analysis project Ga0247727, IMG submission 202498) | Biofilm microbial communities from Wishing Well Cave, Virginia, United States - WW16-25 | ecosystem: Environmental > Aquatic > Deep subsurface > Groundwater > Cave microbial mat | place... | reverse complement strand
AACCGGCGACGCGGCGAAGGCGATTGCCGCGGGCGCGGACACGGTGATGATGGGCAACATGTTTGCCGGCACCGAAGAAAGCCCCGGCGAGATGATTTATCTCGAAGGCCGCAGCTTCAAAGTTTACCGCGCGATGGGCTCGCTCGCGGCGATGAAGCAGGGCAGCAGCGACCGTTATTTTCAAGAAGGTGAAACCAATCAGAAAAAACTCGTGCCGGAGGGCATCGAAGGCCGCGTGCCGTATCGCGGCAAAATTTCCGATATCGTATATCAATTCGTCGGCGGCCTGCGCGCGGCAATGGGTTACGCCGGCTGCGCCAGCATTGCCGAATTAAAAACCAAAGCGCGTTTCATTAAAATCACCGCCGCCGGTTTGCGTGAGAGCCATCCGCACGATATCATTATCACTCATGAAGCGCCGAATTACAAGGTACATGGAAGTTGAAACGTAATTCGTAAAACGCAATTCGTAAAACGTTTTGCAGCAAATTGGAGGAAGGCATCAAGTATGAACGAGGTGTTAAAAAACATAAGCCGAGCAGACAGACGCGTGTTCACGGCCAGCGAGCAATTGGAACTGTATGCGACAAAACGGGGCAAGAGAAAGTCTCCGGATGGCGTCACGACAAGTGAACTGATCTGCTCTGCTCATGTTGGAACGAATGAGAACGTTTTTCCGTTAGTGCTAAGTCTGCACGTTCTGCCGGAATCCGTGGTCGCTGACGTTACTTATGGCACGGGCATCTTTTGGAAGAATATTGCGAAAGGAAAATACAAGCTACTCGCGACGGACATTAAGAAAAGAGTTGATTGCCGAAAGTTGCCGTATGATGACGCTACCATAGACTGTGTGGTTTTGGATCCTCCATATATGGAGGGGTTGTTTAGGCGTGACACTGGCAACTTGGCCGGAGCCGGAACCTACGCCGCTTTCAGGACCACCTACTCAAATGGAGAGCAGACAGTAGAGGGGCCGAAGTATCATGATGCGGTGCTCGATCTTTACTTCAAGGCCGGCCGAGAGGCCTTTAGAGTCCTGCGGAAATATGGAATTTTGATTGTTAAGTGTCAAGACGAAGTGAGTGCGAATACGCAGCGGCTGACTCATGTGGAGATCATCAACGAATATGAAACCATGGGTTTCTATACGAAAGATTTATTTGTCGTCGTGAGGCCCAACAAGCCCGCCGTCAGTCGCATCATAAAACAAGAACACGCCAGGAAAAACCACTCATACTTTCTCGTCTTCGTTAAGACGGAGGGTGGAAATCATCGCGGGAAAGGATTGCACAATGGGAATTCTTGAACGCTGGAAACTCACCGCCGAGGCGCTTGATGAAGTCATTTCTGCCAATCCAAGCTTGCGCGGTTTTATGTTTGGTTATGTAAGCGAATATAAGCTCAAGAAGATGTGGTTTTCTGACGAACGAATCAGCAACTTGATTAAATACGATAACCATGATCGGACAAGGAAAGGCGATCTCAGTTTCATTTACAATGGAGTGCAAATGAATGTTGAGGTAAAGTCACTCCAGACACGCTCTATTCGTAAGGCCGGTAGCGAATACATCGGGAAATTTCAGTGTGATGCAAGCGATAGGCGACAAGTTGCTTTGCCCAATCGACAGAAGATTGAGACGACGTGCCTTGTAGTTGGGGATTTTGATCTTTTGGCTGTGAACTTATTTGAATTTGAACAGGAGTGGCGCTTTGCTTTTGCCAAGAACAAAGACCTTCCGAGATCTCGGTCTTCAAAATATACTCCACGACAACAAAAATATCTTCTTGCGACCCTAATGGAAATAACATGGCCCCTCAAACCGCCTTTTCAGCCAGAACCGTTTCAGCTTTTGGACGAAATCGCCTTGGAAAAAGCTAAGAGACGGAAGTCTTGAATCATGCCGCCGACATTCCAATCACTCTTCAAACAATCGCTTCAAACCACATGGCAGCTCACTGCGGCCAACCGCCAGCCTGGTTATGAGAAAAATGTTTCGCGCATTCAGGGATTCGTGTTCGGCGCGTTGTTTGTCACGATCGTTAATTTGGTGGGGGAAATTCTTTTTCCTTTTGCTCGACCGGCGCTGGATCCGAGGGCGCTGACCACGGCCTGGGCGACCGCAATTCTCGCGGCGTTTGTTTATGCGTGGATCGTCGCGTCGATTGACCGCAACGAGAAAGAGCCATGGCACATGTTGCTCGTCGGCTTGCTTTGGGGGAGCATGGTGAGCGCCGCGATTGCCGGATTGCTCAACAGCATCGCCGACTTTTTTATCAAAGTGCCGGCGCACGTCGTTTCACCGTTCACCGAAGAGCTGACCAAAGGCACGATCTTGTTTTTGATTTTCCACTATGCCGCCGACGAATTTGACGACGCGCTCGACGGCCTAATTTACGGGGCGATGGTGGGCATCGGTTTTGCGATGACGGAAAACGCGACGTATTTTTTTCGCCACAATCCGGCGAACGATATCGGCGGCCAGCTTCAAACTTTTCAGTTTCTCCTGCGCGGCATATTGCAGGGATTGGCGGGACACGCCACTTACACGGCCATGATCGGACTTGGCCTCGGCTTGAGTCGTCAAACGCGGCAACGCCCGCTCAAAATCACGCTGCCGATTTTCGGTTTGGCGAGCGCCATCTTGGCCCATGCGTTGTGGAATAGCGACGCCGTGCAAAATTTTTTGGATGGCCTGTTCAATCAACAAAATCTTTGGAACGTCGGGCCGACCGCCGCGCGCGTCGCTTTGATCAATGGCCCGTTCTTCATCGGCGTCATCATCGCGACGATCTTTTCCTGGCGCAAGGAAGCGCAGGTGATTGCGCTGCAACTCGTCGACGAGCTGGAGCCGAGCGATCTTTATACGGCGCCGGCGATGATGCTGACAATCAAGGGGCGCTTCAAGGCGCGCTGGAAAATATTGTGGACGCGCGGCGTCGTTGCATGGTGGACCCTGCGCCAATTGCAGCGGGCTTATATCGAGTTGGCGTTTTGTAAATGGCGGCAGAAAAACGCCGAAGAGGTTCGTCAGCGAATTGAATTGTTGCGAGAAAAATTGAAGAGCTGATCATCCCCTCTTCTCTAAAACTTTCGATGCGCGTTTGGCGTCATAAGCTAAAACAGTTCAAACCAAAACGTTGATGACAATCATGCTATCGAAAGTTTTTGTAATTTTCTTGTTGTTCAGCGCGCCAGTCTCTGCGCAAAACCCGCCGCAACTTTCAAATCCCGACCGCATGCGTTTGGCCGAAGCGTTTCGTCTCGCCGAGGCGCTCGGCGATAGCATTTGGCCGGGCTGGAGCCAAGCGCCGTTTGCAGCGCTGCTCGTCACGCCGGAATATGAATTTTTGCTGCGGCATCCCAATCCTTCTCAAGATTTCACTTTTGCAAATTACGACTCGCTGCTGCAAAGCCAAGTCTATTTTCGCCAGCGTATTTTTCAAACCGATTTTCTCGCCACTTTTCCGGCAGTAAATGGCATGCCAACGATTGTCATCGGCCAGAGGGAAAACACCGCCGCGAAAAATTCGACAAGCTGGGCGATCACGTTGCTGCACGAGCACTTTCATCAGTTGCAAATGTCGCAGCCGAATTACTTTGCCGAGGTCAATGCTTTGGGATTGGCGCGCAGCGACGAGACCGGAATGTGGATGTTGAACTTTCCGTTTCCTTATGACTCAATCGCCGTGCAAAGGCAATTTGCAGTGATGATGCATACATTGGTCGCGGCGCTGGAATCGGTTAAAACGAAAAAATTCTCAAACCGGCTCGTTAAATACCGCGAGGCGCGGCAGCGCTTTCGGCATTTGCTCTCGGAGGATGATTTCAAATATTTCTCTTTTCAGCTTTGGCAGGAGGGCGTTTGTCGTTACACCGAATATCGCCTCGCCAGGTTGGCGGCGCAGAAATATAAGCCAAGTCCGGCATTTGCGTCGCTGCATGATTTCGTTCTATTTGAAAAAGAGGCCGAGACGATATTTGAGCGGATTATAATGGAACTCAAGGATGGCTCGCTGGCAAATGACCGGCGGGGGATTTTTTATGCAATGGGCGCTGCAGAAGCGCTGTTGCTGGATGCGGCAAAACCGGATTGGCGGCAGCGGTATTTCATAGAAAAATTTTCTGTCTTCAAATGACCAACTAATTATTTTTTCCCAGCAAACTCGCCACGGCGCTTTCGACCTCTTTAAAATCCGCCTCGCCGATCCATTGCTTGACAATTTGCCCCCTCCGATCGATCAGAAACATCGCGGGAATGACTTTGACTTTGTAAGCCTCCCACGCCGGATTTTCATCGGCATCCAAGAGAATGGGGTAAGCGATTTTATGCTTGGCGATGAACGCGCCGACTTTTTTCTTCCCATTCTCATCAATTGAATTTCCCACCACCGAAAAGCCTTTAGACGCAAACGCCTCATGCAATTTTTGCAGCGCGGGCATGCTCTTCACGCACGGCTTGCACCAAGTCGCCCAGAAATCCAGCAGGACGATTTTGCCGCGAAAATTTTCCAGCACGATTTTTTCGCCGGCCAAATTGGCCAGAGTAAAATTCGGCGCGGGACGCGGCAGCACCGGGGGAATGTAAGCGACCGGATCGGCATCGAAATCTTCTTTACATTTTTGCGAACAAAAATAATATATGTCGCCTTGATAATCACTTGTCGCCACAACTTTCTCAGGTTCAGTCGCGCCTTCAGTTATTCGGCAAACAGCGCAAGGGGCCTCTTTCGGAATTTGCGCCACCGCCTTCGAGTTTATCAACAACACAGCGGCGGCGATTCGCAAATATGTGTGTGCAATCTTCATCATTTTCCCTATAAAAATAAATTAAAACCGGCTAAAATCCAACCGACATCGCCAACCCGAGCCGCTCGTACCAAACCAAGAGCAGCGAGAAGCTGAGCGAGCGATAATAGTTCGTCAGCATCAAATGCGAGCGATCGCCATCATACATCGACCGCAATGAAAAACTTTCCGGCAAATCAACATTCACGCCGAAAGGAAAATTCAATTCATCATCCCACTCGGAATAATTCACGCTGGCATAGACCGACAGCGGCAGACGCCAGAGATGCTTCGATCCCGTCAGATAATAAGACTGCGTGCCTTGCGGTGAGCCGATGCGATCCGAGCTGGTGCCGAGAAAAATCGCCGGGCGCGAATGATTTTCCGTCAGCCAATACCAAGTCAACAACGGCCCCACTTCCTGCGCGGCGGCATTAAACTCAGCGCCGATCTGCAACGTGCGCAGCAGCCGATAATTCACTGTAAAACGCCAGCGTGGCCGTTCGATATCTGTATTGACATGGCGACCGGATACAACCCACTTCGTTTCCAAACCACTCCCACGGAGCGGCGCGCCTTCGCCGGGTCAGCCGCTTCAAGTCGGCGCTTGCGAAGTCGGACGCGGCTTTTTCGGTTTGTCTTGTGTTTCCTGCGGCCACGCCGGCGATGCAACCAAAATTAACCCCAAAACTAAAATCCGAAAGTGCATAAAATAATATAACGCATTTTGCAATTAAAAACAAGCCGGTCTTCCTCAGTATGAGATCAACAAACCAGTTGCCTTTCTGTGAAGGTTGATGTATTTTTAAAAGTAGGGTCGGATTTTTGCAAAAATAAAATCGGAACGCTTTATGGAAGTCCTCGCCTTTTTGATATTGTTTCTGATACTCCTCATTTACATTCGCAAGACCAATGAGCTCTCGGTGAAAGTTGAAAAAATGGCGTCTGAACTACACGGCCTGCGCAACGCCAGCGGCTCGATAAAACCCGCGACACCGAAAACCGAAAGCGCCGTTCCACCCATTCCCGCTTCTTCTCCGACACCGCCAGTAACGCCGCCGAAGGTTGTCGCGACTTCTCCGCCAAATATTAAACCATCTCGCACGCGCGGGGAGTGGGAAGCGCTGATCGGCGGCAAATGGCTCAATCGCATCGGCGCCTTCGCCCTCATTCTCGGCATCGGCTTTTTCCTGAAATATGCGTTCGACAATAATCTGATCTCGGAAACGCTGCGCGTGGCCATCGGATATGTGATCGGCGCGGCATTATTGTTCGGCGGCGCGCGCTGGCACAAAAAGGGTCTGGCGATTTTCGCGCAACAACGCGCCGGCGAGACGGACGTTTCCGCCGAAATCAGCCGTTTGAAAAATTTGCAGCAGTTGACGCTTTCCGGCGTTTGGCTTTTTTATTCAGTGATTTTGATGGTGACGGGAATTTGGCGCCGGCTGCAAGGCCTGCGGATTATGGCCATCGCTTTGTTTGGTCTCGCCATTCTGAAGATTTTTATTTACGATCTCTCGTTTCTCGAAAGGCTCTATCGCATCTTCTCGTTCATCGGACTCGGCGTCATTCTACTGCTGGTGTCGTATCTGTATCAGAGATACAAAGCCGTCATTTTTGATTCGCCAACACAAGGTTTTTCTGATGAGCACAAAAATTTATCCCCCGGGCCCTAAACCGCAATCGCCGTTTGCAGTTGCACGAGCCATTCGCCGCGACCTGGTCAGTTTTTGAAACAAACCGCCGGCGAATACGGCGGCCTCGCCTATTTCAAAGTCGGACCGCAACGGCTTTTTCTTTTGCATCAACTTGACGGCATCAAAGACGTATTGGTGGCGCACAATCGCAATTTCACCAAAAGCCGCGGGCAGCAATTGGCGAAACGCATTGGGGGCGAGAGCCTGTTGACGAATGAAAGCGAAGCGCATTTGCGCCAACGCCGGCTCGCGCCGCCGGCGTTTCACCCGCAACGCATCGAAACTTAGGCAGCATCACGACAAATTATGCGGCGCGATTGAGCGAGCGTTGGCAGGACGGCGCGACAAGGACCCTTCATCGTCGAAGCTAACAAACTATTTTCGTCGATGCTGCCAACAATACTTCGATCCCGAGTCTGCGTCGCGTTTGCAACGCTCGCCGCTTTTCGTTGTCGCCAAACACGGCGTCGCGGCAGTTTTGCTTTTGTCATTTTGTTGGGGCGCTAAAGCGGACGCATTCGCGGCAGTCATGCAGAGACGACAGGGGCCGCGCTCAACCCGCGCTTGCGATAACGGCAGCGCCATTTTGTTTTCGGAAAGCAGCCGGCAATTCGCCCGGTGATACTTTTTGCCGGATTTGGTGACGTAAACCGTATCGTCGCGAGTGTTCGCAATCGTGTTAATTGGCAACGTGAATTTCCAATAGCCAATTTGGCTTTGTCGCGCAAAGGTTTCAGCCGCAAGAAAAATCTCTTGATATTTGAATTGCGTCGTGTCCTCCCAAATTCGCGCCAACCCTTTCCGCAGCAATTCAACATTGACCGCAACGCTGTCACGCCACAAATATCCAAATGTTTCCGGCAGATTGTCATCAAATTCAAGCGCGGTCAATTTGCCAACGAAAAGTGAATCGAGAAATGCAGAGATTGGTGAAAGATTGGATTGGAGATTCGAAAAGGGCTGCACCCCGATAAGCCGGACGATTTCACCGGAAGTCAACTCGACGCGGCAACCATCTACTATTCGCAGAATCGAACACGGCATTCGCGTTTGGCCGAAAACCGCACCCGCCAACAGCAAAACTGCCAGCAGCGTGGTTTTGTTCAAAGCCCATCGCATTGCTCCGCCCCGAGAAATAATGATGGAAAATTAAATCGCGTCATTGAATTGATCGGGCAATATAACTAATTTTTGTCCAAAAGCAAGATCGTTTTTCACTTCCATTTTCGGCATTGTAATTTGCATCTTGTCACTTTCTCCCTCTTTTCTTTTCTGTAAAATCTTCGTATATTGCTTTTCAGTTAAATTTCCATCTTCTCAACAAATTTTCTAAACATCACATGGCTGAAAAAGAGCACATTCTCATCAAAGGTGCGCGCGAGCACAATCTCAAAAACATCGACGTCGACATTCCGCGCAATAAAATTGTTGTGATCACCGGGCTTTCCGGTTCCGGCAAATCGTCGCTGGCGTTTGACACGATTTATGCCGAAGGCCAACGCCGCTATGTCGAATCGCTCTCGGCGTACGCGCGGCAATTTCTCGGTTTGATGGAAAAGCCAGACGTTGATTATATCGAAGGTCTCTCGCCGGCGATCTCGATTGAGCAGAAAACCAGCAGCCGCAATCCGCGCTCGACCGTCGGTACGGTGACGGAGATTTATGATTATCTGCGTTTGTTGTTTGCGCGCGTCGGTGTGCCGCATTGCTATAATTGCGGCAAAAAGATCGAGCGCCAAACCGTGCAGCAAATGGTTGATGCGATTTTAGAATTGCCGGCGGGTACCAAATTTCAAATCTTATCGCCGGTGGTGCGCGGCCGCAAAGGCGAGTATCGCGAAGTTTTTGATAGCGCCCGCCGCGACGGTTACGTGCGCATTCGCGTCGACGGCGAAGTAAAGGAAGTCGCGAGTGAAATCAAGCTGGATAAAAATAAAAAGCACAATATTGAGATCGTCGTGGATCGTCTCGTGCGCGAAGACGGCATCAAAACGCGCTTGACGGACTCGCTCGAAACCGCGCTTCATCTCGCGAACGGTCTCGTCGTGATTGACGTGATCGGCCAAAAAGAAATTCTCTTCTCCGAGCATTTTGCCTGCATCGATTGCGGCATCTCGGTGGAAGAACTCGCGCCGCGCATGTTTTCATTCAACTCGCCGTACGGTGCTTGCCAAGCTTGCAACGGCCTCGGCACGACATTGGAAGTCGATCCCGATCTCGTGGTGCCCGATCCAAAACTTTCAATCAGCGAAGGCGCGATTGAAACGTGGGGTGAGAACAATGTCGACGGCTGGTATTATGGCCAGCTTAAAACCATCGCAAAAGAATACGGCTTTTCAATGGACACGCCGTGGGAGAAGCTTACCAAAGAGCAAAAGAAAGTGGTGCTGCACGGCTCCGGCGATCGCGAGTTTAAATTTGCCTACAATCGCGGCGACGGCAAAATGCAGGCGCAGTTTATGGGCAAATACGAAGGCGTCGTGAATAATTTAATGCGCCGTTACAAACAAACTGACTCGTCGTATATTCGCACGTGGATCGAAGGCTTCATGAATATCAAACCGTGCCCCACCTGCAACGGCGCGCGCTTGCGGCCGGAAATTTTGGCGGTGAAAATTCGCGACAAAAATATTCATGACGCCACCTGCATGTCGGTGAAAACGGCGTTGGCATTTTTTCAAGATCTCGATTTGACGGCGCGCGAGAAAACCATTGCGCATCAAATCATGAAAGAAGTGCGCGAGCGTCTCGGTTTTCTCGTGAATGTCGGTTTGGATTATCTCACGCTCGACCGCAACGCCGGCACACTCTCCGGCGGCGAGGCGCAACGCATCCGGCTGGCGACGCAAATCGGCTCGCAGCTCGTCGGCGTGCTGTATATTCTCGACGAGCCCTCGATTGGCTTGCACCAGCGCGACAATCGCAAGCTGATCGACACGCTCGTGCGCTTGCGCAATCTCGGCAACACCGTCGTCGTGGTCGAGCATGATCACGAAACAATTGAGTCGGCGGATTGGGTGATCGATCTCGGGCCGGCTGCCGGCGTCGAAGGCGGACACATCGTTGCCGCGGGCACGCCGAATGAAGTTGCGGAAAATGAAAAATCATTGACCGGCGCGTATCTTTCTGGGCGAAAGTATATTCCGGTGCCGTTGAAACGCCGCACTGGAAATGGAACGAGCCTCGAGCTTCTCGGCGCGCGCGGCAACAATCTCAAAGAAGTGAGCGTCAAAATTCCGCTCGGCGTGTTTAATGTAATCACCGGCGTTTCCGGCTCCGGCAAATCGACGTTGATTAACGAAACACTGTATCGCGTGCTCGCGCGGGAAATCAACAGTGCCAAAGATCAGCCGCTCGCCTTTAAAAAATTGCTCGGCTTGCAGCATCTCGACAAAGTCATTGACATCGACCAATCGCCGATTGGCCGCACCCCGCGCAGCAATCCGGCGACTTACACCGGTCTATTCACACTGATTCGCGATATGTTTACGCAAACGCAGGAGGCAAAAGTTCGCGGCTACAAACCCGGACGTTTCAGCTTCAACGTGAAAGGCGGCCGCTGCGAGGCCTGTCAGGGCGACGGCATCATTAAAATCGAAATGCACTTTTTGCCGGATGTGTATGTGACCTGCGAAGTCTGCAAAGGCAAACGCTATAATCGCGAGACGCTGGAGGTAAAATATAAAGGCATGTCGATTGCGGAAGTTTTGGACATGACTGTGAGTCAGGCGCTCGACTTTTTCCAGCATGTTCCGCCATTGAAAAGGAAATTGCAAACGCTTTACGATGTCGGACTCAGTTACATCCATCTCGGCCAACAAGCGACGACTCTTTCTGGCGGCGAGGCGCAGCGCGTGAAACTCGCGACTGAGTTATCGCGCGTTGCAACGGGACGAACGGTTTATATTCTCGACGAGCCGACAACCGGCTTGCACTTTGAAGACGTGCGCATGTTGCTCGGCGTGCTCAATCGCCTCGTGGACATGGGCAACACCGTGATCGTCATCGAGCACAATCTCGACGTGATCAAAACCGCGGATTATCTCATCGATCTTGGCCCTGAAGGTGGCGATGCGGGCGGAAGAATCATTGCGACCGGCACGCCGGAAGAAGTTGCGAAAGCGCCGGAATCCTACACCGGGAAATTTTTAGCCGCTATTTTAAAAACCGCGCGCCGCGAAGACCTCAGCAGCGGCAACGGCAAACTGCTGGTCGAAGTGCCGGATCGCCCTCTGCGGAAATTGGAATCCGAAGTCGAATGGAAAAAACGCACGCGCAAAGCGGTAAGGGTGGCGCTGGAGGAAGATGAGGAAGATTTTGGCGGCCGGCGAAAGAAAAGCGGGAAGCCGAAAAAGAGATAAATTTTGTTTGTGAAATTGACCGGTCAATAATTCTGAAATGCGCCGCAAAATCTCTTGCTTTTTAAAGTTCACCGCATACATTGGCCAGCAGATGGCCTAAAAACGTCATGGAAAATTCCGATCTATTCACCAGAACGGCTGACGCGTTTTCGCAAGCAAAAACCGCATTAAAAAGCAAGCGCGCCGTCATCGGCTTCGACGGCTTTGTCGATGAAATCGTTCGCCTGGTCGATAAGCGTTCGTCGCGCGACGAATATTCAACGATTCCAACCATCGCCAAATTTGCCGAGCGCATTGGCGGCGCCGCCGGCAAAAGCGCCAACCTCGAATTAGTCGTGCAAAAAAGAAAGCTCGGCGGCAACGGCCCGATCATGGCGAACGCGCTGGCGACGTTCGGCGCGCGGGTGACTTGTATCGGCAATCTCGGCCATCCGGCGCTGCATCCGGTTTTTGAAGAATTTGCCGGACGCGCGAAGGTGATTTCAATCGCCAATCCTTGTCACACCGATGCGCTCGAATTCGAGGACGGCAAGCTCATGCTCGGCAAAATCGAACCGCTGAGCGAGATTACGTGGGACAATCTCATGCAGCGCGTCGGCGAAGAAAATTTTGCGGAACTCGTCGCCGGCTCGCATCTGATTGGTTTGATGAATTGGACGATGATTCCATCCATGTCCGCCATTTGGCAGAACATTCTGCAGCGCATTTGCCCCACTTTGCCCGTCTCCGGCAAAAATCATTTCGTCTTTTTCGATCTTGCCGATCCGGCGAAACGATTGGCCGAAGATATTCGCGGCGCGCTGGAGCTGATTGCCAAATTTCAAAATTATTTTCAAGTCATTTTGGGGACGAACGAACAAGAGAGTTTTGAAATCGCCGTTGCGCTCGGTCTCGAACCGCCGGACAATCGGAAAGAGTCGATCCGGCGCATGGCGCAAGAGATTCGCGCCCAACTCGGCTTGCACAGCGTCGTGGTTCATCCGGTGCAATACGCCGTTGCCGCTTCCGCCGACGAAGCCAAACTTGTGGAGGGCCCGTGGGAGCCGAAGCCGCTCATCTCCACCGGCGCCGGCGACCATTTCAACGCCGGCTTTTGCCTCGGCCATTTGTTGGGATTTGATCTCGAGATGTCGCTATTAACCGGCGTCGCCACTTCGGGATTTTATGTGCGAACGGCGAAAAGCCCGGCAATCGACGATCTCATCAATTTTATGCAAAATTGGCCGAGGTCATAATTCATTGCTCTCCAATTCTCCGTGTTGAAAAGGCGCCAAAGGGTTTTTAGCTTGTTCGAAAAACTCGTATAGTACAGCATTCTACTGGAGAAACTATGCCCAATCATTTCATTCAGGTCGAAATTCCGTGCGCGGATTTTGATCGAGCGAAAACGTTCTATGAAGAGGTTTTCGGCTGGAAAACGAATTACGTGCCGGAGATGGAATACATGCTGTTTGAAACCGGCGGCGATTTGAACGGCGGTTTCTACAAATCCTCCGAGCATGTCGGCCGGCAAGGCGTGGTCAATTACATCAAAGTCGATGATATTGAAAAAAGCCTGGAGTCTATCGAAAGTCACGGCGGCAAAACCATCGTGCCGCGCACTCCGGTCGCCGACACCGGTTGGTTCGCGCTATTTGGCGATCAGGACGGCAATGTGCTCGGGCTATGGAAGGACGCCAAAGAGTGACAAAATTTCGCTTGACAATATTAAAAAATTTTATATCTTCTAAAAACTTTTTTTAGTCTTTCAAGAGAAAATCGCTGCATACCTAAAATCGATCAAATCCCCGATATTGGCGAATCATTAAACAAAATGACGCCTCGTTTAAAACAACGCGCCGGCTGAAACGGCAAAGGTCAACTATGCAGACGGAAAAATTTGACGGCATCGACCTGCAAATTTTAAACGTGCTTCAAGCCCGGGGCCGCACCAAACGCAACGAGCTTGCCGAAAAAGTCAAGCTCTCGATTCCGGCGGTGAGCGAGCGTTTGCGTAAACTCGAGGAACGCGGCATCATTCGCAGTTTTAACGCCGTGCTCGACGCGCGCAAAGTCGGGCTGGAGGTGACGGCCTTTATTTTTGTGATGGTGGAATCATCGACTTATTATGCGCAAATCATCGAGCGCGCCGCCGCCCATCCGGAAATTCTCGAGTGCCACGCCATCACCGGCGAGGGGTCGCACATTTTGAAGGCGCGCACGCAAAGCACCGCGACGCTGGAAAAATTGCTCTCGCAGATTCAATCGTGGCCCGGCGTCCACAATACCCGCACCAGCATCGTCCTGTCAAGCCCCAAAGAAAGCACGGAACTGGCGTTGAAGCATTTAACCCCGGCGGCGTGAGTGGAACGCCTACCCTCTTATTGTGGATTGCTTTCTTTCATTCCGATAACTTCGTAAAGCGTATATTCGCCGCTCTTGCCCCGCAACGTGACGTGAATACAGCAGTGCTTCACGCGAACAAAATCGCGCACTTCTTTATAAGCCTCTTCTGAGACGAGAAATCTTGTGCCCAATTCCTTGTTGGCCGCTTCAATGCGGTTGGCAAAATTCACGGCATCGCCGATGGCAGCCAACTTCTTCATATTGGCGATGCCAATCGTGCCCACCACGACTTCTCCATAATGTGCGCCAATGCGAATCTGAAAACTCTTTTTGTACATCGTTTCCAAATACGGATTTAGCTTCTGCACCGCTTCGAGCATCTCAAGGCCTGCTTTGACGGCGCGAAAAGCCGCGGCAGTTGGATCATGCACACCAAACAGTGCCATGATGCCATCCCCGACATAGTCACTAATGTAACCGCCGTTGCGGCTGATCACCTCGCCCATGAGAAAAAAGTAGCGGCTCAAAGCGTGAATGACATCATACGGCGGCAGGGCTTCGCAAAACGAAGTGTACCCGCTAATATCCGCAAATAGAATGGCAATCTGCTTTTCTTCACCTACAGAGCCGGGCGTCGCGCCAGCCTTGATTTGACTCGTCAATTCCACATCGATCTCATCCAGCACCGGTCGCCGCAATTTGACCTCACCGGTTATTCGAGTTTGGCAGGCCAGCCGTATCTCCGGACCGAAATGGAGTCGCTCGGCGAGTTTTTTCTCTTTCACGTTGCGCGGGTTACAATGCTCCAGGCCTTCCAAAATGAGGACGCGACAAGTGGAACAGCGCGCCTTTCCGCCACAGGCATGCGCATGTGGAATACCGGCGCGCAACGAGGCCTGGAGAATGGTTTCAGCCGCGGCCGTTTCTACTTTTCGCTCATCGGGAAGATAATAGATGCGTGGCATGGCCAAGGTCTTTCATCTTTGTAAACCACAGGCTGTAAAAAACTCGGCGCGCAGCTCGGGGTTCTTCTCATACTCGCCGCGCCAAAACGTCGTGCGGGTGAGTGGTGAGCTTTCCTGAACTCCCCACATTTCAGTGCAGAGATGATGGGCCTCCAAATACACCGCCACGCCGTGCGGCTGGAGCATGGCCTGCAGAGTTTCCGCGATCTGCTGCCCGATCCGTTCCTGCACGGCAAAACGCTTTGCAAAAAGCCGCACGAGGCGCGTGAGCTTTGAAATGCCGATGATGCGCTCGTTGGCAATGTATCCCAAATAGGCCTGCCCATAAAACGGCAGCGCGTGGTGCTCGCAGAGCGCAAAAAACCGGATCGGCCCCTCGATCACCTGGCTGATGCGGCAGTCCGATCCGCCTCGGCACTCGGTTTCGAACGCCTTGAGCAATTTAGGGTCGCCGTCATAGCCCGCGGTGATGTCGAACAAGGCGCGAACAAAACGCTGCGGCGTTTCCTTGGTGGCCGGCGTGCTCAGGTCCAATCCAAACGCCGTGAAGATTTCGGCCATGTAGCTTTCGAACTTTCGCATGTCCTCATTCGAAACGTGGCGACGGTGCAGTTGCACGGCCGCGCGAAAATCTCGATCCTCAGCATCTTGATAAAGGGTCATTATTTCTCCTGTTTGATTAGACTTTTGTTGGCCGGAAGAAACTCAGCTCACGGAATGGAACACACGGAAGCGATTTTCATAATTCATTTCTGTGAGCCGTTCCACTTCCGTGAACAATTCATGCTTTTAATGATTTTCCGGCAACCGCGCTTTGAGATCTTCGGGACGGAACGGGCCGGGTTCGGCGATCAGACGCCGGGCCGCCTCCACTTGTCCCCAGACGTTCCACAACAGCACGCCCCGCACGCGGCCCTCTCGCAAATAGTAAACGACGCCCTCGCGAAACGGCTCTTTCCAATTGGATACGATATCCATTCGCGAATCCAATTCTCCAACGGCTTCATATCCCAACTCAAAAAGATCGGAGTAAAAGAACGGGAGATGATGATAAGCTGAAGGCTCTCCGGCCATGGCTTGCCCAGCCAGGCGGCCCATGGTATTGGCGTTGTCCTCGTGTTCCACGCGGAGAAGTTTTCCGAGAGCAGGGTTGTAGAAAGCGGCGACGTCTCCTGCCGCATAAATGTCGGGATATTTCGTTCGCAGAAATTCATCCGCCAGAATGCCATTTTTGAGTTCAAGTCCTGCCGCCTCGGCTAACTCGATGTTCGGCTCGATGCCGATTCCCGCCACGACGCCGTCAACCGGAAGCGTCTGGCCGCTGCGAGTTTTCAACGTGATTCGATCTTTGCCCGCTTCCGCATCGACCACAAATTCTTCCGGCAACAGTTCGACGCCCTTCTGCCGGTAGAAGTCGTTCAGAAATAGCGACAACTCGCGCGGAAAAATGTTTGCTCCGATTCCTTCTCTCGGAAAAATAAGCGCCACTTTTTTGCCGTTCGTTGCCAGAGCCGCGGCGATCTCCGAACCGATGAAGCCGCCGCCGATCACGGCGAAGCGCTCGACTTGCTCGGTGAGGCCGCGCAGCCGCTCGTAATCCTGCAACGTGCGAAAGTAAATGATGTGATCGCCGCCGAAGGGCAAGCGCGCCGGCGAGCCGCCTGTTGCCAAAAGCAATTTGTCAAAGGTGTAAACCGTGCCCTGATCATCGGTGACGCTTTTATGGCGTGGATCGAGTGTCCGCGCTTTCCGGCCGAGATGGAATTCGACGCCCTGGCTATCGGTTTTGCGCCAGATGCTCTCCAATTTTTCACCTTGCCAAAGCCCCTTCGAAAGAGGAGGGCGGTTATAAGGTTTGTGCGGCTCCGCGCTAATCAGTCCGATCGCGCCGTTTTGATCGACTTGACGGATACCACCGATGGCAGCATCAGCGGTCATGCCGCCGCCAATAATCAGATAGGTGTAGTGTGGCATTTTTTCTCCTAATGTTTATAAAGAATAAATTCCTTGAACAAAGAGCGCATGCTCAATCCCGCTAGGGATGAAATGTTTATAGCGCGTGAGTTCGGACAACGTGTCCGAACTCCGAAGTAGTGACATGTGAGAATGCTAAGGTGAATGAGCAACGTCGGAATTGATCAACACAATAACATGTCACTCCTAGCGGAGTTTTCCCGACAAAAAGCGATCCGCGATTATAAACATCCCACTCCTAGCGGAGTTTGCCGACAGTTGCTGAAAGCTAAATTTTGTCATCCTCAATAACCCCCAGTTTGTGGCGGAAGACCAGCTCGCCGCCAATAAAGTTCGAGAAAAGCAGTCCGGTGACGGCTGTGCCACAAAGAAAGATTTCAATCGTTGTGGCCAATTCGATTTGCGGATATGGCTTCAGGCGCAATCCGAACAATACGCCAAACCACATCAGCCACACGAAGTTTAAAAGCGCGTGAAGCGAAGCCTTCTTCCACGCGGCGTGGGTTGTCGGCAGCCGAAAGTAATCCATGGCGCCGAAGACAGCCGCGGCAATTCCTCCCAGCAATCCGCCCCGGCCATGGCATAGAAGGCCGCACCCGCAAAAGAGCTTCCCCCGCCGAGGCGCGCCAGAGCGTCCAGCGTCAAACTCACCGGAAAAAGCGCCGAGGGGAAATGCACGAGCATGGCGTGTATGGGATGATCGAACATCCTGGCGCGCAGGAACTGTCGAAAAAAGCGGGACATTCTCATCCTCTCAGAACGAAAACGATCAACAACACCAAAGCGATGGCCGCGATAACGGGATGAGCAAGCGCCAGAAATTTCGGCACCGGCTTTTTCTGCATATCGAAAGCAAAAAGCCCAAAACCGCCAAGCGCAGCGACGACAAATAAAACAAGGCTCACGATCGGTGAGGGGCCGGCGCTTCCGGTTACGAAGAAAATCACGAGCAATAGCGCAACCGCTGCCAATCCACCGTGGATAAATACGGCCGGCTTGGGCGTCGGCTTGTTTTTAAGAATGGCGACCAGAGCTACGGCCCCGAAGACTGCAGCCAGCACAAAAAGACCAATGGCTGTAGTTAACATTTTTCGTTCCTCCTTTCAGGGTTCGTTTGTATATCATGTGAATTGTGTGAGCGAGGGTGTCCAACCGGAACGCGGCGGGCACCCCAAGGCTCTCAGGACTGGAATTGCTTCGGAAACTGTTTGATGATTCCTTCGCTCAACATATCGGCCATCTCGAGAATCTCCTGATGAACTTTCTCGTAAGCCGCGATGCTCGCCGCATAGTTGCCTTGCAACTGAGCGACTGCATCATCCAAGGTCAGGTCCAGATGCATTTTCATCATCGTCTTTATGTGATCAAGCGGCCAGTTTTTGTGGTTCGCACCGTTCAGGAACGCTGCGATCTCATCCGCATTCGCGTACCAACGCGTTTGTGCATCATTGACCTTGCCCGTGTCGCTCGCTTTGGCGGCATCAAGCAATTGAGCTGCAATCAGAATATGATCCTTGGAATGTGCAGCGCTTACTGTCTTCAACTGAGCTGGCTCATTCCAAGACTTTATGTCAAGTTGACGTCAACTTCGCATCTAATCTGTTGTTTCCTACTCTATCGCGCGATTGCTCGATTGATTCAAGAGTTGGCGCATGTGCTCCAGCCAGCCGCCGGTTTGCCCTCCCGGCCCGACCGACGCCAATACCGTTCGCGTCGCCGGCTTGAGCAAGCTCTCCAAACGATCGCCGAGATCGTTCATCATTACGGCCAACGCGATACTGTCTCGGATATACCAAGCCGTCAAATCAACCAACAACCTTTGACGCGTGCGCACGGCCAGCGCTTCTTCGCCCGCGGCCATCTCGCCGGCCAGCACTTCGGCTCCGTCTGCAACCAGCACCAACCAACGCGCCTGCTGTTCGGGCGCGACGCGATAACGATACAAATGGCCACGACAGCCATCACATGCTTGCGGGCATGCCTCCATACACAGGGTGGTGACTTCAACCCCGTGTGTTTCAGCGTGGGCTAAATTTTCGGCCAACGCCATCGCCTCCTGAGGCCAAATCGCCACCAGAAGCCGCGTTTGCGCCGCTTCGACCAGCGCGCGAGCTTCCTCCAATAGCACCGAATAACCTCGCGCGTTCCAGACATATTCGTGCTCAATCGGACTGGCGAGCGTTTCCAGTGAAGCTTGGGCCGACGCGAGCGCCTCTTGAAAACGGCTGCCCAATCTTAGTGTCAATTCGTGCGGCGGCACCGGCGCATAGCGAACTCCGGAGGAAGTGGAAAGACGGACAACGGCGCCACGCTCTTCAAGCTTTTGCAGAACCGCATAAACATTGGCGCGAGGCAAACCAGAGTTTTTGGCCAACTCATAGCCGTTCTGCGGATGGCGTTGGAGCAACGTCAAATAAGCGCGCGCTTCATATTCACTGAAGCCAATCTCCTGAAGCAGTTTTATAATTTTTTCCTTTTTCATGAGCTTTTCCATTTTACGTAGTTGTTTAAGCAACTACTAATGAATTATCAATTCTCGTGCCGTGCTAAATATGCCAAAACAAAAAGCCACTCAGAATATCCTAAGTGGCTATTTATTGAAGATCTGTTCGCAGAAATTTTTTAATGTAACAATCGGGTAGGGCAAACCAGTCAATTGCAGTTTATGCAAACGATTTTGAACGGCTATTATATTTTTTGCAAGAGCAATCAGGCTTCGTGAACACGCGTCACCGCCCAACTCCGAATAAATTCGATGATGTCCCGCGTATCCGTTCCCGGCCCGAAAATTTTCCCCACGCCCATCGTTTCAAGCTGCTTCGCCTCTTCCGGCGGGATGGTGCCGCCGCCGAGGAGCAGCACGTCATCCATCTGATTTTTTTTCATCAAATTCATAATGCGCGGAAACAGCGTCATGTGCGCGCCGGAAAGCAGCGAAATGCCGATGACGTCGACGTCTTCTTGCAGCGCCGCTTCCGCAATCATTTCCGGCGTTTGATGCAAGCCGGAGTAAATCACCTCGAACCCGCCGTCGCGCAGCGCGCTGGCAATGACCTTGGCGCCGCGATCATGGCCGTCCAAACCGACTTTGCCGACGAGAACACGAATTTTGCGTTGCATAGAAAAGGATGCTCCTATTGTCTAATTTTGAAAAGTTCTCCACTAATGCCACAATCCAGCAATCCAACACGCCAAAATCAAAACACCGGTTCTTCTCGCCACGTGCCGTAAACGCCCTTCAACACGTTGATCATCTCGCCGAGCGTGCAATAGGCGCGGCTGCAAGCGATGAGCGGCGGCATGAGATTGCGATCTTCCTGCGCCGCGACTTTCAGTTGATCGAGCGTCTGCCGCACTTTGGTCTTGTCGCGTTCGGCGCGCAGCTTTTTGAGATTTTCATTTTGCTCGTTTTCAACTTTGGGATCGATTTTGAGAATCGGGATGTCGAGTTTCTCGTCCGTTTCGGCATGCGCGTTGACGCCGACGATGAGGCGTTCCTTCTTTTCGATTTCCATTTGATACTGCCGCGCCGCCGCCGCAATTTCGCGCTGGAAGAAACCTTGCTTGATCGCCGGAATGACGCCGCCGAGCGCCTCGATTTTTTGGAAATATTCTTCCGCCGCCTCTTCCATTTGCGTGGTCAACTGTTCGACGAAATAAGAACCGGCGAGCGGATCGACGGTGTTGGTCACGCCGATTTCATGCGCGATGATTTGCTGCGTGCGCAGCGCGATTTTCGCCGCAAATTCAGTGGGCAGCGCCCAGGTCTCATCGAGTGAGTTGGTGTGCAGCGATTGCGTGCCGCCGAGAACACCGGCGAGCCCCTCGAATGCGGTTCGCACGACGTTGTTGAAAGGCTGTTGTCCGGTCAGCGAGCAGCCGGCGGTTTGGGTGTGAAATCTCAATTTCCACGAGCGTTCATCTTTTGCACCATATTTGTCGCGCATGCGGCGCGCCCAAATTCGCCGCGCCGCCCGGAATTTCGCGATCTCTTCAAAAAAATCGAGATGCGAATTGAAGAAAAAAGAAAGCCGCGGCGCGAACTCGTCGACTTTCATGCCGGCGGCCACCGCCGCTTCGATGTAAGCAAATCCATCAGCCAAGGTAAACGCCAATTCCTGCACGGCGGTGCTGCCGGCTTCGCGGATGTGATAGCCGCTGACGGAAATCGTGTTCCACTCGGGCACGTGTTGGGCGCAATATTTAATCGTATCGACGACGATTTTCATCGACGGCTCGGGCGGAAAAATAAATTCTTTTTGCGCGATGTATTCTTTGAGAATGTCGTTTTGCAAAGTGCCGCGCAATTTCTCCGGCGGCACGCCCTGCTTCTCCGCCACGCCGATGTAAAACGCCAGCAAAATCGCCGCCGGCGAGTTGATCGTCATCGAGGTGCTGACTTTGTCGAGCGGAATGCCGTCGAAAAGAATTTCCATGTCGCGCAGCGAAGAAATCGCGACGCCGCAGACGCCGACCTCGCCTTCGGAGAGCGGATCGTCGGAGTCGCGGCCCATCAGCGTCGGCAAATCGAACGCCGTCGAGAGGCCGGTTTGTCCATGTTCGAGAAGATATTTGAAACGCTTGTTGGTGTCGGCGGCGGCGCCAAAACCGGCGAACTGGCGCATCGTCCACAGGCGGCCGCGATGCATGTTGGCGTGAATGCCGCGCGTGTAGGGAAACTCGCCGGGAAAGCTGATATCGCGATCAAAATCGATGTGCTGAATATCTTCGGGTCCGTACAAATCATTGATCGGGACGCTCGAAGTCGTCATGAATTTAACCGGACGATCATTGAATTGCGCGGCGGTGCTTTTTTTCCAACGCGCGCGCGCTTGTTTGAATTTTGAATTGTCTGCGGACATGGTTGGCTCCCGTGGGTTTTGGTTAAAGTTTTATTCTTGGGTTAAACCCATGCCTTGTTACGTGATTTTTAAGATGAAGCTGAAAGTCGCCGTCTTGCTGTCGGCAATGTTATTTACCTCCATCAGCAACACCGAATTGAAAATCCTGTCGTTTTATTGCGCGGCTCACCGGGAAAATAAAGCTGCGTCGTCAGAATCCGCTGATTCGGCGCTTGCACCTTCACGTGAAAGTGGCGCGTCCGTCCGGCGTACGGGCCCGGAACGATTGTCTTGAGAGTGTATCGGCCGGCCGCATCGGTAAATTGATGCCCGCGCAGTTTGTAGCCGACGTCGTCGTACACGCCGTTGTCATCCGCATGCCAAAAGTCGACGAGTGCGCGCGCCACCGGCTTGCAGTCCGTTGTCAGCACGTAGCCGGTGACGGTGATTTTGGTCCCCGCGATACCTGGCTCCAGCAGCGAAGTGCGTTTCGGCGAATTGGGGGTGTAGTAAGGCCCCTCCGTTTGTCTTGGAGTCGCATCGTCATCGTCGGCACAGTCGGGCGTCGGCGGTTTAGTTGCAGATTGTCCCATCGTTGCGGGAGCCGCCTCCGTTCGCCTATTCCAAAAGGCGAGCGCCGTGGCTACTGGCATGGCGAGTAAACTTTGCAAGAACTCGCGGCGCGTGCGCCTTGTTTGTTTGATTCTTTCCATGCTGACCTCTTTCTTGATTGCCAAACATTCACTCTTAATTTGGTATGCCAATTTTTCGATTTAATGAAATTTTGAACTTCTCCATCAATTCATCCACAACCCGATACGGCGAGAGTTTTTGATTTTGAAAATTGTCCAAGCTCACATTCAAAATCTGCCGCGATTCTTCATCCCAAAACTCCTGTTTCAATCTTCGCATCACTAATTCGTGAATTTTCTTTTCCAATCTTTGCTTGCGCTTTGCCGCGAGGCGGCCATCCAGCATGAGAAAATCGCGATGCGCTTGAATTTTGGCCCACGCCTCTTCGACGCCTTTCCCCGACGAGGCGACCGTTGAAACAACCGGCGGATTCCACGGCGCGGCCGGGCGCAAATGCAAGATCGCTTCCAGCTCGCGCACCGCCCGCTGCGCGCCGTCGCGATCAGCTTTGTTGAGGACGAAAATATCGGCGATTTCCATCAAGCCGGCCTTCATCGCTTGCACCGAATCGCCGCTTTCCGGCACTAAAATAACCACAACCGTATCTGCGGCTTCGACGATGTCAAGTTCGGACTGGCCAACGCCGACGGTTTCGAAGATGATAAAATCTTTGCCGAACACATCGAGCACGTCCGCCGCTTCCTGCGCTTTTTGCGACAGCCCGCCGAGCGAGCCGCGCGTCGCCATGCTGCGAATGAACACGCCCGGATCGGTGGTGAGGTCGTGCATGCGCACGCGGTCGCCGAGCAGCGCGCCGCCGGTGAATGGGCTCGTCGGATCGACGGCGATAATGCCGGCGGTTTTTCCGGTCGCGCGAATCATTTGGGCGAGCTGGTCCACCAGCGTTGACTTGCCCGCGCCCGGCGGCCCGGTGACGCCGAGGCGATATGCATGTCCGACTTTAATGTAAAGGGCATCGAGTATCTCGCGGGCTTGAACGCCGTCGTTTTCGACCGCAGAGATCAGCTTGGCCAATGCACGCCGCGATCCAGAGAGAAATTCGGCGAGAAGCGGATTCGACATCATGACTGATTCTCTCTTTGTATTTCCCACAACTTTGCATATTTCGTGACCACATACGCCGCCGATAGACTGGCCAACATAAATCCCCGCAGGCCATCAAGAAAGCCGGCTTTCAAGATGTACATCCGAAAAAAAAACCAGCCCGGTCGGAATAACAAATCCACTAAATGAAAACGCTTGCCTTGACGATGCAATTCCTTCGCCGCGAGCGAGGTGTAATGATTGAATTTTTCAAAATAATGTTGCAGGTTGCGATCAGTGTAATGCAAAAGATGATGGCGCAACCGGCCAACCCGCCCATCAATTTGCACGCCTTCATGAACTTGCTTGTCATTGAACCGACCCGACTCGCGGCGAAACAGGCGCAAGACGTAACCCGGATACCAGCCGCCGTGCCGAATCCACTTCCCGAGAAAATTCGCCAGGCGCGGCATTTCAAAACCATTGGCGGCGGAATGATCATTTAAAGCCGCAACGATTTCGTCGCGCAACTCCGGCGTCACGCGCTCGTCAGCGTCGATCCACAACACCCAATCGCCGGCGCATCGTGAAAGCGCGAAATTTTTTGCCGCCGAAAAACCTTCCCACCGGCGAATGAAAATTTTCTCGGTGCAATTTCTTGCCAATGCAACGGTGTCATCCGTGCTTTCGGCGTCAACGACGATGATCTCATCAACCCATTGCAGCGAAGCCAGACAGGCGCGAATATTTTCGGCCTCGTTTTTAGTGATGACAAGGGCGGAAATGCTAATTTTCTTTTCTACGCTTTGAATTTTTATCGACTCAATACGGATTTATAAAACCAATTCCGCGTTAACGAGAGAGGGCTGCAACAATCCGACGCGCTTGGAATGCCGTTGATCATAAATCTCCCGCACCGCGCTGGCGATCCATTCCGGCATGAACTCGGTCACGCAGATCTGGCCGTATGGCATATCGCAAACTTTTTTCCAACACGGCGCGCAGGGAAGATCGCGAATGATTTTGACGCCGCGATCATAGAAATCAACTTCAGCGGCGCATGAAAGCCCGAACCAACCAACGACGTATTTTTTTAATCCGATAGCGATATGCAGGCCGAGCGAATCGCCGCTCACGATGATGTCGGCTAAATTTTCGAGAACGACGCCGGCGCGCAGTCCAAGCGTCGTCGGCGTGGGAATGGCGATGCCGCCGGTCAGCTCGACGATTCTTTGATTGCGTTCCGTATCTTCACGGCCGCCGAGCAAAATGATTTTGGCCTCCGGCGTCTCCGCAGCGATTTGCCGAATGGCTTGCGCCTGCGTTTCAACCTCTAATTTTTTTAACGCGAATAGCTGCGAGCAGCCGGTGTTAAAACCGATCACGGTGGCAGCGTCTTCAAGTCCGAGTTCTTTCCGCCAGCATTCACATGCCGCCAACTCATCGGCGGTCAGCTGCAACACATATTCATCGCGCCGATAATCGCTTTCCCAAGCTTCGGCGAGAATGTCGTTGCCGGTGCGTTTGTTGATGCGAAATTTGAAATGATCATCGACGCCGAGACGAAAGCAGTATTCGGCCCCGGCAGTGAGCGGCACGATCGCGCCATTTTCATTCAAGCCAAAACCGCGCTTGGTTTCAGCATTCACGGCATTCATGAAAGCTGCAGCCGGCCGGCTTTTGTCGGCATTCAGCGCCAGCTCAAATCTTTGCTGCAAAAGAATCATGCGATTCTCGTCATTCCATTCGACGCGATGATTGATAGACGGATTATTTTCCAGCAGCGGCAGCGCATTTTTGCGCGTGATCCAGGTGATGTGGCTATTTGGATAGTTGCGTTTGATCGCCGGCAATTGCGCCGTCGTCGCCAGCACCGTGCCGAGCGCGTCGAGATTCACGATAAGAATCCGCGTTCCCATCGGAATGCGATCCTGGCATCCCTCGCATAATTTGTATGGAACGCACGGTTTGTAGCCGGTGAAAAGACGGCAATCCGGAATCAAGGTTTTGGGTTGATCGGGTGAATTCATAACACAAATTTAGTCGTTCGACTTGCCTCTTGCCAAGTAACTTAAAGATTTAGGGAGTGAAGTGCAAGCAAAAAATCCGCTTGCTTCTTTCGACTCGTATGATTAATTTCAATTGCCACACAACTCGGCGAAATATTTTCGCTAAAAATTGGTCGAAGACGCGGCCGGGACAACCGACGAGGCCCCGGACTCAACCCGCTGGGTTGTGTGGCAACCGCTCGCTTCGGCCATTTTTTTCGGGGTAGGTTATGCCGTATTGGATTCACTGTGACCGGCAGGCGCAAACCGGCGATCTCCGCCGCATGCAGATTTTAACGAGTGACGAGTTATCGTTACGCAACGATCTGCGCGGCCCCTTCAACTCGCTGCAAGAGGCCATCGACATCGCGGAGTCGCTGATTTGGAGCATCGTGACCAGCATCATGGATCGCCTGCGCACGGAAGAACCCAGAAAATTTGCCGCTTTCCCATCCGGAAATCCACCTGCCGAGGAGTGAAGAAAACAAGTTTGATGAGCAGCATCAACTTGTGGTTTCCAGCGCAGATGGAACTGTAATTGGGCAAGCAGGCAAAGGCCGGCGGCGTCATGTAAAATGATTGCCGCCGTTTTTTTATCAACTACTCCGCCGCAAGCTGCGGGGATTGAATCCTAAAAAGAATAACCGCTTTGGCAATGAATGTGCATTGATTTTAATGCGGAAAATATAAACAAGGAACGACGCCGGCGGTGAATGGGCATGTTTTCGCCGTTGATTACAACAGTTCGGCGTCGCGCTTTGTCAAGCTGTGGAATTATGAAGTGGACGGCCATCTCGAATGGAACCATCCGGCAATTGGGCCGGATGGCGGCAGTTACGTCGGCGGCCCGACTGATCTCACCGCGTATGACGTCGGCGTCATTCCCCCGAACACGACGCCGAAGTTTTATGCTTTGAAACCTTTGCGCACTTCAGTAAATGAACAAACGGCATTGCCCGCGAATTTTCTGCTGGAGCAAAATTATCCCAATCCTTTTTTTATTGGAACGAAAGACGGCGTTCGCTATGGAGAAAAATTTTCAACGACGCTTCGGTTTCAAGTTCCGGTCGCATCGCAAGCACCATCAAAATCTACAATATTTTTGGACAAGAGGTGCGGGCTTTGCTCGAGCGTCATTTTGAGGGCGGGCGGCATCAAGTGAGCTGGGATGGACGGGATGATTTGGGGAAAAAATTGGCAAACGGTTTGTATTTTTTGCGGCTGATCGCGGCAAATGCAAACGCCAAAGCTGAGTTTGTGCAGGTGAGAAAAATGCTGTTAACCGAATAATCTAATCTTCCTCGCGCCAACAAAAACGCTTTTCTACTCATCGCGATTGTTGCTTTGCATAGCAGCCTTTTTAAAATTGACAATGCCCTCAAATATCGCCGGTAAATCGCGCGCCGCCATCATCGGCGCGCGGCATTTAACGATCACTTCCAGCGCGGTTTTGTTGGTCAAATTCACTTCCGGCACAACAGTATTTTGCCGCAAGACAGCGCGAGCGCCGGAAAGGCGCGCGAATGCCGCATTGATCGCAGTGGCAATCTGCTCGGCGACACGATTCGCCGGATAAATCGTGCTTTGCACGAGAATCGAATCCGCGTCCCATTGGCGATAACTGAATTTCAAATACCAGCCCTCCGCAAGTTTGTTGACTTTCTCAATTCTCTCCGCGACAGACAGCGCATTTTTATTTTCTCGCACCACGACGAGGTTCGCGCCGGCCCAACGCAGCGTATCGGCTAATCGCGTGACAAGATCGAAATTTGCGCGGGCGGCATTGACACCGCTATTGAACAGGTCGCCGGTTTCATTGCCGCCGAGCGCGGCATCGAGAATGATCGGCTCGTTGTGCAAAATGCCCGCCAAGTTGGCTCTGAGACGCACGGGCACAACGGCGCTGCGAGTCGACTCAATAATTATTTTTCTCATCATCGTTGTGTAACCTTTGGCGGTCACTGTCAATTCGCGTGCGCCGGGCAGAAGATTGGCCGCGAAAAAGCCGCCGTTCTCGTCGGTTGTTGCCCGCAGCGAATCGTCGATCATCACGATTGCGGTCGGCAAACGCGCCTCCGTCGAATCGTCCACCACTACGCCGCTCAACACGCGTTGTTCGCCGGGCGATGCGAGTTCAAGCGTCAGTGTGTCGCTGTGATCGTCTGCGGTGGCAATAATTTGTGCTGGCCCAATTTCCGCGGCCGCTTGATAATAAACCACGGCACTGCTGTTTTTCAAACGCAGCGAAGTTGGCGCAATCATGCCGCGATCGGTTTGTAAATGCGCCGTCGTGCCATCCCAAACCGGTTGTCCATCCGCGTCTGCAAGCTTCAATCGAATCGGCATCATCGCCACACCGTCGGCCGGCAAACGCATTGTCGGCGGCGCGAAAGCGATGCTCGTTACCGGCGCGGCAACCACCAGCGTATCGACGCGCGGCAGATTGTGGTTCTTGAACAAATTTTGCGCCGCAACTTGCAAAAGATGCGGGCCGTTTGTAAAAGCGGAATCCGGACGATAATAAAGTTTCTTATTTCGCATATCCATTGTCGCCGGCACGACTCGGCCATCTATTTTCAATAACGCCGATTCCGCGTAAATCAACAACTGGCGCGCGCCGCGGCCGCCGCGTTCGGTAATGCCGTCGGCAATTTCGTAAATAATTTCCGGTTTTTTATCGCGCGAAATATCGGCGGGTTGCATCAACTTCGCGCTCGGAATCCCGCCCGCCGCCCAGCGCGCGAGACCGAGAAAAATTCCGTAAGCTTCGCGGCGATTGTAGGATAATTTCATTAAGCGTTTTTCCTCGGCAGAATTTGAATAAAATGAAGACTCCAGCAACACCGCGGGAATGGTTGAGGTTCGCAGCAAACCAAAACCATCGGGATAAATCAGTTTGTCCGTGAGCAAGCCGTCATTTGCAAGTTGCGGCAATCGCAAAGCTTCGACCAGGCCGAAATAAATGTTGCGCGCCAAATCCATGCTCGCCGGCGAGTAGTCGGGATGCAGGTGATAGTAGACGGCGGCATAATTCGTTTGCGGATTGTCGGCGGCGTTGTGATGCAGCGAAATCATGAAATCGCAACCGGCGCGCGCCGCGATCTCGTTGCGCTCTTTCAGCGAGACAAAGCGGTCATCCTCGCGCGTCATCACGACTTTGACGCCGGCTTTCTCGAGAAATTCTTTGAGAAAAAAAGCGACGTTAAGATTCATCACGGATTCTTCTTTTCCCGTCGGCCCGCGCTTGTAACCGGGAAGCTGCGACATGCCGCCGTGCCCGGGATCCAGCGCGATTTTATATGACGCCAAATATTTTGCAAACGGCGGAATGGCGTATTGCGCTTTGGGAAGATCGGTCCAATCGTGCAATTTCAATCTGTTTCCGGCGCAACCGCCGAACAGCATTGGGAGCAATAAACCGGTGATCAAGATTTTCGAGATCATGAAAAGCGCCTTTGTTTTTCGAGCCAGAAATTTTTTGCCATTTTCATTCAGTTTGTTTATTTTTGAAATTAAAGTCAACTACTTTGAAACAATTATCACGGATATGAACATTTCCAACCGCTTGCGACTTTTCCAGGCCTTTTCACGCCGGCGCGCCTTGCTGATCTGTCTGATTTTTTTGCCGGCGTTTCTGTTTAGTCTATTGATTTTATTTTCAAGTTACCCGCAGCTGGTTGAAACGTTTTACGCTCGCGGCCTCTTCGCTGGGATCGCGATGATTCTGTCGCGTTTGTCTGCGGTCGTTCCGTTTTCACTCTCGGAGGTTTCGCTTTATGGCGGAATTCTTTTGGCGCTGTTTTGGGCGCGGCGAGGAATCCGGCAGCGCCGAATCGGCCGCGCTTTGCTCGAATTGCTCGCCGGCGTTGTTATTCTTCTGTCGTGGTTTTATTTTTCATGGGGCTTCAATTACCTTCGCCCGCCAATATCGAAGCAGCTTCATTTTGCCTCTGCCGCGCCGGATAGCCTCGCGCTGCGCGAGAATTTTCTTTGGTGTGTTGAAAAAACGAATGCGGCGTGGCAGCCGGTGGCAAAGTGGAATTTGCAAAATCTCGATCAAGAGATCGAACGCGGCTACGCCGAAGTTTTTGCCGAGCTGAATCTGCCGGCGATTTCGGGAAGATGGCCGCCAAAATTTTTATTGCTGCCGCAGCTTTTGGATTACACGCTGACCTCCGGCATCTTCGGCCCTTTTTTTCATGAAGCCCATCTTAACGCGCATTTGTTGCCCGTGGAAATGCCGTTCGTGCTGGCGCATGAAAAAGCCCATGGCCGGGGCTTCGCGCGGGAATCGGAAGCGAGTTTCATCGCATTGCTCGTTTGTCTGCGCAGCAATACTCCCGCGATTCATTACTCGGCGTATTTTTCCGTGCTGGGCCGTTTTCGCGCGCGCTACCGCCAATATGCCGATTACGATTCGCTCAAACAACTCATTCGCCCGGAAATCGTTGCGGACGTCGAGGCGGTTTGGAAGCGAATTGAAAAATACATGGGACCGCTCGCGGAATTTTCGCAAAAGAGTTATGATGTTTATTTACGCGCCAATCAAGTGGAGGGCGGGACGGAAAATTATTCTGATGTGGTTGATTTGGTGGTTGGTTGGCGGAAGAGTCACCAGGAGACTATTCCTCAATAAACGGCAAGGCGTTTAGATCGATTAATTCCACCCCAAAAAACGCGGTCAAAATGACGAACGTTAACCATGAGCATCGAAGAATCTACATTGCGCGAGGCGTCGCAAAAATGCAAGCAAAAAAATGGCGTAAAAGGCAGGATAGGAGCAATCTGGCGCGCTCCGTCTGCAAGGCTATCCGAATCCTTTTACGCCAACTTCGTGCGAGCAAACGCTCGCACCGAGCTATGGCCGCAAACAACGAACGCTCAAAACGACATGCCGAACGGCGAGACGCGGTTGTCCGCCAAAACTTGATTCATATCGACCGCGATAATAGTGTTGCTGCCGGATATCGTGAAGCTATCCAAGCCATCACCGGCGGGAATGTAGGCTGGCACCTGCACGAGGGTGGCCGAATCGCCGGGATTGATTTGATTGTTGGTATTGATTTCGCGCTGCATCACCGGCAGGCGAATGCCCAAATCACTCATTCGGCGGCCTTCGAAGAAAAAGATTTCCTGACGCGCCAGATACAACGTCCGCAAAATCTGCGCGGGATCGCTGAGCGCCGCAACCGCGGCGGCATCAAGACTCGTACTCGAGATTGTCGGCACCGGAACTTGCGAGCCGCTGCGCCGCAGAATCAAACCGCCAAACGCCGGGGCGGTTGGACTCGCTTGCACCGTGCCGCCGGTCGGACGGCCGCGCCGTGAATCGCGATCCAAAAATGTCGTGACTGGACGGCTTTTGGCCAGATTGATGGCATCAGCGAGCGACCGCGCGGCGCTGACATTGTCGCCGTTGGACAGCGCAACCTCTGCGAGAATCAGATGCGCTTCTTCCATTTTAATGGAAGCAATCGGCGCCGCGTTCGAGGTGTATTTCGGATCGAGAAAATCCAGGCGCGGCAGCGGCTGCACGTCATTCGTGGCGCGGCTAACGGCGAAGGTATTCGCATTGTTCAGATTGTTCTCCGCGTCGAATTGCGCAGGAAAAACGAAATTGGCTGATCCGGCTAGCGCCAAGTCCGCTTCGGCAGCGGCAGCGGCTTTGTTTCCGGCCAGCCGATGCGCGCGCGCCAACGCCAGATGAATGCGGATGGGAAAATCCTGGTGCTGGCTGATCCCCAACGCCGCCGTGAAATCATCGACCGCGAGCTGCACGAGCTGCGCGCCGTTGACCGCCGGGCCGTCTTCAATCACCGGAACCGCCACGAAATTTTCCGCGGCGAGCAGATTGGCCATGCCGCGATAAAACGTTGCCTCCGCTCTTTGCTCGTCGGTGGCTTCGGTATCGTTCGGAATGACGCCGGACAAAGCGAAATCCGCCAACGCCCGCAATTCCTGCACCTCGAAGTAGGGACCCGAAGTCGGATGATCCAACGTCAGATCCGAAGCGAGGATGGATCGCGGCAGATCGGTTTGCGGAGAGATAAACGTCCCGATATTATCGTAATTGTCGGAAACGACGTCCGTATAATAAGCCAGATCTTCCACGGCGTCGGAATAGCGAAACATCACGCCGTTTAAAAACGGCCGCGTCGCGCCGGTGCCGCCCTCGCGCAAGCTTTCTTCGGTGGTTTGCGGATTGCGCACGTTGGTTGGATCGACGAAATCACACGCGCCAAAAGTCAACGCGAGGACAAGCGCGCCACGGAGGATGGACGGCAGCTGCTGAGTTTTATAGAGAATCATATTTGACTCCACATATTTTTTCATTTAACCTTTGGCTTTTATCCCCGTAGGGGTAAAATGTTTATAGTAATGTGTCCTTCTTATTTTTCAACTCCGTTAGGAGTGAAATGTGAAATAAAAACATTTCACTCCTTTGGAGTTTTTGTTGCCGCTTTACATTTGTGCTATAAACATTGCACTCCTAACGGAGTTTGGAGAAATCAAATTTTCAGAACGCGCTCACAAAATCTTCCTGCTCACAAATCCGCTTGCAGCGCGAAACGGAATTGGCGCGCCGGCGGCAAGGTGAAGAAATTGATGCCGCCGACGTCGGTGTTCGTCACGCTGCCGTCGCGCAAACCGTGCAGCTCCGGATCCATGTGTTTCGTTTTGGTAAACGAAGCCACATTTCTCACATTGGCGATCAGGCGCAAATTCGCGCCGAAATACGGATTGGGCAAGCGATAAGACGCCGAGATTTCGCGAATCTTGAAGAAGCTGGCATCCTCGACGAAAACGCGCGAGGCGGTATCGAAGGCATATCCTTCCGGCACCAGCGAGGCTTCCGGCTCGCCGCCGTTGAAATAACGCAGCACCGCGCCGGTGTTCAAAACATAGCCGCCGGTTTGGCCGTCGCCTAAAAACGAGAATTGCAAATTGCGCAGCACGGTCAGATTGGCGCCGATGGAAAAATATTTGTCCGCCAGCGGCGAGCGTTCGAGCAGCGTCGCAAATTCTCTCTGCGGCGTCGAGGGATCGTCGTTCGGTTGGGTGGTTCTAAAGATGCCGACCGGCTTGCCTTCTTCAACACGCTGCGGCAAGAACGAAAAGCCGCCCAAGTCGAAGGGCTGGGAGCCGCCCAAACTCGCCACTTCGTTTTCAAGCGTTGAATATGAGCCGCGCAAATCGAGTTTGAAATTCCGGCGGTTCAAAATCGTCGCGTTGACGCCGAGCTCGATGCCGGAGTTTTTCACCGTCCCGACGTTGCGCAATTGAACGCCCAAACCGGTGGCCGGATCGCTCGGCACGCTGAACAACGCATCGGTGGTTTTAGAATTGAAGAGGTTGAATTCCAAGCCGAGGCGCTCGCCCAGCAGCGCCGCCTCGAAACCAAATTCCGCGGTTTCAGTTTTTTCCGGACCCAAATCTTCATCGCCGGGGTTGCCAAAGTTGACGGCGACGCCGGTTAAAAAAGCGCCTTGCACGAACGTTTTGTCTTTGGTAAACGGCGCGGGGAAACTGCCGGTCTTGCCCCACGAGGCGCGCAGCTTCAATTGCGACACCGCGTTTCCCAACGGCAATCCATTCCAGAACCCTTCATCCGACACATTGTACGCGACGCCGACTTTGGGATAAGAGGCCAGACTGACCGCATCGCCAAAGGCGGTGTTGCCGTCGAAGCGAATGCCGGCATTCAAAAAGATTTTGTTCTTGATGCCGATTTGTTCATTGAAGAAAAAGCCGCCGCTAAAAATCTGCCGATTCGATTCGAGCGGCGTCAGATTGGCCGCGTTATCAAAATCGTCGGTTCCCGGCAAGCCAAACTCGGTGGCCGTCACGCTGCTTTCGCGATCTTCTTGGCGAAAGCCTTGCGCGCCCACGGTAAACGCCGACGTGATGCTGCCGGTGCCGGGATATTTGAGCGTGCCGGCGTAATCGAGCGTCACGGTGAGGAACTCGCGGTCGGAGCGGCCCAACCCGCCGCCCGGCGTGCTGGTGACGCGCGCCGCGGCAAGCGGAATGAATTGGCGCTCTTCATTCTTGCGATAATCCAAACCGACGGTCAAACGCGTCGAAAAAAATTTTGCGGGATCGAACGACGCCGTCGAGCCGATGGTAAAACGGTTGACATTGTAGGTCAAATCCGGCAACGAATATTCCTGCACCAACGCGCGGCGGTCCGCATCGGTGACGCCGTCGGCAAAAAATTCGGCGCTGTGCGATTCAATCGCGCCAATCACGTCGGCGATGGCATTGCCGTTAAACATGCGCTGGAAATCGTCGCGCACTACGCCGCCGGAAAAATCGAACTGCCATTTTTCATTTGGAATGGCGCGAAAGCCGCCGCGAAACGAATACTGGGTGTTGCCGTCTTTTGGCAGCGTGCCGTTGCTGTTGAGCAGATGGCCGCTCAAATGATACGTCAGCCCCTCGCTGCCGCCTTCGACATTCGCCGAATATTTTTGATGATAACCGGTTTGCAAAACCGCGTCTTTGGTAAAGTCCTCGATGACGAATTTGGTTTCCGGAGCGTTCGAGCCTTGTTCCACTTTGAGCGAAAAACGCGGCGGGCCGGCTTTGCCTTTTTTGGTAAAAATTTGAATCACGCCGGCGGCGGCTTCGGAGCCGTACAGCGTCGCCGCCGCGCCGCCTTTGGTGACCTCGATCCGGTCGATGTCGTTGACCAAAATATCCGACAAGCTGCTTTGCACCACGCCGCCGGATTGTTGTTCGAGACGGAAAAAATCGTTGTTGTCCATTTTGACGCCGTCGATGTAAATCACCGGCGTCTGGCTCGCGAAGGCGCTGTTGACGCCGCGCAAGCGGATGCGGCTTCCCGTGCCCGGCATGCCGGAGTTGACGTTCACCGAGCCGCCGGTGAGCCAGCCTTGCAGCAATTGATCGACTGACAGCACCGGCGTCGATTCGATCTCTTGCAAATTAATCGTTGAAACCGAAGTGGTCAGCTCGCGTTTTTTCAGCTCGTAGCCGGTGCCGGTCACGATGACTTCGCCCATCTCCAGCGCGCTTTCTTTCAACGCGAAATCGACCGTGACCGGCGCGCTTGCCGGCACGTTCACCCGGCTTTCCTGCGAATAATACCCGATGAACGTCACGACAATGGTTTGCGCGCCGGCCGGCACGTTGGCGATTTTATAAGAGCCATCCAGCGCCGTGGCGCTTCCCAATCGCGTGTCTTTGACCAAAATATTGGCGCCCGGCAGCAGCTCGCCGGTTTTGGCGTCGGTCACTGTGCCGGCAATCGTTCCCGTTGATTGCGCCACGCTGCCGGCGGGAAGCAGCAAGCCGCAACTCAGGATCAAAACGATAAATAACCAGAACCGTTTTTTAGAGAGAGTCAACATATTCTCGCCTCCTTGATTAAAAAACATTCCGCATGACCACCCGAAGTTGAACAAACTTAGGATGGCCTGTCCGGTTTAAAAATGGGTGGTGAGTTTAATTTGAGTATTTTAAAAACACAATACGATTTTTTGCCGGCCTTTATTTTCTATGTGGCGCGAGTGGGAGAGATGGCAGGATGCAAGAGTGTGAACTTGCGTTGGTCTGTAAAAGGCCATCCGTCCTTTTAGCGCCGGCCCGTTGAGAGTAGCCGCTCGCAACGGGTTTTTAAGCAAAAATCGGAGCTGCCGCAGACATGCTCGCCGCTACATCCGTCCGGTAGTCGGATCGCCTTCGCGGTTCTGCCGCCGCTGATAAAAGCGCCTCCAACAGATCGCTAAAAATAATCGGTTTGTCAATTATCTTTTGAATGCCGTATTGTTTGGCGGCATTTTCCAAGTCGGTGTGATGATGGGCGGTAACGAGAAAAAGCGTCAACTGCGGCTGCAAACGCTTCAGCTCGCGGCAAACTTCCAATCCGTCCATGCCGGGCAAACAGTAGTCACAGAGAACGATATTGAACCTCTTGTGGTTGGTTGCTTCCAAAGCTTTGCAGCCATTGGTTACGCCATAAACGAAAAAACCTTCTTCGCGCAATAATTCTTGCAACCCGGCCAATGTATTGGGATCATCCTCGATGATCAACAGGCGGCTCAAGATGAATGGCGTCATAGTTTCATGCTCTCGAATTCAGTCCGTGCGTCATGATTCAAAATAATGAATCAATCTTCATGATGCTATCGCATGAATATGTGATTTTGAGCGGGAATTTGAAGACGAATTTTAAGAATAACGGGGCGAGACAAATATTTGTGGATTAGTCAATTAAAGCTGGGGAAATATTGCGGCGTCGTCACCGATACAACTCTAGTTGCTAACGCACTCAAACCCAGAAAAAATTCTGAAAGTTTCCAGGTCTTTTTTTGAACGCGGAAGACACGGATTAACCCGGATAAAGCAAACGCTCCAACTCAATCAAACTTCGGCATAAACCGCGACCAATCTTTCTTTCAACGCTTTGGCCACCGCTTCGGATTTGGAGCGGACCTGCAATTTCTGATAAATATGCCGGATGTGCGAACGCACGGTGTCCTGGCTGATAAAAAGCGCGCTGGCGATCATCTTATAACTTTTGCCTTTGCACAATTGGATGAGAATATCTTTTTCGCGCCGGGTCAACGCCGCATGCGGCGCCATTTGAAACGAACGCACGACCATGCGCGCGATGCTGCCGCTCATCGGCGCGCCGCCATGATGCGCCTCCTGAATCGCCTCGAGCAATTTCTCCGGCGGCATGTCTTTGATCAGATAACCACACGCGCCGGCGCACAACGCTTCGAAGACCAAATCATCATCATCGTGCACGGTCAACACGATGACATTCTGGCCGGGCCACATTTTTTTGATCTCGCGAATGCCTTCGATGCCGGACATGCCGGGCAGGCCGATGTCCATGAGCACCACGTCCGGCCGTTCGTCCTCGAGGCGCTCCAAAGCGCTTTCGCAATCGCGATGGGTTCCGGCGCAGCAGTAATCCCGCGCGCCGTCGATCAAGAAAGCCAGATTCTCCCGCAAATCATCATTGTCTTCTACAATCGTCACCGAGATCATTGCCTTCTCCTTTTATTGATAGAATTGAAAGGCAAAACAATTACTCCCCAAGGCAGCCTTTAATAGTTTCGCCTCAAATCGTTTTAATTTTTTGGGAGGGCCTGCGGATAGTTGCCAAGCTTGTCAAATTTAGTTTCGGTTTGTTCAGGTTGCGACATTCGTCCTTTAAACAGAACTGTGGCGCCGCGCCCCGGCTGTGAAACGATACTTAATTCGCCGCGAATCTTCTCAGCGCGCTTTTTCACATAGCGCAAACCCAAACCGGAGGCGGAATCTTGGTTCGGATCAAACCCTTTGCCGTCGTCGGTGAGGCGAATGTGTAGCGTTTGGCCTTTGATCTTGATTTGCAAGTCGACGCGCGAGCATTCCGCATGACGGAGGCTGTTTTTCATGGCCTCTTTAAAAATCTGCACAAGATGCCGTTTCCAATCCATCGTCAACAAGACCCGCTCCCATTCGGGAGAAATGTTCGGGGACTCAAATTGGATTTTGCTTTTGGCAAACAACGCTTCGCCGAAATCTTTCAAACGCGTCGCGACGTTGTAAAGCGAATCCTTGTTGCGGTCGAGCGTCCAGATGAAATCGCGCATGCCGTCTGACAGGCTCTTGGCCGCGTCGCCAATCTTGTTCAAATGCGCCACGTTTTGCGGCGCGGTTCCATTCAAACGTCTTTTGATAATTTCGGCGAACAACACGATGTTGGTTAATTGTTGGCCGAATTCATCGTGAAAATCATCGGCGACCTGTTTGCGCAGCCGTTCGGTTTCTGCTTTGCGCGCCTGCTCGATCTCCAGAGTTTTGGCGACTTTTTGTCGCACGCGATCATTGTGGATGAGCATGATCATCGCTGCCAGCGCGCCAGCGGCGAGCAAACGAAACCACCATGTTTTCCAAAACGGCGGATGAATCGTGATGGCGATAGCAGCCCCCACCTCATTCCAAATCCCGTCGTTGTTGGCGCCTTTGACGCGAAAGGTGTAGCGGCCCGGATCCAGATTGGTGTAGCTGGCCACGCGCTTAGCGCCGTTGTAAATCCAATTTTTGTCAAACCCTTCGAGTTTGTAGGCATACTGATTTTTCGTCGGATTAGCGTAATCCAACGCGGCAAATTCGAGCGCGAAAAAATTATCTTCGTGCGATAATTCGATTTTTTCCCTTCCCAAGCTCACGGCTTCGTTGAACTTTTTAAAAGCAGTAACGACGATGGGCGGCACGTACAAATTTTCTTTGATGCTGTCGGGAAAGAAGCAATTGAAACCGTTGACGCCGCCGAAAAACATTTCACCGGTGGCGCTTTGGGCATAAGCGCCGCCGCTGAACTCTTTGCTTTGCAAGCCGTCGCGTTCATCATAATTTTTGCGGGCGCGGGTGCGCGGATTGAATCGCGCCAAACCCTGATTGGTGCTGAGCCAGAGATTGCCGCTGCCGTCCTCCAAAATGCCGTAAATCACATCGCTCGGCAAGCCTTCGCGCATGGTAAAGCGCGTGAATTTTTTGCTGCGCGGATCGAAGCTGTTTAGCCCGCCGCCGAAAGTTCCAATCCATAATTTTCCCGACTGGTCTTCGCAAAGCGAGAGCACGCGATCATCGCTCAAACTGTTCGAGTCCGCCGGATCATGCCGATAACGCACGAACTGCGCGGCGGCCAAACTGTTTTGCCCATTGCGAGAGAGTTTGTTCAAGCCGCCGCCAAAAGTTCCGACCCACAGCGCGCTCGATCGATCTTGATAAATCACGTAAACCCGATTGTCGCTCAGGCTGTGCGGATCCAAGGGATGGTTTTGATAGCGCATGAAGCGGGCTTGGGCCTCATCGAAGCGATTAAGCCCGCCGCCAAATGTGCCAATCCAAAGCGCGCCGGAGCGATCCTTGTAAAGCGCGCGAATATGATTGTCGCTCAAGCTGTGCGGATTTTTTGGATCATGTCGAAAATGAATAAATTTTGCACTTCCACCGGCAGCGCTTGAAACCAATTTGTTGAGGCCTTCGCTGAACGTGCCGACCCACAAGGCGCCGGCGTTGTCCTCGCAAATGCCGCGAACGTGATTCTGGCTCAAGCTTTGTGGATTCGCTGGATCGTGCCGATAATGCGTGAAGCGCCCGGTTTTTCGATCAAGCCGATTGAGGCCGCCGCGATAAGTGCCGACCCAAATAAAACTCCCATTGGGAGTTGAGGGCGGCAAGATCGCCCACACTATTCTATCGCTCAAACTGCTGGGATTCGCGGGATCGTTTTGGTAATGCGAAAATTTTTCTTTTCTCCGGTCATATTTGCTGACGCCATTGCCGAGCTGCGAGCCGATCCAAACAACGCCGGATTTGTCCTCGTAAATCGCCACAACGTCGTCGTCGCCCAAACTGTGCGGATTAAACGGATCGTGACGGAAACGCGTGAAAAGGCCCGTGGTTCGGTCGAATTGATTGAGGCCGCCGCCCAACGTTCCAACCCACAACGCGCCATATTGATCTTCCAGAATTGTTGTGACGTCGTCATCGCTCAAACTAAATGGACTCGAACGATCATGTCGATAATGCATAAAATGAACGTTGCTCGGCGATGGTGGCGAGGCCACGCGAGAATCATCGGAACGGACCAGTTTATTCAAACCGCCACCCAACGTTCCAACCCAAAGCGTTCGGGACCCGTCTTCGTAAATCGACAAGACGCGATTGTCGCTCAAGCTTTTGGCATTATTCGGATCATGCTTAAAATGAGTAAAGCGACCGGATTCCTCATCGAACCGGTTTAGGCCGCCGCCAAACGTTCCCACCCACAATACGCCAGCATTGTCTCGACAAATCGCATAGACGCGATTATTGCTCAAACTGTTGGGATCGGCGGGATGATGTTGGTAATGAGCGAGTGAATCCGCCGTTTCCTTTTTTGCCGAAAGCGCCGGCGTCAAGGTTGGCGGCAATTCGGGTCGAGCCCAATTGTCCAAAGCGAGTTTGTACAGGCCATAACCCCACGTGCCGATCCACAGCGTGTTACGATCATCTTTGCAATCTAAAAAAAGAGCGGTGATGGTTTGGTCGGTAAAAAATGAAAACATCCAAGGATAATCGGCAGACTCTTTTGGCTCGACTGCGGCTGGTGAAGTTCCGCTCCTCAAGTTGTAACGCGTGAAGCGTTCCTGTTGGGGATCGAAGCGCAGCAAAACGCCGCGCCCGGTTCCAAGCCACAATTGGCCGGTGTGATCTTCACAAATTGCCGTGATCAAATAATCGTCCGCAGGCAAGTGGGGATCGCGCGGGTTGCGGCGATAAACCGTAAAATTGTAGCCGTCGTACTTATTCAACCCGTCGGCGGTGCCAAACCACAAATAACCCTGACGGTCTTGCAAAATGCACTTGACGGTGGATTGCGAAAGACCATGCTCGAGCGAGAGATGATCGAATTGGGCGAACAGAGACGAGACCAAGCCCAACGAAAGCAGGATGTTTGCGCGTTGTAACATGCGATGCTGTCATCAAAAAAATTTTTTCGCACCGGGTTTTTTGAACAGGATAAATTTGGGCAGATTTCACGCGGGCGGCCTTGTTGAATGGGACGCCGCCATCGGCAAATTGGTTTAATCTTTTTTTTGCGCGAGCGCCAAGGAGAGGATAGCCGGAGGGAAAAACTTGCCTTTTAAAAGGAAGTGTTTTATATTTTAGTCGGTCTGTAAAAGGCTATCCGAATCCTTTTACGCCGGCTCGGTGAGAGTAGCCGCTCTCATCGAGCATTTTTTTTGATCATGCTTGACCGACGCAAAAAATCGCTTCGCCTAAAAGACGAAGCCAAACCGCAAAATGTTTCAAATTATTGCAAAATTTTTTGATGAGGAAGAAGATGAGAATCGTTGTCTCGCCATATCCCATTCGTTGCCAAAAACCGTTTCACCGTTTGCCGGAGCTGGCGTATAATTTCTGGTGGAGCTGGCAGCCGGAGGCGCAAACCCTGTTTGAATATATCGACGCCGAGCATTGGTGCCGCTATCGCAATCCGGTCCGCTTGCTGCGCGAGGCCGGCGCCGCCTTGCGAAAACTGGCGCGAGATATTCATTTTCTCGCGATGTATGAAGAAGTCATGGCTGCTTTTGATGAGTACATGAATGAGCCGCGTACCTGGCACGCTCGCATGTATCCACATTATCAAAAATCGCCGGTGGCTTACTTTTGCGCCGAGTTCGGTTTTCACGAATCGCTGCCCATTTACTGCGGCGGCCTCGGCATTCTGGCCGGCGATCACACCAAATCCGCCAGCGATTTGGGCGTGCCTTTCGTCGGCGTCGGTTTGCTCTACAAAAACGGCTACTTCACGCAGCGCATTGACGCCAAAGGCAATCAACTCGCCGAATATCCGAATTTTGATTTTAAGAATTTGCCGGTTTTGCCGCTGCGCCAACGCAATGGACAGCCTTTGCAAATTTCCGTCGAGCTTCCGCATCGCGGCGTTTTTGCAAAATGCTGGCTGGCCCAGGTTGGGCGCGCGCAGGTGATTCTGCTTGATGCCGACATCGCGCGCAACAAATCGAATGATCGCAAGCTGACCGCGCGGCTTTATGGCGGCGACCGCGACACGCGCCTTGCCCAAGAAATTATTTTAGGCTTAGGCGGCGTGCGCGCGTTGCGAGCGCTGGGCCTCGCGCCGGCGGTTTGGCATTTGAATGAAGGCCATGCCGCTTTTGTCTGTTTCGAGCGCATCCGCGAGCTGATGCAAAATAAAAAATTGGATTTCGATCACGCCATGGAAGCGGTTGCCGCCGGCACCGTGTTCACGACGCATACGCCGGTCGCCGCCGGCAATGAGGCTTTCAGCCTGCCGTTGATGGACAAATATTTTCGCCGTTTCTGCGAGCGGAGCGGCATCGAATTGTCCCGCTTGTTGAATTTGGGACTGCAAAGCGAGGCGCGCGGCTACAAATTTTTCAGCATGACGGTCTTAGCGCTGCGGCTTTCGAGCGGCAGCAACGGCGTGAGCCAGTTGCACGGCAAAGTTTCCGCCGCAATGTGGAAACAGCTTTGGCCGGAGATTCCGGAGGCCGAGTCGCCGATCACGGCAATCACCAACGGCGTTCACGCGGCGACATGGATCGCGCCGGAAATGGCGGAGTTGTTCGACCGGCATTGGGGCAAAAATTGGCGCGCGCATTTTGATGATGTCGCCTTTTGGCAGAAAATCCGCGAGATTTCCGATGAGGAATTATGGCGCGTTCGCCGGCATCAAAAAATATGTTTGATTGATTTCGTGCGAGAGCGTTGGGCGCAACAACTCAAGCGCCGCGGCGCGCCGCCAAAACAAATCGCCGCGGCGGCGAAAGTTTTAAATCCCGAAGCGTTGACAATTGGCTTCGCGCGCCGGTTCGCTTCTTACAAACGCGCCGATTTGATTTTCAGCGACGTGAAACGCCTCGAAAAATTGGTCAATAATGTTCAACGGCCCATTCAAATCATTCTTGCCGGCAAAGCGCATCCGCAGGATCGTGATGGGCAGGCGATTTTGCGCCGTGTTTATCAAATGACGAAGCGCCAAAGCTTGCAAGCCAAAGTGATTTTGCTGGAAGATTATGACATGAACGTGGGACGGCATTTGGTGCAGGGCGTCGATGTGTGGCTCAACAATCCGCGCCGGCCGATGGAAGCCAGCGGCACCAGCGGCCAAAAAGTGCCGTTCAATGGCGGCGTCAATTGCAGCATTCTCGACGGCTGGTGGGACGAAGGTTATGACGGCAAAAACGGCTGGGCGATTGGCAAAGCCATCGACGGTCTTAGCGAAGCCGAGCAGGATCGGGCCGATGGCCGGGCGTTGTACGAAATTTTGGAAAAAGAAGTTATTCCAACTTTTTATCGTCGTGATCGCAATGACTCCCCTCGTCAATGGATGAAAAAAGCGAAAGCCTCGATGATCACGCTCATTCCGCAATTCAACACCGCAACGATGGTCAAAAATTATGTGGAAAAACTTTATGTGCCGACGCTGCGGCGCGGCGTGTTTATCGAGAGCAATCGTTTTGCCAATGCCGCCGAGCTGGCAAAAATCAAAGAACATTGGCGCGAAAATTGGCCGCTGATTCACATCACCCATGCCGCGATTGAAGCGCCGGCGGCGAAAAGGCAGAACGAGAAGATAAATATTTCTGCCGGCGTCTATCTCGGTGAGTTGCATCCGAATCTCGTACAAGTCGAAGTTTTCTCGGCTCCATCGCCAAGCCATGCTGCGTCTGAAGCCGTGCGAACGATGCCGATGCAAGTCGTGCATCAAAATGGCGACGGCGTTTGTCATTATCGTGTCGCATTATCGGAAAAGGAAGAGGGCGTGCGGCAATGGCGCATTCGCGTTTTGCCGCGCCATCCGGCGTTGAGCCATAAACACGAGATGGGCTTGATTCATTGGCAGGATTTAAAATAGAATAGCCCGCGGCAGTCGCATAGAGTTTACTAAAAACATCTATTCGGCTCGGCTGCCCATGGGGTTCTCACCGCACGAGCCACATATCGAAGCGCAACCAACTGCCGGCCGGTACGCGGTGATTCTTGATGAAAAAAACACCGAGCCAATTTTTATTTTCCTGCAGGCGCAGTCCGAGCAATGTCACGCTTCTCGTGTAATCGTGACTTACCAGTCCGAATCCGCCTTTCAACGCATGAAATGAGCTGAAAATATCCGCCTCGCCCCAACGAATATAGTTCAGCCCCAAACGCGGGAGCGGCGCGAAATGCACGAAGTGACTCACGAACTTAGAATGAGCCGCGCGTGAATATGTCGCGCGCAGCTTCGGCACGCCGACCGTGTAGATTTGCTTGTCGAGACTGCGTGAGACACTCAAGTGCATTCCGTGTAAAGTGGTTTGGCAAAGCACGCGCTCGACTTCCATTTGAACAAAATCAATCTTGTGCCGGCGCAAGTGCTTCATCGCATTTTCCGCCGCAAAGTTGGCCACGCTGCCGGCGGCGGCGAAACGGATGATAGCCGTCTGTTTGGCGACCGGAAGTTTTCGCGCAATCGCGACCAACTCCGGAATGGATTCGACGCCGCGCACGGCGGCTTTATCGACTAAAAACACTAACCGGCGCATGTCGTTAATGGCGCGTTGATCGTTGCGAAAATAAGGATGGATGGAAGGGGTGTGATAACCGGCATCGATGCGTTGTCGCAAACGTTGCGATGCGGATGAGATTGATATCGGCGCGACCGTCGTGCTATCAGCGTGAATTTGGGAAGAATCCGTGCGAGAGGCTATTGTCGTCTGCGGTGTTCTGGCTTCTTCATACAACATGACTTCCTGCCCGGCGGCGGTATTCGCCAAAACGAATAAAGCTTTCGCCAGCACTTCGCAGAATCGACTCCATCTTCCAATCATGGCGCTTTCGACGAAGGTAAGAGGATTGACAGCTCTTCAGGTATCAGGTACATTGAAGGGCAAAACTATTCAGGGCAAAAAATTTATCTCAAATGCAGCTTTTAATGGTTTGGCGTAAAATCGTTTTGCTTTTTTGGGGAACACCAGAATAGTTACGAAGCTTGAATCATGCTGACAGCCAGCATCCCTATAATATCTTTGGCGGGCGACAAAAGCAAGTGAAATTTGCAATTAAAAATTTGTTCGAAATAAAAAAGGCCCAGGTTTTTCAACCCGGACCTCTTGGCTGTGAGGGGGAGCCACAACTTTATATAAAAAAATACTGCATTTATTTTCACGAAAAACGCGCCCGACCAATTAGGGTGATGGCAAACGTCACTGTTTGCCATGACGGCGAAAAAGCCATATGGTTGGTTGAACCATTTTTTTTGACCAGACGCGAATTTCATGTCGACCCTCGAGGGTCGATACCATGCTTCCTGCAAGGTGCTTCCCGCTGAGTAACGTCCCTGTCTGCTCGTTTTGGGGAAGTCCACATTAAGATCGCTTGTTGCAGCGTCACTGCTGCATGATCTCAATGTTTGCTAATCATTGCTTCTTTATCAGGCAAGGTGTGTGCCAGAAGCTTTGATTATTGCAGGAGAGTGATTTTGAAGCACGCCTAACTATTCTAAGTTTTTAAAATTCTGAATATTGCGGCGGGATGTCAAACGGCTGGCACAATTTCGTAATTGCTTGAGAAAGTGTATCAAGGTAATTCAAATTTCACTTTCGAATTCCAAAATTGATATTGACCACAACTTCACGCCGAATTTGAAATCGCTCCGAATTATTTTACCCAAATCAACGTCATCCCGGCGTTGCCGATTCCTAAATCGTTATCGGCGATCTGGCCGCATTCGTTGCGCATTTCCTGCGTGTCGTCGTCAAACATATCATAATCTTCGCCGTTGACGATGGCGCGAAAACGCCGGCGAAACTGGAACGCCCAATTGCGAACCGTTTCCTTGGTGCTGCCGCCTCGGCCATGGCTGCCGTAACCATGAATGACTTTGATCACGCGCAGCACGGAAGAATTCCGCACCTTGGCAAGCGCGGCATCAAGTTCGCTTTCAACCTGTTTCGGCGGGCGCGGCGGATGGCCGACGTCGATGACGAGGAAGTAGTTTTGATCCATAAATCATCAAAGGGGCGGCTTTTCTTCTTGCACTCTTTTAATCACCACCACCGTCGCATCATCATCCCAACGCGCGCCGTTGCCGTATTGAAATACGGTGTCAAAAATCAAATCCAGAATTTCCCGCGCGCTTTTGTGTTGATGGCGGATGACAAGTTTTTTGAGACGCTGAATGCCGAATTGTTCGCCGTCACGGTTGAGGCGCTCGAAAATGCCGTCGCTGTACATGACCAGAACCGAATTGGGTTCAAAATGGGCAATCGCGCGCTGAATGGCAATATCCGGCAACGCGCCGAGAATCGTGCCGTTCGCTTTCAGTTCTTGCGTATTGTCGCCGTGCACTAAAAGCGGCCCCGGATGTCCGGCATTGGCGTAAATGAGATTGCCGTTGCGCTCGATCTCGGCGTAGAAAAGCGTCGCGAAGCGGCTCGAATAGGTGCTGCGATGCAAAACGCGATTCAGCTTCTTGATGGTGTGCACCATTTTCAATTCTTTCTCTATGCCCATGCGCAGGCCGGTCACCACGTCGCGCACGAACATCGCGGCCAATATTCCATGTCCGCTCGCGTCGCCGATGCTGACGCCGAACATTTCTTCATCGAATTCAAAAAAATCATAAAAATCACCGACCACCAGCTCGGCCGGTTTGGAGCGTGCGGCGATTTGATACCCGCGAATGGTCGGCGTCGTGGCGGGAAACATGCTGCGTTGGATCAGCGCGGCCTGCTCGTACTCGTTGTTGACCGCATCGGAAAACATCCGGTAATTCAGCGCCGTGCGCACCGCGTTGAAACAAAATTCCACTTCTTCGCGATTCCACCCGCTGGTTAAAGCAAAGACAAAAATCCAGCGTTTGCCCTTGCGGCGAATATTAAACGCGGCCGGGATGGCATATTCGTTCTGCATATTGATTTGCGGCTCGATGCTCAAGGCGGGATCGTCAAAAATGTAGCTGCCATTTTCCAAAACGCGTTTGACCGCCTCGGAATGGGCAGAGAGTTTCGTGGTGGCCCGCACCTGTTTGCTTTTGCTCGTCGGACCGATCAAGACGTATTCATCGCCGCTTTCTTTATAAAGCCGGCCATGCGCGATGTGCAGATCCTCGCCGAAGGTTTTTTCCAACTCGGCCGCAATCGAGGAAAGAAAATACAGGCTGGTTTTTTCTTTGCCGATTTTGGTGATGAGGTTGTCTAATTTTCGGTAAAAATCTTTGGGGGTAATCATAAAGCGTTTTGAGTTTCCATTCTTTATAAAATTTGCGCAAAAAAGCGAAAATTTTTAATCACCAAGACACAAAGACACCAAAAAAACTTTGTGGCTTTGCGCCTTCGTGGTAAAATTCGGTTCTGGCTGGTCGAGATAGTGTTTACATAAACATGAGAAGGCCATTCCAAAAATGGAATGGCCTTCTACAAACTTACGAAGTTTTCGGCAATTTGTCAACTGGTGAAATTGCTCGCCGACTTTAATCGTTTAACTGACTCTCCTTTGTTTTCAACAGCCTCATGCCATTCACCGTGACGAGCAGAGACGCGCCGGTGTCGGCGATGACGGCCATCCACAGCGTCGCGAATCCGGGCAGCGCCAGCGCCAGAAAAACAAATTTGAGCAGCAGACTAATAATGATGTTCTGCTTGATGACGCGCATGGCTTTGCGGCTGAGTTTGATGGCGAACGGCAGCTTGTTCAAATTGTCCGACATCAGCGCCACGTCCGCCGTTTCGATGGCTTGCGCGGTGCCGGCGTTGCCCATCGCGATGCCGATATCGGCGCTGGCCAAGGCGGGCGCATCGTTGATGCCGTCGCCGACCATCGCGACGCGTTCATACTTGTTGTGCAACGATTTCACCGCTTCCAGTTTTTGCGCCGGCAGCAGTTGCGCGCGCACTTCGTCGATGCCCACCACGCGCGCGATCGTTTGCGCCGTCGTCGCATTGTCGCCGGTCAGCATAACGCTTTTTTCAATGCCCAATTTTTTCAGCGCTTCGATGGCGGCGCGGCTGGTGTCGCGCGTTTTATCCGCCACGGCGATATAGCCGGCGAGACGCTCGCCCTCGCTCACGAGCATTATCGTGCAACCATTTTTTTCGACCGCGTCCATCGCGCGGCAGATGGTTTGATCATGCGGGTGTTCGACATCAAACAAGGGGTGGCTGCCAACAGTAATGTTTTTGCCATTCACTTTGCCGCGTACCCCGCGTCCGGTAATGGCTTCGACTTCTTCGGCGACATAGCCGTTGTGAGGTTTGCGTTCCCCGGCCGCGTTAACGACGGCCTGCGCCAAGGGATGCTCGCTGCGGCGTTCGACGGCCGCGGCAAGCTGCAAGACATCGTCGCAGGAATCGCAAGCTTTCTCATTTGTATGCTCGCAATTGAACGAGCGCAATTCCACCACGATCGGCTGGCCGTGCGTGAGCGTGCCGGTTTTGTCAAATGCAAACGCCCGCACTTTGGCGAGCGCTTCCAGATACGCGCCGCCTTTGATCAGCACGCCGTTTTTGGCGGCGGCGCTGATGGCGCTGACAATCGTCACCGGCGTCGAAATCACCAGGGCGCACGGACACGAAATCACCAACAAGGTCAGCGCGCGATAAAGCCAGCCGTGCGCGCCATCCGGCAAATTCCAAAACGGCGCGCCAAACAGCAGCGGCGGCAAAATCGCCACGAGCAGCGCCGCAATCACCACGGCCGGCGTATAAATTCGGGCGAAGCGATCGACAAAGCGTTGCGAAGGCGCGCGCTGGCTCTGCGCTTCTTCGACGAGATGAATGATGTTGCTGAGCGTCGAATCCGCCGCCTTGCGCAAAACTCGAACGTCCAACGTGCCTTGGCCGTTGACCGTGCCGGCGAAAATTTCATCGCCGAGGGTTTTGGTGACGGGGATGCTTTCGCCGGTAATCGGCGCTTGATTGACCGCGGAAGCGCCGGCGGTCACGACGCCATCGACCGGAATCCTCTCGCCGGGTTTGACGAGAATCGTTTCGCCAACTTTGAGCCGTTCGACGGCAACGCGCGTTTCGTGCGCGCCGCAAAATGGGCACGGCCCGCCGGTGTACCCATCGCGGCCGAGATGCTCGCGGCAATCCAGGCACGGCCGCAAGACGGTCGCTTCCGCCGGCGTGAGCAGCATCAATTTGCGAATCGAGTGGCGGGCGCGATCCATCGTGTAACCTTCCAGTGCTTCGCCGATGGCAAATAGAAAAATCACCGTCGCGGCCTCGGCTTCTTCGCCGATAATCACTGCGCCAATCGCGGCGAGCGCCATCAACAGATTGATGTTAATTTCTCGATTCAGCCACAAACGCCGCCAGCCGGAACGCGCAATCGGATAGCCGGCGATCACGAGCGCGAGCCAGTAAACGATTTGCACGAAATTTTCGGGCGCATTAAAAAATTCTGCCAACATGCCAAGCGCAACAAACATGCCGCCAATCGCGGCCAGCGCCGTGTCGGTGCGTTTGAAGAGAAATGGAAAGAAACCTAAAATGCCGCCGCGTGGCAATGCCGCGGCCGCTGTTAGGTTTGGCGTATCGGCTGGCACGTCATATCCCAAATCCTGAATACGCGCGACAATGGCGGATTCATCGAGATGAGCCGCATCAAATTCAACATTGAGCCGCGCCGCGCCAAAATTGGCCGAACAATTTTTTACGCCGGCCAGATTGCCCACGCCTTTTTCCAGCGTTGCGGCGCAATCGGCGCAGTCCATGCCGGTGATGCGAAGGTGAAGGGTTTTCATGATATGTTAAGATACGAAATCCGGGCGAGATTTACAAAAGTTAATGACCACGTCATCCCTCAGTTATCGCGGAGAAACGTAGCGCAGTCATCCTGACTGCGAGCAAGATGCTTGCGCTCCACCCGTAATTGAGGCATTACATGACCACCGTTTTTCAGCTTGGCTTTTTATCGGCATTCTTGTAAATTAGGGCATTCATTCATAAAAGGGTTATTTATCAAACAGGCCTATTCCGTGAATACCCTGGAAAAACTTGAAGAATTAATCTATCGTGCCGCCCAAGAGACTGATCGCCGTCAGCAAGAGGCTGATCGCCGCCTTCAAGAGACTGATCGTCATCTTCAAGAGCTTGATCGTCGTCGTGCGGAAGAGGCAACCCAGCGCTTTCAAGAAAATGAGCGGTGGCTCAAAGAACGCGCCCGCCAATTTGAAATCGCGCGCAAAGAAATGCGCGAACAGCTTTATGGCCTGACCGAGACGCTAGGTTTGTTTGCCGAGAGCATGGTTCATCCCAGCACGATTCCGATCTTCACCGCCCGCGGCCTCGTCCTCACCGAGGTGCAGGCCCGTTTATCCGCGCGGCGGAATGGCGGCACGATGGAGATCGCCGTTCTCGGCGCCGGGCCGGAAGCCGTGGTGGCGATTGAAACAAAATCGAGGCTGAGAACGGAATATATCAAAGATTTTTTAAAGCGGCTGCCGCATTTTTTTGAGTACTTTCCTCGTTATCGCGGCCTCAAGCTCTATGGCGCGGTTGCCGGTTTGAGTGTCGAAGCCAGCGAAGAACCAAAAACGCCCAGCCGTTTTCGTGATCAAAATCGTGACGCCGATAAATAGAAAAAATTTCAGCAGCCGCCTCCATTTGGGCGTGCCTTCCTCGAAATGCCAAACAAAATACTTCCTATCGCAAAAATACTTGCCATCACTGCCACTTCAAGCCACATAAATCGCCTGTATAAATGTGAAGCCAACCCTACGCATGTTTTGAAAAGAGCCTTGCAAAGCGGCAGCAAAGCCGACTATTTTGGGGACGGGCGAAAATACCTTGGCATTATCTAACTCCGCAGAGTTTGTTAGAGAGATTCAGCAATTCCGCGACGAATGCCAGAAAGCGCCGGCACCGCCTCGCCAACGCACGCTTCGAGGCGTCGTCCGCAACGGCGCGGTACATCCCATTGAGTCCGGCGTTCTTGCCGAGGGCGAATTGGCGACGATTACGGCTGTTTGAGTGACGCCGACTCTTCGTTTTCCAAACTTCTGATTCTCATCCCAACAATCTCCACACCTGCGCCACAAAAAAGCAAATTACAAATCCCATCACCACCGGCAACAGCGCGGAAACCGCGGTCCATTTGGCGCTGCCGGTTTCTTTGTAAATCGTATAAATCGTCGTCGAGCAGGGGTTGTGAATCAAGCTGAAGAGCATCAAGTTTACCGCGGTGAGCAGCGTCCAGCCGCCGGCGGTGAAAACGTTCATGTAGGCGTTGGCGTCATCCAGCTCGAACATGACACCGGCGCCGCTGCCAAATCCGGCAAGTTTGGCGCTGAGCACGGTCAACATCAACACGGTCGGAATCACGATTTCATTCGCCGGAATCGCGATGACGTACGCGAGCAAAATCACGCCGTTCAAGCCGATGAGCAAACCGAATGGATTGAGAAAATTCATAATATGCTCGGCCAAACTCAGGTCGGCGACTTTGATATTCGAGAGCAGCCAGATCGCCGCGCCGGCGGGAACCGCGAACACAACGGCGCGCCACAGCACGTAAATCGTGCGATCAATGAGCGAGGTGTACAACGTTTGCAAAATGCGCGGCGGGCGATACGGCGGCAGCTCGAGACTGAATGTCGAGGCTTCGCCTTTGAGCACCGTGCGTGATAAAGCCCATGACGTGACGAACGTGAGAACAATTCCCAGCAATGTGACGGCAAGGACTGAACCGGCCGAGACGAGCCCGGCCAATCCCGCGGGCGCGAGCGCGCCGATGAAGAGCGAGGCGATGAGAATTTGCGTCGGCCAACGCCCGTTGCACAACGCAAAATTGTTGGTGATGATCGCGATGAGACGCTCACGCGGGCTGTCGATGATGCGCGTGGCGACGATGCCGGCGGCGTTGCAGCCGTAGCCCATGCTCATCGTCAGCGCTTGCTTGCCGTGCGCGCCGGCTTTGCGAAAAAGATTGTCCATATTAAATGCGACGCGCGGCAAGTAGCCAAAATCTTCCAACAAAGTGAATAACGGAAAGAAAATCGCCATCGGCGGCAGCATGACGCTGATCACCCACGCGCCGGCCAAATAAATGCCGTCGAGCAAAAATCCGCTCAACCACCACGGCATGCCGATTTGCATGGCAAAATTTTTCAGTACCGGCTGCAGCGTGTCGATGAGCAGCGAGGCGATCATGCCGGAGGGCACATTGGCGCCGGCGATGGTAATCCAAAACACGGCCGTCAACAAAAGCAGCATCACGGGTAAGCCGGTGAGGCGGCTTGTGAGAATCTTGTCCAACGCACGATCCCAGTCGAAGCGCGGCTTCTCGCCGGATTTGGTCACGACGCGGCCGGAGATGCGCGCGGCGTCTTGATAAATGGCGTCGATCAAGCTGTCGTGATAGTTTTCGCCAATCTCCCAGCGCAGGGAGTTGGCTTTGGATAAAATCGTTTCGGATGAAATGGGTGTTTTATTCATATAAAAATCTCTTGGTAACAAAGTTGGCTGGTTGCCAGTTCACTGATTTGTTTTACATCAGATTTTCAGGTAAACTGAAGACTGAAGCCCTTCCGGGCAGTGTCAAGACAAAAGCTTTTGAACACCGATTACGCGGATGACATGGATTCTCACGGATTTTTTATTTTTTGCTTTATCCGTGTCAATCCGCCCAATCCGTGTCATCCGCGTTCAAAAAAATGATAAAAAAACTTTTAGAATTTTATTTTTGGTTCCGTTAGTTACTATTGCAGAACCGTCAACCTTTTGGTCGCAAGTTCGCTATCAGTGTGAGTCTCGAATTTTCCATTTTCCGGAATATCCAATTTTGCGCTCACGGTTTCTGGTTGTACAACCGGAAGCAGCGTTCCCAGCTCGCCGGTTTTGATGGCATCAATAATTCTTTGGTCGCCCTCCAAAAGCCGCAGCGCCACCCAGCGTGCGTTGGTCAAGCCGGGAAACTGGCCTTCGAGCATCGTCGTCAGTTTGCTCAACGCATTTTTCAACGTTTTCGATTCACTCTTGATGCGATGCGGCTTGTAAATATATTCGCCGGTCGCGACGGCGTTGATATTTTTTAACAACTCTTGAATACCTTGTCCTTGCCGCGCGGCCGTCGGGACGACCGGTACGCCCAACTCTTTCGCGAGCACGCGATCATCGATTTCCAAACGATGGCGCCGCGCTTCGTCGATGAGATTCAAACAGACGACGGCGCGGCTGGTGATTTCGAGCACTTGCAGCACCAGATTCAAATTGCGCTCGAGGCGCGTCGCATCGACGACGATGACGGTCACATCCGGCTGACCAAACAGAATGAAATTGCGCGCGACTTCTTCGTCCGTGCTGGTCGAGAGCAGCGAATACGTGCCGGGCAGATCGACAATTTTGTAGCGCTTGCCGGCGTAGCTGAAGCCGCCCTCGGCGCGCGTCACGGTTTTGCCGGGCCAATTGCCGGTGTGCTGGCGCAAGCCGGTCAAGCCGTTGAACACGGTGCTCTTGCCGGTGTTGGGATTGCCGGCTAATGCGACAACGTAATCCCACGACGCCATATTGACGCCCAGCTTGATTAGATTACCGGCGTTGTGTACCGGGCAAGTTTCGCAGGCATGTGCAGTTGATGTATTCATAACGGTTCTCAAAATTAATCGCAAAATTATTATGGCAAAATAATTTTTTAAAATAGTTTTGCCCTAAATTGTTTTGCCTTTTGGGCTTCGCAGTCTGGCAGACTGCGTTACGCGGCCTGCCGACGAATGTGAACCAAATTGGCTTGATCTTTTCTGAGCGCGATCATGGCGCCGCGAATGTTGTATGCCGTCGGATTGCCGCTGGCGCTTTTGAGCTCGGCGGTGATGACAGTGCCGGGAATGATGCCGAGATCCATCAAGCGCCGGCGCTGCAAGCCGCGGCACGCTTTCGAAATGCCGAGAACCAATCCGGATTCGCCCATTTTGAGAGAGACGAGCGATTCAAACGGTCCTTCCATTTTATTTTCTTTCGGCAGCGGCACGACGGTGACATTGGCCGCCACCACCGGCGCTAATTTAATTTCTTCACCATCGGCAACAAACTGAATGCGCTCCGATGATTTATTCACGACGCGAATTTGCATGCCGGGATACAAACCTTGCGCGACCAGCTCCGCGTAAAGCGCTTCCGGCTCATCTTCGAGATGAATGATGCGCGCCATCTCGCCGGCGGGAAGATCGGTGAGCGGTTTGCCTTTGGCCGGTGGCAATTCGCCGCTTGCCGTCGGAATCGGATCGCCATGCGGATCGTGAAAGGGATTGCCCATCTGCATCGCCAGCGCTTCGGCTTCTGCCGGCGAGGTTTGGTGCTCGAGTTTTTCCGCTTCGACATGCCACTGCGTTTCGGCGAGTCCGGTTGCCTCGGCGAAGTAACGCTCCCACAACCGATGCACGCGAATGATGCGCAGCGCCGACAACCGGCCCTCTTCCGTCAGCTCGAATCCATGTTGCTGCGATTTGAGCAGGCCGTGCGTTTCGAGTTTGGCCAACAAACCCGCGGCTTGATCGCGATGGATTTCCAATGCGCCGGAAATACTTTCGAGCGAACCGAGCCTTCCTTTGTATTCCTGATGGTAGAGATGCTTGAGCGCATCTTCAATGAGAACCTTCTGGCTGTTGCGTTTGCTTTTTCGCCATTGCCAAATCAAACCAAAATTTGGCCAAAAACAGATGGCAACGATGGCGATGAGCAAGCCTGCACCTAACAAAGCCTGGGCGGGATTTATCATCATTAACCTGTGAGTAATATTTACAAGTTATTATAACACATAATTCGCCTAAAATTAAATTTAGGTTATCCTAATTTAACACCAATTATCTTATGATGCAAGATAAATTTTGTTCCATTAGCGATCACGAATCGCGACAAGAGAGTAAAATTGCGGCTCTCGTGAGATTGCTTGCAATTTGAATTTTTTTTAAGTAGATTCTACTAAATTTAAGGAGCTTTATCAATGGCTATTGCGGCAAATGTAGAAGAAAGCATCCGGCGTTTTGTTGATTTGGCAACCAACGATCTCCACCTGCAAGCGGTTTATCTTTTTGGCTCCAATGCGAAAGATCACACCCATGAATGGAGCGACATTGATTTGGCCGTTGTCTCACCGGATTTTTCCGGCGCTAGCTTTGATGACAGCAAAAAACTTTTTCCTTATATTCTGAAAGTCGACACCGCCATCGAAGTTCATCCTTTTCGTCCGGAAGAGTTCTCCGCCGAGAATCCTTTTGTGCAAGAGATTCTCGATACCGGTATTCGAGTGTACTGATGCCGGTTTCGCCGAAATTTTAAAGCCGCATAAATTACACCGACTTCGATCATTCCTCTGCAAATGCTTACTCTCGCCGCAGAAGTTTTACCTTATTTGCCCTCCGAAAATTTCTTTGTTTTGGCCGCTGCGGCTGATGAGTTCGTTGTCGCCGACGATATTCAATTCTCCACGAATGGCAATGCCAATCGCGCGCGCCTCAAAACTGTTGAAGGAGCGCGGTGGTTGACGATTCCGATTTTGAGCAAAGGACGCGGCTTGCAAAAATTGCACGAGGTGGAAATCGACATGACGCGATCTTGGCAGCGCCAACATTGGCGGACGATTGAGTTGAATTATCACAACGCGCCGTATTTCGGTGAGTTGGCGGACGAGTTGGAAGAATTGTATCGACGGCCTTATCAAAAATTGGCCGAGGTCTCGTGGGAATTTTTGAAATTTTTCTGGAAAGCTTTGCATTGGGAAAATTTGCCGAAACGAACTTCGGAGTTGGAAATCACGAGCACCGGTGAGAAACGATTGGCGGAGCTGGCGAAATTTATGCACGCTGATACTTATTTGGCGCACGAAAAATATCGCGCCGTTCTGCAGCTCGAGCGCCTGCCGAATGTTCAGCTTCAATTTGTGAATTGTGAGTTGCCGCCGTATCATCAGCAGTTCGGAGAGTTTGCCGGCGGGCTAAATATTCTTGATTTGTTGTTCAATGAAGGGGTGGCGTTTACGAGAGAACGCTTGCAGAGAATTGCTGCTGTTGTCCGAGATGATGTTATAACTAAAAATTGAGAGCAGACAGCTTGGCGATACAACCAAATTTAACCACGAAGGCACCAAGACCCGAAATTAATCAGATTTTCTTGATGTCTTTGTGCCTTGGTGGTTAAAAATCTTTTTGTAAAGAATTTTGGCGCTCAAAATCTTGAGGCTGACAGTCTTATATCCATGCCCAAAATCGTCGCCATCATTCCCGCCTTTGATGAAGAAAAATCCATCGGCAAAGTCGTTGCCGCCATTCCACAGCCGCCGGTCGAAAAGCTCGTTGTCGTCAACAACAACTCGTGTGACCGCACGGCGGAAGTTGCGGCGCAGGCCGGGGCGCACGTCGTCTTTGAAGGCGAGCCCGGTTACGGCGCGGCGTGTTTGCGCGGTATTGCCGAAGCCAAAACCCTCGGCGCCGAGCTGGTGGTTTTTCTCGATGCGGATCACAGCGATTATCCCGAGGAAATCCCCGCGATGATTGCGCCGATTCTGGCGGACGAATGTGATTTCGTCATCGGCTCGCGCGCGTTGGGCGTGAAGGAAAAAGGCGCCGTGACGCCGCAACAGCTTTTCGGCAATTGGCTGGCGTGCCATCTCATGCGAATTTTGCTCGGCGCGCGCTACAGCGATCTCGGCCCGTTTCGCGCCATCTCGATGGCGGCGCTGGAGAAGTTGCAAATGCGCGACCGCAATTACGGCTGGACGGTAGAGATGCAAATCAAAGCGGCGCTGCAGCATTTGCGCGTTCGCGAAGTGCCGGCGCGTTATCGCAAGCGTATCGGCAAATCAAAAATCTCCGGCACGGTAAAGGGCACGGTGCTGGCCGGATGGAAGATTATCACTACGATTATGCGTTATGGAATCTTTTCCAAATTTCACCGCTAAAATTCGCTTGTGTCGTTGAAAAATTCTTTTAGCTTTCAGCCGTAGTGCAATGTCGTTTTTCAAAACCTTCAATCACTCCGGAAGGAGGTCACATGCTCAATTATGTTTGGATGGCTTTGATGGCCATTGCGATTCTGGTTGCCGCCGGCGCCGATCTGCACGAGAAATTCAGCGACAAATATCGCGAGGGCGTTGATATTCCCATTCAACTCGCGCGCTTCGAAACCGGCGCCGCGGATAATAAAACGCAAACCGCGACTTTAAAAATGCCGGTGACGGAATTCAATCAGCGCTATGCGCAAAATCTCGCGGGCGACACGCTGCGTTGCCCGGTGCAGTTGGCGCCTCTCGGTGAAAATCGCGCGCGCCTGACTTTGAATGCGTCGAGCGAAGGCGTGCCGGATATTTGGAAAGCCGCGGCCAAAGCCCAAGGCCATCCGGCGGAGATGCGCGCCAGTATTACCTTGACGCCCGGCACAACGCAGGCGACGTTTCGGATTGAAAAAATCGGCTTCGAAAAACTCGCCGCCATCACCGACGCCGCATTCAATTTTGCCAAAATCGCCGTCATGGACATCGCGCTGCCGCTCGTCGGCGTGATGGCGATGTGGTTGGGCATTATGAAGATTGCCGAGCAAGCCGGCATCATTCGTCTGCTGGCCGCAGCCATTGCGCCGATCACGCGCCGGCTGTTTCCGGAAGTGCCGACCGATCATCCGGCGATGGGATCGATGGTGTTGAACATCGCCGCCAACTGGCTCGGACTTTCCAACGCGGCGACGCCTTTTGGCTTGAAAGCGATGGAGGAACTGCAAAAGCTCAATTCGAAAAAAGACACGGCGACCAACGCGATGGTGATGTTTCTCGGCATCAATACCGCCAGCATCACGCTGATTCCGGCGACGATCATCGGCTTGCGCGTGGCGATGAAATCGGCGCATCCAGCCGAAATCATCGGCACGACGATTTTCGCCAGCGCCTGCGCTACGATCACCGCCGCGATTGCCGTCAAACTTCTTGGCAAGCTTCCGGCGTTTCGCAAAGATGACCCGAATTTAACGGCTCGAGAAGGAGGGAAACATGAGTGATTTCATTCGCAATCTATTCGAAATAATTTCGGTTTGGGCCATTCCATTTTTATTGTTATTCATTCCGGTTGTCGGCTTCATTCGCAAAGTGAAAGTTTACGAAAGTTTTGTCGAGGGCGCGAAAGAGGGCTTTCAAGTGGCAACGCGCATTATTCCATTTTTAGTGGCGATTCTCGTCGCCATCGGCATGTTTCGCGCCTCCGGCGCGATGGATATTTTTGTCGCGCTCATTTCGCCGATCACGAATCTCGTCGGCATGCCGGCGGAAGTTTTGCCCGTTGCGCTGATGCGACCGCTTTCCGGCAGCGGCTCGCTCGGATTGGTCACCGAGCTTATGAAAACGCACGGTCCGGACTCGTTCATCGGTCGATTGGCCTCAACAATGTACGGCAGCACTGAAACCACGTTCTACGTTCTGGCGGTTTACTTCGGCTCAGTTTCAATTTCAAAAACGCGCCACGCGCTACCGGCCGGATTGATGGCCGATTGCGTCGGCCTTTTGGCCGCGGTTCTAATTTGCCGGCTGGTTTTTGGATGATCGGCTTCTGCCGGCGTTCAAGTTTGTAACTTTCCCCCTTTTATTTCGTAAATAAGGTCGCTATTGCGATAGTCAACAAGACCAGTTAAAAGGAGACCGGCCTATGCACAATTTAAAATCGCGTTTGGGATCGACCTTCGTGCTCATCCTGATCGGAATGCACCATCTTACCGCCGCGCCGCAGCGCGATGATTCCCGCGACCTCCAAAAGCTGGACAACACTTTCAAAGCGCGCACTGACCGGGATTTCCGCTTGCGTCTCGACGTGGACGCCGGCGAAGTTCGCCTGTCGCGCGGCCAAAGCGAAGATCAACTCAGCGTTCATCTCGTCTATACCAAAACGCAATTTCGCCACGCCTTTCGTTTCAACGAGCAGGACAATGCGCTCGAAATTCGTTTTGATAAAGACGGCTGGTTCGATCATGACGGCGACATGACGGCGGAACTCGAAATCGAGCTGCCGCGCGACGCCACTTTGCGCGCCGATTGCAGAATCAAAGCCGGTGAGATCGAGATGCAGCTCGGCGGCTTGCGTATTGCGGATTTCGCGTTGAGCGTCACCGCCGGCGAGGTCAACCTCGATTTTGATCAGCCCAATCGCGTCGAAATGGAATCGCTCGAGCTGAAAACGCGAATCGGCGAATCCACTTTCCGCCGCCTCGGCAACGCCCGCTTTCGCAACGCCGACATCAACGGCGGCATCGGCGAGATGACGATTGATTTCAGCGGCGCGATGTTGCCCACCGCCGTGGCGCAGGTCGATCTCGATATAGGTGAAACTGTCATTGCCCTGCCTCACGACGCCGGCGCCAAGCTTTCCGTCTCCAAATTTCTCTTCCTGTCACAAATCGACATGCCGTTCGATCTGCGCAAAGAAGGGCGCTACTATTACACCGAAAATTACGGCAAAGCCGGACAAGAATTTCAATTGCGCATCAGCTCCGGCATTGGCGAATTGCGCATCGAACGACCATGAAGTATGACAGGCGGCCTCGCCTGTCAAAATTTTGCCATTGCTCATGGTCAATTAGAAAACGCGTTAGACTTCACTTAAAACAAATGTGAGATAGAGTAAGATAATGTCTCAAGTCCTTGCAAAAGAAGGGGGCATTGCCACGCGCAAAAGGCTGGCGCAAGTGATGTGGGCACAGTTGCAGAGTTACTGGCATGAAGCTGAGGGCTATCAGAAATTACTCTATTGCACGGGCTTTCTTTTATTGGTCAGCGCAGTTTTTCACACGGCTGTTTTAATTGTCACGGGCGGCACATTAGTAGGTGATGTCTCATTTCGTAAGGCAATTTCCTTTGGAGAAGCTTTTGGCCTTACCGCAATTTCTCTTGCATGGTTCTTGACTTTCATGCCGATGAAACGTGTCACGTGGTGGGTGCTTTCGAGCCTCTATTCCGTCGCCACTTTCATAGAGGTTTTTATGGTCACCATGCAAGTCTGGCGTGGAGTGCCATCGCATTTCAATTTTAGCACACCATTTGACGCCGCCGTTTTCGGTATCATGGGTATATCCATTAGTTTGCACCTCCCTTTAATTGTCGCCGTGCTGGTGGGTTCTCTTTTTTCTCTAAAAGCTGACGCCAGTTTTAAATGGGCGATTTCTTCCGGAATGCTGTTATTAGTGGCCTCGCAAATATTCGGAATACTGATGATTGTCAATCGTGGCAATACCGTCGGACAAGCTGGGCAGATGAAAATTCCTCATGCGCTTGGATTACATGCGGCGCAAGTGTTGCCATTATTAGCACTGCTGCTTAGTTTCACAAATCTTAGCGAAAATAAGCGGGCTCGACTCGTTATAACCGCCATCGCGAGTTACACAGCGCTTCTCACAATAAGCGCTTTTCAGGCATTGAATGGTTTGGCAATGGCAGATTTAAACTTGCTAATGTCCTTTATCTTTCTCACAAGCGTAGCTATTCTTGGAATTACTTTCTTGCGGGTCTTGAAAGGGCTTTGGCGGAATGTAGAGATTATATGAAAATCCTTTCTACAACAACTTGAGGAGGGTGGACAATGCGAATTTTTCAATTACTAATCATCTTTTTTTTAATCGTCGCGGGTTCCAATTTTGTTCACGCGAATACTCCTGAAGAAATCACCAAAACCGAAGAGCGCGCGTTCGATTTCAATTCCGGCGGCCGCATTCAAGTGACCGGTGACGCCGGTTTTATACGCGTCGAATCCTGGGATAAAAATGAAGTTTATTTGCGTTACACGAAACGCGTTTGGGAAAGCAATCGTCGCAGCGCCGAGAAACGGATGGAGGATTTGCAGGTGGAAATCAATGATCAGCCGGGGCAATTGAGCATCCGCCAAATTCCGGAATTGGAAGAACGCGATTTCAACTTTTTCGATCTTTTCGATCCGGATCGCTGGGGCCATTCCCGCCACGCGTCGCGCATCGAATTTGAATTGAAGGTGCCGCGACAATGCCACCTCATTTTGGAATCCGACGAAGGCGACATCACCGTGCGGCAAGTTGAGGGCGAGGTGAAAGTCGACAGCGACGAGGGCAATATCGATTTGGAAAATTTGGCGGGCGGCGAAGTTTCTGCGGAAACCGACGAGGGCGAAATCGATTGCCGCAATTTGCAGCTTGATGATTACCGTCTTCAGCTTGCCAGCGACGAAGGCGCGCTTAAAGCGAGCGAGGTGGCAGCGCGTTCGGTTTGGGCCGAAACCGACGAAGGCGACATCGTGCTGCTGCGCCTCAACGCGAGCGGCGGCAAACTCAACAGCGACGAAGGCGACATCGAACTGGAGGCGACACGCTTTGATGAAGGCGCGTGGAATATCACAACGGCCGAAGGCGACGTCGAGTTATTCATTCCCACGAATGCGGATGCTGAAATTTCGCTCGAAAGCAACGACGGCAACATTCGTTCTGATTTTAGTCTGGATCGCATATCGGACGATGATGATGGCGAGCGCTTAAACGGCCGGTTGGGAGAAGGCCGCGGCCGCCTGGAAGTTTACACCGACGAGGGCGACATCAGCTTGCGCCGCCGGTAACTCGTGGCCCAGACAGTTTGTCTGGCAAAACAGATTGACGCAAAGCGAGGGAAGTTATGTATAAACGTTTTCTGACTTCTGCAATTCTCTTTCTTGTTCTCGGCCTCCAACAAGCGTTGGGCGGCGAAGTTCGCGAGCGCTTTGAGAAAACCTATCCGCTCGAGTCGGGCGGCGAGTTTCGCTTAAAAAATACCAATGGCGCGGTTCACATTACCTCGTGGGATCGTGACGAGGTTAAAATCGAGGCGGAAAAAGTGGTGCGCGCGCGCAGCCGCGAAGACGCCGAGCGGATTATGAAAGAGATCACTATCGATATTCGGCAAAGCGAGAATTATGTCGATGTCGACACGCGATTGCCGAAACGCCGCGATGGCGGTTTTGGGGATTGGATTTTCAGCGGCGGCGGCACGAGCATCGAGGTGACGTATTGGATCACCGTGCCGGCGCAAGTAAATCTTTTCGCTGAAACAGTAAATGGCGAAGTTCGCGCGCAAGATATTTCCGGCCGCACCGCGCTTGAAACAACGAACGGCCGCGTCGAAGTAATCAACGCTTCCGGCAGCGTGAGCGCCGAGACTACTAATGGCGGCATCGAAGTTTCGCTCGCCAAAGCGACGCCCGGCGAGACGATGCGTTTTGAAACCACCAACGGTCGCATCGAGGCGGAATTTCCGGCGGATTTCACCGCTGAAATTTCCGCCAGCACGACCAACGGCCACGTTGATTGCGATTTTCCGATGACGGTGCAAGGCCGCATCAAACGCACGTCGCTGCAAGGCCGCATTGGTTCCGCAAATTCTTCAGCAGTGGGCCGCGTGACTTTTCGGACGACGAACGGGTCGATTACTATTCGTAAAAAATAGTCCGAGGCCCAAAGTCAATTAGTCCTGTCAATTGAAATCGACTGTGGTCAGGCGTTTTATTTTATGAAAAAGATCCGACGTCGGACGACGGACTTCCCGGCTTCGAACTTTTAAAAACAAAACGGCGAAGACGATTACTCGCCTCCGCCGTTCCAGGAAAGGAGGGGTGGATGGAAAACTCTGTCAAACTTATTGATAAGGCAAGCCGGCGCACAAATCCGAAGGTCACCAGCTTACCTCATCGCTCTCGGCTCTTTTATATAACAAGTCTCATGCCATCATTGAAACTTGCCTTTTAGACTTTCCTCAAGCTTCAAAATGATTGTAGTCACGCAAAAAATGCGGCCCGAATTGCGAAAATTCACCCCAAAATTTCATTCACTGAACATTTCTCCGGGAGCAATTTGTCCCACGCTGAGACATGTGAATTACAAAAGTGAGGCGTGAGACACTTTTAAGTTTCTAAGGTTTTCGCGTAAATCGCATTTAGTTGCTTTATGAATACACTTTGCTTGCAAGTGCATCATCTCACCAAACGCTATCGCAATTTCACCGCTTTGAACGACGTCAGTTTTACCGTTGAGCCGGGCGAAATTTTTGGCTATCTCGGCCCCAATGGCGCTGGAAAAACGACGACGCTGCGGCTCATTCTTGGTTTAGTACAGCCGACTGCCGGCGAAGTCAAAATTTTCGGCGAGCGGATCGCGCCGCCTTCTCATCAAAGTGTTACGATTCGGCAACGTCTCGGCTTTCTTCCCGGTGAGCTCAGCCTTTATAGCGAAATCACCGGACAGGCGCTGCTCGATTACTTTGCGCGTTTCCGCCCGCGCCGGCCGCCGATTTTACGAGAGCGCTTGCTGGAGGCGTTTGCGCTCGAAGCAGCGACGTTGCGACGGCGCGTCAAATTGCTTTCGCACGGCACGCGCCAAAAGCTCGGTTTGGTGATCGCGATGCAGCATCAGCCGGATTTACTTTTCCTCGATGAACCGACGCTCGGCCTTGATCCATTGATGCAAAAAGCTTTCATCGATGTAATTAAAGAATTGTCCAAACGCGGCGCGACGGTTTTTTTCTCGTCGCACATTTTATCGGAAGCGGAGAATCTCTGCCAACGCGTCGCCATTTTGCGCGCCGGCAAGCTGATCATGCTCGAAGCGATTGCCAACTTGCGAGAGAAAATGGTGCGGCGCATGACGCTGCGCTTTGCGGAAGCTCCTCCGGATTTTGCCCATTTGCCCGGCGTCGTTCGCGCCGAAACGCACGAAAACGAACTCACGCTGTTTGTTCACGGCGACGTCAATCCTCTGTTGAAACATCTCACCGCATATCATCTCGAACGCTTCGTTTTTCCCGAGCCGGAATTGGAGGATATTTTTGCGCACTACTATAATCATCGCGAGCAATCTGCTGCGCCGATTGTTTAAACGGCATTGGGTTTTTCTCGCCGTCATCGGCTTGCTTCTCTCCGGTTTGCAAATCTTGATCTGCGCCATCGTCAGCAGCGTCAATATCGAAGGGGCGATGCGCGAGATCAGCCAATCGCTGCCGCCGTTCATGCAAGCGTTCCTTTCCGAAGAATTCGCCTTGGGACTCACCAGTCGCGGCCTTATTGTTTTTGCCTGGAATCACCCCGTCGTCCACGCGATGTTGGCCGCCGTCATGATTCTATTAGCGAGTCGCGCAATTGCCGCCGAGATCGAAAATGGAACGCTGGAATTGCTGCTCACGCAGCCGATTTCACGTCCCGTTTATTTGGCAACACAAATCAGTTTTGCGCTCCTTGTCCTGCTCGCATTGATCGGCCTCATGCTCAGCGGGGTCAATCTCGGATTAACCGTCTTCGACTTGCAGCGCGCACTGTCCTGGCAAACATTTTTGCCGGTCGCGATAAATCTCGTGTGTCTTGAAACGGCTATTTATGGTGTGGCGCTTTTTTTATCTTCGCTGGCGCGCGAGGGCGGACGGGTTGTCACGGTTGCGCTGTCGTTCGTGCTCATCTCGTTTCTGCTGCAAGCGGTGGCGCGGCTCTGGCCGGCGATTCAATTTTTGCTGCATTACACGATTTTTGAATACTACTCGCCGCAGCAAATTGTTTTGAACGATTCGATCTCGTGGCGTAATATTGTTGTGTTATTAGCCGTGGGCTTCGTGACCGGCGGGGTAGGATGGTGGAGATTTAAGAGGAGGGATATTCCGTAAAAATAGCCTAAGGCTCTTTTCACATTCACTCTCAATACGATCAACATGGCTTCTGCCATGCGCAGAATTTTATATTCAAGCGCCCAGAAAATTTGATCGTGGTATCCCCCACTCCACTACGATCATTAACATAGCTGAACTTATTCTTCTGCCAGCAGCCCTCCGATTTGTTCTTCAAACTTTTTTGCCCGCGACGTACCGCCGTGCATCTCGCCGACTTCTACTGTGCGAATCTGCCTCCTCTTGTCAATCAAATAAAACGCCGGCCAGTAGCGGTTTTTCAAGGCCCGCCAGTAGGCAAAATCATTGTCGATATAATGCGGATACGTTAGCTTGTTTTTGTCGACGGCGGCTTGCACGTTTTTGACCTCGCGCTCGCGGTCAAATTCCGGCGAATGAATGCCGACGATCATAAAGTTTTTATCTTTGAATTTATTTTGCACCTCCCTGACCCAGGGAAAACTGTTCGAGCAATTCCAGCACATGAACGTCCAGACGTTGAGCAGTACCACTTTGCCGCGCAAGCCGTTCTCGCCGTCGCTCGCCATTTTTAATGGGGTGGAATTAATCCAACGCTTTTTGTCTTGGCTGGGAAATTCGGGCGCAAAACGGGGTTCCTCTGTCGAAGCTTTTACACGCATGTGAGCATTCCATAAAACCAACAACATCGCAGCGCCCAAAACGAGAACCACATTTTTCATCTTCAATCCTTTTGTAGTAAAATGGCTTTATTAACTTCAACCCGTTTTGACGCGATTTTCTTCCCCAGATAGTAGATAATTAAAAAATTTTCATAACCTGGCTCTGACCGCAACCAATGTAACCGCGAAGGCACAAAGACACGAAGTTAGTTTTTCTTGGTGCCTTGGTGGTTTAAAAATCTACAAGGCCGTGATAGTTTATCACATCATTGAGCCGCCGAGACACTGCGTCGAAATGCGCTCAACTCCGCGCCGAGGCGGTCTTGAATCAAACGAATCGGCCGATAGCCGCTAAGAAAATGCTGCATGATAAATGAAAACGCCAACTCTTCTCCTTCAGCGGTGGCGGTGTATCCAGAAAGCGCGCTGACCGCGCTGATCGTGCCGGTTTTGGCGTGTAAAACACCCGCTGCCATTGTGCCTTTCATGCGATTGCTCAATGTCCCGTCGACGCCGGCAATCGGCAAGGTTGCCGCAAACTCATGGCGAATCGCAAAATTTTTCCACATCGCTGCCAGCAAATTGACGATATTGGCCGGCGTGATCAAATTGTAATGCGACACGCCGGAACCATCGACGCTGTAAACCGCATTGGTATCAACCCCGGCGCTGCTGAAAAACTGCCGCATGGCGCGAATGCCTTTTGTCGCCGTGCCTGGCACGCCGAATTTCTCCGCGCCGATGGTTTTCAGCAATAGCTCGGCGCTCAGGTTGTCGGAAACCTTATTGAGATTGATCAAGATCGGCATGATCGGGGCGCGATGCTCGGCAAGAATTTTTATTTTCCCGGAAGCTATGCCGCGTTGCACGTTGCCATGAACCGCGATTCCGGCGCGCAGCAATAAATTGCGAAAGACCCGCCCACTATAAATCTCCGGTTCCAGCACGTTTATTTTTTCTTCTTGCGGCGATTCGTCCTGGGCTATAGCCCCATCGACTAAAATGGTGTTTTCGTTTTGCTGCCATTTGCGCGTTATTAATAAAGAGGCCAATTTTAGCGAGTCGATTTGCGTTTTACGTTTTATCGTCATGCTCGTATTTACGAGCGCAAGATGATTCGTCGGCGGATCGATTTGCACGCGCGCCGGCTTGCCGAGCGTATCCGCCGGCGTAACCCGCACGACAACGGCATTGTCGTTCACGGTTAATGCCGAAAATCGCGACCACAGGTATGACGGCTCATCATCCCACATCCAGCCATTGCCCCGGCGAATATCGTCATGATAGGATTCGTCACAAATCAAGTTGCCATGAATCTCGCGGATGCCAATCTGCGCCAGATTTTGCGCGAGTCCGAACAAGTCTTCGCTGCGCAAATCCGGGTTGCCACGGCCGATCAAGTACAAATCACCAGTCAAGGCAGAGTCGATTTTCAAAGCGGAATCGCAGGCCACGCTGGTGCGAAAAACATAAGCCGGGCCGAGCGACGACAGCGCCGTCGCCGAAGTGAGCAGTTTTTGATTGGAAGCCGGATGCGCCAAAAGATCGGCATTGCGTTCGTAAAAAATTTCTCCACTGCGCAGCGAAACGATTTTGATTCCGGCCATCGCATGAGCAAGCGCCGGATCACTCAAAATCTGATCAAGCCGCAGCCGCAGCTCGGCCAGAGATACCGCGCCGGTTGAGTGTGAGGCTTGCAATTTAGTGGAAGTGGCGCAAGCAGAGAGGAAAAACAAAGAGCAAAAGGCAAACAGTAAAAAACAAGAAGCGAATGGCAAAAAACGACGGGGAAAGTTGATCATAATGGCGCAAGAAAAATGTGAAAGTCTATTGTTCAAAAAAATCATGCTCAGTTGGGCGTCTTCTAAATCAAAGTAATTGGGTGAATACAATGGGTGATCAGCGCCAACACAATTTAGGCGCTTCAGCACTCACACACAAGGGGATTTTCTCTAAACCGCACGCGCCATTTCTGCCCCCACCTTTTGCAAACGCGCGACGATATTCTCGTAGCCGCGATCGATCAACTCAACGTTATCAATCGTGCTGGTTCCGGCTGCGGCGAGCGCGGCGATGACGAGCGCGATGCCGGCGCGAATATCCGGGCTGCTGAGTTTCTGGCCGCGCAATTGCGCCGGGCCGATCACGATCACCCGATGCGGATCGCATTGCGTGATGTTGGCGCCCATCGCGATCAGCTTGTCCACAAAAAACATGCGTGATTCGTACATCCAATCGTGGCAGAGCGCCATGCCGTGCGCCTGCGTGGCGAGCACGATCAGCGGGCTCATCAAGTCCGTCGGAAAGCCCGGCCAGGGACGAGTTTGAATTTTTATTGACTGCGCTTTGAGCACTGAAGGAAAAACTTCGAGCGTCGCCTCGTCGCAGAATTTCATCTGCACGCCCAATCGTTCCCAATAAATCAGCATCGGCCGCAAGTGCGCAGGACGGACATCGCGAATGAGGAGATGCCCTTGCGTGCACGCGCTCGCGATAATCATCGTGCCGGCCTCGATGTGATCCGGCACGATGGCGTGATCGAAGCCAGCGAGTTTTTTCTGCCCATGCACGATCAGCCTGTTGGTTCCTTCGCCGGAAATCTTGCTTCCCATCTTTTTTAACACCACGGCCAAATCCTCCACATGCGGCTCGCAGGCAGCATTCTCGATCACCGTCTCGCCGGGAATCGCCGCGGCGCACATCATGGCGTTTTCAGTGGCGGTGACGGAAACTTCATCCAAAAAAATCTGGCCGGCGCGTGGATGCAAAAGCGTGGCGTCGTAATTGTCTTCCGCACCGATAATGTTTGCCCCCAACGCAGTGAGCGCGTCGAAATGCGTTCCCACGGCGCGGCGGCCGATGACGCAACCGCCGGGCGGTCCGAGCGAGGCTTTCCCCGTTTTCGCCAACAGCGGGCCGAGCAGAAGAATTGAAGCGCGCATTTTCTGCACGAGCTCGTCTGCCAGCTCGGATTTCGTGATCGCGCCTTTGACGTGAACGCATCCATTATCGGCATGCTCGATGGTTTTTCCCAAATCCGCCAGCAACGCCAGCATCGTCGCCACGTCGGTGATCTGCGGCAAATTGCGAATGACGCATTCATCATCGGTGAGCACCGTCGCAGTGAGGATGGGCAGGGCAGCGTTTTTGTTGCCGGAGATCAAAAACTCGCCTGCGAGCTTTTTGCCGCCGGTGATGATGAATTTTGCCATATTGGATTTATAGACACAAATTTAAAGTTTGGTGCAATCTGTTTGAGAGCTCAGCCCCAATTGCGCCAACGGATAGAAACAACCCAACTGATGATAGAAAAGCAAATTCCCAATCCTTCCCACTGATTGAAAAATCCCACTGATAAAGCCTTTTATCGGTGGGCTTCTTCAATCCGTGGGGGAAATTTTTTCGGATCACTTTTTATTTTTAAACCCGCTGGGCTGCTTCTATCTGTTTGGACTTTTGTGATATAAACTTTAAAGCAGGTCCTAAAATTCACCCAAATATTCCACTTCCTTTTGCAATTCAAGCCCCAATTCAGTTCTTGCTTTATCTGCAACAAGATCGATCAGTGCTTTGACTTCCTTCGCACGCGCTTTTCCGAGATTTTCGATGAAGGCGGCGTGGCGCGGAGAAATAATCGCGTCGCCGCGCTGCACCCCTTTCAGCTTGAGCACGTGCTCGACGAGATAGCCAATCGACGGCGTGGGCAGGTGCAAACGTTTCTGCTCTTCAGGAGAGAGGTTGCGAAAAATGCATCCGGCGGAGCGCTGCGGCTGCAGGGCTTTGCGCCGCGCCCATTCTCTCGCCGTGTTTTGCGCGCGCTGTACCTCGCCGCGAAACAGGCTTAATTGCGCCCACAGCACGGACTCTTTTGTCTTTTGGAGAATACTGTAATCGTAATCAAATTGGAAGTAGGCCTGATCGACTTGCTTGATGCCGTTGTTTGTATTCGCCGCTTGCGGATCAAACAG
>Ga0247727_10001045_pt1 | contig 67503 bp, 100 predicted proteins | sample WisWelCaveWW1625_FD_202498 | JGI IMG/M metagenome (GOLD analysis project Ga0247727, IMG submission 202498) | Biofilm microbial communities from Wishing Well Cave, Virginia, United States - WW16-25 | ecosystem: Environmental > Aquatic > Deep subsurface > Groundwater > Cave microbial mat... | reverse complement strand
AAGGAACCTCACAACCCCCGAAACCAAAAAAAGGTGAAAAAAAAAAAACCACCCTTAAAAAGAAGGGGGGGGGGGGGGGGGGGGTGAAGAATGTTGGGAACCCGGGCACTGGCGTGATTACGGAATAGGCGTAGATTGTCACTCTCAGTTCATCGTAGTGACGGTCGCCATTCCCGACTTCACGCATCACAAGCAGCTTCAAAAACGGAAGGAATTTCCTTCTCGTTTTTCAGCACTGAAAAAGGCTCAAGCGTGGACACGCTCCGTACTTGCAGCCCATCAAATCAACCCCGATCCCTATCACTATTGTGTAGAATCCACAGCTTGCTACCACTTTCCGCTCGTCCATGCATGGGGCACCATTGGCGCTACGGTCATCAACCCCAACCATGCTAAACTCGGCTCCCGCAAGACTGATCATGTTGACTCCCGCATTCTCGCTGAAGGCGATCTCATGGGTCGTTGGCTCGGCGGCTATTTCTATCCGTTAGCGATCCAAGAAGGACGTTTATTGCTCCGTCGCCGCTGGAAGTACAACCGTATGGCCACACAACATGCGATGTCCGTCGGCACGATACTCCTCCAATACGGATACACGTTCCAGACCTTGGGACCCATTCGAGAAGCCGCAGTTCGTCCGATAATCGAAGATTTCATGCAGGGCAAGAAGCCTAAAGGAGCAGAAGCGCGTGACTGCTGCTCCGGGCTTCCTCTGCCTGCACGGGTTCGTGCTCTTATTTTGAGAGCTTACGAGGAGGTTGATCGCTATGAAGCCTTCGCCAAAGCCGCTGAGTCAGAAGCAAAAGCATCGCTGCTATCGCTTACTTATGAGACAATTAATGGCCCTATTTCCGGAAGCGAACTCAAAAGGCTCCTCGAAACTATTCCGGGAGTGGGGCCACTTGGTTCGCTCCATATTATGGCCGAAGTCTCAGCACTCGACCGCTTCCCCAACATCAAATCCTTCATCGCTTGGGCTGGATTCGATCCATCCCTGCGTGTCAGTGCCGGCAAGGTCACAGCCCATGTGACACGACAAGGTAACAAGTTTCTGCAACGCACGATCATCCAATGTGCCCAACGTGTGTTGCAGATTCAGGACAACCCGCTGGGCAAATGGGGCCGGGCCTTGCGGGTGCGTCAGAAAAAAGGAGCCGGTCCCAAGGCAGCTAAAGCCGTTGGCCGGCGTATCATGCGTGGCGTGTGGTACGTATGGCTCAAAGGTGAAGCTTGGAGGTGGATCAGTGGCCAAGAAAATGACGGACCAGTTGGATCCGGAGACTCCGGAGCAGAAGGCAGTCCAGAGTTGGGGACTGATCGTCCGAGGCCGAGTGGAAAGGCGAATCCGCCGCCACATCGGCGAAAATCAAACTGAGGTCATTACCTACACGCTTGGTCCACGGATGGTAATGGTCGAAGAATGGGAGCCCAAGGACTACTTCGAAATCGGGGAAATGCTTGAACTGCCGGTGGAGACTGGCGTGTACGCCGGCCTGGTCAACCTGCGGATCTCCCGCGAACAGGAGTTCTAATTGGCGATCAAGGACCTTTGTCCAATCATTGGCTGCAATGAAACCCTGCCTGTTGGGTACGTCATGTGCCGCAAGCATTGGTTTATGGTACCCACGCACCTACAACAGGAGTTTTGGAGGGCTCTTCGCCAGGTGAGAGGCACTGCTGACGCTGCAACGCTACGAGAACTTGTTGCAGCCCGGGATGCCGCTCTTGAAGCGATTGATTTCTTCAGGAAGAATGCGGCAAGTGAGAACTAACAAGTAGAGAGGGGCGGGCCGCACGGGGAGGGCCGTGCCGGTGCCGACGACGACGAGGAACCGCCACCGGTACCTCCGCCTCCGCCCGCCCCTCGCCATTCTTGCAAAAGCGGTGCCAAATGGCAAGACCCAATCGATAGATCGAGCAGGCCCTACGGCCTGCACAAGGGGCTACGCGAGGCCGGGTGGAATTCTGGTTGGGACTTGCCGGGCGAGCACGCCACCCGTAAGCCTGGATCCGGTCACAGGAGCAGGCCGTGCTCACTGGAGGTGGGGAGAGCCGGACAGCAGTAGCGGCAACTCCAACTTGATCAACAACGAAAAGACGCTTTGGGGTCGAGCGCCGAATCGGCCGTGCCACGATCGCTACAACAACAACGAGCCGGCCTCCTACCATACCAACGGCGCCAACTTCCTCATGGCCGATGGCAGTGTCCGCTTCATGAGTGAGGCCACGCCTCTCGCCGTCCTGTTTGCTCTTGGCACCAGGGACGGTGGGGAGGTGGTATCCTTACCTTGACAGGACCGATGTGTACCTTCTGGCTTGGCACGCACTGCACGGAATGGATCGAACGTACTGCGGTTCCATTCTTTCTCTCGGCTCGGCGGCTTCGCACAAGACGAGTACCCAGGGCTCTCGGTCCCTGGGCGCTCGACTCTGGAGGATTTTCAGAACTGAGTTTGCATGGGGGGGGGGCAAACCTCCGCTAACCAGTATGCTGACGAGGCCAACTCATGGGCCGAGAAAGTCGGCCAACTCCAATGGGCCGCCATCCAGGACTGGATGTGCGAGCCATTCATCCTCGCCAAAACTGGCAAGGGTGTTCACGAGCACCAGAGGCGGACGATAGACAGTTGGCACAGGCTCAAAAAACTGGCGCCGGCAATCCCCTGGGTGCCAGTGCTCCAGGGATGGGAGTACGACGATTACCTCATACATGTCGAGATGTACCAGGAAAGCGGTACTGTCCTGGCGGACGAGCCCCTGGTAGGTCTAGGATCCGTGTGCCGCCGGCAGGCAACCGGAGTCGTGGAGGATCTCATCCGTGAACTCTGGAGTCGGGGAATCAAGCTGCACGGCTTCGGGTTCAAGTTGAGAGGACTGGCCAACGTAGCTGCTTACCTGCGCAGTGCGGATTCAATGGCCTGGAGCCTGGACGCCAGAAGGAAGCCGCCGCTCACTGGATGCCAGCACGGAAACTGCGCCAATTGTCTGAAGTTCGCGCTTCAGTGGCGACTAAAAGTGCTGGCAGTAATTACCCACTCAGCCGATTCAGCAGCCTCTCTTGATACTATTCGCCTTTAACCATGACTCTGAGGAACCACATGAGTCCTTTTGCCAAAATCGTCAGAGCCGAACTGATCGCAGCCCGCGCCAAGCACGGCCCGCAGAGAAGCAGTCACGAAGCCTACGCCGTGATCCTCGAGGAGGTTGACGAGTTCTGGGAGGAAGTGAAGCTGAAATCTGAGAACCGAAGCAAGATTCGCATGCTCCACGAACTGGTTCAAATCAGCGCCATGGCGCAGCGAGCCGCCGAAGACCTGGGACTGATCGATCCCGAGCAATTCCCAGATTGACACCTCCCTTCGCCGGGAGTACAAGTAGACTCGTAGCCTTTCGCCCGCCTCTGGCCGGGTGGCGGAAGGTGGGAATCCGTACAGAACACATGACAGAGATAATCCGTCGCTGGATCCTGTCCCGGTCCCTCTGTTTTGCTTTTTTCGTGTTCTGGGAAAGCAAAACGGCCAGGGGGGACTGAGGCAGGATCCAGCGTTTTGGGATCCTGTCATGACGACTCTCGAACTGGCTCGTAAATACGTAGCGGCTGGCCTGTCCGTTCTGCCGATCGCCGCCGATGGCAGCAAAGCCCCCGATGGCCGCGTCTTGCCGCGCATTCCCGATCCCGCCAACCCCGACCGCCATAAATCATCCTGGTTGCCTCTGCAAGAGCGTCTGCCAACGGACGAGGAACTCATCCGCTGGTTCGGCGACGGCCGGCGTGGCATCGGCATCATCGGCGGCGCGATTAGCGGCCGCCTCGAAACCCTGGATTTCGATCACCAGGCCGATCACATCTTCCCGGCCTGGTGCTCCCTCGTCGAAGCGGAACGTCCTGGATTGATCGACCGTCTGACGGTCACGCGCACACCCAAGCCTGGTTGTCACGCGAGCTACCGCTGTCCTGACGCCGTCATCCCAGGCAATGTGGACATCGCCCTGGATCCGGCGCCCGCGTCGAAGCGTGAGCGTGTGCTGATCCAGACGCGCGGTGAGGGAGGCTACGCCCTGGCTCCTGGATGTCCGGCCGCATGCCACCCCACGGGACGGCTCTACGAGCATTACAGCGGCCCGGAATTGTGCAACGTGAACACGATCACCCCCGAGGAACGCGACGTGCTCTGGCGCTGTGCCGCGTCGTTCGATCGCTCGGTGCCGCCGCCAGCACCTAGCAGCGGCTCGTCGAGGCCTGGCGACGGCCTGCGTCCTGGCGATGATTTCAATTTTCGCGGACCGGACTGGGCAGCGCTCCTCGAACCGCACGGCTGGCAGTGTATACGCACAGTCGGCGACGTGCGTTACTGGCGCCGCCCCGGCAAGACGGTTCCTGGCTGGAGCGCGACTACCGGAGTCTGCAAGAACGCGGACGGGAGAATCGATTACCTGGCTGTGTTCTCCTCGAACGCGGCGCCGTTCGATGGCCCGTCCAACGGGCGCAACTGCACCTGCTACACGAAGTTTGCCGCCTTGACACTGCTGGAACATGGCGGTGATTACGCGGCAGCTGCACGGGCGCTCGGGGCGCAAGGGTATGGCGAGCAGGGGCAACGCCGGCGCCAGGCGCCCGAGGCGGTGGTCGCCAACGGTGAGCAACCGCCGCCGCGAGCGCCGGAACTGCATCTCACCGACCTTGGCAACGCCCGACGTGTCGTGGCAGCGCATGGCCTTGATCTGCGCTACTGTCACCCCTGGAAGTCCTGGCTGGTGTGGGATGGCCGACGCTGGGCCAACGATCAAACAGCCGTGGCGACACGGCGGGTCAAGATCACTCAAGACACTCTCTGGCGGGAAACAACCGAGCAGATCGGGAGATTGCCAGTCGCGGTTCTGGATCACGCGGAACGCGAAGCCGAACTGGCCGCGCTCAATCGTTTACTCAAGCACTGTCTCCACTGGCAGGACGCCCGCAAGATCAATGCGTGCCTCGATCTGATGCGCAGTGAACCCACGATTCCGATCCTTCCTGACCAAATGGACGCGGATCCGTTCCTGCTCAACGTCGCCAACGGTACGCTCGATCTGCGCACGGGTTCTATGCGGCCCCACAATCGCTCCGATCTGATAACCAAGCTATGTCCAGTCGAATATCGTCCGGATGCGTCCTGCCCGATCTGGGACATGTTCCTGGCCAAGATAATGAACGGCAACCAGAATCTCATGGGATACCTTCAGCGACTGGCGGGATATTCGCTGACAGGCGATGTCAGCGAACAGTGCCTGTTCTTTTTTCATGGGTCAGGTGCTAACGGAAAATCAACCTATCTCAACACCATTCGCCACATGCTGGGCGACTATGCTTGCCAGGCGGTCCCTGAACTTCTCATGGTCAAGCACAACGAATCGCATCCCACGGAACGTGCCGATCTCTTCGGCCGGCGGTTCGTGGCAACCATCGAGACAGAGGACGGAAAGCGTTTGGCTGAATCGCTCGTCAAGCAATTGACAGGTGGTGAAGCCGTTCGCGCACGCAGAATGTATCAGAATTTCTTCGAGTTCCTGCCGACGTACAAGCTATTCCTGGCTGCCAACCATCTCCCCATCATCCGTGGGACCGATCACGCCATCTGGAGGCGCATCAAAATGCTGCCGTTTTTGGTCACAATTGCGGAGTCGGAAAAGGATCAACACTTGAAGGATAAGCTCGAAATCGAACTGCCCGGCATCCTGGCCTGGTCTGTGCGCGGATGTCGCCAATGGATGTTGCATGGCCTCGGAGAACCGGACGAGGTTCGACAAGCGACTGCCATGTACCAGACGGAAATGGATCTGATTGGCGAGTTCATCGGCGAGTGCTGTAAGGTTCACCCCGAACTGCGAGGAACTACCGAATCACTGTTTTCGGCCTACGTCGCATGGTCGGGAGACAAACTTACGACCAAGAAAGCCTTCGGCAAACGCCTGGAACAAAAAGGTTACCCGTCATGCAAGGGCGGTTACGGCGTCCGTTGCCACAGGGGGGTAACGCTGGAGGATGATCAAATTCCGAGATAAGAAACCTTCCAGAAGACACGACGGAACAGGATGAAGACGTTGTAAGACAAAGTCTTACAACGTCTCTTCTTTTCCATTCAGCCACAACTTTCGTAGTAGATTTATTGCAATATTCTCAGGGAAAAACCGGATATTACTTGTATTTCTATACATGTACATTTGTGATCCCGTGGCGTATTGTGGCTTATTTTCTGAGACTGCGCTCCCGCGCAAGCGCAGTAACAATAGTCTCAGGAAGTCACGCCACAATACGCCACGGGATCACAAATGTACATGTAGTTCTGGTGGTGCGTGGTTCTCTGGCCTGGCATCAAGAATGGTTGCCGATGGCCGCGACACAGGGATACAAGACAACACGCAAAATTGGTATGACAACGTCTTACCAATGCGTACACCTGCTACTTAGTGTGACAGATTGTCTCAATTTTGTCCAAGAATGAGACGATCTATTACAAAAACAACGGACGGAGCGGACGGAGCGGACGTCGATTTTGACATTGGCGCTTATTGCGCGAGCGCAGGTAGCCGTCTATACCAGAATCGACGTCCGCTCCGTCCGCTCCGTCCGTTGCTCACACATGTACACATTTATTATCGGCCTCTTAGTTATTCTTCTTTTTCTCAAATATGAGAAAATGCGGCGCTCGCCTTGCCATGCCAACCTGACTGCGTCTATAGTGATACTGTGACGTGTCGAGGCACCTGGGAGTAGAAACGTGGCACGCAAAGGTAAACCCAAAGCACCGAAACCGCCGAAGCGCATCCCGTACACGTTCCTGCCGCCGGAAGAACCGGATGGCAGTGTCCCCGAGCCGTACCGCCAAACTGGCCAGCTGACGGCCGCGCATCATGCGCACCTGGTCGAGGCACGCATTTGCGTCGTCTGGGCGCGCGGCTGGAAGCCAGACAAGGACGAGGAGCGCGTCCTTGGCAAGGCCAAGAAGGCCAGCGACTTCGACCGCGAGTTGCGTGATTGGGATTTCGTGATCCTGTTGAACGAGGTGGCCTGGACGCACCTGGAACCACTTCAGCGCCGCGCTCTTGTCGATCACGAACTCTGTCACTGCGCCGCCGCTCTCGATCCCGAGACTGGCGACCAGCTGGAAGACGAACGCTGCCGGCCAGTTTGGCGGATCCGCAAGCACGACCTCGAGGAGTTCAGAGAGGTCGTCGAACGCAACGGCCTGTACAAAGATGACCTAGCTCGATTTGCGTCGGCGTGTGCGGCTAAGGTTAAGCACCTGCCGCCGCGCTGATGCCAACGGGGACGCCTCAGACGAGCCAGGACTGTTCGCGAAAGCCAGGGACCAGCCTTGAGCCGTCCAGGCAGTTCAAATGTGTCCTGATCAATCCTGGAACGATTTCGAGCCATCGGCCTTGTGGATGGCCGGCCGCTGGCTCTGGTAACTGGCCGTCCGCCTGACGGAAAGGAACGGGACTCTCCTCGTGCTGGGGCGCCGCCTCTGGGGAGAGGCGGCGCACTTTGCCAGGATTCGAAGCATGACCGAAGCTGAATTCTTGTCCCAGGTGATCCAGCTGGCGCGACTCTACCATTGGAGAGTCTCACATTTCCGTCCAGGTCGCACGGCTCGCGGCGGCTGGCGGACAGCGGTGCAAGGGGATGCAGGATTCCCTGATCTTGTGCTTGTCAGAGAAAGAGTCGTTATGGCCGAACTGAAAGTCGGCCGCAACAAGACGACGCCGGAACAGGATGCCTGGCTGCGAGCGTTTAACGAGGCTGGCGTGCTGGCTGTGGTATGGAGGCCGGAAGACTGGAATGAGATCCGAGAAATACTGGAGGAATGAACCAATGAGCCGTAATCGTAGAGACAGGAGCCTTCCGCCTGCTAACCGCATTCCGGTGGATCTGTCCCAAAGGCCGATGCTGCGTGTCGTGGAGTATGGCGTTGGCTCCTGGTGTCCGACTCCAGATGGAAGCGGGCCGGCGGAAGCTGTCGTCTTGCACCTGACGGTTGCTGGATCGCTATGCTCGAACGCCATCGCAACGATGTCTGGCCACAAGGAGAGAGATCATGATCCGCATCCTATCCTTGGGCGCTGGGGTTCAATCGTCCTGTGTACTTCTGATGTCATGCGCTGGGGTTTTGCCGAAACTTGATCATGCAATTTTTGCGGATACTCAATGGGAACCAGAAGGAGTGTACAAGCACCTTGATTTTTTAGCCAGTTACGCTGAAGCGCACGGTATCCCCGTGTATAGCGTTACCGCAGGCAACCTGCGTCAGGACGCGCTCGATTTTCGCCAGGAACGCGTCAGTGGCGACGGCAAGAGACACGCTTCCATCCCCATGTTCGTCAAGAATCCGGACGGTTCGCGTGGCCTGATTCGCCGGCAATGCACTGGTACGTACAAGATTGATCCGATCGAGCGGTTTATCAAGCGCGAGATACTTGGGTTGCGGCCACGACAACGCGCTCCGAAAGAGGTTGTCGTGGAACAGTGGTTTGGCATCTCGGCGGAGGAGTTCGCACATCGGGGACGGACCAGTACGCAGCCGTGGGTGCAATTTCGCTACCCGCTCGTGTATGATGTGCAATCACCTGTGCGGGACACGCTCTTCGGTAGAGGATTTGACAGACAAGATTGTCTGGACTGGCTAGCGGAACATGGTTATCCGAAGCCGCCGCGATCTGCATGTATCGGATGTCCGTTCCACAATGATAAAGAGTGGGCTGACATGAAAGCGAATCGTCCCGAAGAGTTCGCTGATGCCGTGGCGTTCGATCATTCTGCCCGGCTGCGTCCCGCAGCCGGGCAGAATGACCATGCAGATCGCTTGGCAGGCCGACTCGTCGGCCTGCCATTCCTGCACGGGTCGCTTATCCCTTTGGATATGGTTGATTTTGGAGGCGGAACAGGCAATCCTCATGGCATGAACGAGGAGTGCCAGGGAATGTGTGGAGTCTGAAAACATTGGAGTAGTCCATGATTTGCTCCTCATGTCAAACCTCCAAGGACGCCACCCGCCTCCCCTCGGGGTGGAAGCGGCAGGATGACACCATCCTGTGCGGCGATTGTTGGCACACACGCTACGTCGTGCGCAGCGTCGCCTTCTCCGTGGCGGAGGCTATTGGCGTGTCCTGGCAGGAATTCTGTCAGGCACTCAACCAGTCCTGGGGGCTCTCGACGAGCCTGGCCAACTGGTCGATGTGCGAACTGATCAAGCATGACGTGGTGCGGACGCTAGCAATGGAGAAGTTGCCACCATTGCCGCCGGATCGCAAGGGTGGCATCTATCTCTACGGCCTCGCTGGAGCGGCGCATGGTGGATATCCGCAGTGGGCTGAATGGGACGGCATGAAATCGTCGGCGCAGTGTATCTTTCGCGCGGTGCGCAAGAAGTACGCGGCGGTGCGCAAGAACATTATCTGGCTGCATGATGCCAGCGCCAGCCGCTTTCGCTACCCGTATCCGTTCCCGGTCCACAACGATTGTTGGGGCATCGAACGCCGCGACCGCCAGCCGGTGCTGACAGTCACGCTGGGGGGAACGGCCTTCGATTTACGACTGCGCTCTGGCAGGGAATTTCGCCGCCAGTTGGCAGCGTTTGACTTCCTGGCAGCACACCCGGACATGCGTTGCGAGTTGCGTCTGCGCCGCCAGGGCAGCAAGAAGCACATCATGGTCGATCTCGTCGGCTGGCTGCCGCGACCTGCGGTTGCCGAACGCCAACATACGTTGCTGGTGCGGACGGATCCCTGTGCCTTCTGGGTTGTCGAACTCGAAGGCCACAGTCCGTGGATCGTCAACGCGGATCATGTGCAGCGCTGGTGTGGCGAGCATCGTGCCTACTTGCAACGCATCAGCGAGGACACGAAAGCCGAGATGCGCTGGCCGCGACGCGTCCGGCACAACCTGAACAAATCCAGAGAATTGCGCTGCGAGAAGTGGCGCAACCGTCTCACGACCTGGATCCACATGGTCACGGCGCAGTTGGTGCAGTACGCTCAACGCCGCCATGTCGGCGAGGTCATCTACGATGATTCGTGTCAGGGTTACCTGGGCAGCTTCCCCTGGCATGAACTGAGAACGAAGCTGTCCTACAAACTGGATGCCGTGGGTATTGTGCTCACGGCGGCTGGTACAACATCTGGAGATGAGGAGTGTACCCAGAATGCCACTTGCAACGCTTGAGAGAGAAGTTCCGAATGATAGCGCGTATGATCAGGCGCCGCAAAGCGTCGAGATCGCATCCAGGGGTTTGCGTACGACCAGGGATGTCTGCCAGTTTGGCTCGGCGCTCTGTTCAGACATCATGACCGAGAAGGTTGGCCACAAGATCGGTTCGGCGGCCGTACGTGCTATCAGCCTGACTCTGAGAACGGCCGAGTTCCAAATGCGCTACGGCCACAAGGGGAAGGAGGTTGTGCTGGCCGAATTCGATGCGGAGTGGGGAGTGGATCAGGATCTGCTCGCACTCGCACAGCGGGAACAGGAACTGCTGGCGGAACTGGAAGCCGTTCGCAGCCAGCGAACGGCGCGGTGATGGACGAAAACACGGGAACCGCTCGCGGAGACAGAAATGCTTGATCTGAACCAACATGGCGCCGCCCCGCGCCAAGACCCATCCGGCCTCGGTTCGCTTGCCGTCCGCAGGCTCTCGGGTAAAGCCGCTTAAGACGCTGGGGATATTGGCCTTACAGCCACGGCCCCCGGAGTGACTCCACCTGATACGGAGTCACTGGGGGTGGTGGACGGTCAGACGCTGTGTGGACGGTCGCAGCCCCCGGAGTGACTCCACCTGATACGGAGTCACTGGGGGTCACCCTGACCAACTCTCTTGAGGCCGTGGTCGGTCCCGGAGTGACTCCACCTGATACGGAGTCACTGGGGGGGATTGACGGGGTTTGTGTCAGACTGCTGTGGAGTCACTGGGGGCCGGCGCCGACGACGATAAAAAGGAGTCACTAGGGAGGAAGCATGACAGAAGCATTTGAGATTTGGTGTATCCTCGAACTCATGGGCCATACCCGACTCGCTGGCCGTGTCACGGAGGAGGAGCATTTCGGCGCGAAGCTGGGAAGGATCGACATCCCGAAACCGGAGGGTGGATTCACCACACGCTACTTTAACGGCGCGTCGATCTACAGCCTGACGCCGGTGGCCGAAGAGGTGGCGCGTGCAGCTGCCGCTGGCCTGCAACCGCAGCCCGTCCACCGCTGGGAACTGCCTCAGGTGGCGCGTGCAGCTGCCGCTGGCCTGCAACCGCAGCCCGTCCACCGCTGGGAACTGCCTCAGGTGGCGCGTGCAGCTGCCGCTGGCCTGCAACCGCAGCCCGTCCACCGCTGGGAACTGCCTCAGTTGGAGCGAGCAGCCGACTCGGTGATCCAAGACCAGGACGACGACGACGACGACGACGACGACGACGATGATTCGGTGATCCAAGAGAATGCTGGCAAGGAGGACTTGCAACGACGCATCGAGGATCTCCAGGAGGGACTGGGGCTTTACAAGGAAGTGTACGAGGGCGTAGTGGACAAAGGCGTTGTGGGCGAGCACTTGCGCCTGCGGATCGTGGACAAAGGCGTTGTGGGCGAGCACTTGCGCCTGCGGATCGCTGACATCGCATCGGATGATGCTTGACGTTCCGCGCTCGCCACGGTACACTGACGCGTGTTCCTTCATCATTGCTCCCGTGCTTGGGCAACTCGGGAGCAGACCTGGACGGTAGGCAACACCCGGCAAAGTGACACTCGCCGGGTGTTGTCGTCTCAGCCTTGTTCACCTCCTTGTCACTCGTACAATATCTCTATCAGCGATCGCTAGCTAAATCGCTGGTTCTTACTGGGCGAGTATGGGACCGGGATTCGTCCTCATACTCGCCTTTCTTCGAATGAGGCTACGGATGGCTCACGGCGGCGGGCCGAAACTACAATTGACCGATGAACTTCGCGCCAAGATCGTCGATCTTGTCCGCCGTGGCAACTATCGCGAACCGTCCGCCGTGGCCTGCGGTGTCAAAATTGGCACCTGGCGCAAGTGGATGCAGCGCGGCAATAAAGATACTAAAGGTGTCTATTACGAACTGTCTCAGGCGCTGCGCCAGGCTGAGCAAGAGGCCCACACCGAAATGGTGATCGAGGTGCTTCGCCAGGGCATGGCGGACGCCAAGCACATTCGCTGGTGGCTCGGCCGCAAGTTCAGCAACTACTGGGCTGATGACAAGGACGCTATCAAGGAACTGATCAGGCGAGTTGACGCTCTGACAAAGGCACTGGAGGCCGCCGGTGTTCTGCCCCCCAATTCTACGCCGCCTCCAGAACAGATTGACCGAATTAGAGGCGCTGAAGAGTCGGCCGAGTAGCACGCCGAAGCACTCGGACGACCTCTTCCAGTGGGCCAACTATTACCTCGGCCATCACTTCACGAAGCCGTCCTCGGAGTTTCACATCTGGCTGGCCGCGCGGTTGACGCGGCTCGATGCCGAACGCGGCTCTCGTGTCAATGTGGTGGCGCCGCGCGGAGCGGCCAAGAGCACCTGGAGCACGACGGCCTACCCGCTTTACTGTGCCGTTCACGGCCGCGAGCCGTACATCGTGCTCACCTCGGACACAGGTGAGCAAGCGTCGCTGTTCCTGGATGCCATCAAGGCCGAACTGGAAGGCAACGAGCGGCTGCGTCGTGACTACCCGCACGTCGCGGGCAAGGGGCCGGTGTGGCGTCACGACAAGATCCGCCTGGCCAATGGCGTCGTCATCGCGGCTCTCGGCACGGGTATGAAAGTGCGCGGCCGCAAGCACCGGCAGAATCGGCCGTCCCTGATCATCGTCGATGACCCGCAGAACCTGGAACACATCGTCAGCCCAACGAAGCGATTGCGGTCCTGGGAATGGATCACCAGGGATGTCTGCAATGCCGGGTCGCCAATAACCAACATTGTCGTACTGGGAACAGCGTTGCACCGCGAGGCGATAGTCTGTAAACTACAGACTACAGCCGGTTGGGAGAGCAGGCTGTGGCGGTCGATCATCGAGTGGCCAGAGCGGATGGATTTGTGGGCCGAGTGGGAGACGCTCCTTATGGACTGGGAGGATCCGGACAGGGAGGCCACGGCCAGGGCGTTCTACGAGGCACACCGAGAGGAAATGCACCAATGAACACACATCAGCAGATGGCTCTGGAGAACCACTGCCGTTTCGCCTTCGAGACAGCGCAACGCAAGTTTTCTTATCTGGATTCAGGTGGCAAGGTCAGCGTGGTTCTGACGGTGAATTCGGGGTACGAATGAATTGACCAGGGTTTTGGTGGGTCCGTGTGGCACGCCTCGGTCGCTCCTTACGGGAAGAATCGAGTTAGCATACTCTATCTTCGCAATGTCGCCTTGATTCATCTCGCTGGCGTTGGCGACAGGCTGCATGAGTGGGAGGAGTACACGGGTTATGGCTTTCACCTGCGGCGGCGATTGACCGCTGAAGAGGAAAGTGCTGTCGGTCCAGTCGTGGACTGTCGCGGTACCCTAGAATGGCGACGTCGGTTTGACGCGATAGCAACGGAACTGCCGCGTGCAGCGATAGCGCTTGCGGAAGAGGAGATGCACCGATGATTTTCATGGTTCAGCTACTTCGCGATAACGGCTCCGTGGTGCTGGAGGTACTTGTCAATGCGGCTGCCAGGTGCAGACAGAGGTTTGAACCTCCGGTCATCGAGGGCGGCGATGTACTGCATGGCTTCGTCCTGGAACCGGACTGGGATCGAGCGGAGAAGTATCGCACGCCGCAATCCGTGCCGCAGGGACGCGAAGAATGTCCAGTTGATGCTGCTATCGATTAGTCCTGGGGGATGGGGTGCATCGGTGAAACCTCGACTGCTCGATCTTTTTTGCAAAGCCGGCGGAACTTCGCGCGGTTACCAGATGGCGGGGTTCCACGTCACCGGCGTGGATCATGAACCGCAAAAACGGTACGCCGGAGACGAGTTCGTGCTGGACGACGCGCTGGAGTTCGTGGCGGAGCACGGAGCGGAATTCGAGGTGATCGCTGCGAGTCCGCCGTGCCAGAGGTACAGTCAAGCGACCAGAATTACCGGGAATGGGGAATCACATCCTGACCTGATCCCAGTGGTTCGTGAGTTGCTGGAAGCATCTGGTCGCCCCTATGTGATCGAGAACGTGCCTGGTGCGCCGCTCCTCAATCCTGTCCTGGTCTGTGGGTTGTCTCTTGGACTTGGCGTGAAAAGGCATCGTCTCTTCGAGTCCAGCGTTTTCCTATTTGGCACAACTTGTCCGTTAGGCCATCACGGAGATTACATCTCCGTCTTCGGGAACTCCGTTGGCGAGAAAATTGGCGGCAAGGGGTGGGTGTCGGTTCACGGTGGCGGAGCCCCTGCCGTTGCTGATAGGCGCCGGCGTGCCGATGTGAACCTCGCTCGCAAGGCTATGGGCATCGACTGGATGACGAGGGCCGAGTTAAGCCAGGCCATTCCCCCATTGTACACTTTTTGGGTAGGTAAACAGATAATTAGATATCTGGAGGAGTCGTCATGCGATTGATTCGTGTCTTCCCGCGCAAAACCAAGGCAACGCCAGATGATGACCTGGCGTATGTGGGGCCTCCTGATCTGTTTACGCCCCGGGACGTGGACGCGGTTCACATCTCTGTGTCGTTTACCTGGGATCGGGATCGGGCCGAGCAACTGGCCGAGCAGTGGCGGCGTATCAGAACGCCAGCCCACGCCACCAATGGACACGGGCGCGATGCTCCTGGTCCTGAATGGCGAGCCTTTCAAAGGCGTTGGGCACGACCAGCCATTATTCACGCCAGTCATGAGGAGGCGGGTGTTCAATGACCGTCGAGGAACTTCAGCAATTGCGGCGTCTGTGTGACGCGGCCACACCAGGGCCGTGGCGGGCACGAACGTCCGACTACTATGGCCATGTCGATGTCCGGGTCAGGGATCCCGAGTATCTCAACAGCACGGGCTGGGTAAGCGCCTTCGGTGAGTCTCTGGACAAGGCGTCCGTGAACGCCAACGTCGAGTTCATGACGGCGGCGCGCGAGCGCATGCCAGCGCTGCTCGACGAGATTGCTCGGCTGAGACAAGCTGTATACAGAATCTGGGAAATGACGGAAGATCAGGCTATCATTCGTGTCGCCGAGGAGGCGCTGCGGTGACCGCCAAGACGCTTTGGACCGAGAATGAGGATCTCTACGCTCTCATGTGTCTGCGAGCCACGATTGGCGTGGCTGCGTTCGCCTCGGAGAAGCAGGGCGACCCTCTCGATCCAACGCTGTGCGAATGGCCTGGCGAGTGGTTCGACGTGCCGGGCTTTTGGTTCGAGGCATGGCCTTCGACGATCTGGCTCAAGGTGCTCTTCCTCGATCCAAGCAAGGGCAAGGACGCTCGCCGTGGCGACTACTCAGCCTTCGTCCGTCTGGGTGCCGACACGAGCGGCATCCTCTACGTCGAGGGCGATCTGAAGCGGCGCAACACGGAGCAGATCGTCGCGGACGGCGTCGAGCATGTCCGATTGTGGCAACCCGAGCGGTTTGGCATCGAGACAAATCAGTTCCAGGAACTGCTGGCGCCGCTGTTCCTGGCGGCTGCCAAAGCACAGGGATTGCACCTGCCAATCGAGCAGGTCGAGAACACCGTCAACAAGCAGGTCAGGATCCGTCGGCTCGGCTCGTGGCTGTCGCAGAGGAAGATTCGATTCAGGTCACGTTCCCCTGGAACCGCACTTCTGGTACAACAATTACGGGATTTCCCCATTGGGGATCATGATGACGGCGCTGATGCACTTGAAGGCGCGATCCGCGTGGCGACTGGACTTCTGGCAGGACGCCAGCCAGAGAGAGTCACAGGGAGGGTAATGCCTTGAGCACGACGATCAAGATTTCCGTCTCGGCCTCGGGCAATACCGAACTCGTCGCGGCACAGACGGGACGGCAGATCCGCGTGCTCAACTACGTCATCGTCGCGGCAGGTGCCGTGAGCGTGAAGTTCGTCAGCGACGCCGCCACGGATACGGATTTGACAGGCGCCATGCCCCTGGCCGCGAACGGCGGCGTGTCGTCGGCCTACGCGCCGCAGGCCGAGAGCGTGCGCGAGTGCCTGTTCAGGACGCTCTATGGGGAGGCGTTGTCGATCAACCTGTCCGGTGCCGTGCTCGTCGCCGGACATTTATCCTACGATTTGTATTGAGACTGGATCATGACACTCGAGTACATTGACGGCTTCGGCGACTATTCCACGGCGCAGATGTCGAGATACATCACGGCGCAGTGGGTCAATGGCGGCGTGACGACGTTTGACGGCAATCTGACGATCAACGCCAGTGGGGGCCGCAATGGTCGTGGCGCCCTGACCACGTCCAATGCTAACTACGGCGCTTCCTGGACCCTGACGACACAGGCAACCTGGACTCTGGGCTTTGCCTACAAGGTTGGATCGCTGCCCGGTGTCAATACTGGTATTTGCATGTTCTCCGATGCTGGAACTATCCAGCTATCTTTACGAGTCAATTCAGACGGCACATTGTCCGTACTGCGCGGCAGCCCAGTAGCCACGGTGCTGGCCACTAGCACGCAGTCGATCTCGGCCGGTGTCTGGTATCACATTCAGTTCCAGGGTACGATTCACAATACCACGGGTGCTTACACGCTCAGGGTGAACAGCACGGACTGGCTGACGGCCTCGAGCCAGAATACGCGTGTCAGCGCCAACAACTCAGCGAATCAGGTTGGCTTGGGCGGCTATGCTACCAGTGCCATCGTTGTCAGCTACAGCGATTTCTTCGCGGAAAGCAGCACAACCTTTCATGGTGACTGCCTGGTGGAAACGAAGTTTGCCACGGGGGCCGGCACCACTACTAACTTCACGCCGAGCGCTGGGAGCAACTACCAGAACGTGGATGAAGCCACGCCCGACGACGACACAACTTACAACTCCTCGGTGACAACAGGCCACATCGACCTGTACACCTACCCAGCCCTGACGACGGGAGCAGGTGCGGTCAAGGCGGTGGTGACGGTGCCGGTGCTGCGCAACGACGCGGCTGGTACCGTGACGGTGCAGAGCGTCTATCGTTCAGGCGCTGTCAACTACTTCGGCGCGTCCAACAACATCGGCTCGACGACCTATGCGCCTTACAAGGACATCGCGGCGGTCGATCCAAACACCAGCGCGGCCTGGACCATTGCGGCCGTAAACTCATGTGAATTCGGTCTGAAGGTTGTGGCTTAAGAGGGGATGGATCATGGCGGTTCTGAGTAACGCTGATCGGATTGCGGTGTGGACGGCCCTCATGCAGGATCTGGCTGCGGCCCGCGAGGCGCTGTCCGGACTGGCGAAGGCCGATGTCCGGGCTGCCATCGACGCGGCCGATGACTGGGCCAACACCAACGCGGTTTCGTACAACCTGGCGTTGCCCATTGCCGCCAGGAACAACCTGACGTCGGCACAGAAAGCCCGATTGCTGCAAATGGTCATTCAGAAACGCTGGATTACGGGGGCCTGATCATGGCGAGTGGGAATACGCTACTTACCCTGTCGGCAATGGATTCGACGCCGCCGGCCAGCAGTTACGCCACGATGGATGTCCGCAATGCTCATCCCGTGCTGGACTTTGATGCTGCTGCCGATGAGTCGGCGCTGTTCGAGTGCGTGCTGCCACGCCTGTACGCCGGCGGTGGCCTGACGGTGTACATCCACTGGGCGGCCACGTCGGCGACCAGTGGCGATGTGATCTGGGGTGTGGCCATCGAACGGATTGGCGAGGGACAACAGGATCTGGACGCCGATGGCTTTGCCACGGCCAACACGGTGACGGCCACGGCGTCTGGCACCAGCGGCAATATTGATATCGCCAGTGTGGCGTTCACGGCCGGTGCGCAGATGGATAGCATTGCTGTGGGCGAGGCGTTCCGGCTCAAGCTTTACCGTGACGCGGACGCGGCCGGGGACACAATGGCGGGCGATGCCGAAGTGATGGCTATCGAGATCAAGGAGACTTGATCGATGGCCAGACTCTTTAATGGTACTAATCAGTATCTGTCTTCCGGAGTGGCTGTCAGTACCTTCTTGACTAACTCCGCAGCCACTTTCTGCTGCTGGCACAAGCCCACCGGTACGGCTGGTACGGATCTCCTGGTTTATGATCTGCCTGGGATCATGGCCGACTCGGGTGGCTATCTGGGTTTATATCGCGGCAATCCGGCGTCGGCCGGTGACAAGATCTGGGCTTTCAATTACGATCTCACGGTGGATCAGGTAGGTTTTACCTACACCAATGATGCTTGGGTGCATATCGCCTGGAGGCATTCGGGCGGCACTATCTACGTCTACAAGGATGGCGTCGAGGCGGGCACGGTTGCTTCAGGAAATACCTTTGACGTTGGCGGCACTCTTAATATAGGAAAAGGATATTCAGATTACGTTAATGGTGATATTGCCGAGATGGCGACCTGGAACGTGGCTCTCGATGCTGCGGAAATTGCTGCCTTGGGAAAGGGTGTTATACCCTTGGTGATCCGGCCTGCTTCCCTGACGGGTTACTGGCCCGTCAGGGGTACCTTCAGCCCGGAAATCGACCTCAAGGGCGGTCGCAATCTCACGCTAATCAACGCACCCACGGCCTCGGCACATGCTCCGGTGATCTCAACGACACGCCGGCGCGTCAGCCTGACCCCGCCGATTGCCACGCGGATTACGCAGTTGCCGGTGCGCACGCTGGTTGATCCGAGCGACGCGGCCACGCGGATTACGCAGTTGCCGGTGCGTACGCTGGTTGATCCGAGCGACGCGGCCACGCGGATTACGCAGTTGCCAGTCAGAGTGTTGCGCCTGGTTTCGCCCAAGGTAGTCAAGCCGCCGAAGCCGCCCGGAGGCGGCGGCAAGCGCCACCTGGATGCTGTTGGCGCGACAGCGTATCTCTTTGATGGGGAATTTTGATGGCAAGCAATGTTCCGCCACAGAAGAACACGGCCTACACCTTTTACTGGGGGTTGGTGTCTCGTGGCGATACCACGGTGTTCCAGGCAAGCCCGACGCTGGCTGCCGGTGATGTGAAGGTGGCCATTGACGACGCTGCGCCGGCGAATATCGCCACCTTGCCGGTAGTGGATGCGGACTTTACCAAGCGGATCAAGGTCGACCTGTCGGCTGCCGAGATGAATGGCGACAAGATCAGTGTCCTGTTCTCGGATGTGGCCGGGGCCGAGTGGTGTGATGTGTTCATCGACATGAGCACGGTCGTCAGTCCGTGGGATACGTTCCTTGTCGCCATCAAGGCTATTACGGACAACCTCAAGGTCAAGAAGAACACCGCATTGGCAGCGTTTCCGTTCCTCATGGTGGACTCCACCGGCACACCCAAGACCGGCTTGACGATCACGGCGACGCGCTCGCTGGATGGGGCCGCGTTTGCAGCGTGCGCCAACTCAGCGACGGAGTTAAGCAACGGCATTTACCTGATCAGCTTGGCAGCTGGCGACCTGAACGCGACCACGGTAATGTTGCGGTTTGCGGGCAGTGGTGCGCGTGACACGTTCGTTGGTCTGGTGCCGCAACCGTAGGGGAGGCAACCATGTTCTTTGCGTGGACGGTTCCGGGGTTGGCACCGATTCAGTTGGGCTTCTGCGACGTGGGCAACTCCAGCGATGTTGAACCATCGGCGTCCGGCAGTTCCAGGTCGCTGTTGGGTGTCGGTCAATGACGTTGAGGGGTGAAAGGACAACCCGTCATGGATGGCGCGGCGAACGGCAATGGCACGGCGAAGACGGTTCCCGTCACGGAATCGCTCGAGCAGTTGCGTGAGGGTGTCGAACGCCAGCGCCTGACCCTCCAGAAGCGCGTCCTCGAATCGCAGACGGTGTTCCTGGATCAGATGGTTGATCCTCGCGACCAGTTCTTCGACGCTAACGAGTTCTGGCTGCCGCTTGGCGCGGATCAAAACGTCCCCTGGAACATCGACGACCGTAAACGCGGCGAAGTTCTCCCGGTCTATCTCAATGAGTATGGCCTGAAGTGGATCCGCGACCAGTCGCGGCGGATCTGCGTGAACAACGAGTTCGCCATCAACGCCATCGAGAACCGCGTCTCCTACCTGACAGGCAAGGGGTTCACCTACCGCGCCGTCTTGCGCCGCGATGACCCGAGCACGCCTGGCAACGAGAAGGGCTCGACCAAGAACCCGCTCTGCCAGGCGGTGCAGGACGTGCTCGACGAGTTCCTCGACTCGTCGAACTGGTCAGCGGTGGAGCAGGAAAGTGTGCGCCGGGCCGACCGGGACGGCGAGGCGTTCATCCGCCTGTTCCCACAACCCAGTGGCGAGACGTTGGTTCGTTGGGTACAGCCGGAGCATGTCCGCGTGCCGCCAGGCCAGCCACACACGGATCGCGACTACCTGTTCGGCGTGGAGACGCCGAAGAACGACGTCCAGAATGTGCTGGCCTACTGGGTGGTTGATGACCCCGAGACGATGATGGCGCGCGACCGAGTCTCGGTCGCGGATATGGTGCATATCAAATTCAACGTCGATGCCACGGCCAAACGCGGCCTGCCGACGATGTTCCCGGTGCGCAAGAATCTGGATCGGGCCGAGAAGCTTCTGCGCAACATGACGCTGATGGCGAACGTGCAATCGACGTTCGCGCTGATCCGCAAGCACAAGCAGTACAGCGTCCAGGCCGTTCAGCAGTTCGCCGACGCGCAGATGGATTTCTCTTACTCGGCGCCGGCGACAGGCCGCCAACAGCGCTTCACGCAATTGCAGCCTGGCTCGATCGTGGACATACCGGAAGGGACTGATTACGAGTTCCCGGCTGGCGCCGTGAACGCTGGCGCGTTCGTCGAGATCTTGAAGGCGGAACTGCGGGCGATTGCCTCGCGGCTTGGCATGCCTGAATACATGCTTACGGCGGACTCGGGTGGAGCCAATTATGCATCGACGCTCGTAGCTGAATCGCCGTTCGTCAAGCTGATGGAGCGGATTCAGGCGTACCTGGGGCAGTTGTTTGGCGGCGGCGTGTACCGCTCGTCGCGCGGCGGGCGTCTGGTGGGGGTCATGTGGCGGGTGCTGCGCAATGCCGTGGTCGCTGGTCGCTTGCCGCGTGAGGTGCTCCGCGAGGTGGAGATCCAGGCCGAAGGACCGTCGCTCGTCGTCAGGGACAAGTTGCAGGAGGCACAGAAGAATCAGGTACTGTCGATGGCGGGTATCCTGAGCCCGCAGACGTGGACGCAGCAAGAGACGTTGGACTACGACCGCGAGCAGCAAAACATCGAGGAGCACAAGGACCGCACGGGCGGCGGCGCTGGCCAGGGTTTAGGCGATCTGGGATTCCCTGGCATGGGTGGCGGTGGTGGCCAGGACTTCGGCGAACCGCCACCTCCTGATCAGGGAGCCGAAGACGCGGCGGGTGCGCCGCCGGACATGGGTTTGCCAGCACCAGAGAGTGTGCAGGAAATGCTCGAGGGGTTGCAAGCGGATCTCCCCCCTGATGTCGGCACGGCTGCCGTGGCGGTCATGGAGGAGTGGCTGTTGGAATCTGGATTTGTCAGGGTCTGATCTCATGAAGCCGCATCCCCGCAAACGGAACGTCGATCATGGCAAGTGCCGCACCTACCTTTGCCCGTGCGGGGTGGTGTGTTTCCGGCCGCTCTTCGCGAAACTGGTGCATCCGTGCCGCAATTGCGGCTTCGTGATAGTTCGCATGGCGTACCTGGTGGATGACGCCACTGTGGTTGCGAGGAATGGCGACTACATCGGCCGAAGTGTGGGGTGACAACATGAGACTGCTTGAATCACTGCGGCGCCTTGGGAAGAAAGCGGATGGCGTCTTCCCCGAGAGGGAACTGGAACTGCTGGAGAAGACCGGCACGGACAAGCGCGGTCATAAGTGGTGTACTGATGACACCACGGGCAAGCGCATCTCCTGCGGTGGTGGAGACACTGCGAAGCCAACCGGGGGGGTTGGTGGGGCAAAAACTCAGACGAAAGCCAAGACGCCGAAGGCAGCTGCGCCGACTCAGGCGAAGGCGGCTGCAACTCCCGCGAGTCCAGGTGCGACTCTGCCACCCAAAATCAGGCAGTCTGCTGTCAGGGTACAGCAGACTGGACAAAAGATGGCGACAGCTCAGCAAGCACACCAGGCGGCCAAGCAAAAGTTGACTGCGATTCAGCAGCAGATTCATGCCGTGCCATCCAAGCAGGGCGAAGGCGCGCCAATTCCTGGCCATCTGGTACGAGCGCAGAAGCAAGCGATAAAAGGGGTAGAAAAGGCGCACGCCAACGTTCTGAAGCATTTTCAGGCGAACAACAAGGCCAAGGCGGATCACGCTAATACCAAAAAAGCGCACGGGGAAACTCTGAAGAAGAACCTGACAGCGTCGATGGACAACATGCGCAACTGGGCTGCAAAGAAACAATCTCTGGAAAAGTTGGCGGACAGTTACAAGAAGCAGGGCAAGCAAATCACGCCGGCTCTGAAAGCGGTACTGGCGCATACGCGCCGCCAGGATGCCAAGAGCGAGGGACTGTGGAAAAAGGCGCACGACGCCTATCAGGCGCATCAAGGATGATCAAGCATGGACGTTCTCCAGCAAGCGGCACAGCGGCTGCGATACTCGATGTGGGCTCTCTGCCAGGAGGCGGGTGTGTCGCGCACCTTGCCCAGCGAGGAGCAACTGGTACTGGCCTTGCGTAAGCGGCAACAGCGGGCTGTCATGGAGGAGGCATGTGAGTGCGCTCACTGTAAGCGTCAGGGATTGACGAAGGCGCAGTGTGCGGCCAGCGGCGGTTGTGCCGCCGACTCGAAGTTCACCGAGGGGACCGAGAAGGATTCTGCGGGGCGAACGATATGCTGGGACGACCAGACAGGCAAGCGCATCCCCTGTGGTGGCGGCGGGCAGCCAACGGCGCCGTCAGGCGGCAATCGCAAGAAGGGTAAGAAGGCGCGAGCCAGGGCTCGGGCGCGAGCGATCGCTGCGCGACAGAAGCAAAGCCAGGCCGAGAAAAAGGCCGACGCTGAGCGGGTGGCACGCGGACAGAGTGCATCGCCGGCCAAGAAGACCGTGTTCCAGAAGGGACGCGAACTGTTCGCCAAAGCCAAGAAACTTGGCCTGAAGGGCATGGCCAAGGCTACGGGGAAGATTGCCAAGGAGCAGTTCGACAAGTTGCGCACGGAGTTGCCGGAGGCGGCGCATGCCCAGATGGAGCAGTATGTCCACAACTCGATCCTGGGCAAGGCGATCGCGGCGCATGATCCGCTGACCTCGTCGGGCGTGCCGGTGAGTACCCGCGTTTTGTCTGCGGTCGCTGCGGTTGCTGCGGTCAAGGCGTACATGCTCGTCAAGAAGCTGAAGACGCTTTCCACTGATGATGCACGTGAGATGATGCTGAAGTTCGGCAAACCGTCCGTGGACGCGGCAACGGGATCCCTCGGAAAACTGATCGCGGGCGAGTCGCTTCAGGAGGCCGGCGAGAAAGGCAAGACGGGCATCTTCAGGGACAAGAGTGGTCATCGCTACAAGTTAGTCAAGGGTAAGCGTACCGCTTTGTCGAAGGGCGAGCAGCAGCAATTGGCCGCAGCGCAGCGAGCCATGCAAGCAGCGTCGGCACAACAGGCGTCTATGAATGCTCGCTTGGCCGCGTCGCAAAAGGGCACAGGCATGGGGCAACCGGCAGCGCCGCCACCCAAGGAAGAGACACCTGCGCAACCCCAGCAGAAGCCGCAGCCGCAGAAGAAGCCGGCACCGAAGGACAAGCAGGCGGCGCCAGCACAGGGGGAGCAGGCGCCAAAGGAAAAGGGCAAGGCCGCCACGGCATCTGCGTCGATTGCGCAGAAGGCCAAGGCCGCAGCAGCGGCGGTTAGTAAAGCCAAGGCTACGGTGGCCAGTTTGGGCGAGAAGGCCAGGGCGAAGATCGAGGCCAAGGCAGCCACGGCGAAATCGGCCACGGTGCGTGGCGTGCTTACGGCCGTTCTCAATGCACCTGGCTGGGCGGCGAATGCCGTTGCGGCGCTGGTGCAAAACTGGGCAACGGGACATACAGGATCGGCCGAGACGTTCGGCCAGCAGACGGCGGGCGTGGATGTTGGCGTCGGCGGGCCGATCAACGCCGCGACCGTCGCCAAGGCGGGTACGACGTTGGCGGCGCATGGCGTTATCCAAGGCGTGAAACTGGCCAAGAAACTCATCACCAAGCGCAAGGCCAAGAAGGAAGCACAGGCTGCTGGAGCCGCATCGGCGCCGGAGCGTGTGGCAGCCTTTGTCAAGGGCGAGGCGCAGATGTCGCCAGCTGGCGCCGAACAACTGGGTAAGGACATCGCGCATGCGGCCAAGAAGAACCCGAAGGTACTCGACGACGTGGTGCGCCAGTTGAACCTGGATCCTGCGGCGCACACGAAGCCGAAGGCCAAGATCAAGGCCATTACGGCGGATCTTGTCAAACGTGCCGTGCGCGCCAGGGCGATGGAGTCGATTGAGGCCATCGAGAGCCAGGGCAAGACGTGGAGCGTGCGCGTGCTGGCGTCGAAGGTGGCAAGGATGCTGCGGTCGCTGGACGTCGGCGAAGTGCCGGCGCCGGATCAGATCGCTCACGAGATCATGGCGGGCATGCAGACGCAAACGCTGGCTGAGGCCCTCATGGAGGCAGGTTTCAGCGGGATGAAGGAGATCACGCTAAAGAGCGGGAAGAAGCGGCGTATGTGCTTCGCGGACGGAAAAGTTGTACCGTGTCCGAAGATTGCGCGAAAGAAAGCAGTGCGACAAGCGTCTCATAAGGTGGAGGACAAACCCAAACCCAAGGAGACACAGCCGATGACACCGCCGAAATTCGTTAGCCACACCGGGGCTATAGCCTGGCAAGACACATTGCCGCCGCCTGAACCTTTTACTGGGGACGAGGCGGCCGTGTTCGATACGGCCCGCATGGCGTATCAGCAACTTCGGCGCAAGAGCATCCCAGTCAAGGTGCCTGATTTGGTGGACGAGATCCGGAAGGATCATCCAGAAGTGTCAATACTCCAGGCGCACCAGCTCCTTGTCAAGTGGATGAAGCACGACGATGCTTTGGTTTTGCAAATCGTCAACGATCCGCATGTTGAGGCTCGCAGTGCCGAAATGGTGACTGGATTGCCGCGAGGGCTGCACGGCTATCTGCAATGGCGGGATCCGTCCAAACCTTTGCCTTCCCAACCCAAGGCGACAAAGGCGAAGACGCCTCGGCAAGAGGAGAAGCCTGCGACGCCGCCAGTAATTCCCACACGGCCGCCTCGCAATGGCAATGTGGCAGAACATGCGGCGGCGATCAAGGGGCTGGGTGACAGCCTCATAGCGGATCTGCGCCGAGATTCATCGGCGAAGAATCTGGCAAAGCACGAAAAACGGGTAGACGACTACTTTTCCAAGCTGATGATGGACATCGACACTCCGACAGGAGCAGCCTCAATCGCTACCGCACTTGGATACAAAAGCTTGAGTGGTAATGCCGCTCACGTTTACGGTGCGCTGGCTGCCAAAATCAAGGAGCGGATGGGGATGTTCGTCCGCTCATCCCTATGAATCGCCTCTCGTCACGTCTGGCCGCACATGCGAGCATCCGGCAAACGGAGGTGCTCTGTCGGGCCGATGACGCCGATGCCGCACTGGATCGCTTCGTCGGTCAGTGGTGGCGAGCGCTGGGACGACTGCTCAAATCGCTCTCCACCAAGAATGCCTACGACGTGCATCGGCTGGTCCTCGCGGCTACGCGAGGCTGGCAGCGTGAGGTCGCTCAGGAGGTCTACCGCCGCCTGCATGAGTTGGCCTTGTGGCAGCGGCGCCAGGTGGTGCAGACGCTTGTGCGCACGTTGCCGCAAGGATTTTTGGCGAGCGCCGTGAAATCCTGGCCGCGCGGCAGCGTATTATTGAGTGAAGGTCGCGGCGAGCGACTGACTCCTACCCTCGAAGCTGGCTCCGTCATCCTGGGAATCCCCCGAGACCCGAATGACGGCCAGTTTCGTTTTGCCGAACTCGGTCCCACATCCATTCTGCCAGGTTCCTTCAAGCTAGATGTCTTCTCGCGTCGCCTCGATTTTGGCCTCCCTTTTTTTCATCCCCTTGATCCGCAGGTGAGTACCTCGACGGGCGAACCAGTGGCCAGTACGCTCGGCATGGACGAGGTGCGCAAGCTGCTCCAGGACCTCGTGTTCCCGATGGACATGGCTGAGGTGAATCGCATCGTCTTCGGCGCGCCGTTTGGCTCGCCCTGGCCGGAGCGATTGGCACAGCAGACGAGCTTGGCGGAACCGGCAACGCTGGCCAACGTGATCGCGTCCGGCTTCGCGGCTGGCCGCACTCCGCAGCAGGTGCAGCAGACGCTGTTGCCGCTCGTGGATAACGTCCGTTCGACGGCCCGGCGCCTGGCCCGCACTGAGGGGATTCGCGTCGCGCACGACATCGGCATGGCGCAGCACGAGAAACTTGGCGACATGGTCGAGGGCTACCAGATTCACGCGACGCTCGATCAGCACACGCGGCCGGCGCACCGGGCTCGTCACGGCACGATCTACTACCGCCATCCGCGACCGGGACAACTGGGGTTCGATCAGCTGCCGCATCCGCCGCTTGAGGCGGACGGCAGTGTTGCGCTAAACTGTCGCTGTTTTTTGATCCCGATTTTGGCGCCGCCTCCCCGTCCTGTGAAGGCCGAAGCGTTTGCTGACGCCGCGAAAGAACTGGTGCCTGATCCGGTGATTTACGCACAGTGGTTCGATCGAGCGACGGAGCGTAAACGCCGCCAGGCCGTGGGTACGCGGCGCTACTCGGCAGCGCAGGCCGTTGTCGGCGGCAAGCCGTCGTGGGAGCATTTCGTCACAGTCACGGGCGACGTACTGTCCGTGGAGCAGATTCACCGCGAGACGCCGCGCCAACGCAAGCACAGGCTGGTGGCCGTGCGCCGCGTGATGGCGGAACGGGCGGCGGCAGTCAAGCAGGTGGCGGCGTTTGGTTACGTCAACCATTTTTCGTGAAATAGCAAATCGGCCTGTACTGCCGCTGCAAGGTCCTCGATTGCCTTTTTTTGCGTCCGATATGGGTATGATACCAGGTTGCCATGCCCCAAGGCGCCGAGATGAGGGCGAGACAACTTCCAGTAAAATTCTGAAGGCAGTGTCGCATTGGGGTGTTCCCGCAGATGTGCTTCTGACCCACAAAGCCATCTCCAATTTCTAGGAGAGGAGATGCGCAAGGGCGTCTTCCTTAAGAAGACGCCGAACAGACAAGCCAAATTGTCAGCAAGCCAGTGTGAAGTTGGTATAATCTCCCTTGCGCATCCGCTGTCACAGACGCGAAATTGCAAGCCGTACGGGCCGTGCGGGCTGTGAAGTAGCCGCGTGCTGTAGCAGTTTGGACACCTGTCAAATTCCTCAAATTGGCTGTCGATAAAATCGTAGAAATTGCGCACATGCCGTTCGCGGGAATCGGAACGGTCGGCAAGCCAGTCTGCCAAAATCGGCAGATCCTCGTAATTGTAGACTAGCAGATCGCTCAGGAATACTTTGAGAACAGGATCGTTGTTGTCTACGAACATGTCTTATTGCGTATCTGTAAACGTGATGGTGCGCGCCCAGTGAAGCGTATTGCAATTGGTGCAATAGCAGATCCATATATTCAGCTGTCGCTGTTGACGCGTTTTCCACGACGAAAAATTGTACGTGAACTGTTCCGGGTCCAGGCCGATCAGGGGGATTCCAATTGCTACATCTTGCTGGCATTCGCAGGCCGTGCCGATGCGTACTCTACGAAGCCAACTCCCGTCGTGATAACGCAGTCTCGCTGGTGGTATCCCTTCGATAATTCTCATCAGATCCTGCGCTTCCCGATCTCCGAAGCTGCGCCTTAACAGGCCAATCGGAAACGTTGGCGGCATCATGTCGCGCAACGGCAAATCGAACAGTGCTTGCAATCGCAGAATCGCCACCTCGGCGCCATGATTGGGGCCTTCGACAAGGCATTCCTGGCAGACAAGGTTGCCGTTCTTTCCTACCGTCACTTCGTCTCCGCCGCAGGTGTGGCAGACGAGTAAGGTGCTGGCAATGGCAATGTTGCGCACCTCTCCCACGCGCCGATAATCAAGTTCCTCGAGGCGGTCGGCCAGGATGTCGATTACCTCCACATCACCGTCCTGGATCGTCAAAAACAACTCCTTGACGATGCGGTCGTTGTAAACCCGGAGCAGAACATTCGCAAGTTGAAAGGCATCCATAGGAATATCCCTTTCGTGATAGTACATCCATTGTACGCAGTTGAACGGCGCTGGCAAGGCGATCTTGAATCGTAAACGCTTGCATCGCTCTGGATTATCCCGTATGATTTCGGCATGGTCGCACGATGTGATCAGCCACGGATTGGGCAATCGGGTGCAGCGCGCCGAAGGGATGGACCCCTTGCCGCCAGGCAGGGACTACTGACGGCGCTGCGCCTGTTCGAGGATACCCGGCATCGTCCTGGCCGTGTCGATTACGCTCATGGCGTGATTCGCGGCGTCAAGATCCTTGGCCTCGAATCACAAAACGGCATCGACGACATGCCGGATGTCGAGCGGCGGATCTACACACGCCGCTCGCTCGAAGCGGCCATGCACCTCTACGAAGGCGTTGGCGTCAACGTCAATCACCCCTCGCGACCGAACGAGCAGCGCGATTCGGACGATGGCTTTGGCACGCTACGCAACATTCGCCTGGAGGAAGACGGCCTCTATGGCGACCTCGTCTTTCTCAAGACTCACCCGATGGCGAAGCGTGTCTGCGAGGCTGCCGAGTGTATGCCGCATTTGTTCGGCCTGAGCCACAACGCCGACGCGCGGGGGGAGCAGCGTGGCGACGCTTTTGTCGTCAGCGAGATCACTACCGTTCGTAGTGTCGACCTCGTTAGAGATCCCGCAACTACCAAAGGCCTGTTTGAAAGCCGCAAGCACGGAGGCACCATGAAGCGCAAGAAGCCGCTCTACGAAATGGAAGACGACGACGAGGATGTCTCTCTCATGGATGACGACGACGCCCTGGCCGGAGCCGATGACGCCGATGTTGGCATGGATGATGATGCTGGCATGGATGACATGGATGAGGCACCGCCGGAAGACGAGGTTGTCGATACCGAGGTTGTGGCCGACGACGACATGGGCGAGGAAGACTACACGGCGCACCTGGGGCGCATGATCGTCGCCATCATCGACGACGATACGCTGACGCCGAAGCAGAAGCGTGAAAAGGTGCTGACGGCTCTCGATCTGCTCGAGGACGAGGAGGAAGCCGCGCCGCCTGGCGGGCCGCTGCCGGTTGGCGAGGAAGAAGACGAAGAGAAGGACGAGGACGTTGAGGAAGAATGCGACGACGAGGACAAGAAGATGAAAGAGTCCCTGACGACGCTGGCGCGCAAGCGCCCTGATGTCCGCGCCCTGGTCGAGCAACTGGATCGCTACCAGATCAAGGACAGGCTGTCGAAGAAGCGGACCTTCATCCTTCGGCTCTTCGAGCACGTCAAGCTGCCGAAGGAAGCCCGATCCAAGGTCTTCGTGTCGCAGTTGATGGAGAGCGACCGCAAGACGATCCGGCGTCTGGTCGAGGATCGCAAAGCCCTGGTGATGTCGAAGCGGCCGCGCAGTTTCGGCTCTGGCCGTTCGGACATGGATGACGATACCTTCGTGCGCACGTTGCGCGACGATGATGATGAAGAGTAAGGAGACTCGCAATGGCTGACGTTCTGAGGTATCGCTGGGGCGATACCAATCCTGTCGTCTGCGCGGTGATCACGATTCAGGCCGTGTCGATTGGCGACGTGATTGGCCTGTCGAGCGGCAACGCCTACCGCGCCGAGGATCACGCCTGGACCAACCTATCGGCGACACAGTTCAACTTCTGTGCCAACTTCCTGGGTGTTGCCTCGCAGCGCAAGGTGGCCAACTCCGCGCAGACGACAGGCGGCGGCGCTGCTAACCGCATGCGTGTGGACACCGAGGGGGTGTTCGAATTCAACTGTCCGGCCACGACGTTCGAGATTGGCAACCTCGTCGGCATGGAGCAGCAGAGCACGACGACGCTGCTGGAGTCACAGAAGGTGGCCCTGGTCACGGACGTTACCCGCGCCATCGGCCGCATTGCCGAAAAGAAGACGAACACTTCGACGACCTGCAAAGTTGCCATCTTCTCGAAGATCATGATCGGTGGGCCGCAGGCATAATCACACCGGAACGGAGGCCGGAACATGAATGGGCAGAATCTAAAGACGCTGTATGAAAGCCTGGGGCCGCGCGGCTGCGTCCACAAGCTGAGCAAACTGCTCGGCGAGAAGAAACTGCGGCCGGACGAGTTCTCGATCAAGGAACTGGCCGAATCGTTCTGCGGAACGCGCTGGGTGCAGCGATTGCACCCCGGCAATACCGGCCGCTTTACGACCCGGTCCCTGATGGAAGCCGGCGACGGAGTCGATGTGTCGGCGTTCTCGAACATCACCGGCCAGCTGATCTTCTCCAAGATCCATGAAGGCTGGGAACAGGTCGCCACCATCGGCGACGAGATTTTCGAGACGGTGCCAACCAAGCTCGACGGCGAGAAGATCCCTGGCATCGGCCGTATCACGGGTGAAGGCCAGGCCGTCCATCCGGGGATGCCGTTTCCCGAGATCGGCTTCGGCGAGCAATACTGGACGACGCCGAGCACCATCAAGCACGGTGCGATCGTCAGCCTCACCAAGGAGGCGATCTTCTTCGATCGTACGGCGCTGATCTTGCGCCGGGCCGCCGAGATGGGCGAGCGGCTCAAGCTGAACATCGAGAAGCGCAAACTGGCGGTTCTCGCCGGCATCACGGTGCAAATCGGCAACGAGTCATTCAACGGCAACAATCACAGCTGGAAGGGTGTGGCCTATAACACCTATGCGACCTCTGCTAATGCCATCGGCATCAACGCGCAGACGTCGCTGCCGCTGACCGACTGGCGCGACATCGAGACGCTAGAACAGCTGTTCGTCGATCTGTTGGATCCGGACACCTCGAACCCGATCATGATCAACCCGGATTTCCTGATCGTGCAGCCGCGCAAATACCTGACGAGCCAGCGAATCGTCACGGCGACCGAGGTACGTCACGGCGACCACGACGCGACCAATGCCGTGGTCACGCTGTCGAAAAATCCCCTGGCTGGCCGCAGTTACAAGGTCATGGCCAGTCCGCTGTTGTACCAACTCCTGATCAGCAGCGGACTTACGGCAACTCAAGCGGCGCAATACTGGTGGATCGGCCAGAGCAAGAAGGCGTTCTACTACATGCAAAATTGGCCGCTCCAGGTCTTCCAGGCACCGGCGCAATCTATCAAGGAGTTCGAGCAAGACATTGTTCTGCGCTGGCGCGCCGACGAACGGGGCGTACCGTGGGTGGCGGATCCGCGCTTTGTCGCGCGTGGCACGGATACATAAGATGAGGGGATGATGGCGAAACAGCAAGAGCAGCGAGGTGGCAAGACGCCCGATCCGAACGACGTGACCCTCGTCGGCCATCCCGCTGAGGGGTATCAGAATATGGACACGGTCAAGGCGGCTGAGCAGCAACGCTTCGGCCGCGTCCTGGAACCACAAGAGCGCGCAACCCTGACTCAGGTTGCATCCTCCATCGCAACCCCGGCGCTGGTCCCTCCAGCGCCGGGGCTTCATCGTTACAAGGTGTCGCTGCGGCATAATCCGGCGATGACACTTGAGGCGCGTGACGAGCATGAGGCGCAGCGGCTGTACATGAAGGCGCAAAACATCCTTGGCAGCGAGTGGCCCGTTGAGGTCGTCGAGGTGCATTGATTCGTGAGCCAGTTCACCTTTCTATCCCCTGAATCCTTCGAGCCGTGGGACTACCGCAACCCCGACACGGTGGGCATTGGCGGCAGCGAAACGTCGGCTATCGAAATGGCCTGGCGCTTGGCGCGCCAAAATCATGACGTGGTGTGCTATGCCCCGATCCCGGATGGCTGCCCAGCGAACTGGCGTGGCACAACTTGGCTACCGCTGAACAAAGCCAGCTACCAGCGTGAGGGGATCTGGTGTCTGTACCGCTGTCCACAATACTTGGATCGGCTGGATCCAGCCAAGTACGGCCAGCGGGCCTGGCTGATCTGCCAGGATGAGGATTACCAGGGCCAATGGTCGCGGGACCGCCTGGACAAACTGGAGCGGATCGTGACCTTGTGTCAGGCGCAGGCGGCACAGTTTCGCTCGCGTTATCCCGATCACGCGCACAAAGTGTGCGTGTCGTCTAACGGCCTCAAGGTGGAGTTGGTGCGCCAAGTTCTCGCCGAGGGTCATGTCCGTGATCGGCGGCGGTTGATGTATGCATCGAGCCCTGATCGTGCCTTGACGCCGCTCCTGGCCATCTTCCAGCGGGCACGTGAGTTCGTCCCGGATTTGGAGTTGCACGTCTGCTATGGGTTCAACAACCTGGACAAGATCGTAGCCGGCATCACGGACAAGGTCATAGCCGGCATCACGGGCAAGACCAAGCGTAATCTGTCCGAGGAGCAGTTCCTGGCGTATGTGGCGCACCTCAAGATGTCGCTGACGTTGCCTGGCGTTACGCATCACGGGCGCATGGCGCAGATCGATCTGTACCGCGAATGGGCCAAATCAGGACTATGGGTATACCCTAACTCCGGCTTCCGAGAGACATCCTGTATTACCTCGATGGAGGCGCAGGCCCTGGGGGCCATCCCTGTGGTGTCCCCTGTGTGGGCGGTGGATGAGAATGTCATGGGCGGTATTGCCATCGATGGCGACGCTTACCGCGATCCGCTGACGCAGGCACGCTTCGCTGCAACGGTCGTGCAGCTGGTGACAAGCGAGGAGAACTGGGACATCGTCCGCCGCGATCTATCGCAGCAGGTGTGCGCTCGTTTCGACTGGGAGCGGTTTGTCGAGCAGTGGGATGGCTGGGCGAAGGCCATGCCGCCAGGCCGTAACGCCGCGAACAAGAACGGCAACGGCGAGTTACATTTCGGCAACCAGTTCGATTTCCAGCATGCCTACGCACGCGGCCGGATTCTGAACATCGGCTGCGATACGGACTCGAGCAACTTCAAGGCCAGGGGAGCGACGAACCTGGATTGCTGGCGCTACAATCCCCACACCAAGCAGTCGATTCCCGCCGACATTGTCGCGGATGTGCGCGCCTTGCCGGCACACTTGCACGGCCTGTTCAACACGGTATTGCTCGGCGATATCCTCGAGCATTTCGTGCAGCAGGCCGACGTGGGCAAGGCCCTGGAGCAGGCCAGAGCGTGCCTGGCGCCGGGCGGATTTCTCGTGATCACCTGTCCGGAGGATCATCGGCCGGTCGAGGAGCAGGTCGAAGCCGAGCAGCCGATGTATTGCGATGACGTGCGTGCCTATCATGCTTACCCGGTGACGCGGGAGCGGATGGAGCAGTGGCTGCGCGGTGCCGGGTTGGTGGGTGTGACCTGGGGCAAGATCGACTACCCGTTTACGCCGCATGGCGGTCATGGGGTGGTCGCGGTGCCAGCAGAGACGGAGGTGGCACTGTGAGTCAGCCGTCGCGACTAATAGGCACGGCCGCAATGGACACATGGCACGATTGGAGTCGAGGTATTGCCAGAAAGCAAACGCGACCCTGCGGCACCGTTGCCTACCTGGGTGGCCTGATGAGCGTCCCGGAAGCGTGGGTATGGTCCTGGACGCAGATGGTCCAGTTCAACCACGAGTTTATCGAGAAGCCGATCCACTACGACCGCTCGCAGGTGTCGTATCATTCCTATGCGCGCAACTCGCTGGTCAATCGCATGAAGGGCGACTGGCTCCTGATGCTGGATACCGATCACCAGTTCGAGCCTGATCTGGTGGCGCGCATGCTGCATCGCATGGAGGCGCACGACATCGACGTGCTGACGGGACTCTACCAGTACAAGACGCCGCCGCATCAGCCGGCGATCTACAAGTGGGGTCCGCCACCACGTGTCATGCCGATTGGTGCCTGGGATATCAGTATCCCCCTGTTTCAGGTGGACACGGCCGGCGGCGGCTGCTTGATGGTGCGCCGTCGCGTCTATGACCGCATTCGCCTGGAACTCGGTGAACTGCCGTTCGAGATCTGTCCTCCCTACTCGGAGGATCACAGTTTCTTCCAGCGCTGTCAGGCACTGAAAATTGCGGTGTGGGTGGACACGCGCGTTGAGTATCGCCACCTCCAGGTACGTGGCGTGACGATGGACGATTTCCAGGAAGAGAATGTTCGCTACGGCGAGACGTTCGACACACTTGGGCATGTGGGGTAAACCATGTCCCTGGCGACGGCACTGGCGAATCTGGAGACGGCGCGCGACAACGTCACGGCACTCCTGGCGGATCTGTCGGCGCATCCCAAGCCGACGTACTCCCTTGACGGCGAGAGCTATTCGTGGGAGAGTTACTTCAGCATGCTGTGTGGCCAGCTGGAGACGCTGAATAAGCAAATCCAGGTGCTGGGCGGGCCGTTCGAGATCAAGTCGAGCGGGTTGACATAGACGTATCAAGGGATCATTCCACGGAAGGAGAATTGACATGCGCGGACGAAGGTACTCAATCGACGGCGAGCAGAATGTGGCGAGCCCTACCGACACCATGCTCGGCCTGACGGCGACCTCGGCGGTGCGGCCGACGCTCTACGATCTGCTCATCGGCAGCGCTGCGACGCCGGCCGACAACGCCATCGAATGGTACATCCAGCGTTTCACGGCTGCGGGGACGGGCACGGCTGTCACGCCGCAGGCACTGGATTCGGGCGATCCCACCGCCACGGGCATTGGCGCCGAAGATCACACCGTCGAGCCGACGTACACGGCCAACGCCATCTTGTGGCGGCTGCCTCTGAACATGCGGGCGTCGCATCGCTGGGTTGCCGATCCTGACGGGGGCCTGGTTCTGCCGGCGACCGCGAACAATGGCGCCGGCCTGGCCCCCGTGCATGCGTCGTTCACCGGCCTGGTGAGCGGCACATTGCATTACCAAGAATAGTGAAGAGTATCTCTATTGTCTCTTTCTGACAGGTTGTCTCATGCGGGTGTGTCCAGGATGCGGGTGTGGCGCACGGCAGGATGAGCAGTATAAGCTGACGAGCCTCCCTGAAGTCGGCAACTGCCTGGCCTGTCCTGCCTGCGTGGCTCGCGTTTACGGCCTCGAACCGCCGCTGCCGCGCACCTATCCCGTGGGCGAGCGTCTACCCAGGGGTGTCGTGGGTGACGGCGACCTGCCTATCTGCGGCTTGTGCCGCCTGGCTCTGTACGAGGATGACTCACCGCAGGGGCTTCGTCTTGCGTCCGAAGATGTCAGCGATACCTTGTGGGCGGCGTACCTGGAGGCCACGGCGGAAGCGCGGCAAGCGCACGCTGCGGTTGTGAAGAGGTCGCGTGAGGTATTCGATTACAAGACGAGTCAACCCCTGATCGATCGCGCCAGTGCGGTCACCCAGGCCAGGGCGGACCTGGAAGCTGGCCTCTTGAGAGCATTGACGAGGGCCAGCACGCCAGTCGAGTATGCCGAGCGAGAAGCGAACTTGCGAGCGGCCTACGAGCAGACAGTGGCGTTGGCTGAGAACAATTACGAAGTAATCTGTTTGGGACCAAGAGCGGAACGTGATGCTGTCATTGCGCAGGCTGATTTCGTGTTCCGCCGCGCGTCCGTGCTGGCAATGGAGGCGACGAAAAAGCTGGTGAGCACGGCGCCGCCAGCGGTCGAGACCGGCGCCTACCATGCATGCCGTGACTGTGTGGCCAAGTACCGGCCGCGCATCCTGGCACGATTGATACGTCTGGGCGTTGCGCCGGCGCACTTGACGGAAACCGAGATGACCTCGAACATGCTCCTGTGATGACGTGCGATGACTCTCAACGAATGCTTCAAGCATCCCGCCTGGTCGGCATTTACCGAGTGGATTTACGTTAACGGAATTCAGTCTCGACGTCATCGCTGGGTTGACACGGAGTCGCTTTGGCGCCCGTACTGGAACAGTTTCCTGGCTGGTATTCTCTGGGAGCATTGCCAGGCGCGGAGCAGGGTGGCCGAGACTGTTGAGTCTTGTCCACCTCTATGAACACGACGAGGCACGGATGCCTGATCGACTCACAGTCCCTTCGAGCCAGCGCAGCGGTATCCTGATCTCGATGCCGATAGACAACGACCGCGTACAGCAGCAGGACACGGTTTCCTGTTGTCACTGCGGGCGTGTCTGGCTCTGGGTGAAAGGCTCGGGCCGTGTGCGCGGCTGGTGTATGCGTTGCAACGGCGTCACCTGCGGCAACCAGGCGTGTGATGAGTGCGTGCCGATGCTCCAGATGATTCAGAATCTCGAAAATGGCATGTCCTATGAGGAGGCTAGACGCCATCGAAATATTATCGTTTCCGTGCCTGGACTGATTTTGTCAAAGCCTGTTCAACCGACCATCCTCGATTCAAGCGAGTAAGAAGACAGTTTTTGCTTACTCCAGTAATTTCGCACCACTCGATTACTGACAAAAGTAATCCGTTAAACAGAATTTTTCGGTTGGTTCGTTTGTTCCTCGATTGCTGTCGTTGAGTCGTCCATCGACAATTGCCAGGCTCATAGTTTCCATTATTGTCGATGCGGTCAATCGAGTGTTTCTCCGATGGCCTTCGCCCCATGTCATCGAGAAAAGCGTCGAAAGAATTGCGCCAACGCTCGCAAACCGTGATGCCTCGGCCACCGTAGTGCTTGAAGGTTTTGAGGTTCTTGTTGGAACAGCGTTGTCGCATGAGGTTCCAGATTCTGTATTCGCACAATCGAGATCCTCCATGAGTAGTGTTGATTGCCGATTTAAAACAGCCGCAACTGTTTGTGTGGCCATTCTTCAAATTGCCGCTGCGCACCTCGCAGACATTGCCGCACGAGCATTGACATTGCCAAAAGCTTACTTTACGCTTACGTCCAGAGAAGGATTTGACAGTCAGGTATCCAAAAACCTGACCAGTAAGATCGTCTAGTTTTGAACTCATGGGAACCTCCTTGTGTCAATCTAGTAAACTTGTCCTACAAAGGAAACAGATGATCGAGAACATGGAAGCGGGCATGCCGTTCGCCGTGGCGCGCACGCGCCGGCCAATCCGGGCTTCTGTCCCAGCCTCTCCGGGTGGTATCCTTTTGGGGAGAGGTTGACACCGGGGGGGGATGACGTTTGGCCATCGCATATCGCAACAGTTTTGTCTCGGGCATTCCCACACCGGGGCCTCCCCCTTGGACCGCGATTAACGTCGATGTCAGTGGTGGCGGTCTCGTAACCGGTGACGTGCTCCTGGCATGCCTGCGCCTCTTCGATCCCACGGGGGTGTCGGTATCACCACCTTCGGGCTGGACTCTGATTGATTCAGTTGAGGGGCAATGGATCTTCAAGTACGTCTACGCCGGCGAGACGGATTTCACCTGGAGTTGGACGCCCGGCGTTACGTCGCTCAGCATTGTCCTATCCGGTTACAGCGGCGTTGATCAGACAAATCCGATCAATACGTACAGCGAAAGCATCGATACGTCGTCGCTGATAATGGCGGATCAGATAACGCCGTCCGTGACAGGCTGTTGGCTCGTCGGCTTTTTTGGCACATCCGGCAACACGACGATTACGCCTGATGCCGCCATGACCGAACGCCAAGACCATCACGGTTTTGGCTCACTAACAACGATCGAGGCTGCCGATGAGAATTATGGCCTCACGACGCCGACCGGATCACGCACAGCGACCGCTGGGACATCCGGGACAGCAATCGCGCACCTGATCGCCCTGACACCGGCCGATGTCTACGACCCGGCACAACTGCGCTGGCTACCGTCGCGAGCCGATCGCGTCATTCGCATCGACCGGCGCCATGAACCAGCCTATTCAGATCCGACGCCAACGGGGGCAATTGCTTACCCATTTGCACCAGAGCGGCTGGTGGTCGAGACGCCGCCTTTGCCGCGTTTCCCCGTGGCGCGATCGGTTAGCCGTGCCGCTTACATCGATCCGACGCCAACTGGGGCAATCGATTATCTCGACGAACCAGAGCGATTGGTGCTGGATACGCACATGCCGCGTTTCCCCGCGGCGCGGTCGTTCAATCGGGCCGCCTACATCGATCCGACTCCGGAAGCAGCGTTGAACCTGCCGAGCCCCTTCGATGCCAGCCTGCTGCGTCCTGGTGATCCAGTGGTGCCGTCATCAGCCTGGCGACGGCGGGCGCAGGTGTATGCGCCACAAAGCGATCCGGTGCCGAGTGAAGAAGAGAAACCGGCCATCCTTCTCCCCTCCCATGTCCACGAGTTCGTGCTGCCCGCGCGAGCGCTCTTGCATCGGCGCGTACCGCTGCACGACGCTTGCCCGCGCGTGCCGGCGCCGTTCTTCGATCCGGCGTTGGAGATGATCGCTCTCCAGACGCAGCAAGCCGACAGGTTCCGGCGCCAGCCGCGTGTTGACTCCGTGGTGGATCTGGGCGCGGTGATACCGCCACGTCTGGATCTGACGGCCTTCTGGTTGCCGGACACTGTCTTCCCCTCACGGCCATTGCGCTCCGTCGCGCGGCCTGTGATCATCGAAGTGTTGCTTCAGTGGGATACGCGGTTCGAGCCGCTGTTGCCGGACGCGCCGTATTTGCCACGGGCGCGTGCGCGTTATCCGCAGCCGGCGCAGTTCATGCCGCCGCCACCCCTGGTTGGCGGCGAGGCCAATGATCTGGGCTGGCGCTGCGTCATCGAAACGCCGAGCGGCGCCTGGCGGGCGCGACAGCGGGCGCCGCTCGGCGCCTTCGCCGATCATTACCCCATGCCGGAGGTGATGGCCGACGCGGCACAGGCGTTGTTCCCGCGAGCGACCGAGTCGGTGATTCCGCGCCGCTTGTATCGCCTGGTGCCTGGACTGGGCGAGTCGGGAGCGTGGCTCGATCCTGGACAACAGGTGCTCATGCCGTGGCTGGTGCCGCTCGAGCAACCGCGCAATCTGCCACGGCGGCGGCTGGATCGGCCTGAACATGATCTGCCAGCGCTATTCATTCTGGACAATCCCGATGTGCAAAAGTGGCAGGTGGCCTGGCAGACGCCGTCATGGAGAGCGTGGCGGGTACCGCGTCCTGAATATCACGAGGAGCGTCCGGAACTGGCCCTCGTGGACGAAGCTTCCCTGCTGGCCTGGTTGGTGCCGGGACAAACGCCCGGAACACACTCCTTCCGGCCGGTGCGGCCAGGACAGCAGGGTGAATTCGCGACGCCGTGGTTCGGAGCGGACGGGCCAGAGGTGATGCTGGCCTCGTGGGGCGTGCCGGCAATGTTGCCGGCATCGCTCTGGCACCTGACGCCAGGCATGGAATCGGCGCCGCTCGAACCAAATCCCGATGTGTTCCCATTGCTGATCCTGGTACCAACAGGTATAGTACCACGAAGGTTGTACGAGCGAACGGCCTGGACGATGCCGAATGCTCGCGCGGCGGGCGTGATTGCGGTACTGGGGCCGTACTGGACGGCTGGCGGCGACATCGAGACGGCGGGCGCCGTGGCTGGCGCCGTCGTGGGAGAGTAACCGTGGACAGCAGATATATATGTGAAAAGTGCCGATTCTGGAAACTGGATCCAACCTCGGATCCAGACGAACCTTTTGGCGAATGCCGCCGGCATGCGCCACTGCCGAAATTCTATACCGTCTCCGATGACCGATTGCAGGCTGACTGGCCGCTGACGCATTGCCGCGAATGGTGCGGCGAGTTTCAACCGTTGCCTCTGGTGCAGGTGATGGTACCGAAAGCGGATGCATAATGCGGACACTGGGGCTGATTCGCGGCGTGGTGACGGCGCAGAGCGGTGTGACGCTGATGGCGCGCGTGCTCGGCTACAATGGTGAGCCGATCACCAAGGTATCGATTACCAGCATTGCCTACAGCGTTCGTCTCAAGAACACGGCAACGACCACGGCTACGGGGACGCTAACGGTGAACGACGTGGTGTACAACGACCTCCAGCAGCAGGACGCCACCTGGCAGGTTGACGACGTGGACAATCCTGGCACGGATGCACGCTGGGGTTACAACTTCCGCGCGACCCTGGCGGCGACGTTGTTCGCGGCGTTCGCCGTGGACACGGCCTCTCCCTACGAGGTGACGCCGTACACCTATCAGGTGGACGTGGAGTTCACTCCCGCGAGCGGGCAGCCGTTTGTCGTGGCTTTTGAGATCACCAATATCCCGACATGGGTTTGAGAGTTTATGAGTCCTCCTCTTGTGCTATATCACGCGGCATGTTCTGACGGATTCTGTGCAGCCTGGGTTGCCAGGCGGCGTTTCCCGGATGCCGAATGCGTGCCGGTCCAGCATGGTGATGCCACGCCGGATGTTGCGGGGCGCACGGTGTACTTGCTCGATTTTAGTTTAAAACGCGAGCAGATGCAGCAGGTGATCGGACTGGCGCACAGCGTCTGCGTCCTTGATCACCACGAATCGGCGATACCTGATTTGTCTTTTCCGAGTTGCTCTGCAGCGGACTGGTGGGACGGTTCGGGTCGCATCTATATCGGCTTTGATACCTCCAAGAGCGGTGCCCGCCTGGCGTGGGAATTCTTCTTTCCCGGTGTAAAATCTCCTTGGCTGGTAGACTACACTGAAGACCGAGATCTCTGGCGCTGGCGGTTGCCGCGCTCGCGCGAAATCAGCGCATTCATCCGATCGTGGCCGTTTGATTTCGCTCGCTGGGACGCATGGGCGCAGTGGGGAGAAATCGACACTCGCATCTTCCGCGAACAGGTGCGATTTGCTATTGCGGAGGGCGGCGCTATTCTCCGCTCCCAGCAGCAACTGGTCGATGAGGCCGTTGCCAGGGCGGGCGAGCACGTAGTGTGCGGTTACAAAGTGCTGGCCACGAATGCCACAGTGATGATCTCGGAAATCGCCGGCAAGCTGGCTGAAGGACGGCCGTTCGGCGCCACCTTTTTCATTCGCGCCGATGGAGCCAGGGTATGGTCGCTGCGTTCGGAGGCTACTGGGGTGAACGTGGCGCAACTGGCCAAGGAACTGAAGGGCGGCGGTGGCCATCCACATGCGGCAGGATTTACGGAGCGATGATGCTGAGTTGCAGTACCGATTATCTGGTTTCCGCCGTCAAGGCGATCCCGCGAAAAGTGATAGATGGGCGCCGTGTCCCCACAAAACTGCAACTGGCTGTGCTCAAAATCCTGGCGGCAGTGCCGCCAGGGACACGGCTGGCAACTGGGGATCTGCGTCTGCGGTTGCGGCTAACTGAGGTTTCTGATCATCCAGAGCGAATCAAGACTCTAGTGCGTCAGGGATATCTGCGCAGTGACAGAGAGCCACCATTCACCTGGCTCTCACTTGGGCCCATGAGCGACTGGCTTAAAGAACAGGGGCTGTTGGATGAATGAGGACTACGTATCCCAGGAAGACCTCGACGACGCCATCAGCGAAGACACGGCCCACTGTCAGTGTTGCCAGGCCTCGTTCGTTCTGGGCGGCAATGACAACATCTACGTCGAGATTCCGAAAGCAGGCGGTGTGGTCGTGCTGTCGCTGTGCATCGAGTGCGCGGAGGCGGCGTACCAGGCCTATCGCGTCAGCCTATTCGACGCCGGGCTGTGCCAGCACGGGGAAGCACTGGAGAAACCGTGTGTCGAATGTGGTGCGGCGGTTGATCTGTGCAAGGATATCCTCCGCTTCTGGGGATCGCATGAAGCCTGGGGCGACTACGCCTCAGTGACACGAGCGGCTGGCGCGTTTGCGCCGATTGCCGAGCGCGCCAGGAAAATTCTGGAGGGTCAATGATGGCGGACATCCCCGAATGGTTCACCAAAAAGGTGACGCGCGTTTTACACGATCAGGGCTTCGAGATGACGCCAGCCGAAGTGGAGGAGCAGCGCAAGGCGGCGTATGCTACCTTGCGCCAGGAACTGAAGAATCGCGGCATTGAGCCACCAGAAGGCGAACTGGAGTTTCTCCAATGGCTGAGAGAGATGAGAGCCTGAAATTCCGCGTCGATATCGTCTGCTTCGCAGGCCATCTCCAGTCGATCACCGTCGAGGGCATGCCTCGCGAATGGGTTGACGGCTGGGCCGGACTCCTGGACGGTACGTCGCCTCTGTACAAGTTTCCTCCCTGCGACGATCCGAATTCCGCGATCGGCAAGTGCAGCCTCTGCGGTATGCAAGTCCAGGCAACGGTAGTGGAGGTCCTTTGATGCCAGCCGTCATCATCGACATGAGCGATGATTTCAGAATTTGGGATAACCCAGAGGCGGTAATTCTGGAATCGACACGGCGCACGATCGTTCCGTTGGGCGCCGATCCGTCGAGGACCAGGGATCGGCGTCATGAGATCGGCGTTGTGCCAACGGCCAAGCGGCGGGCGCTCACCAATCGCGAGTTGCTGGCCTCGGGGGGCGTGTACACGGGGCAGGATCTGATCTGGCTGTTGCCACAGCAGGTGATGACGCAGGGGTTGACGCCGAAGCCGGCCGACGTGGTCATTGACGGTCAAGGCAATCGCTGGACGGTTCTCGAAGTATTCTGGGGCAAGTGGAAACAGACGTGGCGCCTGACGACGCGCGATCTCGTCCTGGCACATGCTCTGCGCGACAAGATCACGATAGAGCGAGCGACGCGCGTTTACGATGCGGCCGGCGTGCCAGCGAAACTGTTCCCGCCGGATGGCGGCAAGGTGCTGTACGCCAACTTGCCTGCCAGAGTACAGTTGCAAAACGAGTCGATTGTCGAGGAACGCGGTATCCGGGGAACGCAGTACAACTTCACGGTCGTCGTCGATCGCGAGTTGGATCTGGACGTTGCCGAGGACCGTATCGTCCTGGAAGACGATCGCATCTTGGACATTACGGGCTATCGCAACGCGCACTTGATCACGGAGTTGCCCGTCGTGGAGGCCGCATGGAAGCCCTGACGCGGGAGCAAGCGTTCAATATCGGCAGTGCGGCCCGACTCGCTGGGTTCACGCTGGCGAGCAATCCGTACAAGGACTACATCCTGGCGCGCTACTGGCAGCGCGGTTGGCTGGACGTGGACAGGTTCTGGGGCCGTGACGCGAAATGGCCGATCAAGCGGCTGCCTCGTGTCAGGCAAATGGTTAGCGCGGACTGATAGGTAATGACATGGAACTGAAACTGAAACTACCTGATGACTTGAAGGCACCGCGCAAGCCGTTCACGCCTTGCGCGCAGTACAGCCGCTTTGGGGACATGCTCAAGGTGTACTGGGACGATGAACCGGGGTGGGACAAGCAACTTACCCCGGAGATCATCATTGTCATTGGATTCGAGACCAGACGGGTTGTCGGTGTGAAAATCGTGGACATTGCCACCAAGGTGTCTGCTCATGATGCGGAGCAAGAAGAATGACCACGGCGACGCGGCGCAGGCAGCCCTGGAAAAAGCCGTGGGTCAGATGTTGCTGCGTGCCGCCATCTTCTTTCAGACGCAGCACAAACTGCGCGTTGGCGTCTCCAATCCACGGCCGTACCTGGAGTCGTCACGCGATGGTGAGTATCCCAGGAAGAGGACCGGGTTCGGCCAGGGCTCGCTGATCTACGACCCGGACACGCCGGAGGCCGTGGGAAGGAAAGGTAGCGTCACGGTAGGGTTCCTGGAGCCAGCGCGGTACATGGTGATCCTGGAAGTGCGCAAACGCCGCAAGGGGTTGCTGGACACGCTGGAGTCACTCCGGCCGCAGTTGCAGGCGCTGATTGAGGCATCGAGGGTGTCATGAGCGAGTCGTCGAGAATCACTATCCTGGATCACGGCTACCTCGAGTTGGTGGAGTCCTGGGGTTCAGACGAGGGGATCGTTGAGGCTGCCAGGATGTCCACGAGCAAGGGGTTTCAGGGATGGGGGCCGATTGTCACAAAGGTTCGCCAGTGCCGAAAGTGCATGGTGACAGAAGACGAACCCACTGGTAAGTGGGAGTGTTGTGCCGGCTACCTGGGAGCAGGTGCCGTAGAACATGAGTGGGGAGAACCAAGTGTCGAGCGCTCCAAGCCTGGTGACGAGAAGCTCCTCCGCTACCTGTGGGAGCATCGGCACACATCGCCATTCGAACATGCCGGCGCGACCTTCGAGGTTCAGGCGCCGATCTTCGTGTTGCGTGAGTGGATGCGGAGCAGGACGCAATCGTATTCGGAGATGTCATCCCGTTATACTACACTTCCTGATTTCAACTACATCCCCACTGTTGAACGCCTGATGCTGGCCGGTGACAGCGAGAACAGGCAGGCTGGAACAGTCAAGGGTGCCGCTGTGCTGACGGAGCAGGCTGCAATCGGCTACCGCATACTCCTCTCCCAGATGTATCACAATCAGCAGATGTTCTACGAGCGCGTGTTAGCTGATGGCGTCCCCAAGGAGTTGGCACGTATCCATCTCCCCGTAGGCAGGTATTCGCGTATGCGCGCATCCGCGAACCTGTGGAACTGGCTGCACTTTTTGGGGTTGCGTTGCGCCCTGGACTCCCAATGGGAAATTCGGAGTTACGCAAAGGCTGTTCGCGACATGCTGGATGTGCGATTCCCGCGCACGCTTGCGTTGTTCATGGTAGACGCTAAAGTACAGGTATGAGTACGGTCGTAGATGATGACGTGCTGGCAGCGGTGAAAGCACTCTGGGCCACGGATCACGCCGAACTGCCAGTGCTCGTCGATGGCCCGCCTGAAGCGGGACGTCTCAAGAGTCCGCAAGTGATGCCGTACGCGCACCTGTCCTGCGAGCAGTTGCGGCCGCCGGTGCGCTCGACGGGTGGCGGTTGGCTGGATTTTCGCAAGGTGGTGATCACCCTACGCGGCACCAAGGCGCAGGTGGTCGCGGCAGCTGTGTCGGTACAAGCGCTCTATCGCGATGGGGTCGAGATGCCTTTGCCATCCGGGGCGCCACTGGTTGCCTTGATCTCGTCCGGTCAGGGGAAACTCCAGCAGGATCCGGCAGTCAAGGACGGCCTGGACGTGTGGATGGCGACCTTGGATATCGAGGTATGGAGCGGGCGCACGGAGTAACCGATGAGCGACGACAAGCCAGAAGCGATGAGGGTTGCCGCCGAGAAGCGCCAGCAAGGCGGCTTCGACATCTGGGTGGGTCGCTGTCCCCGGTGTGGCTACACGTTCGGCCTGACGGATCCTGGCCGGATCATTTGCAACTGCGGCACGCTACTCCAGTTCGTCGAGGCCACGGAACAGAGATAACACGGAGGTTACATGCAGAATTACCAGGCCGGCATCAACCTGCCAGTGGCGTTTCAGCCAACGAATGGCAGCAACACTGTCCTCAACATTCGCGGCTGGAGTGGCGACCATGAGATCGCCATCTTCGACGTGACGCACACCGGCTCGGGAGGCCACACGGCGCGGATTACTGGCAAGGACGACTGGCGTGGCAGTGTCAACGCTGTCTTCGATCTGGATCAGCCGGCCTACTCGACGCCGCCGTCGATTCGTCCGGGTGTGAAGGGGATCATCCAGAAGTACGTCGCGACCAACAAGGTGATCCAGATCCCCGTTGTCATCACCAAGGTTCACTACGAGTCGGCCGTGGAGAACGAGTTGCGCTACAATTTCGACGTGGCGATGGACTCGATCACGGGCGTTATGGTGTATCCAGCTGCTTGATGAGGTGCCATCGTGCTGTCGTTGGGTAAGGAAACGCGGATTGCGGCACTGGGCCGCTCGTGGAAAGTGGGGCGCCTGGAACTGCATGTCATCAAGGGGTTCCGCGACTGGATCGCGGAGCGTATCGGCGACCCGTACGAGCCGGCCATGCGCCTGCTCAACCTGGTGCCGCCGGCCGAAGGCATGAAGCTGGTGAACGAGGCCAGGGCGGTCGAGAAACAACTGCAATGCTTCTCGATGCAGTCGGCGCTAGCCAAGGAACATCTCGCCACAGAGGAAGGCGTGGCACGACTCTTCTACCTGCTGCTTCAGGCCAATCATCCTGATGTCAGCGAGGAAGAGGCGTTTCAGGTAGTCCAGGCTCTTGGCGTCGAGACGCAAAGGGTACTGCGCAATGCTGAGGGTTCCCTCCCAAACGAAGAGGTGCCGGCGGCGGTGGAATGACGCGGCCGGAGGATATCGATTGGTACGAGATTGAGCGGCGCTTGATGCACGGCACCATGAGGTTGCGACCGTGGGAGATCGACCGCTTGACGGTCCCCGAGTTGGTACTGGCGCTCGACAGCGACCTGGAGACGCGGCGAGCGCCCGGCGGCGGGGTGGCGCTGGGTAAGGTGATGGGCGATCGTGAGGCTTACGCGACCTGGTGGCGCTCGATGACGCCGCTGGAGCGTTTGAACTACTATCGAGAGAGTTAATACGGATGAGCGAGTTAGACTCTATTTTCAAATACAAGATCCGTGATCTCCTGATGCACTTCACAACAAACCCTGAGGTGGAGGAGCCGCAAGCGTACATGGTCCTGGAACGAAGACTCCAGGAGTGTCCTGGTGGCATTCAGCGCAGCTATGTCTGCCGTGCGGTACAGGCTCATGCCAACGGTTCGGTCTACCGTAATCTCGTCGAAATGAACGAGATTGAGTTGGTTCCGTTGCCGGCTCCAGAGGAACTGCAACAGCACGCGCAGCAGAGGAGAAAGAATTCGTACAAGTGCTTCCCCTGGGAATCACAAGCAGAGGAGAAAGCTTGATGGCTCGTCGCGAGGGGGTGGCCGAGTGCCACATGCTGCTGGACGAGGTCAAGGTGCCGCGCTACGGACCATTCGCAGCGCTGTCATTATTGGATCGGCTAACGATCCTGATCCAGCGCCAGAAGATGGAAGCGGCACCGGCCAGGGACGAGCCGGTGCCGAGTCAGCCGCTGCTGTTCAGGGATGAGGAGTCTGATGCCGACGCCGCTAGCTGATCTGGCCGTTCGCTTCTCGCAGGAGGGCATGGAGGCCTTAAACGAGGCTATTGAGCAGGTACACAAGGCGGTGGACGGTGTTGCGGAGCAGATCGACGAGGCAGGAGCGGCAGCGCAGAAATCCTTGCCAGGCGTGGCGACGGCTTTTGACGGCATCACCGAGGCGCTTGACGATGCCACGGTGGATCTGAGTCGTCTGCAAGAGGTCCTGGCCGATGCAATGGAGGACCTCGACGCCAACGTCGATGGCCTCGACAATTTCCGCAAGGCCGTGGCGACGCTGGCTGATCCGGCTGACAAGAGTCTCGGCAAGATCAGCGGCGCCCTCGGACAGATCCAGAGCGACATCGATCGGGTAACGGCAGCTGCCAAGGCGTCTGGCAGTGCTGTGGACGAGAGGCTGGCGGCGGCGGCGCGGATCTACCAGAAGGCCGCCAAGGAACAGATGGCGCCGGCCGCGAAGGCGGCGACGGACGAGATCGTCAAGCAGGTCGCGGCCCTCAAGGGTATCGACGAGGCGCAAGCCAAGGCGCTGCTCAACTGGGAAGTTGGCATGGGTCGGGCTCGCGGCGGCCTGGAGAAACTCCAGGGTAGCTTGCAAGTCGTCGGCCAGGCCGCAACCATCGGGTTCGCCACGGCTACGGCGGCTCTTGGCGGCTTCATCACGGCCGGCATTGCCGCGTCGTCGTACGGGCAAATCATCAGTTATCAGATGGGTGAACTCTCCCGCCAGATCACGGCCCTGTTCATGCCAGCAATCCAGGCGGCCGTCAACGGCCTCATGGAAGTTGTGCAGTGGTTCCGCAGCTTGTCTGGCGTTCAGCAGGACGCCATCGCCAAGTGGCTGATGATTGGCGTCGCCACGCTGGGCGTGCTGGCAATCCTGCCACGGTTGGTGACGGGACTGGGAGCCGTGACTGGAGGGTTCCGCCTCCTGATCACGACGCTGACGACCTTCCTCGGGCCGATCGGCGGCATCATCTCAATTCTCGGATTGGTGGCCGGTGCCTTCATGGCCGTCAAGGCGTCTGGCGACGAGAGCGGCGGTGGCCTCGGTGCGTTCTGGGCCAGTCTCCAGCCGATCATCGCTGGTATCGGGCCGGTGATCTCGGCGTTGGGGACGATGCTGGCGCCGGTGTTCGAGTTGCTCGGCGGCATGCTCAAGGATCTCATGGGTAGCGTCATGGCCCTGGTGAAGCCGCTCCAGGATTCGCTGGCGCCGATCATGAACGCACTGGGCGCCGTGTTGCAGGCGGTGTTTGCCTCGCTCCAGGTTGTCGCCGGCGCGTTCAGCGTCTTGCTCGAGGTGCTCAACCCAATCCTGTCCCTGATCGGCTCGCTCGTGGCGTTGCTCGTCAATTTGCTGGCGCCCGTGATCACGCTGATTGCGAGGCTGTTCACCATGCTTGTACAATCACCATTTGCTAGGTGGCTTGGAGAAATTGGCAAGCTGATCTTGACGGGACTGGTGATGCCGTTCAAGTGGCTGGCCGATTTGATTGGCCAGCTGGCACGCGGCATCGCCTGGTTGACGGGTACGGACAAGATCGTCAAAATGAAGATCGACAAAGAGGATGTGCCCAAGGGAACCGGCAAGGGCCATCGCGACGTGACGCCAGCCATTCAGGGGATGGAGTCGCCCGAGGCGATGTGGAACCGTCTGGCGCAGGCCAGCATCATGGCGACGATGGGTGTCAAGCCGATCGACGAGCAACAGTTGGAAGAGCAGAAGAAGCAGGTGGACGAGCAGCGCAAGACGAACGACATCCTGCGCGGCCAGAAGCTGCCATTCAGTGGGAGGAAGGAGTAGGCACGGATGCCAGTGATTCCAGGCCTGGATCCCAATCTTGGCATCCAGGGCGAGAACAATCCCGTCTTCCAGGGTGGGAAACTCGTCAACCAGTCCGGCATCGGCCTGGGGTTGAGCAAGTTCTACGCCATGCCTCCCGATGTTGAGGAGGTGGACGGTTACCGCGAGCGCTGGCGCCACGACGAGCAGGCCGTGACGCGCGTGTTCAATGTGCCGTGGGGCGTGCGCAAGTCGTGGATCGATCTCATACTTGGTTATACGTCGGCGATTGCTCTGCCGGGGCAACCCGTGGCGCTGCGGCGGACGTGTCCCATCCAGGAACCTGAGTTCCCCTGGCTCTACGCCGTGGAAATCGAACTGGTGGCCGGCCAGGGCGCCTACGGCCAGAACCCCAACGTGTTCGCGCAGGACAATCTCGGCAACCCTGTCATGGTGGACGGCCAGCGGTTGCGTGTGCCGAAGATCGCCTTCTACGATGCGTCGTCGCGTTCCGATAAGCGATCGGCCAAGTACGCGGTTCACTATCGGCCGCTGTCCTACGAGGTGCGCACCGATCAGGAGTTGGCGGCGATCGCTGGCAACAAGGGGGAACTGGAGCGCTTTGTAACGCGCGAGATCGCGTTCATGATTGATTCGATCGGCCTCCCCAAGTCGATCCAGTTTGATCCGGTACAGCCAGGATTCCCTGATTTCGGGTTCGCGAACCAGGCCATTCACGCCAACGCTGGCCAGATGTTGATTCGTTCGGGACGACTGGAGTACACCTGGCACAACGTGCCGGATCCGCCATTGGCCGCAATCGATCAATGCCTTGGCAAGGTCAACGCCGACACGTTCGACGGCGCTCGCGGCTGGCGCTCGTATGCGCCGCACACCCTCCTGTGCCAACCGCCGAAAGTGAAACGTAACCCGCGTACCATTGTTGGCCGCGTGTCGTGGGATGTGACCTACGTCTTTTTGTACAAGCCGGACACCTGGGACAAGTTGCCGGCCGCTGATGGTGAATATTATTTCGTCAGTAATCGGAACACCGGCGCGCGTCCCTATAAGCCGGCTGATTTTGACATTCTCTTCAAGCCTCCAACCCCTGTGCAGTATCAGTAATGTGGACTGAACATGGCCAACTCGACACGGACGAACTGCGCCGCCTGGTGGAACGGGTGGACGCGCTGGAGCGTTTCCATGTCACCGGCTCGGCCATGCAGCAGTCCGTGGCGGGGACCATCATTCGGCCGAACTATCCAGAACGCTTCCATGCGCAAATCACGGGGACGCCGTCGCTGGTGAGTCTTAGCAACAACACGTTGCATGGACAGCAGTGGATCTATCCTTACCGCGAGGTGAACGATTACGGCGTGCTTGGCTGGCAACCTTTTGGCGGCGCTCGTTCCTACGAGTTGACACGCGAGGTGCATGGTATTCCGGCGCTGGAAACCAATGGCAACCCGTACGTCCCCGTTGGTGCCGTCGTCGAGATGCGCCAGGGAATCAACGACGCCTTCTACCTGTTCGAGTACGCGCATCCCGTGACCGGCGCCAAGGTGTTCACCGGGCCGCTGGCCGGCGGCGCCGTTGGTGAAAATTACCTGGTACCGTGGCAGACGGTGGACTTCGACACCTTCCCTGGCATGACGATGCCATCTGTCGTGGCGCGCTTCTTCCCAGGGTTGTCGTCCCCCTACGATCCCCGCTACTTCTACGCCATCGCGGAGGGATTGTATCTGGTTGGCGTGACGCTCAACTGGGTGCCGTTCTTCACGTTCGCGCCCAACACTTTCCTCGTGTCGCTGCTCAAGGTGGCGTTGTACGGCAGCGGCTCGACATCGTTTTTGGCGAGCCAGGTCATCCACCATCCGGATCTCAAGGTGGATCCGGAGACGGGAACTTATGGGTTGCCATGCGGCTGTACCCTGACGACGCTGGCCTATCTGACGCGGCCTCTGCCTAACTCCCCGTTTGTGGGCGCCGATCTGGTGGGCGCCCGCATCGATCCTGGCCTGCTGTCGGCGGCTACAACGATCACTGGATCATTCTGGATATCTCAGATATCTCTACGGAAAGGCGGGGCGCTGGCGATCGCTCCGTAACGGTAATGTCCACGCTGCCAACAACGCTGACGTTTGGTCCTGTGCTCCTGATCAATTTCACCACGGGCATCATCCAGGACGTGTCCCCCGTGGCGGCCGAACTGTTCGGCTACGCCACCGCCGATTTGATTGGGCAACCAATGTCCATGCTGATTCCCGTGGCGTTGCGCACCTCGTACGCGACGCGCCAGGCGGCATTCCTCGCGGGGCCATGCTGGCGGACGCAGCAAATCATGGACATCAGGCTTCAGGGGTTGAAGCGTGACGGCACTATCTTCACGGCCTCGTGCGGGCTGCGCAAGGTGCTCGACGGCGGCGGCGAATGCACCGACGAGGTGATGATTGCCATTCAGGACAGCAGCCTGTTCACGGTAGCGCAGGTGGCCTCGATGCAGGCAGCGGCGCCTGCCGTTCCACCGGACGCTATTTGACGGGTTGCCGGCGAACGATTACGATAACAGGGACACTCCTGATGGCCTGGCCCGGACGCGCGATCCAGTCCGGGTCAGGTTTTTCGTCCAGGATCGAGGAGCATTGGATGCTCACGTTTCTCGCCATTTTTGCTCAAGCTGGCAGCACCGATCCGATCAGTGGAGGTGCCGGTTGGGTTGGCGCCGGGTTGCTCGGACTCGTGCTAGGATGGCTACTGCTCAAGCACCTCCCCGACAAGGATAGGCAATTGCGCGAGATGATCGACTCGCGCGACAAGCTGGCCCTGGCACTCCAGGACTCCTACATCAAGGTGCTTCGAGAGATAAATTTGCAGATGAAGGAGAGTCTAAAGGAGAGTATGGCGGATATGGCCAAGCACTGCGAACGTGAGGTGGCCATCATCAGCGACAAGCTAGGTGGCTATATCCAACGGCTTATTGAGGTGATCGATCACAATCGCCAGGTGAAGCCATGAGCACGGGAAAACGTGAACGCTGGCTCGAGAAATTCTGGAACGATCGCCATCGCGTGGATACCGTGCTCCTACTTCTGGCAGCGTCGTTCAATATTTTGGTGCTGCTGGTGATCTGCTGGTCAGTAATCCCCCGGGTCGATCAGGCAGCGGCAGAAGCGATACTGGCAGGTGAAGAGACGCGCACCAACCGCAAACTTGGAATCGAAATTGGCAACGATCTGCGATCCATAAAGGCTGATCTGGAGCACCTGAGCGAGCGTCTCAAAGGCAAGTAGTCGGCAGGCCAACCCCTTCCCTGAACGCAAGCTGTACGGTTGCTACCGGCCGGCGTTCGCTGTACACTGGTAGGGACTCTCTTCATTGGTTCGGTGCGTGGTAACGTGTCGTTGCCGCGCACCGATTTTCCACCGGCGGGCGAGTAGAAGTATGGCACGGAAAGCCGCGACGACAATCGATGCTGTCCCCATTTGTACTCCTGTTAGTCTGCCGCCGGCCAGTCAAACGGCAGCTGCTCTCCAGGCGGTCGAGGTCAACCCCGCCAACGCACCTCCCGTCACATCGGCGGTGATCCTGTCGGCCACGGCCCTGATGATGCCGGTTCCCGACTACCTGGCTGTGCTCACCACCAAATACTGGGGTGCCAAAGGCGTCCAACTGACGGTGGGTTTCGTCGAGGCCGTCGAATCGGCGCTGCGCGACAAGATCCTCTTGCACATGAACGCCTGGGGGGAGTTCGCCAACGTCAAGTTCACCTGGACGCAGACGGACGCGCAGGTGCGAATCACGCGCCAGCAACAGGGGTACTGGAGCTACCTCGGGACTGACATCCTGTCGATACCGCGCGGCCGGCCGACGATGTGCCTGCAGGGGTTCACGGCGCGCACGGCCGAGAGCGAATTTACCAGAGTTGTGCGACATGAGACAGGACATACGTGCGGATTCCCGCACGAACACATGCGCCGGGAGTTGATCGCGCGACTCGATCGGCAGAAGACGATTGACTATTTTCAGAGGACGCAGGGGTGGAGCGAGCAGATGACGGTGCAGCAGGTGCTGACACCGCTCGAGGAATCGTCGTTGATCGGCACCGAGCATGCCGACGCGGACTCGATCATGTGTTACCAGTTGCCGGCTTCGATCACTGCGGACGGCCAGTCGATTCGAGGCGGCGCCGACATCGGCGCACTTGACAGAACACTGGCTGCCAAGGTTTACCCGAAGGCACCGCCGCCGCCACCAACAGGCAAACGGCTGGTGATCGAGTTCGATGGCGGCTATCGCATCGTGGAGGGCTGAGCTACGTGCAGCCGTGCGTGGTGGCTGATTCTTCTGGTGGTCTCCGCCGTCCTGGCTCAGGTTCCGCCGGCTCCTCCCGTGCCGGATCTGATGAGTCCAGCACAGGTAATCGAGGTTTGCGCCACGGACGCACTGCTACTGCCGAAAGAGGTATCAAAACACTATCGCTATCTGTCATTGCACAACATTGCGCCAAAGGATCGGCGTGAGACGTTTCAGGTGCTGTCGGCGCATCTGAACTCGCTGTCACAGGCGCCGGACATAATCGAGCACACGCTCGTCAACGGCTGGCTGGTACGGATCAACACCCGCGATTACAACGGGGTGTTCGCGAAGACGTGGGAGAACCTGGAGGCATTCGAGCCGTACTGGCATCAGGTAGCTATTACGGAGACAGAGACACTCTGGGAAGGCGGCGTCTGGCCGGCCAACGGTAAGGAGTACGCCAAAGGCGCCTTCAGGTATCCGAAGAAGAAGAAGGAGAGCGTCTTCGGCCCGTGGCTGACGCGGAATCCGCGCGAAAAGCAGATGCTGGAGGCCATCGTCGCGAAGACAGGGAGTCAGGTGCCGCTGGTGACGGCCGAGTGGTTCATCTGCCAGACGGCCATCCAGGCCGATCGCGGCAATGCTGGTTACGCCGACTTCCTGGGATTCAAGGATGAAAAGGAGTTCATGCGTCTCATTGGCTTCGTTGTCAAGGGTGTCAACCCGGCGTTCCTCAAGGAGATCCGGGAGCGCGTGGCGACCAGTGGGGTAACGCTACAACCACGCGGCATCGCGGCCCTGGATAAGATAGGTGGCAGATACTGGTACACTTTGGATGTCAGAACTCCTAAGGACAAGAGTAACCCATTGCGTATCCTAAATAACCAACTCCAGTACAACGCCAGCGAGCAGTACGGCTCACTGCCAAACGGCATGTGGGCAATGGGCCTCTTCAAGGGAACGCTGGACGCCAACGGCAACGCCGAGAAGGACGTGGGTGGCCGGGTAGACTCGGCTCCGGATTTTATTGCGAGCGACTCGACGGCTCCCTACAATGATAGAAGAGTCCACATGTACCTGAGTTGTATCCGATGCCACACCGAGGGCGGCTTGCAGGATGTCAAAGGGTGGGTTCGGTCAACGATCAACTTCCCGCCAAACCTGTTGTTCGGCGGCGACGAGGATACCGTTCGAGATCTCAGACAGGCGTATGCTCGGAAGCTGGAGCCGAAGCTGGCGGAGGATCGCCTCCGTTATGCCAACGCCCTGCATGAAGCCTCGGGCTTGACGCCGCAGAAGTTCGCATCGGGATTGGGACGCATCTGGCAGCAGTACGCTGAAGCGCCGGTGACATTGGAGCGAGCGAGCAGGGATTTCGGCATGACACCGGCGGCGTTCCAGAAACGGCTCAGAGACTATGCCGATCTGGAGAAGGCTAAGACGAGAACGGCACCGGGACAGATCGATCCTGTGGTGTCGGCCTGGCTGCCAGATCGTCCCGAGGGAATCCCGGTGACGGCTTACCACGAGGCCATACACTTGATCCATGCGGCTCTGGATGGCGTGGTTCTCCCTGTGAAAAAGTGAGGTATGAGATGCGCGTTATCGTTCTTTCGGTATGCCTGGCGACGGTGTTTGGAGCGGCGGAGGTGCATGCCTCCGGCTGTCGCTCGTTTAGCTACGTCTCGTCCTACTCCTACGCGCCGGTGCGCTACTCCTACGCGGCAGCGTACGTGGCTCCAACCTACTACGTCGCACCGCAGCAGGTGGTCGTCGAGAAGGTTGTCCGGGCCGTCGAGTATGTGCCGGTCGCGGTGCCGGCCTACGCGGTGGGCTATCAGTCCTCCTCGCCATGTGCCAACAACCACGCCGGCAACGGCAATGGCCAGCAGCAACAGACGGTGCCGCAACAGCCGTCCTCATGCGCGACGGAGTTGGCGCCGCTGCTCAAGCGCATCGGCGACCTCGAGCAATACCTTCTTCGGGCGCAGCAGCAACAGACGGTTCCTCCGGCTGCTCAACCGATGGCTCCGATCCCTCAACCCGCTCCAGCGGCTGCACAGCCTCAGCCACAACCAGCTGGCGGCAACCTGGCGCGCTTCCACCAGGTGATGTCGAACCGCTGTGCTTCGTGTCACGAACAGGCTGTAGCGGTGGCCAAGGGCAAGGGACTGGTACTGCTCCAGAGCAACGTGGTTGTGGCTCTCACCGCTCAGCAGAGGCTTGACGTGTTGCGCGAGATCAGCACAAAGAGGATGCCGAAAGGAGTTACGCTACCGGATGACGAGTTTCAGGTACTCGTCGAGGCACTAATCGTCGGCGATCTGGCGAAGAGGTAATTCTGCTAACACGCCCATTGGAGATGAAATATGAAGACTTTAATCGTTGTCCTGGCCGCACTGGTTGCCTGGCTCGTCGCCAGCGACACAGGGCAGGCACAGTTCCGCGACTTCCGAGGCGTCAGGGGCGGTGTAGTGGTTGGCCCTCGCGGCACCGTTGTCGCTGGTGGAGCAGCGTTTGCTGGTCGAGGTTTCGGCGGTGCCGGCTTCGGTGTTAACCGCTTCCCGCGATCGCTGCAGTTCGCGCCGATCAGGACGGCGGCGGCACTGTTCGCGCCGCGACTGTTTGCTCCGCGCGTGTTCGCACCGGGCTATGGCTATGGAGCGGGTGCAGCTGCCTTCGCTCCTGGCTACGGCTATGGAGCGGGTGCAGCTGCCTTCGCTCCTGGCTACGGCTACGGGGTTGGTGCAAACGCCTTCGCTCCCGGTTACGGTTACGGCGCCGGACAGCAGTTCCTGCCACCGCCTGCCTTCGCGCCGCCGGTGTACGCTTCAGGCTGCGGCGTTGGTGCCGCCTTCGGCGCGTACGGGGTTGGCAGCGGCTGCGGTGTAGGTGCTGCTCCTTACGGAGGAGCAGCGTTCGGCTTCCGGATGCGGGCGTTCGGCGGCTATTAAGCCGGCGCGGTACCATTAGTGTTTTCCATCTTGCGCTGTAACTTTCTAATACAGCGCAAGATACGTCCCAATTCCTCGGAATATGTCAATTCGCGACGTTCATTATCCGGGATTCTCTTTCCGTCCTCCAGGCCACCAAACACATCCATCGACACGCCGAGCGTCGTGGCGACGCGGAAAAAACCCGCGTTGATGGGCGTCCTTCGTCCCTGCTCCCAGGTGCGGATGGTCGCCAGCGATACGCCGCTTTTTTCGGCCAGCATCTGCTGGCTGAGGCCGGCGTGCAGGCGCAAGCGCTTAAGCAGATCCCCCGTCGTGCGATGGGGAGTGACAATTTTTTCCGTCATGGGTTGGGTGTTCTCCTCTCTATATCATAGTAGGACGTTAGTCGCACTCGGGACAAGAGATTTCTGGAAATTCGCGTGCGCGGCTGAAATATCGGGTCTCGGCGAGCGTATTACTAGTGTAGGAGTGAGACAACATAACACAGGAGCATGTCATCATGCAGAGGATCATCGTCAGTCGTCATCCGGCCGCAATCGAGTTCATCACCGGCTCCCTCTGTACCGAGGGGATCGAGTACACGCGGCAGGGGAACCAGCTTGCCGGCTTCGTCCGGGCCGATGTCGGCCACTGGTTCGGCCAGGCCGGCGACCTCGTCGAGGAGATCCCCATCATCGAGCAGGCGACGCCAGACGACGTGCGCGGCAAGCATGTCTTCGGCAACCTGCCGCTGCACCTGGCCGCGATCGCGGATCGGGTGACTGTCGTCGAGTTCGAAGGGGCGGCACCGCGAGGGCAGGAGTACACCCTGGCGGATATGGCCAAAGCCGGTGCGCGTCTGCGCACCTACGAGGTTAAGGAGGTGTAATCATGCTCTGGGAACTACTGATCAGCGTTGTCGTGGCAAGTTTCATTGGTGCCGCCATCGGCACCGCGATGGCCTTCTGGAATTGGAGGAATCGCCGATGAGAGCGGCCAAGATCAACCCGCGCGATCCGTGGCGGGTGAAGCTGTACCACGTCATGGTATGGCACTCGCCGGACGGCGGCGGCCGTGCCGTCCTGCGAACGCCAGCTGGAGACATGGTGGGAGAGGAGGCGCTTCAGGAGGTGTGCGTCCAGTTGGAGGCAGACTACGATCTACTCCAGGCCAGCCGGCAGGGGAGCGACACCCCCTACGTACTATGCGGCCGCGAGCTACCACACGATGTCATGGTAGCGGTTACCGGTGATCTGGAGACCGAGCCCTGGTGATACAGTGACACGGTGACACACGGAGCGCTCTGGTGAGCGCCGCTGCGATTCGCACCCCGACGGCAGCCCTGGGACCAGAATATCGGGGAATCCCGCACCATGCGGGGTAATGATGAAAGGGAGGCGGGTTCGATTCCCGCCGTGTGTCCTGGCTGGGAAAATTTCTGAAAATCTTTTCGTTTTCCTGTGTACTACTATTGACATAGTGCGTCTATGTGCTATAGTAGTAGTAGAGATGAATGCGGCGCCCTGAAGGAGACTGAAAATGATGACGATTAGTTTTCTGCTGGCGCTGGAGAAATTGGGTATCGGCCTGATCCTGGGCCTGATCTGGTGCGCTGGTTGGGGAATCGGCCAACTGGTGGTCAGGGTTGCTGCCGCCATCTTGGAGCGGCAGGGGTTTGGTTAAGGTTTCGTTCGTTCAACAAGGGAGAATGACAATGAAAGTTCTGCAAAACGTTCTGGCTGGTGCGGTCCTGGTAGCGGTGACGGCGTCGATCGCCGGTACGCTGTTCGGTACGGTCATCGCCATGGCCTACCTGACGGCTGGTGTGGCCGTCAACCTGCCGACGTGCGTCGCGGGTGGCATCCTGATGGGATGCTGGATCGCTGGTTATTGTGCCGGTCACGCGGCTGAGTAATTCTGGCAGCGCCCACTTGAGGAGACTGAACATGGTTTATGTAATCCGTGACGCGAGCGGCGAATATTTGCGGCCCGACGGCTCGCGTACTCCAGCTTCCAATGAGGCTGGAGAGTTCGAAACCTCCGAAGAGGCCGAAGAGGCTTGTACTCGATCCACGGATCGGGTGCTGAAACGTGACGACGGCCAATAAGATGGCCTACTAAGGAGAGATAAAGATGGCAACTCCACTGCAAGTGCGTGATCTGGCCATTCGCCTGGGGGCAGATCTGGTAAGGACGAGCCAGGGACGCTACGGCGTGATGACGGCGGACACGCCACATGGCATGTGCTGGGAGGCATCCGGCACACATTGTTTGCGTGCCGAATGGATTGAAGGCGACCCGATGGACAAGGCTGAAGCCAAAGCGGCTGTCTTGCGCGAGGCGAGGGCCGCTCAGGCGGTCAAGGACGGCACGCTGACCAGGGATGAAGGCGACGCTCTTTGCGTTGCTTGTAACGCAATCTATCACGTGCTACAGAGGGGGGATAGTCGATGAACTGGGTTTTGGAACTACTGATCAGCGTTGTCGTGGCAAGTTTCATTGGTGCCGCCATCGGCACCGCGATGGCCTTCTGGAATTGGAGGAATCGCCGATGAGAGCGGCCAAGATCAACCCGCGCGATCCGTGGCGGGTGAAGCTGTACCACGTCATGGTATGGCACTCGCCGGACGGCGGCGGCCGTGCCGTCCTGCGAACGCCAGCTGGAGACATGGTGGGAGAGGAGGCGCTTCAGGAGGTGTGCGTCCAGTTGGAGGCAGACTACGATCTACTCCAGGCCAGCCGGCAGGGGAGCGACACCCCCTACGTACTATGCGGCCGCGAGCTACCACACGATGTCATGGTAGCGGTTACCGGTGATCTGGAGACCGAGCCCTGGTGATACAGTGACACGGTGGAATCTGGACGATACGCTCGACATCTACCGTGCGCGTTCGCACGGGGAAAACTACACGGATCCGACGTTGTATGACTGCGGCAACGGCGACGTCTTGGCGGCGACGCCCAACGGCTGGAGTTTGGAATAAGGAGTCCTGACATGTTTGCGTTGTGGTTGACGGTGATTTTGGCGTCGGCGGTTGCGGTTCTTGGTGCCGGAGTTCTGCTGCTCGAATACCTCGATCGGTGCGAGGACGAGCAGGAGCGGCTCGCCTGCGCCCGGCTCGGTTACCTCGCTTGGCGCGAGGAACAGGAGCGGATCGACGAGGTCGTCGAACAGCGGGCGATGGACGAATGGAGGTGACAAATGATCATGGTTATGACGGTGATCTTTGCTGCGGCAACTGTAGTTATGTTCTGGGGAGTCGTGTACCTCGTTGGTACGGACGACTCGGACGGCACGGGCGCCTACTAAGGGGACAGTACGATGACAAGATCGTGTTGGAGGTCTTCTCGAAGGATCTCCCCGTGCGCGTGACGGCGCAGACGGTGGTGCAGAAGTTCGTTGGCGTCATTTGTCCGATGGGATGATACGATGATTGTAGTGTATCTACTCTGGGTAGCGTTGGTGGGGCAGGCGCTCTACCTCGCTGCTCGCGGCCTCGGTTCGCTGGAGCGCTGGCTCGGTGCCGTCGCGGATGGCACCGAGGCAGATGGAGGTGCGGCATGTGGAGGCTGATCAACTGGATTCGGTTCGTCGGCGGGGTTCTGGCGTTCGTCGGCGTGGGACTGGCGGCTGACGCCGTCCTGCGCCAGGGTGAGCGTTACCCCGGTGAGCATGTTCTGCTGAGTCAACTGCTGGCCTCGTTGGCGTTTGCTTGGGTGGCGACGCCACGACCGGCGAAGAAGGGGAAACCATGAACACGATCTGCAAATACTGGTCGCTGTTCCACACTCAGGTACTGGCGGCACTCGGCCGTGGCGTTGATGACGGCCGGCGCGACACCATTAGGCACAACGACCCTCTGTTGATTGCCACGGGATGGCTGTCGCTGCCGGTGATCCTGGCAGCGCTGTCCTACGGACTGGCGTGGCTGTTCTGCCGCGTCCGGCGCAAGGTGCGCTGACGTTTCCCTGTAAAAAGAGGTGAAAAATGAAAATGAAATCTGCAAAGCTCCGCGTCAAGCATGATGGCATTCGGGCCAACGCCCATGTGCTCGCTAGACGAAGTATTGGAAGCGGCCTTGCAGGCCGATGCGGACCTGGCCGACGTGTACCAGCGCATTCTGGAAGCCATCGCCCCGCAATTGCGTGTCTCCATCGAGAAAGAGATCGACGGAAGCCCAGACTGTGGGTGCTGTTGGTTCGCCATCGCCCTGTCGCAGGGCATCAACGGTGACACATTGACGACCAGAAACCACCGCTTGACGTGTCGCGAGTTCAAGGGCTGGCGCCCTGACGACGCCGAAGTTCGCGATGAGAAGGCTGCTATCCTGCGAAGAGCCGCTAACCTCGGCCTCCGGCTGGAGGAGGTGGAAAATGAATAGCGAACACGCGGCGGCGTTCGTCTACGAGAAGGCTTACAAAGCCTACCTCGTCTATCACATCGCCTGCAAAGACCACGACGTCATGCCATCGACGACAAAGCTTGTACCGAGGCACGCGCTGCTGGTAACGCGATCTGGAGGAGTGCTGCCAATGAACCTGCCGCGCCTGCCGCGCAAGGGTGAAACGATCCGTCTGGAGGCGCACGGCAAGACGCTGCTCGTGCGCCGCAATGATGCGTCGCCATACGTTTTCGTGGCGACGGTGGACGGGACGAAGTATGTGCGATTCGGCACGCCGCAGCAAATTCGTGCCGACATTGCGGCATTCCTGGAGACGGGGGGTCTGCCTCGAGGAGTGGACGGCTGGCGATGAAAAATCTTCCTGATTCCCGCGTATCACTATTGACTCAGTAGTACAGGCTACTATAATACCAATGTCGCCTAAACAACAGGAGAGAGTCATGCGAGCTAACTTGGTTTTGCACACGGGAGCGCGGACGGTTGATCGGGAACGGCTGGCGTCGGTCGCGACGCCAGAGCGTACCGAAACCTGGGTGCCGATCGCGCACGATAGGCTGCTGGACGGCATCCAGCAGCAACTGACGGCTAGCGGCCTCATCACCGTGAGCGAGAGCCACGGTTTGACGGCGGACGGCATGCGCTACTTCGGTCTGATTCAACTGCGCAACGGTACGGACGACGGCGACCACGGCCTCGTCGTGGGCATCCGCAACAGCCACGACAAGAAGTTCCCCGCCGGTCTCGTGGTTGGGTCGCAGGTGTTCGTCTGCGACAACCTCAGTTTCAGCGGCGAGATTCGGCTCGCCAGGAAGCACACCGCGCACATCGAACGCGACCTGCCTCGTCTGATCGAGACGGCTGTCGGTCGGATCGGCCTCTTGCGCCGGACACAGGAGCAACGCTTCGACGCCTATCGCCACACCGAACTCACCGACAGTCAGGTTCACGACCTGGTGATCCGCGCGTTGGACACGCAGGTTGTGCCGGTCACGCGCATCCCCACCGTGCTCACCGAGTGGCGAACGCCTCGTCATGAGGAGTTCGAGCGCGATGGCAAGACGGCCTGGAGGCTATTCAACGCTGTTACCGAGGCGCTGAAGGGGAACATGGATGCTCTGCCGAGTCGGACGACGACGTTGCACGGCCTGCTCGACGCGGCCTGCGGGCTGGTGATTCCGTCGCAGCTGGAGTTCGAGGCCGAAGTCCGGGCGGCGGATGCGGTTGTCGAGATGGCGGGTTGATCTTCGAGGGGCGGGGGAGAGTCCAGGTACGGCGGCCACGGCAATACGAGATTGCCACCCCAAAGTGGCGCAGGGGTGGCAACGATAGGGAGCGAGTCATGAGTCTGATCGTGAAAATCGAGTTGAGCGAATCTGGCCGCAAGGCCGAAATCCTGGCCGGCGGCACCGGACAGAAAGAGTATTACTTCGATGTCCCGCGTGACGATCCGAGTTTTCCGGCTCTCGTCGCGCTGGCGAAATTCAGCGACGGCAACCTCATGATCGACACCACGCGGCCGCGCTGCGACGAGGATGATTGGATTGGGTTGCTCTTCGACGCGGCGCCAACGCCGGCCGAACTGCTGGAGAACGAGGATAGGCGGCGCGCGACCTGGGAGGCGAAGGCGGCGCAACGTGATGCGTATCGCCACGAGCAAACACTTCAGGTGCTGCGCGAGCGCCAGACACGGGGCTCGTCCGAGACAGTCTGTTCCGCTGACAGATTGGGATCGGCTATTTACCGCATCGTCAAGCCCTGCTGGCCCAACAGCGCGGACAAGAGCGTGCTTGCGTCCCCGGAGGCGACGGCCTGGGTCGCCGAACTGGACGCGTCCAATGCGGTAGCGCAGGCGTCGGCTCTCGTCGAGGCCGAGGCCAGGGCTGTCACGAAGCGCGAGGAGATTGCCGCGCAGAAAATCGCGGACGCGGAGGAGGCCGCCGCGCGGCAAAAGCGGCGCGATGAACTTGGCATGGCGGCCGGTGACATCGAGCTGGACATCGAGGACGGCGCCCTGACGCAGGTGCCGCCGAAATGCTGGGAGTCGCACTCGCGCGGCAAGAACTGGCTCGCCATCATCAGCGTCGATCCGTCCAAGCCTGGCGGCCTGGATCGCGATTTCGCCGCCAAGGCTCACGGGGACAGCTACTATCTCGCCCCCGACTGGAGCATTGGCGACGCCGTCGAGTTCGGCGCCGACTACTACTCGGGCGGCGGCCGGAAATCGCCGACCCGCTGGTACGGATTCGTCCTGCGGATCCTGGATGAATCCGTGATCCTGCGCAAGTGCGACGGCGGCAAAGACGCCGTCAAGGCCGGCAAGGCGTTTGCCGCCGCGCAGGTTCCCGACGCGCAGATCGAGGAAGCCGTTCTGCGCGTCAACGCCGAAGGCGGTATCGTCGCCATGCCTTCGGACAACTGAACCCGACGACGGCCGGCGGGGCGCCCATACCCGCCGGTTTTTCAGGAGAACATCATGACAGATTTTGGAATTTTGATCGACGTCCAGTACGCGATCCGCCAACTGCGCGAGTTTAGCGACATCGGCCGGGCGCTCGACGCGCTGGATCGTGTCGAGGCGACTCTGGCGGAGCGCAACGAGGCGGCTCTGGCGGATGGCCTGTTCGACGCCGATGATGAGATCACCATTGTCCGCATTGCGGACTAAGGAGGTGCGATATGGATTGGCAACAGGTTTGGCGCATCGGCGTTGCCCCGCAGATTTCGACGGCAGGGCTGGAGGCGCTGCGCCAGGCGCTGCGGGAGGACGATCCGCGCCTGATCCAGGGTGCGACGACGGCGCCGCCGCCGTTGCAATGCGTCAGTGATTGGCCTGTGGAGGCAGCGTGTCCCATCGGCTTCACCGGCTGGCAGGACGGCATCGGAACCGTGATCGAGGTCGAGGAATACTTCACGCGGATCTGTCACGAGACGGATCAGCGTATCGACGAGCCAGGCGGATGCCGCTGGTTCTTGAACTACGTTGATGAGACGCCGCGCTACGAAATGCGGCAGGAACTGCTCGTCGAAGTCGAGCGATCGCTGGCCGAGCGAACACCGGCCCGGTGTACTGGCAACTAGGTACGGTTAGTTGCTCCGTATTGGGACGCGAGGAGAGAGCGTCCCCGTATTACCGCGAACGATAAACGCGGCGGAAAGCCCCGGTGCAGGCTTGACAGGTTATCGGTGACCGAGAGCGGGAACCGTTACCAAGGAAACCGCTATACGAAAATCAGTTGAGAATCGAATTCGTGAGCGAATCATTGTGAACCCCGATTAATGCTGAGCAAGCGGCGACAACGAGCAAAGGAACTATCATGACGAATCTCGAAGACGATCTGCGCTTCTTCTTCAACCTCCCCTTTGCCGCCGTGGCGGAGGGGAGTGCGGCCCTGACTCGCCAGTGGCCGTGCATCAAGCCGTACTTCCTGGTGCCAGCGTCGATCGTCGCTCTGGCGGTCCTGGTGCCGCTGGCCTGGATCGCACTCGATTTGTTCCCGCACGGCGTCTCCTGGGATCGCGCCTACGATCCCAGGCCGCTACTGTCGCGCTGCTGGCGGCGTCTGAAGCCGTGGCTGGGGTGGCTGGTACTGGCGACGGTGGGGGTGGTCCTGGCCGCGCTGGTGATCACGGCTCGCTGGGTACTGGTGCTCGGCCTTCTGATTCTCCTGGCGACGGCGGTGTTCCTGGGAGCCATGGCGCGAAAGCGAGGTGGACGATGGACAATGTGAAACGAGCGCGTGCGTGGAAGACGGCGTGGCGTCAAGGCATCGCGCCGCAACTGGAGATGTGCTGCCTGCTGGCGCTGCGCCGGGGGTTGATCGAGAGCGATCCGGCGTTGATCCGGGGAGCGACGACGCGACCGCCGCGCATGGCCACAACGGAAGATGAGCCGATCGTTGGCGGCTGTCCGATTGCCTACGCCATCTGGCGTGGCTGGAAGCTGACAACGGTGGTTACCGTCTCGGATCAGTTTCGGAAAGTAATTGAATCAGCGGACATGGATCTGGAGCAGCTTGGCCTGTCGCACGCGACCTTTACCTTGTGGTGGGACTACTCGCTACCCGACGCCTGGATGGAACTGCTGGCCGAAGTCGAGGCGAGCATCCAGGCCAAGACGGGATCGGCGCATCGTCGTGCCGCGCTGGAGGTACGGCCATGATGTGCCGGCACTGCTTGGAGCGACGCGCAACACGAGCCAAGCAGTTATGCTGGCATTGCTCGGCGGACGCATCGATCCGCACGCAGTACCAGTCCACCAGCAAGTACGCCTACCGCTCACAGCATGAGCGGCTCTTTGCCGCGCGGCCGTGCAGTGAGCCAACTTCGACACGGCCGGGGACGCCGGAACGGATGGAGGTGCTGGCGCAACGTGCCGCACGTTGCGAGGATCTGTGGCATCGAGCGGACGCGGACTGGACGATCGACGAGCGAGCGCTCGTCGTCGATAGCTGCACGGTGCTCGATCTCTGCATCGACGAGGAAGACGATCCATGAGATCCATAACGCTACTCGTCGAGGACGGATGCCTCCTGACGGAGATCGAGGACCACAAGGTATTGCTACGCCGCTACCGCGTGGAGATGGCCACTCCACCCGGAGCGGCCTGGGGTTGCTGGCTGCACCGCCAGGACGAATGCGTCAGCTACGGCATTCACATCACCCGCGAGGGTTGGGTACGCTGTACCTGTCCCGCCTACACCTACTGCAAGGTTCGGCCACACCGCTGCAAACATACCGAAGTTGCAGAGTCTTTAAAGATGTTGCTCGAAAGTCTCACTACTCCAAAGGTGACAGCATGAACGTCGAAGTCTACGATAGCGACAAAATTGATCTGATTAAACGAACCATCGCCAAAGGTGCCACTGATGATGAACTCCAGCTGTTCGTCGCGCAGTGCCAGCGCACCGGCTTGGATCCATTCGCACGGCAGATCTACGCCGTCAAGCGCTGGGACACGCGTGAGAAGCGTGAGGTGCTGTCCATCCAGGTGTCGATCGATGGCCTGCGGCTAATCGCCGAGCGCACGGGCGAAATGGATGGGCAGGATGGGCCCTACTGGTGTGGCCCGGACGGGAAATGGGTGGACGTTTGGCTCGCTGCGGAGCCCCCGGCGGCCGCCAAGGTAATCGTCTACCGCAAGGGGCACTCTCGTCCATACACGGGGGTAGCACGCTACGCCTCGTTCGTCCAGCTGACGCGCGAGGGGAACCCGAACACGTTCTGGAGCCGGATGCCAGATGTGATGCTGGCGAAGACGGCCGAAAGCCTTGGACTGCGCAAGGCGTTTCCCCAGGAACTCAGTGGCCTGTACACCGGCGACGAGATGCCGGTGCCGGAACGCGACGAGCAACCCCAGGCTCTGCTGGCACCATCGCCCAGTCACTTGCTGCCCGCGCCGCTCCGAGAATCGCCGCCGAACGGCGCCGAAGCCGCCGCGCCGTCACTCCTGACGCAGAGTCAGAAGGAAGAAATGATTGGTTGGTTCACCGGCACCGGCAAGGTCTTGCATGGTGCGGCCCGCTGGCTGGGGTTCTCGGCCGATGTCCTCGCTGGCAAGAGCGAGGACGAGATCGCGGCCATGATGACGCCGGATCATTTCGCCAGGATCAAGGCCGTGATGACGCCGAAAACGAAACGGCGCAAGCGTGGGGACGAGGCGCCAGTGGGCGCATACGAGCCGGTCGAGGGGGAGATAGTAGCGTGATGCGGCGTGCTGGCCGCAGACGGAGTGAAGATGATTCCGATGCGTAATTGCAAATACTGTGGCGCTCCCATCAGCGCCCTGGTCCTGTCTCGCCGGCCGTCCACACGGCTCTGCTCCGAGTGTTCGCGGCGGCATCACTGTACTGTCTGCGGCGTGCCGATGCCAGTGCGGCGCGGCTGGTGCCATGTTTGCCTGCAGGTGAATCGGCGCTCGCATGCACTGCTGGCTCGCGGCCTGACAATCGCTGGCACCAGCGAGCGTATCGAGCACTATCGCCAGCGAGCAAGCGCCGGCCTGCCGCTCTTCGACACATAACCTTTACGCTATCTTCATCGGCCTTTGGTATGATGGGAAGCGCCCATTCCCTTACCGAGGATAACCCATGAAGATTCTCCGTAACGCCTTCACCCTCATTGAGTTGCTGGTGGTAATTGCCATCATTGCCGTTCTGCTTGGCCTTCTCCTGCCGGCTGTGCAGAAAGTGCGCGAGGCTGCCGCACGCACGCATTGCATGAACAACTTCAAGCAGGTTGGCCTGGCCACGCACGGCTTCCACGACGCGCACGGCAAGTTCCCGAGGAGCGGCGAGCACCTCGTCAACTTCAATGGCGTGATCGTCAAAACCCAGTGCCTGCATTCGCCGCTGACACTGATCCTGCCGTTCGTCGAGCAGGACAACGTTTACAAGCAGCTGGATCTGCGCTTCCGCCACAACGAGGGTACCAACGCGCTGCTGGCCTCCCAGGGACAGGGGTTCGGCAGCGTCCCCAAGATCTACATTTGTCCCGTCAACCCGGTGCGCACCGTGCCGCGAGACAGCCAGGGGTACGGCTGTACCGACGTTGCCTTCTTGCCGTACGTGGAGATCAGCAGCAACCAGTTCGCGCTGCCTCCAGGTCGCTACAACGCGGCCATCTCATCGGCGCCCTACCCCCTGGTGTACTACCAGAACTACCCCACGGGGACTCCGGACGTGGCGCCGACCAAGCGCTTCCAGTTGAAGCCGTCCGCGCAACTCCAGGCACTGCGATTCGACAACTTCTATGGAGGCACCACCATCGTCAATGTTGTTGACGGAACCTCTAACAGCATCCTGGCTTACGAGGACACCGGCCGGCACGAGGGGATGGACGGCTCCGGCTGTCCTCCGAACAACTACCTCCACTCAGAGTACACTACTTTGTTCAGTATTGACAGCTGAACTGAAATATGTTCTACTGCTCGCGGCGGGGCGAGCTTTCACTTCAATGTGACCCTCCCCGTAACCGTCGTACTTTCCGTTGACCCTTGAGGTCACTTTTCCAGGCTTGCGGTATCCGGGTTGGTTTTCCATGCAAGACGTACAGGCGAAAAGCCACGAGGGGAGTATCGTTCAAACCCCGGAACCCCAAGAAGTTGCGTCAAAAGCAACTACCCCTTTAAGAGAGATGACGGGGGGGGGGGGGGGGGAAGAAGGTTGGGACCCCGGCCACGGCCGGGTTAAGGAAAAG
>Ga0247727_10001044_pt1 | contig 67529 bp, 42 predicted proteins | sample WisWelCaveWW1625_FD_202498 | JGI IMG/M metagenome (GOLD analysis project Ga0247727, IMG submission 202498) | Biofilm microbial communities from Wishing Well Cave, Virginia, United States - WW16-25 | ecosystem: Environmental > Aquatic > Deep subsurface > Groundwater > Cave microbial mat | place... | reverse complement strand
CGTCGCCTACGACTCGCTCGGAAGCACGAGCTACGGTCAGGGCGTCCAGATCGCTGACGTGACGAGCGACGGCGTCCTGGACGTGGTCGCGTGCGCCCCCAACGCCGACGTCGCGGGAGTGATCAACGTCGGCGCGATCTACGTGTGGAAAGGCGGGGCGACGCTCACTGGTTCGCCGGCGCCGCTCGCCACGCTCGTGGTCGCGGGTGCCGTCCGGTACGACTCGCTCGGATATTCGTCCTATGCCCAGGGCGTCCAGCTCGCCGACGTGACCCACGATGGAGTGCTGGACCTGGTCGTCGGCGCGGAATCGGCCGACGTCGGGACCGTCTACGATGCCGGCGCGATCTACGTCTGGAGAGGTGGCCCCACGCTCACGGGCTCGCCCGCGCCTCTTGCCACGCTGACCGATCCCGGAGCGAGGCAGTACGACCGACTCGGGTACGTGGAAGGTCAGGGCATCCAGATCGGCGACGTCACCGGCGACGGAGTGCTGGACGTGATCGCGGGCTCGATGCGTTCGACCGCCGGAGGAGTCTGGAATGCCGGCGCGATCTTCGTCTGGTCGGGCGGCTCCGCGCTCAGCGGGTCGATCGCACCGCTTGCGACCCTGGCGGTGTCGAGTGCCGTCGCCTACGACCATCTCGGGTACGGGGACGGTGTGGCGATCCAGCTCGCCGACGTGACCGGCGATGCGATCCTCGACGTCGTCGCCAACACGATCGATGCCGACGTCGGAGGCGTCACGGACGCGGGCGCCGTCTACGTCTGGAGCGGCGGTCGGACCCTCACTGGAAACCCCGCGGTGCTTGCGACCCTGACGGTTTCCGGCGCGGTCGCCTCCGACCGACTCGGAGTCTCAAGAGGTGCTCAAGGAGTTTGCCTCGCCGACATCACGGGCGACGGAGTCCTGGACGTCGTTGCCGAGACCTTCGTCGCCGACGTCGCGGGTGTCGTCGATGCCGGCGCGATCTACTCGTGGGCCGGCGGTCTCGCGCTCAACGGCTCGCCGGCGCTGCTCTCGACGATGGCGGTTGCCGGAGCGACGGCCTTCGACCAGCTCGGCTACTGACCTGCCGGCCGTTTGTTGCGTCGACCCGTTCTCGCCGCTCTAGGTACTGTGCTCATGTCTGGCTTGGCCGCAGCGTCGTGGGAGAACGAACTCGGGCCGCCGTGAGACGACCCGATCAAGCCGGCGCCGAGCGTCCGAGCAGGACGAAGCATCCGGGAGTCCGACCATGGCAACGACAATCGCGGTCCAGGCCGTGACGGTGGCCCTTTCGTGGATGACGGTGGCCACGGGCGGCGGAGCGGGCGGAGGGCCTCCACCGACGGTCACGACGAACCTCCGGAACGGGAGAGTCTTCCATCCCGGTGAAGTGGTCGAGTTCACGGTGAAAGCGGGGACGCCGACCACGTCGCCGATGCTTCTCTCCCTCTTGAATCCGCCTCCGGGCTGCGTCTTCACGTCGAGTTCCCGCGTGCTCTCGCCCGGCAGCGGCAGCGTCGCGATGGGAACGGGGCGCTGGGTCGTGCCCGGCAACTTCTGCGGTTTCCGGCGTCTGACGTTTCGCGCGATGGATCCCTCCGCTCCGGCGCGGACCGCCTTCACGAACGTCGACGTGCGCATCGACGGCGTGAGCTACAACTCGCCGCTGCAGATCGGCGACGTCACCGGGGACGGCGTCCTCGACACGGTGGCGGGCGCGAGTTTCGCCGACGTCGCTGGAGTGTTCGACGCCGGTGCGATCTACGTCTGGAAAGGCAAGTCGTCGCCGTCAGGAGCGCCCGACGCGACGCTCGTGGTCCCTGGCGCCATCTCGCAAGATGCCCTCGGGCAGGCGAACGTGCGCTTGTACTCGACCGTCCACTTTTCGCAGGGGATCCAGCTCGCCGACGTGACCGGCGACGGGATCCTCGACGTCGTCGCTGTAGCGGGCGAGGCCGACGTGGCCTACGTCAAGGACACGGGAGCGGTCTACGTGTGGAGCGGCGGACCGTCGCTGACCGGCTCGCCGTCGCCGCTCGCGACGCTGACCGTATCCGGCGCGCAGAAGAGCGACCTGCTCGGCTACGCCGATGGCAAGCAGGGAATCCAGCTCGCGGACGTGTCGGGGGACGGCGTCCTCGACGTCGTCGCGGCGGCGACCCACGCCGATGTGGCGGGGACGGTCGATGCCGGCGCCGTCTACGTGTGGATGGGCGGCGCGACGCTCGTCGGCGCGCCGGCCCCGCTTGCCACGCTGAGCGTCACCGGTTCCGGCGCCTCGCTCCTCGGCCAGGCGAGCGGCCAGGGGATCCAGCTCGTCGACGTCACTGCGGACGGAGTGCTGGACGTCGTCGCCGGCGCGGCCTACACGGTCGTCGCGGGCGTGACCGCTGCCGGCGCGATCTACGTCTGGAGCGGCGGGTCGACGCTCAGCGGCTCGCCGGCGCCGCTCGCGACGCTGTCCGTGTCGAGCCCTTCGTCGAACGACAAACTCGGAATCTCGACGAGTCAGGGGATCCAGTTCGCCGACGTGACGGCGGACGGGATGCTCGACGTCGTCGCCGGCGCCGAGTACGCCGACGTCGCGGGAGTGACGGATGCTGGCGCGATCTACGTCTGGAAAGGGGGACCGGCGCTGGTCGGATCGGTTGCGCCGCTTGCGACCCTGACCAATGCGAGTGCCGCGGCGAGCGACCTTCTCGGTGACGCGACCGGCCAGGGAATCCTGCTCGCCGACGTGACCGGCGAAGGAGCGATCGACATCATCGCCGGTGCGCGATACGCCGACGCCGCCGGCGTCGCCAATGCAGGCGCGATCTATGTGTGGAAGGGCGGATCGACACTGAGCGGCGCGCCGGCGCTGCTCGCCACGCTCACGATTCCGTCCGCGACCGCCAACGACACGCTCGGTTCGACCCACAACGGGCAGGGGATCCAGCTCGCCGACGTCACGAGCGATGGCGTCGCCGACCTCGTCGCAGGCGCGCCGAGCGCCAACGGCGCAGGCGTGATCGACTCCGGCGCGATCTACGTCTGGAGCGGCGGATCGAGCCTCAGCGGCGCGCCGGCTCCGCATGCCATCCTCACCGTGCCGGGCGCGCTCATCGCCGATCAGCTCGGCTACGTCCGGTCGACCGCCGGGATCCTGCTCACCGACGTGACCCGCGACGGCGTCGTGGACGTCGTCGCCGGAGCCTCGTTCGCGGACGTCGCGGGCGCGGCGGATGCCGGCGCGATCTACGTGTGGCGGGGCGGACCGACGCTCGCCGGCTCGCCCGCGCCTCATGCGACGCTCACGGTTCCCGGCGCGCTTCCGTTCGATCGACTCGGCTACGTGGATGGGACGGGGCTGCAGATCGCGGACGTCACCGGCGACGGTTCGCTCGACGTCGTCGCGGGCGCGATGAACGCAAGCCCGCTGGCGATTCTGAACGCAGGCGCGATCTACGTCTGGGCCGGCGGCCGGGCGCTCACCGGGTCCGTCGCGCCGACGGCCACGCTCGCCGTGGCCGGTGCGGCCATCGACGACCAGCTCGGACACGGCGACGGCGTGGCAACCCTGTTCGCCGACGTGACAGGGGACGGCATCCTCGACGTGGTCGTCAACACCGTGGATGCCGACGTCGCGGGCGTCGTCGACGCCGGCGCGGTCTACGTGTGGAAGGGCGGCCCGACGCTCGTCGCTCTCCCCGCCGCCGAGGCGACGCTGACGGTCGCCGGCGCGGCCACCTCGGACAAGCTCGGCGTCGGACGCGGCGCACAGTCGCTCCGGCTCGCCGACATCACGGGCGATGGAGTCCTCGACGTCGTCGCCGCATCCTTCTTCGCTGACGTCGCCGGCATCGTCGACACCGGCGCGATCTACGCCTGGAGCGGCGGCATCTCGCTCCACGGCACTCCGGCGCTGCTCACGACGATGGCCGTTCCGGGGGCCGTGGCGCAAGATCAGCTTGGTTACTGACGGGCCTCGGCGAGCTCCGACGGGGACGTCGCTGTCGGCGCGCAGCCCATCGTCGGCGGCGACGATGACTGAGTCACCCGTCGGCGGAGCGATCGTGGCACGATCCAATTCCGCGTCGACGGCCGCCGTGGGTCGTACTTGGCGAGTCTCAGAACCCAGCTCCACGAGGCCGTGGCTTGTCAATCTCCCGGTCCGAGGCATGATCCCGATCCAGTCTCGACCCTGGTGAGACGACGAGTCGATCCCGCCCTTGCTGACTTCTCGAGACGTGAGGAGAAGACCATGGCGACGAGGGCTGCGGTCCAGGTCCTGGGGGTCATACTTCTTGGAGCCGCTTTCGTCGCGGGTGGTGGCGGCGCTGGTGCGCCGACGCTGACGACGAGCCTGCCACGGGGAGCCGTACTCCATCCAGGCCAGGTGGTCGAATTCACGGTCGAAGCCTCCAACCCACCGCCGGGTGTTGTGAGCATCACGCTCCTCAACCCACCACCGAGCTGCGTCTACACCCAGGATGCTCGTACCGGCATCGGGAACCGCGTGAAGGGGGCCGTGCGGTGGCTGGTCCCGAACAACTACGGGGGCCTGCACCGATTGCTCTTCCGCGAGGACTCCGGTATTCACCCGGCTCGGCCCCACTTTACCTCGATTGACGTGCGCGTGGATGGCTACAGCGAGAATTCGCCGGTCCAGATCGGTGACGTGACCGGTGACGGAGTGCTCGACGTGGTCGCCGGCGCCCAGTTGGCCGACATCTCGGGTGTCGTAGACGCTGGCGCGATCTACGTCTGGAAAGGCACGACTTCGCCCTCGGGCGTTCCTGACGCGACGCTCACGGTTCCGGGTGCGTTGTTCGGCGACGTGCTCGGATACACAAGCGTCGACGGAGGTCAGGGAATCCAGCTCGCCGATGTGACGGCCGATGGCGTGTTGGACATCGTTGCTGGGACCTATCCCGCCGACATCGGCGGCGTGGTGAATGCTGGCGCGATCTACGTGTGGGGGGGAGGGCCTGCTCTTAGCGGATCGCAAGCGCCGCTCGCAACGCTGACCGTTGCGCGTGCGATCAGGGACGATTACTTGTGCTTCACCAGTGGTCAGGGCATTCAGCTCGCAGATGTCACCGGCGATCATCTGCTGGACGTGATCGCAGGAACGGAGTACGCCGACGTCGGAAGCGACTGGGAAGTCGGCACGATCTACGTGTGGGAGGGCGGCCCGAGCATCCGGGGCTCCCACTCACCTTGGGCCACGCTGAGGGTCCCGGGAGCACTGAAAGGGGACAGACTTGGGCTAGTAAACACATTCTCCTATTCGTTCTGGCAAGTTCACGAGGCGCTTCGGCTCGGCGACGTGACTGCCGACGGAATGCTGGATGTCATAGCAGGCGCGACCCTGGCGGGAAGTCAGGATACCGGAGCAATCTATGTGTGGGAAGGTGGTCCGTCGCTCATCGGCTCGCACGCGCCGCTGGCGACGCTCAAAGTGCCAAACGCTGGAGTATTCGACGGACTCGGGATCATCAACGGACAAGAGATTCCTCTTGCCGACCTGACCGGTGACGGAGTGCTGGACGTCATCTCCGGCACGGTGCGAGCTGACGTAGCTGGCATCTCGGATATCGGAGCGATCTACGTCTGGGAAGGTGGTTCTGCGCTGAACGGCTCGCCCGCTCCATGGGCCACGCTGGCGGTTCCTGGCGCGGTCGTTGGCGATCAACTTGGGTCGATGGCGCCGGGGATTCCGATAGCCGACGTGACCGGCGACGGCCTCCTGGACGTCGTTGCAGGCGCGATCGCTGCTGACGTCGCAGGCGTCAAAGATGTCGGCGCGATCTACGTCTGGGAGGGCGGCGCGCTGCTCAAAGGTTCACCGCTTCCACGTGCCACTCTCACGGTCCCGGGCGCGTCCCCTTCGGACTTGCTTGGATCCACGAACGGTCCCGGGATTCCGCTGGTCGACGCGACGGGTGATTGCGTGTTGGATATCGTCACAGGTGCGGTCTATGCCGACGTCGCAGGCGTCAAAGATGTCGGCGCGATCTACGTCTGGAAAGGCGGTACGACGCTGCGTGGGTCACTCCCCCCGGATGCAACGCTTACGGTTCAGGGTGCGGCTCCGTTCGATTTTCTCGGGGCCTCAAGCTATCACTCCATCCAATTCGCTGACATCACCGGAGATGCTTCGGTAGACATCGTTGCCGGTGCTCAATCTGCCGACATCGCAGGCGTGAAGAATGTCGGCGCGATCTACATATGGGAGGGCGGCTCGATGCTCACCGGCTCTCCCGCGCCGCTCGCTACGCTCACGGTTCCCGGTGCGATAGCTGGCGACTATCTCGGCTTCATGGATCGTACTTCCCAAGGAATACAACTCGTCGACGTAACCGGTGACTACATGTTGGACGTCGTGGCGGGCGCAATATGGGCGACCGTCGGGGGGGTGCCGGGGGTCGGAGCTGTGTACGTGTGGCAAGGAGGCTCCACGCTGCGTGGCTCACTCGCACCACTCGCCACACTAACGGTTCCTGCTGCGGTCAGCTACGATTCCCTCGGAGTCGCCAGAGGTCAGGGAATCCAGATTGTCGACGTGACCGGTGATCGCGTATCGGACTTGATTGTCGGCGCGGGCCAAGCTGACATTGCGGGCTTGACGAATGTCGGCGCCATCCACGTCTGGAAGGGCGGTTCGACGCTCCGTGGCTCGCTCGCGCCGTACGCCACTTTGACGATCCAAGGTGCGACCGCCTTCGACTATCTTGGAGGGACGGGTGGTCAGGGGATTCAACTGGCCGACCTGACCGGCGACGGTCTATTGGACGTAGTCGCCAACACAAGTCTCGCCGACATTGCGGGCGTGAAAGACAGCGGCGCGATCTACGTGTGGACGGGCGGCCTCACGCTCAGCGGCTCGCCGGCGTTGCTCGCGACGCTGAACGTTCCAGGAGCGACGGCCTTCGATCAACTCGGTCGGTGAGCGTTTTCGCCAGCGCCGCTCTAACCCTACCTCTCCACCGCCATCGCCACCCCATTCCCCCCACCGAGGCACAGCGCGGCGAGCCCCTGCTTCTTGTCGCGGTCCTTCATCGCTCCGAGCAGGGTGACGAGGACGCGCGCGCCGCTGGCGCCGATGGGGTGGCCGAGGGCGACGGCGCCGCCGTGGACGTTGACGCGGGCGGGGTCGAGGTTGCACTCGCGGGTGACGGCGATGGCCTGGACGGCGAAGGCTTCGTTGAGCTCGACGAGCTCGTAGGTGTCGGGCTTCGCGCCGATCTTGGCGTTGAGCTTCTTCACGGCGTCGACGGGGGCCATCATCACCCACTCGGGGGCCATGCCGCCGGTCGCGTAGCCGCGGATGCGCGCGAGGACCTTGCAGCCGAGCTGCTGAGCGCGCTTCTCCGACATGACGACGAGCGCCGCCGCGCCGTCGTTGATCGTCGAAGCGTTGCCGGGAGTGACGGTGCCGCCCTCCTTCTTGAAGGCGGGGCGGAGCTTGCTGAGCTTCGCCAGATCGCTGTCGGCGCGCGGCCCTTCGTCGGCGGAGACGACGATCGGCTCGCCCTTCGGAGGTGAGCCTTTCGACGGAATGGTCACCGGCACGATCTCCGCCGCGAACTTGCCGCCGCTCGCGGCGGCGGCAGCCTTTCGGTGCGAGCCGACGGCGAACTCGTCCTGAGCCTCGCGGCCGATGGCGTACTTCTCGGCCACCTTCTCGGCGGTCATGCCCATGTGGAAGTCGTTGTAGACGTCCCACAGGCCGTCCCAGACCATCGCGTCGATCAGCTTGCCGTGGCCGAGCCGCACGCCCTCGCGCGCTTCGGGCAGGAGATAGGGCGCGCGCGACATCGACTCCATGCCGCCGGCGACGAGGACCTCGGCGTCGCCCGCGCGGATCGCCTGCGCCGCGAGCATCACGGCCTTCAGCCCGGAACCACACACCTTGTTAATCGTCACCGAGCCGATCTCGTCGGGCAGCCCCGCGCCGCGCGCCGCCTGCCGCGCCGGATTCTGGCCGACGCCCGCCTGCAGGACGTGGCCGAAGAGGACCTCCTGCACGAGCTTCGGGTCGATCCCGGCGCGCGCGACCGCCTCGCGGATCGCGATCGCTCCGAGCTCGGGCGCGCGCAGCGACGACAGCCCGCCCTGGAATCGTCCGATGGGCGTGCGCACGGCGCTGACGATGACGGCTTCCGGCATGGCGGCCTCCTGCGCGGCGCGGTCTCGCCGCCGCGACCCGCGAGCCGAGCAGACTAGCCCGGATGATTCATGAGCGCCGTAGCGAGGCGACGGGATGTTTGGTGCCGACGAGGAGTGCCGCGGCTTTTCGACCGATGCGGGTTGGTGAACCCGCTGAGGGAGAAAAGTCGTGGTCTGACGAAGTCGGCGACGAACAGACCGAGCCGCAGAAGGCGCTCATGAATCATCCGGGCTAGCAGCGTCCCGCCGTCAGGGAGTCGGGCGGACGACGTGCACGACCCGAGGGTTGCTGACGGCTCGCAGACCTCCGCCAGGACCTCCGAGGAGCACGGCCTGCAGGAAGACGTACCCGTCGACCTCGTCGGGGTCGATCGGAAGCGTCGCGGTGAACCGTCCCGCGCCGTCGAGCGTCCCGCCCGCGAGCAGGACCGCGCTCGAGAGATCGAGATCGAGGAACCGCGGATCGGGCGTTCCGGGCGGATCGAGAAAGGAGACTCCCGCGCTGGCGCCGGCGTAGAGCACGAAGCCCTCGAGCGGCTCGCCCTCGATCGTGAGCGCGTAGTCGGTGCCCGCCGTCACGATCGGCGCACCGTCGAGCTGCGCGTCGAACAGCACGATGCTCCTCACCGAGTCGTCGACCAGATGGACCATGAGGTGCCGCGCCGCCTCGTCGACGACCAGCCCGCGCGGCCGGATCGCGTCGGGAGTCAGGACGGTCTGGAGCGGCTCGTATCGGGCGAGATCGAGCCCCTCCGCCTGTGCGCTCCCGTCCGCGACGTAGAGACGCGTCGCCGTCGGGCTCTCGACCAGCGCGACCGGCCCCGGCTTCCACGCGATCACGTCGATCGTCCGGAGATCGACCGCGTCGAGCACTGCGATCGAACCGTCGCCGCGAGCGCCGACGATCAGGCGCAGCTCGTCGAACGACAGCGACGGACCGGCGGGCGGTCCCGTCCGCGGGAGCAGGACCGATCGCGTGCCGTCGGCTCGCCGGTTCGGCTCGTATCGGAAGAGCTCGATCTGCGCCCCCGCCGACTGCGCCGCGTAGAACACCGAGTGAGAGCGGTCCGCCGTGAGGAGCGCGTCGACGCGCACGTCCGCGACCGCGACGTTCGCGGCGCCGGTCGCGACGTCGATCTCGAGCAGTCCCTCGGGCGTCGCGGCCAGCACGAACCCGTCGCGCTCCCACACGATGGCGTTCGGCGGCGCGCGCAGCCTCACCTCGCGCACGATCGTCAGCGTCGCCGCGTCGATCGTGACGATCCCGCTGCGCGCCGGCACGGCGACGTACAGCTCCTTGCCGAGGTCGTCGCTCGCGAGCCCCGACGGCGCCGCGCCAAGCGCCACCTCGCCGTCGGTGCCGCCCGTCCGCGGGTCGATGGCGAGCAACCGATTCGAGGTCCGGTCCGCCACGTAGACCCGCTCGCGGGCGGGGTCGGCGAGCAGGCTTCCGACCTCGTCGACGCGAAGAGCGGAAGTACGCACGCTGCCGGAGCTTCCGCCCTGGTTGCACGCCGCGGCAAGACAGGCGGCGAGGAGCGCGAGCGCTCGCCGCGGAAATGGACTGAACATCGACTTCTCCTCCCGACGACGTCCCGATCCCGCGGTGTGCGCACGGTCGAGCGAACCCCGGGCCGGCGCTAACGCTCGCGCGCGCGTCGCGTTCTCGCTCGAACCGCGTTCGGCAGCGCACGCACGCCCGCGTGCCGCCGATCGCGCCGGCGCGACCGATAGAATCTCCGCTTCGCTCGCAGAGGAAGACCGCGGATGCAAGCCTCCATGATCCACGACCCCGATCCGACCGAAACCCGGGAGTGGGCCGAGTCGCTCGACGGCGTCCTCCAGGCCAACGGCCGCGGCCGCGCCGAATTCCTCGTCGGGCGGCTGCTCGATCAGGCAGCGCGCGCCGGCGTCGAGCTGCCGGCGCCGATGAACACGCCCTACGTCAACACGATCCCGGCCGAGCTCGAGCCGCGCTACCCCGGCGACCGCAGGATCGAGCGGCGGCTGAAGAGCCTCGTCCGCTGGAACGCGATGGCGATGGTCGTGCGCGGCAACCGGCGCAGCGAGGGGATCGGCGGCCACATTTCGACCTTCGCGTCGGCCGCGACGCTCTACGAGGTCGGCTTCAACTGGTTCTTCCGCGGACGCGACGACGCGCGCGGGCAGATCGGCGACCAGGTCTTCTTCCAGGGCCACGCGAGCCCCGGCATCTACGCGCGCTCGTTCCTCGAAGGCCGCATCAGCGAGGCGCAGACGCTCAACTTCCGCCGCGAGCTGCAGCCGGGCGGCGGCCTCTCCTCCTATCCGCACCCGTGGCTCATGCCCGACTTCTGGCAGTTCCCGTCGGTGTCGATGGGCCTCTCGCCGCTCTGCTCGATCTACCAGGCGCGCTTCAATCGCTACCTCCACGACCGCGGGATCGCCGACACGAGCCGCTCGCGTGTCTGGGCGTTCCTCGGCGACGGAGAGATGGACGAGCCCGAGGCGCTCGGCGCGATCACGCTCGCCTCGCGCGAGAAGCTCGACAACCTCACGTGGGTCGTGAACTGCAACCTGCAGCGGCTCGACGGGCCGGTGCGCGGCAACGGGAAGATCGTCCAGGAGCTCGAGGCCGCCTTCCGCGGCGCCGGCTGGAACGTGATCAAGGTGCTGTGGGGAAGCGACTGGGACCCGCTGCTCGCCGCCGACGAGTCGGGCCTGCTCGTGAAGCGGATGGGCGAGACGGTCGACGGCAAGTACCAGAAGTACGTGGTCGCACCCGGCAGCTACACGCGATCCGAGTTCTTCGGACCGGAGCCGGAGCTGCAGCAGCTCGTCGCCGACCTCTCCGACGAACAGATCAAGAAGCTCGGCCGCGGCGGCCACGATCCCACCAAGGTCCACGCCGCCTACCTCGCCGCGACGGAGCACGAGGGCCAGCCGACGGTGATCCTCGCCAAGACGGTGAAGGGCTACGGGCTCGGCGAGGCGGGCGAGGGCCGCAACACCACCCACCAGCAGAAGAAGCTCACGGAAGAGGAGCTGCGCGAGTTCCGCGACCGTTTCGAGATCCCGATCCCCGACGACGAGCTGGCCGACGCTCCGCTCTATCGCCCGCCCGAGACGAGCGAGGAGCTCGTCTACCTGAAGGAACGGCGCGCCGCGCTCGGCGGCACGCTCCCGCGTCGACTGGTCGTCGCCAAGCCGCTCGACGTCCCGGCCGTCGACTTCTTCCAGGAGTTCCTCGAGGGCAGCGGCGGCCAGTCCGCGAGCACGACGATGGCCTACGTCCGGATGCTCGCGGCGCTGCTGCGCCATCCGGGCGTCGGCAAGCGGCTCGTGCCGATCGTCCCCGACGAGGCGCGCACGTTCGGGATGGAGGCGCTCTTCCGGCAGTGCGCGATCTACGCGTCGCAGGGCCAGCTCTACGAGCCGGTCGACTCGCACCTGCTGCTCTACTACAAGGAGACGAAGGAGGGGCAGATCCTCGAGGAGGGGATCAACGAGGCCGGCTCGTTCGCCAGCTTCATCGCCGCGGGCACGAGCTACGCGACGCACGGCGAGCCGATGATCCCGCTCTTCATCTTCTATTCGATGTTCGGCTTCCAGCGGATCGGCGACCTGATCTGGCAGGCGGCCGACCAGCGCGCCCGCGGCTTCCTCTTCGGAGCGACGTCGGGCCGCACGACGCTCAACGGCGAAGGGCTGCAGCACGAGGACGGCCACAGCCACCTCCTCGCGATGGCGGCGCCGAACCTGCTCGCGTACGACGCGACCTACGCCTACGAGATCGCGACGATCCTGCAGGACGGGATCCGGCGGATGTACGCCGACGGCGAGGACCTCCTCTACTACGTCACGCTCTACAACGAGGCCTACGAGATGCCGGCGATGCCGCCGGACCGCGACGCCGCGAGAGAAGGGATCCTGAAGGGGCTCTACCTGCTGCGGCGCGCGCCGGAGAAGTCGAAGCGGCGCGTCCATCTGGTCGGCGCCGGCACGATCCTGCGCGAGGTGGTGCGCGCGGCCGACCTCCTCCAGGAGAAGTTCGGGGTCGCCGCCGACGTCTGGGCCGCGACGAGCTGGAAGGAGCTGCGCCGCGATGCGCTCGACTGCGAGCGCTGGAACCGGCTCCACCCCGAGCAGCCGATGCGCGTCCCGTGGGTTGCGAAGCAGTTCGAGCACGAGCCGTGGCCGGTCGTCGCGGCGAGCGACTTCATGAAGGCGCTCCCCCACCTGATCGCGCCGTGGATCCCGCAGGGCCTCTGCGCGCTCGGCACCGACGGCTTCGGCCGCAGCGACGACCGCAAGAGCCTGCGCCGCTTCTTCGAGGTCGACGCCGAGCACGTCGCCGTCGCCGCGCTGTGGCAGCTCTGCAAGGAGGGCGACGTCAAGCCGGCCGACGTCACGCGCGCGATCCGCGAATTCGGCATCGATCCGGAGACCGCCGACCCGGTCACGCGGTAGCCCGATGCGACGGCTCCGCTCCGGCCGGCGCGTGCAGGGCGGCGTGGCGACGACGCGGCTCGTCCTCTCGTCGCACACCGGCGGCAGCGCCGACCTCTTTCCCTCGATCCTCGCGCTCCACGTCGCGCCGGACTCGACCGTCGCCGACGTCACGTACGGGAAGGGCGTCTTCTGGCGCCAGGTCCCGCGCGATCGCTACCGGCTGCTCGCCACGGATTTGAAGTCGGGCGTCGACTGCCGCGCGCTGCCCTATGACGGCGGCTCGATCGACTGCCTCGTGCTCGACCCGCCGTACATGGAGGGGCTCTTCCGCCGCGCGACGCGCCACCTCGCCGGCAACGGCACCCACGCGGCGTTCCGCGAGCGCTACTCCGACGGGCGAGCCAGCAATGACGCAGGCGGCGGCGCGAAGTGGCACGACGCGGTGGTCGAGCTCTACCACGCCGCGGCGATCGAGGCGCACCGCGTGCTGCGCGAGAAGGGGACGCTCGTCGTCAAGTGCCAGGACGAGGTGAGCGCGAACCGGCAGCGCCTCACCCACGTCGAGCTGATCAACGACTTCGCCGCGCTCGGCTTCCGTGCGAAGGACCTCTTCGTCCTCACCCGTCCCAATCGCCCCTGCGTGAGCCGGCTGATCCGCCAGGAGCACGCGCGAAAGAACCACTCCTACTTCCTCGTCTTCGTGAAGAGCAGCACGAGCAGGAAGGGAGCGAGGTAGCCGGCGGTCGATGGAAGAGACGCGACCCGGCTCGATCGTCGTCGGCGGCCTGAAGCTGAAGTGGCACGAGCTCGCCGCTCCGGACTCGGGCGACTGCGGGAGGGGCTTCGGCCTGTGGGTCGTCGACGATCCCGACGCGCTCCTGGACCACATCACCGAGGCGGAGTACTACGCCAACGACGAGCGGATGCCCTACTTCGGGACGATCTGGCCGGCGGCGGAGTCGCTGGCGGCGAAGGTGCTGGCCGGGCCGCCGCTCGACGGGATGCGCGTGCTCGACCTCGGCTGCGGACTGGGAGCGTGCGGCCTCGCGGCGGCTCGCCGCGGCGCGCGCGTGACCTTCCTCGACTGGGAGCCGCGCTCGCTCAAGATCGTCGAGGCGAACGCGCGGGCGCAGGTGCCGCCGCTCCCCTCCATCGAGAGGGTCGTCGCCGACTGGCGCAAGCCGCCGCCGATGGAGCCGTTCGATCTCGTGCTCGGCGCCGATGTCCTCTACGAGCAGCGCAACGGTCCGGCCGTCGCCGCCTTCCTCGCGCGCCATCTCGCGGTCGGCGCTGAGGCGTGGATCAGCGACCCGGGACGGCTCCACTCGCGGTCCTTCCCGTCGCTCGCGCAGCAGGCGGGCCTCGAGTTCCTGGGCGGCGAGATCCTCCCGCCGATGGCCCATCGCCGCGACGTCACGCTGCTGCGGCTGCGGCGGGCGAGCTGAGCGAGGCGATGCTCGTCGAAACAGGACGGGAGAGAGAGCCCGAGGGCTCCCTCTCCCGTCGCACGAGACAATCGTTCAGCCGTGTTCAGCCCGGTTCACCCGGACGCGCTCAGCCGGAGAGCTTGATCTTGGCAAAGCTCGCGGCGGGGTCCTTCTCGAAGGCGGCCTCGTTGGCCCAGCTCGAGAAGTGGACGAGGTAGTTCTTGTAGAGCGCCAGGATCGTGCCGTCGATCGGCTTGCCGTCGATCGGGTCGGTCGCGTTCTTCGCGTCCTTGGACCCGGGGTGCATCATCATCGCCATCGTCGTCACGGGGCTCTTCTTGAACGCCGTCGCGCAGTCGGCGCAGCAGAGCGTCACCTTGTGGCCCTGGAACGTGACGTCCGACGACTTCCCCGCGACGATGGCGCCGCCGCAGGCGCAGTTCTTCGCCGTCACCGGCTTCGCTTCGGGATACGCCTTCGTCAGCGCCGTTTTGGCGGCGGCGGCGTCCTTCTTCAGCGCGGCGACGCAGTTGTCGCAGCAGACGTAGACCCGCTGGCCCTCGACCTCGACGAACTTGTCGCGATTCACCGGCTTGTTGTCCCCGGGGCAGGTCTCGTTGCCGGTGAAGACCGCGGTCGCCTTCTCGGCCGCCGCCGGAGGCGCCGCCTGCGCACCGCCAGCCTGCGGCTTGCTCGGCGGCTGCGCCGGCGCTGTCTGCGAGTTCGCTCCGGCCACCGCCACCACCAACGCAAGGGACGACACGATCACGAACGGAAGGACGCGTCTCATCGCTACTTCTCCTCACCCTAGTGTCCCGTTGGCGAACCCTCGACGGCACCCATCGGGCACAGCATCTGGAGGCTCGCGGGGACGATTGCCAGCCTACGGCCGAATGGGCGCGGTGTTGAGAGACGAATGGAGCGGGGCTCACGCCGGCGATCACTGCTTCCCGGGCCCGGGGAAGCGAGTTCAGCGCACCGCTTCGAGCCGCCCCTCCGGCCAGGGCGCGAGGCGGAGCACCCAGATCTCGGTCTCGGAGGGAAGTCCCGCGCGGACCATCACCGCCGCGTCGCCGTCGAGGCGACGAACGCGCTCGACGCCTCGAAGCCATTGCTCGATGCCGCCAAGGTCGTCGACGTCGGAGCCGCCGGGCAGCGCGACGCGGTAGTGCATCGGCACCAGCACGCGCGGCGCGAGGCGCTGCACGATCTCGGCGAGCTGCGCAGCGTCGAGGATGTGGCCGAGGTCGTCGATGGGCGCCAGCAGGACGTCGACCGGGTCGAGCTTGGCGCAGAGCTCTTCGTCGAGCGGCGCCTGCACGTCGCCGAGGTGGACGATGCGCAGTCTGGCGACGTCGACGGCGACGACGAGGTTCGTCATCGGCTCGCCGCCGCAGTAGCGGCGATCGTGAAGCGTCTTGAACGCCTGCACGTGGAACGGCCCGAGGTCGGCGGTCTGCACGGCCGGCGCGTCGTTCGAGAGATCGAGCGCGAGTCGGCGCGGCGCGCCGGCGATCTCGTCGAAGGCCGCGTGGTCGGGATGATCGTGCGTCATCGCGACGCCGTCGGCGACGATCCACGGGAAGCGCGTGCCGAGCCAGTAACGGCTGCTGAAGGGATCGATCAGCAGGCGCGTGCCGTCGTCGGCGGTGAGCCGGAAGCAGGCGTGGCCCAGGTGCTGCAGTCGGATCGAGCCGGCGGGCGGGTGATCGATGAGGTCGGCGGCGTCGCGCGGCATCTGGTCGGGACGGACGACGCCGGTGCGGACGAACTCGGCGAGCGCGGCGGGACCGTCGTGCTCGAAGATCCGGCGGGCGATGAGGGGAGCGAGGGTCGTTGCGGGGAGCCAGGAGAGGTTGGTTGCGGTCGAGAGCCGCTCGAACGCGGCGGGCGACTCGAGCCAGCTCGCGATCCTGCAGTGCAGATTGTCCTGCTTGTCGGGATGGAAGAAGTTCTCCGCCTCCCACTCGAGGCCGGCGAAACCCCGCTCACCGTTCTTCTCCACGATCCCGAGACCGAGCCGCGCATTGATCCACGACGAGAGCGCGAACGCACCGAACGCCCTCGACATCGACTCGCTCCGTCCGCCGTCGATCAGATCGAACGCCAGCTGCCCGAGCGCGGTCGGCGCATCGAGGAACCCGGGGACGTAGACCTCGACCCGCCGCAACGAGATCCATCCCTCCGACGCCACTTCGACCGTCCACTTCGCGTCGCCGTCGTCCGCGTCGATCAGCACGACGAACGTCTCCGCGTCGTCGAGGTGGAGATGCTCGAGCGCGAGCAGCGACTCCTGCGCCGCGCCCGCCGCCCTCGCGAAGTACTCCTCCGGCAGCCGCGGATCCCCGAACGTCTCCGTGCGCCACCGCCGCGGCGAGCAGCAGATCGAGGCGTCGGCGGGAAACGACGCGAGCCACGACACGAGCTTCGCGAGGACGGGATGCTCGCCGCCGGTCGCAGCGAGGAACTTCCGACCGCGCTCGATCGCCTCGCCACGCTTGCCTTCGCGCGCGAGCTCCACCACGAGCCGCACGATCGGATCGGCGGAGCCCGGGTAGCTCCGCGCCGCGTCTTCGAGCTGCCGCAGTGCCTGGTCCCGCATCGGCCAGAAGAGGCTCTCGGTCGCTTCGGCAAGCCGGCAGCGCGGCAGCGAGGCGGTCGCGCCGGCACGGCGCGCCACGGGCTCGGCCACGCAGCGATCGTCGGCCGAGAGGTCGGTCGGGAGCAACCGGAAGCGCTGCTCGCCGGAGCCTGCTTCATCGACCGGCACGACGATCCAGCCGCGCCGCGCGCCCGCGACCGGCGGCGGCGTCGCGGCGCAGCGGACGACGACGCGCGCGCTCTTCGCGTCGCGTGCGACGACGGGACGCTCGTCGACGCTCTCGAACGTCCCGGTGTAGCGCATCGGGTCGAGGCGCAGGAGCGAGAGCTCGACGGCGCGCTCCGCGGCGTCGGCGGGCGGTGGGCGACCGGGCAGGGGCTCGGGGAAGCCGCCGACGCTCACCTCCTCCGCGGGCACGGCGCCGACGAGTTCGAGCTTCACTCGTCCGTTCGCGCCGCCGTCGGGAAACGAGACGTCGAGCTCCACGTGCGCGACGGCCGCCGCGAGCGGCGTCTCGACGTCCCAATCGACGCCGCGCGAGCGAGCGAGCAGCGCGTCCCATCCAGCGCGGCTCGTCGCGAAGCTCCATGGATCACGGGACGCGTCCCACCCCTCCGGCAGATCGAGCGCGACCTCGGGATCCGGCAGCACGAGGACGCGTCGCCCATCGTGCCGTGCGCCGTCGTGTGAAGGCTGGGTCAGCACGACGACGAGAATCGAGCCGAGTGGAAACCGTCGTCGTCGCGTCCCCGCCTCGGTACGACGGATCACGACGTCACTTCCGCCGGCCCGACCACTCCAGCATCTGCGCCTCGAGGTCGCACGGGTAGCTGATCGTCGCGTCGGTCACGCGGCCTTCGGCGTCGAGGACGGGCGAGAGCTTGGGCTGCACGAAGCCGGTGTAGGCGGGGAGGTTCTGCGCCTGGAAGCGGGCGACCACCTCGTCGCGCAGCTTCGGGTCGAACTTGATGCCGTAGTCGTCGAAGAGCTTCTTCGCGGCGGCGTAGTCGCCCTCCGACTTGATGCGCTGGACCTCGGCGAGCAGGGCGCAGGCGCCCTGGTGCCACGCCTGCGGATCGACGACGACGTAGCAGGTCTTGCCCTCGCGCTTGCGCACCTCGACCGCCTTGGTGTTCTTCATGATCCAGTGGACCACCATCTGGCGGTTGCGCATGTGGTCCTCCTCGAGCTGGTCGCCCTCCTTCACGCGGTTGAGCTGAGTGAGGGCGTTGCGCGTGTAGCCCTCGTACTCGGCGCGCTGCGCCTCCTTGGGCTCCTCGACGAGCAGGAGCTCCTTCAGCTTCGGGTCGCCGATGAAGCAGAGCGCGACCAGGTCGGCGCGCGCCTCCTCGAGCGCGGAGTAGTACTCCTTGATGTAGGTGGCCGGATCGCCGGTGAGCTTCGCCGAGCCGCGCCCCGACGCGTGGCCGATCACCTCGTGCATGTTGGTCGTGAGCGCGTCGCACAGCGACTTCCACCGCTTGCTGCGCTCGAACTCGGCTTCGTCCCAGCAGAACTCCCGGCGCGCGGCGATCGGCGTCGACTTGTCGTAGGCCTCGACGACGTTCCCGAGGCTCACCGACTTGCTGCCGTACTTCTCGCGGACGTCCTGCGGGTTGGGGAGGTTGATCCCGATCGGCGTGATCGGACCCGAGTCGCCGGTCTCGATCACCACCTGGATCGCCTTGGCCGAGATCCCCTTCACCTTCGGCTTGCGATACTCGGGCGCGAAGGGCATCCGGTCCTCGAACCACTGCGCGTTCTCGGCGAAGGCGCGGATCTGGTTCATCTTGTCCGGGTCGTCGATCGAGACGATCCCCTCCCACGAGCCCTTGATGCCGCGCGGGTCGACGTAGACCTCGATGAAGCCGTTCACCGTGTCGACCGGCGAGTCCTGGTCGGCCACCCACGCGATGCAGTACTCGCGGAAGTCGGCCTCCTCGCCGGTCTTGTAGACGCGGATCAGCGCCCCGAGCGCGCGCGCCATCTTCGGCGTCGCGTAGGGGATTGCGGCTTCGAGGTGATCGACGATCCTCGTGATCTGCGCGGCGTACATGCCGGGCGGCACGAGCTGGTCGAAGCCGGCGCGGTAGACCTGCTCTTCGAGCGAGCCGTCGGCCTTCTTCACGAGCCGGCTGTTGAGTCCGTAGCGCTCCTTGAACGCTTCGGCCTCCTTCATCGAGACTCCGTCGTAAAGGTTGTTCGCGGAGGCGAGCAGCGCGTCCTTCCCCTCGCCGGGCGTCTTGTTCGTGCACATCGACTCGAAGCCCGGGTCGAAGAGGATCGGGCGGAAGCGCGCGAGCATGGCGTCGGTCGACTCGCCCTCGTTCTTCGGAAGCTTCGCGCCACGCTTCTCCGCCGCCTTCACGGCGGCCGCGAACTTCTCGGGCGCGCACTTCAGCACGAACTTGCGCGACGTGAGCGAGTTGAACGGCCCGCTGTTGATCCAGAAGAGCTTCGCGTAGCGGCGGATCTCGCCGATCGTCTCGGCGTCGTCGCCGTCGGTCCCGAGCGCGACGAGCGCCTCTTCGATGAGATCGCGCAGCGCGAGGTTGTGCCGGTAGCGCTGGTCGAGGTAGATGTCGCGGCCGGCGATCGCCGCCTGGCAGAGATGCCACACGAGCACGCGCTGCTCGCGGGTGAGCTTCTCGAAGCCGTCGGCGTAGACCTGCACGACCGCGGCGTCGTCGACGCGCTCGAGCAGGTGCTTGCGATCCTCCGACCGCTCCTGCGACTGCTTCGCCCCCATCCTCTCGACCTCTCCTTCGTGGCCTTCGCCGCTCGCGGCGCAGCCGGCCAGCGCCGCGAGCGAGAGCGCCACGGCGATCCTCTCGATCATCGACCTTCCTCCATTCGGGAACGCAGCGTTCTACCCGGCGCGCCGTTCCCGCGGGAAGCTCCCGCGCGTTCGGGCGCTTCCGCGCGACGCGCACCGAGGCGACAATGCCGCGTCCTCGGCGCGACCCGCGCCGGCCCCAGCCAGGGAGACGGGTCACGAGCACGACCACTCCGTCCGCCGACGCGACCGAGACGCACGCGCTTCCGATCGCCTCGCCGACGCGGCGCGGCGTGCGCGCCCTGCACGTCGCGATCGCGCTGCTGCTCGGCGCGGCCGCAGCGTGGTCGCTCTACCGCGAGATCGCGCGCCATCCGATGTCGGAGCTGGTCGACGCGCTGCGCGCGCTGCCGTCGACGAGGCTGATCGCCGGCATCGGGCTCACGATCGCGAGCTACGTCGTGCTCACCGCGTACGACCTGCTCGCGCTGCGCTGGCTCGGCGTGCCGCTCTCGTACAGGAAGACCGCGCTCGCGTCCTTCCTCGGCTACGTCTTCAGCCACAACGTCGGACTCTCCGTCGTCGGCGCCAGCGCGGCGCGCTACCGCATCTACGGCTCGTTCGGCCTCGGTGCGGACAAGGTGTTCCGGATCGTCGCGTTCTGCGCCGCCACGTTCTGGCTCGGCCTGCTCTGTCTCGCGGGTCTCATGCTGGTCGTCCTCCCCGAGGCGATCGAGGGCGGCTTCGCGCTGGGGCGGGGGGGCGCTCGCTTCGCCGGGGGCGGCATGCTCGCGTGCGCGGTCGCCTACGTGGTTGCGTGCCGCCTGCGCCGGCGACCGGTCCGATGGCACAAGGTCGAGTTCAAGCTGCCCACGCCTCGGCTCGCGCTGCTGCAGGTCGCGATCTCGGTGGCCGACTGGCTGCTGGCGGCGAGCGTCGTCTACGCGCTGCTGCCGCCGCACGAGGGGTTCTCCTTCGCGCGCCTCGTCGGCGTCTACGCGGCTTCCCAGGTGATCGCGTGCGCGAGCCACGTCCCGGGCGGACTCGGCGTCTTCGAGGCGTGCGTCCTCTGGTTCCTCGACGACCCGGCGTCCGCTCCCGCGACGCTCGCGGCGCTGGCGGTCTACCGCGGGCTCTACTACCTCGCGCCGCTCGCGCTCGGCTCGCTGCTGCTCGGCGGCTTCGAATTTGGGCGGCGCGTCGAGTCGGCGCGCGAGCGATCCGCGGGCTGACCGCCCGCGCCGATCGATGCGACTGCTCACGTTCCAGGCCGCGAGGTTCGGCTGGAGGAGCCACGTCGTGACGCTGCCCGAACTCGCTGATCCGCCCGCGGAGGACTGTGCCTCCGACGCGGTGGTCGTCTTTGCCCACGCGCAGTCGCGCGACGCCGAGCCTGAAGCCTGCGAGCGCGCCCTGCGTCACGCGCACAAGCACGTGAAGTGGCTGGCGAACAAGCGCGCGCTCAAGAACGTCGTGCTCCACTCGTTCACTCACCTCGATGCAGAGGGTGCCGCCGAGCCCGCCTTCGCCCGCCGGTGGCTGCTCGACCTCGCGGCGAAGCTGCGCGCCAACGACTACGCCGTGAAGCTCACGCCCTTCGGCTGGTCGTGCGCGTGGGAGCTCTCGGTCTTCGGCGAGTCGCTCGCCAAGGTCTGGAAGGAGATCTGACGGGCGGCGCGCGCCGCCAGTCGATCGAGCATCAGAGGCGGAACTCGAAGCCGAGCGTCGGGCCGAGGACGTCGATCGTGCCGTCGTTCGTGTCCTCGTTGAGCTCGTAGCGCAGGAACCGCAACCCGAGCGCGAGCGTCACCCAGCGGTCGATGCGGTAGCGGGCCGACGCGTCGAGGTCCCATAGCCGCCGCCCCTGGTCGATCGAGGCGAAGGCGGCGTCGACGTCGGCGCTCCAGCCCGGCGCGAACCGCCACGAGCCCGACGCCGAGATCGCGGGGAGCAGGCGCGAGAAGCGGCGCTCGTCGGAGATCTGCGCGTCGAGATCGTTCAGCCTCATGTCGAGCGTCCACCAGTAGGCGCCCACGCCGAGCCGCAGCTCGGAGTCGTGATCCTCGTGCACCCGCGCGTCGAGGCGCAGCTTCCACGTCGTCAGCTGGAGGTCGCTCTCCACGCGGTTGCCGGCGGGATAGGTCGTCCCATGGAAGAGCTCGGTCTGGTCGAGCCGCTCCTTCCCGTCGAAGACGAGCGGCAGCCACGCGGCGCCGAGCCGCACGCCCCCGAACGCGACGTCGGCCGCGAGCTCGCCCTGGTCGCGGCCTTCGAGGTCGAGGTCATCGATCAGCTCGAGCCGCGTCCCCGAGCCCGGCGTGCCACCGCGCGTGATCGTCACGTCGCCGGCGGCCGCGGCAGAGAAGTCGCGGGCGCGGATCGAGACGCCGAGCGGCTCGTCGGTCACGCAGGCGGCGAGCAGCAGCAGCGCGAGGATCGAGGCCGTTCGCATGGCGACTCCTGTGGGCGGGCTCTTCCGCTGAGTCATTCGTAGAGCCGGCACGCCTCGGTGGCGCGCCGCCATTCGTCGGGTCGAGCGTCGCACAGCAGGTCGAGTTCGCGTCGCGTCGCGCTCCCTTCCCCCGCGCGGTCGATCCATGCGCGCACCGCGTCGCCGCCGGTGATGCAGTCGATGGGCGCTTTCTCGCGCTCGTACTCGTAGGGCGGCGGCTTCCACGCAAAGTCGCGCGGCCAGAGGCGGCGGACCGTGGAGAGAAGCGCGAGAGTCGTGCGGTACGGCTGGAACGCGCGCCCGTCGACGACATGAATCGCGAGGCCGCCGCACGACGCCCCCTTCCATTTGTGGAAGGTCGGCTCGAAGCGGACCGGCCGGAGGACGACGCCGGGCAGCTCGAACTCGCGCAGCGCGTCGCGCAGCCGGTGCGGCTCGACGAAGGGCGCTCCGCAGAGCTCGAACGGAGTCGTCGTGCCGCGCCCTTCCGAGAGATTCGTCCCTTCCAGCAGAACCTGACCCGGATAGACGTCGACCCCCTCGATTCGCGGGAGGTTCGGCGAGGTCGGGACCCACGGCCGGCCGAGCTCGCGCCAGCGCAGGCTGCGCCGCCAGCCGTCGCAGCGCACGACGCTCACCTCTGCGCCGATCGACATCGACCGATTCAGGAAGAGCGCCATCTCCCCCATCGTGAGGTCGTGGCGCATCGGGATCGGCGCGCGGCCGACGAAGCTCGAGAACCTCGGATCGAGCCACGCGCCCTCGACGCTCTCGCCGCCCAGCGGATTGGGCCGGTCGAGCACGACCATCGCCACTCCCGCCTCCTTGCACGCCTCGAGGCAGAGCGAGACCGTCCAGATGAAGGTGTAGACGCGGCAGCCGACGTCCTGCAGATCGACGAGCAGCAGGTCGAGCCCGCGCAGCCACTCCGCCTTCGGCCGGCGCGTCTCGCTGTAGAGCGAGTGGACCGGCGCGCCGGTGATCGAGTCGCGGCCGTGGCCCGACTCGACCATGTCGTCCTGCTGCTCGGCGAACATCCCGTGCTGCGGCGAGAAGAGCGCCGCGAGCTTTCCGGGAAACCGCTCGTGCAGCAGCTCGTGCGCGAGCCGGAACCGGGCGTCGACCGACGCCTGGTTCATCAGCAGCCCGAACCGCCGTGCCTTCTGAAGCGCGGCCGGCGGATCGGCGAGCGCGACCTCGAGGCCGGTGCGGAAGGAAGTCGCCGTCATCACTCGTACAGGAGGAACGGCTGCCGGCGCTCGCGGAACGTCGCCGCGTCGGCCTGCCAGCGAGCGAGGATCGTATCGGTCGAGGCGCCCGCGCGCAGCGCGTCGATCGTCGCCCGCGAGCAGAGCAGGGTGTCCATCTTCTCGAGCTCCCACTCCCTCGGATGGCGGCGCGCGATCGCCTCCGCGATCTCGAGCGCGACGTGCATCGGCTCGAGCGCGACGCGATCGGTGATCGTCACCCGCAGCCCGCGGCAGGGCTCGCCCGCCAACGTCGAGCTGGTCGGCGTGAACTCGACCGCCGTCACCCGCGCGCCGGGAAGCGACCGCGTGGCGAGATCGGCGACGACCGCCTTCGCGTCGAGCCACGGCGCGCCGATCTGCTCGAACGGCGAGTCGGTGCCGCGGCCGACGCTGAGGTTCGTCGGCTCGAAGAGCACGAGCCCGGGATAGAGCCGCGCTTCGTCGAGCGAGCGCAGGTTGGGCGACGGGTTCACCCACGGCAGGCCGGTGGCGTCGAACTCGTCGCGGCGTCGCCATCCTTCCATCGCGACCACGTCGAGCGCCAACGCCGTGGCCTTCTCGGCGCCGACGACGCTCGGCAGCTTCTCGGCGCGGAACATCCGTGCGAGCTCGCCGACCGTCATCCCGTGGCGGAACGGGATCGAGTGGTAGTTGGTGAATGACTCGCGGCCGGAGTCGGGGAGCGGCCCGGCGACGACCTCGCCGCCGATCGGATCGGGGCGATCGAGCACGACGAATCGCAGCCCGTGCTCCGCCGCCGCCTCCATGCAACGACCGAGCGTCGTGACGTAGGTGTAGCAGCGCGCGCCCGCGTCCTGGACGTCGAAGACGAGCGTGTCGATGCCGGCGAGCATCTCGGGCGTCGGCCTGGTGCGCTCGCCGTAGAGACTGCGGACCGGCACGCCGCTCGACGCCTCGACTCCATCCTTCACCGCGGCGTCCTGCGCGCCGTCGAGGCCGTGCTCGGGCGTGAAGATGGCGACGAGCGCGACTCCCGCTGCGCGCGCCGCGTCGCCCGCGAGCAGCCGGATCGTCGACGTGCCGTCGCTCGCACGGCCGCTGTGGTTCGTGACGAGCCCGACCCGGCGGCCTCGCAGCGACTCGAAGCCTCCGGCACGCAGCAGGTCGACGCCGAGCCGCACGGGAGCTCGCGCCTCGCGCGGCCGACCGACCGCCGACGACGCGATCGTCCCGATCCGGCCGATCAGCGGGTTGACCGACCCCTTGCCGTCGGGATGGACGCGGTTGCTGAGGAAGATCACGAAGAGGTCGAGCCCCGGATCGATCCAGAGCCCCGTGCCGGTGAAACCGCCGTGGCCGAAGGCGCGCGAGGTCATGAGCTCGCCGCGGTTGCTCGAGAAACGCGAGTGCGCGTCGAAGCCGGGCGTCCGCCGTCCGCCGCCCGCGACGCTCTCGGCCGTCGTGAGCCGGGCGACGCCGTCCGACGAGAGGACGCGCGCGCCGTCGAGCTCGCCGCGGTTCAGCAGCATGCGGGCGTACCGGGCGAGGTCCCGCGCCGTCGAGAAAAGCCCGGCATGGCCGGCGACGCCGCCGAGCCTCGCGGCGCGCGGGTCGTGGACGACGCCCTCGAGCATCGCGCCGTCGCGCGGCTCGGTCGGAGCGGCGCGCGACTTCAGGTTCGCGTCGGGAAGGAAGCCGCTCTCGTTCATCGCGAGCGGCGTGAAGAGGCGCCGCCTCGTGAAGTCGGCGAGGCTCTGGCCCGAGACGCGTTCGACGACCTTCCCCAGCAGCTCGTACCCGACGTCGCTGTAGACGAACCAGCTCCCCGGCTCGCTCGCTGGGATCTGCGCGAAGAGGCGTCGCCACGCGGCGTCGACGCCCTCCTCGTAGTCGGCGATCTCGTTGTCGGGCGCGAAGCCGGCGACGTGCAGCAGGCATTGCCGCAGCGTCACGGTTCCCGTGAACTCCGGCAGGAGCTTCGAGAGCGGATCGTCGAGCGCGAGCTTCCCCTCGTCGGCCAGGAGCTCGAGGCAGGTCGCCGTCGCGATCGGCTTCGTGAGCGAGGCGAGGTCGAAGAGCGTGTCGACCGTCATCGCCTCGCGCGCCGGCACGAGCGAGCGGTCGCCGTAGGCGCGCATGAACCGGAGCCCGTCGCCGCGGCCGATCGCCACCACGCAGCCGGGCAGCTTGCGCTGCGCGAGTGCCTCGGCGACGACGCCGTCGATGGCGGCGAGGCGCGCGACGTCGAGAGGTGCGCGCTCGGCGGTTGCGGCGGCCCGCGGCGGCGCGCGATTCAGGAAAAGGACGAGGTCGTGGCTGTCGCGCCCCGAAGCGACGACGTCGAGCCGCCCGTCCAGGTCGAGATCGGCGAGCGCCAGGTCCTCGCAGGCGATCCGATCGTCGAGCTCCTCCATGTCGAACCGCGGCGGGCCGGCGTCGGACGCGGTGAATGGCGCCGGCGTGAAGATCCGGATCCCCGTCCTGCCGCTCCGGTCGGGCTTGCGCCACCCGACGACGATCTGGTCGTCGCCGCGGCCGAAGAGATCGCCGCAGGCGAGCGCGTGCCCGTCGGCGAGCGACTCGTCGACCACGACGCGCGTCCACGGCTCGAGCTCGCGCGCCGGCTCCACGTAGACGACGAGCGCGTTGCCGTGGAACGGCTCGATCGTCGCGAGGAAGCGCCGGCCGTTCCCGAAGCGACCGAGGCGCACCTCGCTCGCGCCGCGGAAATCGGGCTGCCCGAGCGCGGGGCCGACGAGCTGCGACGCGAGCCAGGGCCCGCCGGAGGTCGACGGCCCGTCGCAGAGGTAGAGGCCCTCGCGCGAGGCGATCAGCAGCTCGTCGTCGTCGTCGCCGTCCCACTCGACGACGTCGAGGTTGTGACATTGGTGCAGCGGCGTCTCCCAGAGCCGAGTGCGCCACGCCGTCTCGCCGGCGCGCGGAGGCAGGCCGTCGAGCGCGCGCACTCCCTCGCCCTCGCCGTCCACGTTGCCGCGCCCGTGCAGCGGCAGGACGAAGAGGCCGACCTCGTCGCCGCGGCGCAGCCACTTCATGCGATGGACCGTCGGCTCGCGCGGCAGCTCGATCGGCGTCCACGGCTGCAGCGGATCGGCCGTCGGCTCGAGCCGGAAGAGCGCGCCGCTGTTCACCGTGTCGCCCGGATTCCAGCCGGCGCCGATCGCGATCGACGCCGGCTTCCCTGCCGTGCCGTCGCGCGCCGCGACGCAGACGTGGTCGAGCTCGGTGAGCGGGCCACAGAGCTTGTGCGCCTCCCACTTCGGCGCCCGATGCCACCGGACTTCGTGCTGGTCGACGAGGAGCACGTCGCGCCGTCCGTCGCCGTCGACGTCGGCGACCGCGACGCCGTAGCCGATGCCGACGTGGTCGTCGAGGACGATGCGCTCGAAGGCAGGGCGCTCGAAGGGCGGCGCGTCGCGCAGGAAGCGCAGCGCCTGGAGCGCCATCGCCGTTCCGTAGGCGCGGCCGATCAGCGGGTTGTCGAGGAAGCTCCCGTCGGCGAGCCTCGCCGCGAGCACGCGGTCGAGCAGCTCGCCGCGCAGCTTGACTTTCAGTCCGCGCTCCGAGAGCAGGCGCGCCGTGTTCGCGTAGTCGAAGAAGACGTAGTGGGAGCCGAGCGCCTCGGGGCCGCAGTGCATCAGCGACTTGCCCTGCTCCCGCGCGATCTCGTCGAGGTGGTCGCCGAAGCGTCGGAGCGCGCGCTCGACCGCGCCGGTGTGGCCGCGACCGGCGCGCTCGAGCACGTGGCAGAGGAAGGCGTCGCGGCCGGCGGCGCCGGTCGACTCCATCGGAGCGAGCGGCGCCGGCGCCGCCGGATCGGCGCCGTAGCGGAAGCTGTCGCCGCGGACTCGCATCGCCTCGAGGCAGGCGACCGCGCGGTCGAGGAGCTCGCGCGGCACGGCCATCCCGGCGTCGCCCGCGTGCTGGAGCGCTGCGACGATCGCGCCGGTGATGAAGCTGATCGAGATCGGGAGCGGCCGATCCATCTGCGCAGGATCGGCCGAGAGGAAGTAGCTCCAGCCGCCGCCCGACTGCTGGCGCGCGGCGAGGTCGGCGAAGAGCATCTCCGGCTCGCCGCCGAGCTCGGCGATCGGAACGAAGCCGCTCTCGACCGCGTCGGCGAGGAACCAGACCAGGTAGGCGTAGCCCCACGGCCAGTAGTCGAACGACTCGCGCGCGGCCGGCGACGATCGCGCGCGCCGCGACTGCGCGAGCAGCCACGGCAGCGCGCGTCGCAGCGCCTGCTCGACGCGCGCGTCCCCGCGCTCGGGCAGGAGCGACTGCGCCGCGATCGCCGTGACCGCGATGCGCAGCGGATCGGGCCGGTCGACGCGCGCGAGCGCCACGTCGGTGCCGACGACCCACGAGCCGTCGCTGCGCTGGTCGGCGAGCAGCCGGGCGACCGCGTCGCGCTCGGCCCTCGCCGCGTCGGAGCGCGGCAGCGGCGCCGGAGCGGCGAGCGTGAGCGCGTTCATGACGTCGTCGCTCGTGAAGCGCGGATCGACGGCGACGCCGAGCTCGAAGCCGGGATCGGCGAGCTGCGCCGCGGCCGAGCTCGCCCAGAACGTGCCCGGATGGCCGCTCACGACCTCGCCGAAGAGGCGGCGCGCCGTCGGGTAGTCGCGCTCGCACCAGGCGAGCGACGCGAGCTGCATCTCGATCTCGGCCGCGCGCGGTCCGGCCGGCGCGAGCGCGAGCGCCCGCCCGAACGCTGCTCGCGCCTCGGCGACGTCGCCCGTCCCCGCCGCGACGGCCGCGCGCTCGATCTCGATCTCGACGCGAAGGTCGGCGCCGGCGTTCTCCTTCGCGGTGAGCGCGTCGGCGCGCGCGAGCTCGGCCCTCGCAGCCTCGCCTTCCCGCAGCCGCCGGTGGATCCGCGCACGGAGCAGGCAGCCGCGCAGCGTCTCGACGCCGCGCGCTGCGACGCGCGCCTCTTCGAGCTCGCCGCGCCGCGCGAACGCTTCGGCGCGCTCGATGGGCTCGGCGATCGCCGAGCCGTCCCACTCGTCTTGCGCGCGCTCGGCCAGCACGCCGCGCAGGAACTCGTCGAGCCACGCGGTCGCGCTGCTGACGACGAAGGTGTCGCCGACCACGTCGCCGTCGGCGGTGACGACGAGCGCGGAGGCGCCGAAGCAGTTCGGGCCCATGCCGTAGCGGTCGGCCGCCGCGAACGGGACGGAGTCTGCGCGCGTCACGTGGAGCGGGACGAACCGCTCGCGCACGAGGTCGAGCAGCTCCTGCTCGAGGAAGCAGCCGACCGACGCGTCGGCCGGAATGACCAGGCCCGGGTAGATCTGGACGATGGCGAGGACGAGCTTCCGGTCGGTCCGCGCGCGCGCAGCCGCGTCGCCCCAGTCCTTCGCGAAGGGGAGCAGCTCGGCGAGCTGCTGAGCGTCCGCCTTCGGGGCCGACGGCACGAGCGCCGCGGCGAGCCACGCGACGGCGATGGCGAGCTTTCGTCCCCTCGCTCGTCTCATCCCGGCGATCCTACGAAAGAGAGCGCGGCGGACGCGGGGCTGCGGTCCACCGCGCTAACGTCGCCGGCCCCCACCGCCGTCCGCTTCCGGAGCACGCCATGCGTTCGCGCCACCTCGCCGTGAACCTCGTCGCACTCGTCACGTCGATCCTCTCGGCGGGCCGGGCCGACGCGCAGCAGCCGGCGCAGCCGCCGTTGAAAGTCCCGCAGTCGAGCCCCGCCGCGAAGACGAGCCTCGACGTCGGCACCACGACGATCGAGGTGACCTACCACCGTCCCGCGCTGCGCGGCCGCGACGTCTGGAAGGAGCTCGGCGGCAGCGACCTCGTCTGGCGGCTCGGCGCGAACGAGGCGACGACGCTCTTCTTCGCCGATCCGGTGAAGATCGCGGGCAAGGAGGTGCCCGCCGGCACCTACGCGCTCTTCGCCAAGGTCGGCGCCAAGGGCGCCGCGAGCTGGACGCTTCTCCTGAACCGGAACTCGCGGCAGTGGGGCGCCTACTTCCACGACGACAAGCAGGATCTGCTGCGCTTCGACGTGAAGACCACGGCCGTGCCGAAGCGCGAGTGGTTCGCCATCGCCCTCGACCCCAGGGACGATCGCACCGCCACGGTCACGATCACGTGGGACACCATCCAGGTCGCCTTCGACGTCGAGGTCGACGTCGACGCCAACGTCGCGCGCCAGATCGAGAAGGCGATCCAGGCGCTCGACCCGAAGGACTGGGAGACTCGGCTCGCCATCGTGAAGCACTGGGTCGGCCGCAAGGAGCACATCGACGACGCGCTTGATCTCATCGAGGCCGCCGTCGCCATCGAAGCCAACTTCTGGACGCTCGAGTGGAACGCCCGAACGCTCCACGAGCAGGGCGACGTCGAGGCGGCCCTGCCGCTCCTCGAGAAGGCGATCGTGTCGGCGAAGAAGGGCGGCCCGCCGCAGGCCTACGTGGACGGACTCGTGAAGCTGCTCGCCGACTGGCAGAAGCAGTAGGCGACGCGACGCGCGGTCAACTCCTCGCGCTTGAGAGACGCGCTGCCACGAGTCCGAGGACGAGCGTGCCGAGCGAGCCGACGACGGCGTACCACGGCCACGCGAGCGAGGTCCCGCGCCAGACCCACGTCATGACGGCGAGCGCCGCGACGAAGGCGATCAGCGCCGCACGACCCTGAGCTCTCGCCGCCGCCGAGCCGGCCGGCGCGGCGCGCAGCGCCCGCGCAAGGAAGAAGAGGCCGAGCGTCGGGCCGGTCGTGAAGCTGGCGATGGCGAGCACCGACTTCACGACGCTCTCCGTGAACGCCGCGCCGGCGACGCCGCAGCCGACCTGCACGAGGGCGAAGGCGACCATCGCCCCTCGCGTCACGCGCAGCGTCCGCGCGTCGTCCCACGACCGCCCGACCGTCGGTTTCAGCCAGTCGTTCACCGCCGCGGCGGCGGAGGAGTTGAGCGAGCTCGAGAGGGTCGACATCGAGACGGCGAAGAGGGCGCCGAGGATCAGGCCGACGGCGCCGGGAAGCTGCGTGAGGCGCTGCGAGATGAAGGTCGGGAAGACGTCGTCCGACCGGATCGGCGCGGCCGGCGGATGGTCGCGGAACCAGGCGAAGAGCGCGAGCCCGAGCAGGAGGAAGAGGGCGAATTGGGCGAGCACGACGACTCCGCTCGCCACGAGCGCCCGGCCCGCCTCCCTCGCGTTGCGCGCGCAGAGGTAGCGCTGGACCATGAGCTGGTCGGTGCCGTGGGTCGCCAGCGTGAGGAACGCGCCGCCGATCAGGCCGGCCCAGAAGAGGTCGGCGTGATCGAGCGCGAACGCGAAGTCGAAGAGGCGCAGCTTGCCGTGGTCGCGCGCGAGCTGCAGCACGCCGCCGAGCCCGCCGGTCACGTCGCCGACCGCGACCGAGAGCGCCAGCAGCCCTCCCGCGACGTAGACGAAGAACTGCACGACGTCGGTCCAGACGACGGCCCGCATCCCGCCGGCGAAGGTGTAGGCGACCGTGACCGCTCCCATCAGCGCGATCGCGGCAGCGAGCGGCATCCCGGTGAGCATCTTGAGCGGCAGCGCCGTGAGGTAGAGCCGCAGCCCGTCGGCGACGCTGCGCGTGACGAGGAAGAGCAGCGAGCTCGCCCGCTTCACTCCGGGCCCGAAGCGCCGTCCGAGGACCTCGTAGGAGGTGAGCGCGTCGCCCTCGAAGTAGAGCGGCAGGAAGAGGCGCGCGACGACGAGCCGACCGAGCAGGTAGCCGAGCGGGAGCTGCAGGAAGCGCAGGTCGCCGGTGAACGCGACGCCCGGCACGCTGAGGAAGGTGACGCTCGACGTCTCGGTGGCGACGATCGAGAGGAGGATCGCCCACCACGGGACGTCGCGCTCGCCGACGAGCCACGCCCGCGCGCTCCCCGCCTTGCGCCCGAGCACGAGCCCCGCGCCGACCGCGAGCAGGAGCGTGGCCAGCACGATCGCGCCGTCGAGCCACGAGAGCTTCCCCACGCCATCTCCCCTTGCCGCAGACGGCGCACTCGCAATCGCGGCGCGCGCGCGGTTTTATCTCGCATATGGGCGACCGCCCGCTGACCGAGAGCGAGAACCCGGCGTCCGCGCGCCTCGACGAGCTCACGACCCGCGAGCTCGTCGCCCTGATGAACGCCGAGGACGCGCGCGTCGCGCCGGCGGTCGCCGCCGAGCTCGACCGGGTCGCCGGCGCGGTCGACGCGATCGTCGAGCGGCTGAAGGGTGGCGGCCGGCTCGTCTACGCCGGCGCCGGGAGCTCGGGGCGTCTCGGCGTGCTCGACGCCGCCGAGTGCCCGCCCACGTTCGGGATCCCGCCCGAGCTCGTCGTCGGACTCATCGCCGGCGGCGAGGCGGCGCTCGTGCGCGCCCAGGAGGGTGCGGAGGACCGCCGCGACCTCGCGCTCGCCGATCTCGCGCGCGTCGGTCTTTCGGCCAAGGACGCGCTCGTCGCCATCTCGGCGAGCGGCCGCACGGCCTACGTGGTCGCCGCGATCGAGCGGGCGAAGGAGATCGGCGCGCTCACGATCGGCGTGAGCTGCGACCCCGGCTCGCCGCTCGCGCGCGCGGCCGCCATCGCCATCTCCCCGACGCCGGGCCCCGAGGTCGTGACCGGCTCGACGCGACTCAAGGCAGGCACGGCGACGAAGCTCGTGCTGAACATGTTGAGTACCGCGACGATGGTCCGAGTCGGCCACGTGCGCGGCAACCGGATGGTCGACCTCCAGCCGCGCAGCCGCAAGCTCGAGCAGCGCGCCGCGCGGATCGTCATGGAGCTCGCGCACGTCGACGAGACGCGGGCGCGAGAGCTGCTCGCGCAGCACGGCGGCCTCGTGCGAGCGGCCATCGCCGCCGCGAAGGGCGAGCTCCCGCGCGCGGCGGCGCGCGCCGCGCCCGGTCCGCCGCTCGTCGCCGGGCTCGACTGCGGCGGGACGAAGACTGCGGCGCGCCTCGCCGCGGCGGCCTCTTCCGCGCCGGCGCGCGCGCTCGGCGACGGAGGTGCCGGTCCCGCCAATCTCGCCGGTGACTTCGAGGCGGCCTGCGCGTCGATCGAGCGCGCGATCGCCGACGCCTTCGAGCGCGCGGGAGTCGCCGCGTCGCCCGTCGACGCGCTCTGCGTCGCCGCCGCCGGATCGGGCGAGCCGGCGCTTCGAGATCGGCTCCGCTCGCGGCTCGAGCAGCGCGGCGTCGCGAAGAAGGTCGCGGTCGTCCACGACGCCGCCCCGCTGCTCGCAGCCGGCGTGCAGCACGGCGTCGGCGTCGCGTTGATCGCAGGGACCGGCTCGTCGTGCTTCGGCCGCGACCGGGACGGCCGCTGCGCGCGCGCCGGCGGCCTCGGGCCGTTCATCGGCGACGAGGGGAGCGCCTTCGCGCTCGGCCGGGCGGCGCTGGTCGCCGCGGCGCGCGCCGCCGACGGACGCGGTGCCCCGCTCATGCTCGTGCGCACCGTCCTCGATCAAGTGGCGACGCGCGACGCGCGGGAGCTTTCGACGTGGGCGCGCGCGGCCGAGCGCGAGCCGGCGCGGATCGCCGCGCTCGCGCCGCTCGTGACGGCGGCCGCCGATCAGGGCGACCCGGTGGCGGTCCGCATCCTCGAGCGCGCCGCGGCCGAGCTCGCGCTCCTGGTCAAGACGGTCGTGCGCAAGCTCGGGATGCAGGACGGACGGCTGCCGCTCGTCCTCGCGGGCGGCGTGCTCGACCACTCGGAGCGAGAGCGGCGCGCGGTGATCTCGATGCTGCGGTCGCTCGGCGTCGAGGTCGACGTCCAGCCGACGCCCTGCGCCGCGGAGGGCGCCGTCGCCCTCGCGTGCGAGCTCCTCGCCGGCCGCTTCGACGAGCCGAGCTGGTTCCCGCCGTGAGCGACGCCCGGCTCCCTTGAAGCTCCTGCCCCGGCTCGACGCGGCGAGCGTGCGGCGCCTGTTCTTCGCGGCGTTCGGACTGATCCACGTCGCGGCCTTCGCGTCGCTCGCCGTGCAGATCGTCGGCCTCGTCGGCGAGCACGGGATCCTGCCGGTCGGAGAGTTCCTCCGCCAGTACGAGGCGTGGGGCGAGCAGTCGGGCCGGCTCGCCGACGTGAAGCACGCCTTCCCGACCTTCTGCTGGTGGAGCGCGGGCGACGCGGCGCTGCGCGCGCAGTGCGGCGCGGGGGTCGTGCTCGGGCTGCTGCTCTTTCTCGGCGTCGCGCCGCTGCTCGTGCTGCCGTGCCTCTGGGCGCTCTACCTCTCGCTCACGGTCGCGGGGCAGGAGTTCCTCCAGTTCCAGTGGGACACGCTGCTGCTCGAGACGACCTTCTTCTCGATCTGGTTCGCGCCGGGAGGCTTGCTGCCGTGGGGGCCGCCGCGCTGGCTGCTGCTCAAGCGGCGGCGGCCCGAGGATCCCGTCCCCGCGCCGCCGACCTCGCTCTCGCGCTTCGCGCTCCGGCTCCTGCTCTTCCGGTTCATGTTCGCGTCGGGCTACGTGAAGCTCTCCTTCGGCGACCGGACGTGGCGCGAGCTCACGGCGCTCACCTTCCACTACTGGACGCAGCCGCTGCCGACGCCGCTCGGCTGGTACGCGCACCAGATCTCGCTCCCGCTCCAGAAGCTCTCGTGCGCGGCGATGTTCGTTGTCGAGCTCGCCGTGCCGTGGCTCCTCTTTGCCGGCCGTCTCGGACGGAACCTGTTCGGGCTGGCGACGATCGGGCTGATGGTCGGGATCGGAGCGACCGGCAACTACGGCTTCTTCGAGCCGCTCACGATCGCGCTCGCGCTCCTGCTGCTCGAGCGTCGGACGCCAGCGTCGAAGCGAGACGACGGCGGCGCCGTGCCGCGAGAGCGGCACCCCTCGGAGCTCGCGCGGGTGGGCCGCGTGGTCGGCGCGTCGATCGCCGCCGGCGCGGCGCTCCTCGGCCTCATCGGCTTCGGCGCGCAGCTCGTGCGGCCGCGCCTGAAGCTCGAGGAGGGGTCGCGGCTGCAGCGGCCGATCGACCTCGCGCTCGACGCGGTCGAGTGGCTCGCCGCCCCCACGGACGAGCCGGAGGGCGAACCGCGACCGAGGCTCGCCGCGCTGCACGAGTGGCTCGCGCCCTATCGCACGTTCAACACCTACGGCCTCTTCCGCGTCATGACGACGACGCGCGAGGAGATCGTGGTCGAAGGGAGCGACGACGGCAAGGAGTGGCGCGCCTACGAGTTCCGCGACAAGCCGGGCGATCCGTCGGCGCCGCCCTGCCTCTGCCAGCCCCACATGCCGCGGCTCGACTGGCAGATGTGGTTCGCCGCGTTCGGGCCGCCGCCGGAGTGGTTCCACCAGTTCGTGCAGCGGCTGCTCGAAGGCGAGCCGTCGGTGCTCTCGCTGCTCGAGAAGAACCCGTTCCCCGACCACCCGCCCGAATTCGTGAGAGCGCTGCTCTATGACTACCGCTTCGCCACGCTCGAGACGCGCCGCGCCACCGGCGACTGGTGGTTCCGTCGGGAGTCGCGCCCCTACTTGCGGCCCGTCTCCTCGCGGTAGAGCGCCGCGATCGCGCGCCCGAGCTCGCTCGGCCGGATCGTCCCGTCGTCGCTGTTCGTGAGCGCGACCACGGTCAGCCCCGACTTCCTGAGGCGCAGGTGGTAGGAGAGGAAGCCGACCCACTCGCCGGAGTGGTCGGCGATCGGCTCGCCGTCCTGCTCTCCGACGCACCAGCCGAGCCCGTAGCCGGTCGCGCTGCCGTCGTCGAGCCGGCCAGGAGAGATCGCGCTCTCGAGCCTCTTTGCGCTCACGAGCGTCGGCTTGCGCAGCTCCTGGTCCCACTTCACGAAATCGTCGAGGCAGCTCCAGACCCCTCCGTCGCCGGTCGTCGCCAGATCGCTGTGCGCCGGGACGAACTCGTCGCCGTCGCGCGAGTAGCCGGTCGCCCCGCAGGCGATCCTCTGCTTCGCCCGCTCGAAGACGTGGGTGCCGGTCATCCCGAGCGGGACGAAGATCCGGTCGTGGAGGAATTGGCCGTAGCTCCTCCCGGTCGCGCGCTCGATCACGAGGGCGGCGATCGTGTAGTTCGTGTTCGAGTACGCGAACTTCGTCCCGGTCGGAAAGTCGAGCGGCCGGGTCGCGACGAGCTTCGCCACGTCGGCGTTGGTCATTCGCGCTTCGGGTCGCGGGTAGGGCTTGAGCTCGAGGTAGTCGGGCAGGCCGGAGACGTGGTGCAGCAGGTCCTCGATGCGGATCGGCCGGCCCTCGCCGCTCGTGGCGGCGCGCGACCGCAGCTCGGGCACGAGCTTGCGCACGTCGTCGGCGAGCGCGAGCCGGCCCTGCTCGGCGAGGATCAGGATCGCGTAGGCGGTGAACTGCTTGCTGCACGAGGCGAGGTCGAACGTCGTCGTGCGGTCGATCGCGACCTGCTTCCCGACGTCGGCGAGGCCGTAGCCTTTCGCGTGGAGGACGACGCCTTCCTTCACGACGAGCACCGCCGCGCCGGGTCCGTCGGGCCGGACCTGCTTGCCGACGAGCGCGTCGATCCGATCGGAGAGTTCGCCGGCCGCGAGCAGGGTGGCGAGCAGGAGGGTCAGGAGCACGCGTCACCTCGTCGGGATCGGGAGCGACGCGGGTAGTTTGCCGCGCCGCATCGCCGGGACCAGGGCGCGACGGAGAGCGACCGGATGGTGGGTCATCGCGCGCGACTGCCGTGGATCGTGCTGCTGATCGGCGTGGTCGCAGGCACGACCACTCCTGCGGACGAGCCGGTCGTCCCGCGCGACTGGCTCGTGATCGCGCAGGTCGACGTGCGCGGGCGCCGGCCGTTCAATCCCAACGCGGTCTTTGCGCGCCACTTGCTCGATCCGGCGTCGCCGCCGCCGAAGGAGGGCGAGAAGCTCACCGGCGAGCTCGGCAACGAGCGCGTCTGGACGAGGATCCCATGCGACGCGAACGGCCGCGTCGCCGGCGAGCTCGACGGCGCGCCGCTCCAGGCGGCCTTCACGACGGTCGACTGGCCCGACGAGTCGGTCGCGCTCGCCGACCTCGACGGCGCCGGCGCGGTCTGGGTGAACGGCGTACCGCAGGTCGGCGACCCCTACGAGGACGGAATGGGCGGCCTCCCGGTCGCGATGAAGAAGGGGACGAACGCCATCTTCGTGACCGGCGTCCGCGGCGGGTACCGGCTCGCGTTCAGCCGGCCACCCGCGGCGCTCCTCGTGAATCCGTTCGACGCGACGGTGCCCGATCTCGTGGCGGGAAAGCCTGCGTCGGCGAGCGTCGGGCTGCTCGTCGTGAACGCGACCGATCGACCGCTCGACGACCTCATGGTCGAGTGCGGCTCGGAGGGCGCGGACGGACCGTTCGAGCGCAACGAGACGCGAGCCGTCGGCCTTCCGCCGCTCGGCATCGTCAAGCTGCGCGTCGACTTCGTTCCGAACGCGGGCCATCCGGTCTTTGCCGCGCCCGGCCGCGCCTCGGCGTCGGTGAACGTGCGGGCCGGCGAGCTCACGGCGAGCTCGACGATCTCCTTCGAGATCAAGCCGCCCGGCGTTCTGCGCCGCGAGAGCTACGTCTCGCTGGTCGACGACTCGGTGCAGGCTTACGCGGTCCTGCCGCCCTCCGACGGCGAGGCCGACGCGCTCGTGCTCACGCTCCACGGCGCGGGCGTCGACTGCCAAGGGCAGGCGGCCGCCTACTCGTCCAAGCCCGACTTCTGGATCGTGGCGCCGACCAACCGCCGCCGCTTCGGCTTCGACTGGCAGGACTGGGGGCGGCGCGACGCCTACGACGTGCTCGACTTGGCGGTCACGGACTTCGGGATCGATCGGCGCCGCGTCTGCCTCACCGGCCACTCGATGGGCGGCCACGGGACGTGGCACCTCGCCGCGAACGATCCATCGACCTTCGCCGCGATCGCGCCGAGCGCCGGCTGGTCGAGCTTCGACGCTTACGGCGGCGGACGACCGAAAGGCGCTCTCGCGGAAGTGTGGCGGTCGGCCGACGGCGCGTCGCGCACGCTCGACCTCGTCGACAATCTGAAGCAGCTTCCGACCTACGTGCTGCACGGGAGCGACGACGACAACGTGCCGGCGAGCGAGGCGCGGCTCATGCTCGACGCGCTGGCGAAAGCGGGCGGCAAGCCGCAGAGCCACTTCCAGGAGGGGGCCGGCCACTGGTGGGACGGCGACGCGGCGCCGGGCGCCGACTGCGTCGACTGGCCGGCGATCTTCGATCTCTTCCGAGCGAGCGTCCGGCCGGAGCTCCCGGAGCGCGTCTCGTTCACCGGCAGCGACCCGTCCGTCCGGTCGAGCTGCGACTGGGTGAGCGTGCTGGCGCTCGAGCGATACGGCGCGCCGTTCCGGGTCGAGGCGAGCTTCGACGCGGAGCATCAACGCGGAACGGTGACGACGCGGAACGTGCGCGTGCTCGGCCTCTCGATCCCGCACGGAACGCTTCACGAGGACGACGACCACGGGAGGAGCTGGTCGATCGACGGCGACGACCTCCCCGATCCGGGAGGTTCGGTCTGCCTCGAGATCGAACGCGCGGGCGGCCACTGGACGGCGGGCGCGACCGACGCCGGCGACTCCTGGACCGAGCGGCGGAAGACGATCGTCGCAGGAGACTGCGCCGGCAGCGCGACCGGACCGTTCAAGCAGGCGTTCGACCACCGCTTCGCGCTCGTCTACGGGACGCGCGGCACGGCCGCGGAGACGCGCGCGCTGCTCGAGCGGGCGCGCTACGACGCCTCGCACTGGTGGGTTCGCGGCAACGGCCACGCGCTCGTGATCAGCGACGCGCGGGCGCTCGAGCTCGGAGTGATGCCGGACGAGCAGGGGCCCTTCCGCAACGTCGTCCTCTACGGCAACCGCGACACGAACGGCGCCTGGGCGGCGCTCGTCCCCGAAGGGGCGCCGTTCGACGCCGGTCGCGGCCGGCTGCGCCTCGGCGAGCGGAAGTTCGAGGGCGACGCGCTCGGCGCCTGCGTCGTGCTGCCCCATCCGATCCACGGACTCGTCGGCCTCTTCGCCGACAGCGGTCCGCGCGGCTCGCGGCTCGGCTACACGCTCGCGCCGTTCATCAGCGGCGTCGGCTACCCCGACTACGCGCTCTTCTCGCCGGAGATCCCGACGAAGGGCGACGGCGGCGTCCTCGCTGCGGGCTGGTTCGACCACGCGTGGCGGCTGCAGGCTCCGTGACCTCCGCCGAGGCCCGCCGCGCCGACACGATCGGCCTGCTGCTCATGGTCGCCTCGGCGGCCTGCTTCGCCGCGATGGCGCCGTTCACGCGAAGGTGGCTGCGGACGATCGAGCCGCAGAGCATCGTGCTCGCCCGCGCGGCGGTCATGATCGTCGTCTTCGGCGGATGGGGCCTCGCGCGCGGCGCGCAACTGTGCGGACGCGACCGCCTCGGGCTGCTGGTCCGCGGCTTCGTCGGCTGGCTCGCCATCTCCTGCTACGTCTGGTCGACGCAGCACCTGCCGACCGGTCAGGCGGTGCTGCTGCAGTACAGCCACCCCGTCTTCGTCGCGGCGATCGGACTCACCGGCGCGCTCCTCTCGGGCATCGCCTACATGACCGTGCGCCGGATCTCCGCGACCGAGGCGCCGGTCACGATCGTCTTCTGGTTCGCGCTCGTGATGCTCCTCTGCTCGGCGATCGGCGCGGCGCGCGCCGTCGCGGTGACGATGGCCGGTCCGCTCTTCGGGCTGCTCTTCGATCGCCTCTTCTTCGGACGCACTCCCGGCGCGCTCGCGCTCGCCGGCACGCTGCTCGTCGTGGGCGCGCTCGCGCTTCCCGGCGCGCTCAAGCCGACGGCCGCGATCACCGAAGGCGAGGCGGAGTGAGCGAGCGCGCGAACTCGCCGCGTTGTCCGTGGCATGAGCGCCGGTATGCTCCCGCGGCTCTATTTCGCGCGTCGGCTGCCCCGGTGCGTGCGATCTCTCCCGCGAGGCCCCGACCCATGCGCGTTCCTTCGTCCAAGCCGCTCCATCGTGAGTCCGCGCCGATGACGCTCGCCGACCTGCGCCGCGCGCTCGACGACAAGGAGCGCGAGCTGCGCGCGCTGCTCGCCCGCAAGGAGGCGCTCGCCGCCGAGGTCGACGAGCTCGGCGAGACCCTCGTCGCGATGCTCGCCGGAACGGGCGTCGCTCGCGTCCGCCGCGCCGCACCGAACGGGCACCGCAAGGCCGCCGCGCGCGCCCCGAGCGAGAAGTCGCTGCCTACCGCGATCCGTAGCGTGCTCGAGCGCGTGCTCGGCCCGATGCGGGTCGGCGAGATCGCCGACGCCGTCGTGAAGTCGGGCTACGTCTCGAAGAGCCGAAACCTCGGCATCATCGTCGCCAACCGCCTCTCGCAGATGAAGGACGTCGAGAAGATCGAGCGCGGCCTCTATCAGTTGCGCCGGGCCGCCGTCGAGTCCGAAGCGGCGTCATCGCCCTCCAGCTGAGGCGGCGTCGCCGGCCGAGAGGGTGCCGCTGCCCCGGCGGGCCGCGAGCAGCTCGCCGACACGGCGCAGCAGCTCGTCGCGCGTGAAGGGCTTCTGCAGGAACGGCTGCTCGTCCTGCGAGACGCCGCGCCGAAGCACCTCGTCGTCGGTGTAGCCCGAGATGTAGAGCACCTGCACGGAGGGGTGCTCCTCGGCGATCGCGGCGGCGAGTCGCCGCCCGCCGACCTCGGGCATCACGACGTCGGTCACGAGCAGGTCGATGGCCGACTCGCGCCGCGCGATCTCGACCGCGTCGGCGCCGTTGGCGGCGTCGACGACGCGGTAGCCGTCGCGTTCGAGGTAGCGCCGGAGCAGCGGGCGGACGGCGTCGTCGTCCTCGACGAGGAGGATCGTCGCCGGCGCACGCGCCGAGGCCGGCGGGTCGCGGCGCGCCGCCTCGGCGCGCCGCTCGCCCGAGTCGGCCGCGGCGCGCAGGAGGACGCGCACCGTCGTGCCGCTGCCGACCGCGCTCTCGATGGCGACTGCGCCGCGGTTCTCGTCGACGATCGTCTTCACCGTCGCCAGCCCGAGCCCGACGTGGCGCCCGCCCTCCTTGGTCGTGAAGAAGGGCTCGAAGACGTGCTCGCGCGTGGCCGCGTCCATACCGGTGCCGTCGTCGCGCACGGAGAGCTCGACGAACTCGCCGCCGGTCGCCAGGCCGCGCTGGCGCGCCGTTGCCGCGTCGAGCGAGAGCCCGCCCACCTCGATCCCGATCTTGCCCCCCTCGGGCATCGCCTGGCGGGCGTTGATGACGAGGTTGAGCGCGATCTGCGTGAGCTGCGCCGGATCGATCGTCACCCGCCGCGCGTCGGGCTGCGCTTCGATCGAGAGCTCGACGTCCTCGCCGATCAGGCGGCGCAGGAGCCCCACCATCTCGCGCACGACCTGGGCGACGTCCTGCGCCGCCGGCGCCACGACCTGACGCCGCGTGAACGCGAGGAGCTGAGCCACGAGCTGCGCCGCGCGCTCCGCCGCCGAGCGGATCTCGGCCACGTTCTCGCGGAAGGCGGCCGGATCGGCGTTGTCGGTGAAGAGGAGGTCGGTCGACCCGAGGATGACCGTGAGGATGTTGTTGAGGTCGTGGGCGATGCCTCCGGCCAGCCGCCCCATCGCCTCCATGCGGTGCGACTCGAGCTGGCGCTCCTCGAAGGCGCGGCGGTCGGTGATGTCGAGGCAGAGCGCCGCGTAGCCGAGGAGGCGGCCGTCGGCGGCGCGGCGCGGCACGCCGCGGCTGAGCCACCAGCGCCACGCGCCGTCCTTGCGGCGGATCCGGAACTCGAACTCGTAGGGCTCCTGCGCGGCGCGCGCGCGCGCCCTCTCGGCGGCGATCCGATCGATGTCCTCGGCGTGGATCAGCGACCTCCAGCGGTCGGCCGAGTCGTCGGCGCTGCCGCTGAACTCGCGCCACGCCGCGTTCGTGAAGGTGATGGCGCCTGACGTGTCGGTGAGGACCAGCACGACGGGCACTCCGTCGGCGCTCGCGCGGAAGCGCCGCTCGCTCTCGCTGAGCGCCGCGCGCGACTCGGCGAGCCATCGCTCGCGCCGCGTCGAGTCGCGCAGGAGCAGCATGAGCAGCAGCACGGCGACCAGCGAGAAGAGGGCGAAGAGCGACAGCGCGAGCCCGCCGACGTTGAGCGCGTGCTCCGCCTCGACGAGCTGCGCCCGGACGGCGTCGGAGAGCTCGCCGAGCGCGGCGAGCAGCCGCTGCATCGACTGCTCGAGCGACGCGAGGGCTGCCGTCCTCGCTTCCGGCGGCGATTCCGCCAGCGTCGTAAGCTCCGCCCAGAAGCGGGCTCCCTCCTCGTGGAACCGCTGCTCGAGCGGCGCGACCGCGAGCTCCGGGAACTCGCGGCTCACCGAGATCCCGTCGGGTGTCACCTCGTGCAGCGCCTCGGTGGGGAGCAGCGGCAGGTAGAAGGCCGTCGGATCGTCGCCGGCCTTCGACGCCTCAATGACGAACTTCAGGACCTGCCGCTCGAGCCGTTCCGAGCGGTCGAGCCACGAGAGCGCCCGGATCGCCGTCGCGTGGTCGCGCGAGCTCGTCGAGTAGATCCACGCCCCCCAGGCGGCGACCGCGAGCCACGCGAGCCCGGCGGCGACCAGCAGCGGGCGGCGCATGCGCACGAGGCGCGAAACTGGGGTTGCCTCGGTCATCGCAGCACGCCCCGTCGCGCGAGCTCGCGCCGCAGCGGCGCGGCCCCGGTGAATCGGAACGCGGGCATGCCGAGCCGCGCGGCGGCGGCGACGTTTCTCGCGACGTCGTCGACGAGGAGACACTCGCCCGGCGAGCGTCCGAGCGAGCGGGCGGCGTGAAGGTAGGCCTCGGGATCGGGCTTGCGCAGCCGCGTGCGGCACGAGACGAACGACCAGTCGGCGTAGCGCGACAGCCGCAGCCGCTCTTCGATGCGCTCGAACCAGACCGGATAGTTGCTGAGGAGGTGCGGCCGCGCGCCGCGAGCCCCGAGCTCCTGCAGCAGCGGCTCGACGCCGTCGAGAAAGCGGAAGTTCTCGGTGAAGCTGCGCGCGAGCGCGGCGTGGTCGAAACGGCGGCCGTCGGCGAAGAAGCGCGCGAGGAGTTCATCCTCGGTGAGGTCGCCGAGCTCGAACTCGACCCACGACGTGGGGTGCTTCAGGCGGAGGAGCTCCTCGAGCTCCATCCCGAGCGCGCGCGGGACCTCGTCGAAGAAGGGATCGTGGACGAGGGTGCCGAGCACGTCGAACAGCAGCGCAGGGCCGTCCGGCGACGCCATCGGGAGCATCCTACGGCCGGGCTCGCGGCTAACCTCGGCGCGCTCCGTCGGTCGGGGGAAAGTCAGATGCCGCGCCGAATCGCCATTCGGATCGCACTCGCGTGCACGAGCGCCGTCGCTTTCCTGCCGCTCGCGCTCGTCGGCTGCGCGCTCCTTCGTTCGCAGGAGACGTCGCGCTCGCCGTGGATCGAGACGGCCGTCCGCCTCGATCGACGCATCCAGGCGGAGATCGCGGAGAAGGGCATCCCGGCGCTCTCGATCGCGCTCGTCGACGGCGGCTCGATCGCCTGGACGCAGGCGTACGGCGTCGAGAGCTCGACGCGCAATCAGCCGGCGAGCCTCGACACCGTCTGGCGCGCCGGCTCGGTCAGCAAGATGTTCACGGACCTCGCGGTCATGCGCCTCGTCGAGCGCGGGCAGCTCGATCTCGACGCGCCGGTGACGACCTGCCTTCCGAGCTTCGCGCCCCGCAACCCGTTCGTGACGCCGATCACGCTGCGCCAGCTCATGTCCCACCGGGCGGGGCTCGTGCGCGAGCCGCCGCGCGGCAACTACTTCGACGCGTCGAGCCCGTCGCTCGCCGCGACGGTCGAGAGCCTGAACGAGACGACTCTCGTCTATGCGCCGGCCACGCGCACGAAGTACAGCAACGCCGGCATCGCCGTCGTCGGCCGCGTGGTCGAGGTGGTGACCGGCCGCCCCTTCGCGGAGATCGTCCGCGACGAGGTGCTCGTGCCGATGGGACTCGCGCACAGCGCCTTCGAGGCGACTCCCGCAGTGCGCGCCCGCCTCGCCGATGCGCTCATGTGGAGCTACCCCGGGACCTCGTTCCCCGCGCCGACGTTCGAGCTCGGGATGGCGCCGGCCGGCAGCCTCTACACCACCGTCCTCGACCTCGCGCAGGCGATCGAGGTCTTCCTCGCCGACGGCGTCGGGCCGGAGGGGCCCGACCATCCCGTCGTGCGGCGCGAGTCGCTCGCCGAGATGTGGAAGCCGCAGTTCTCGACGCCTGGCGCGCGAGGCGCGGGGTCCGGCTTCGGGCTCGGCTTCTACGTCGACGAGTTCGCCGGCACGCGGCGCGTCGGCCACGACGGCGCGGTCTACGGCTTCTCGACGTCGCTCGCGCTGCTGCCCGAGCTCGACGTCGGCGTCGTGGTGCTCTGCTCACGGGACGTTGCGCACGGGACGCTGACGAAGATCGTCGACGAGGCGCTCTCGTCCATGGCGCACCAGAAGCGCGGCGAGAAGCTGCCCCGGTCCACGCCGCCGCTGCGGCCGGTCGGGAGGGAGCGGGCGCTGCGCCTCGCCGGCCGCTACCGCTCGGCGGACGGAAGGCGCCGGATCGAGCTCCTTGAACAAGCGGGCGAGCTCTGGCTCGACGACCGCTATCGCCGCGCGCGCGTCCGGCTCGCGGCCGACGACGTGCTCGTCGGCGACGACCTCGTCTTCTCGGGCACGCGGCTCACGGTGGCGAAGGGAGGCGAGAGGGTCACGATCGACGGGACCGAGCTCGACCGCGTTCCCGACGCGAGGCCGCCGCCTCCTCCGGCGGCGTGGCTCGGACTCCTGGGCGAATACGGCTTCGACCACAACGTCCTCTTCGTCTTCGAGAAGGACGGCGCGCTGCACGCCCTGATCGAGTGGTTCTTCGACTACCCGCTCGCGCGCGAGACGGACGACGTCTGGGCCTTCCCCGACGAGGGGCTCTACTTCGGCGAGAAGATCGTCTTCCGGCGCGGGCCCGACGGCGTGGCGACGGCGGCGATCGCCGCGGGCGTCGAGTTCCCGCGCCGCGTCGTCGGCACGCCGGAGGGCGTGACCTTCCGGATCGAGCCGGTGAAGCCGATCGGCGACCTGCGCGCGGCGGCGCTCGCCGCGACGCCGCCGGCCGAGAGCGGCAGGCGGGCGCCGGAGCTCGCCGACCTCGCGGCGATCGAGCCGGCGCTGCGCTTCGACCTGCGCTACGCGACGACGAACAACTTCCTCGCCACCGTCTTCTACGAGGAGCCGCGCGCCTTCCTGCAGCGGCCGGCCGCCGAAGCGACGGCGCGAGCGCACCGGTCGCTCGCGGCCGAGGGGCTCGGGCTCCTGATCCACGACGCGTACCGGCCGTGGTTCGTGACGAAGATGTTCTGGGACGCGACGCCGCCCGAGCAGCACCACATGGTCGCCGACCCGGCGACCGGCTCACGACACAATCGCGGCTGCGCGGTCGACCTCACGCTCTGCGACCTCGCGTCCGGCGCGGCCGTCCGCATGCCGTCGGGCTACGACGAGTTCTCCGACCGCGCGAGTCCCTGGTACCCCGGCGGCACGAGCGAGGAGCGCTGGCTGCGCGACCGGCTCCGCCGCGCGATGGAGGCCGAAGGCTTCACCGTCTACGAGCACGAGTGGTGGCACTTCGACTACGCCGCGTGGCGCGAGTACCCTGTGCTCAATCTGCGATTCGGGGAGATCGCGAAGCCATGATCACGACTCGATGGTTGACGAGCGCGGTGCTCGCGCTGCTCGCGACCGCCGGCTGCACCCACCTCTACGTGCCGCGCAAGATCCCGGTCGAAGGCGTCGAGATCGTCGGCTTCGCCTCCCGTCCGTCCGTGCAGCTCGTGAACGACGCCGCCTCGAGCCTCACGCTGATCGGCAGCCAGGGCGTCCACAAGTGGGTCGCCGACTTCAAGGACTGGACGAACGTCGCCATCGAGCTCTGCTCGACCGAGCTCGCGCAGCGCAACGCGCAGATCGGCGGCGACGGCGGCAAGGTCCTCAAGCTCTCCGTCCACCGCGCCAACCTGATCTGGGGCTTCGCGGCGATCCGCTGCATCCTCAACCTTCGCGTCGAGACCGCGGACGGCCGCACCTTCGAGTTCGAGGGAAACAACGCGTCGCCGCTGACGGTCTACCGGGCGATGGACGGCGCCCTGTCGCGCGCCGTCGGGGCGCTGCTGGCGAGTCCGGCGGTGCGCTCGTACCTCGAAGCGCACTGACGCGATGGGCGGGAACCCGCCGACGGACGTGACGCTCGCCGCGGGCGGGAAGGCGCCCGAACCGGCCGGCCGCTTCGACGACCGCTACCGCGTGGTCAAGACGCTCGGGGCCGGCGGCTTCGGCAAGGTGCTGCTCGTGGAGGACGAGCTCCACCAGAACGAACGGCTCGCGCTGAAGGTGATCCTGCCCGAGCACAGCGCCGCGCCCGAGTTCGAGCAGCGCTTCCGCAACGAGATCCGGATCCTGCGCGCGATGCGCCACCCCGGCATCCCGCAGATCTTCAACGACGGCCGGACGAAGGAGGGCGAGTTCTACTTCACGATGGAGTTCGTCGAGGGGGCGACGCTCGAGGAGATCACGCGCAAGCACGCGCCGCTGCCGCCGGAGCGGATCGTGCGGCTGACCCGCCAGATCCTCGCCGTGCTCGACTACGCGCACGGCCACGACGTCGTCCACCGCGACCTCAAGCCGTCCAACATCGTGGTCGTGCAGCCCGGCACCGACGGCGAGCAGGTCAAGATCCTCGACTTCGGCATCGCCAAGGTGCTGCGCAAGGAGGGTCCACTCTCCAACGCCTTGACGATGCAGACCGCGGCACCGCTCGGCACGCCGCACTACATGTCGCCCGAGCAGGTGCGCGGCAAGGACGTCGATGGCCGCACCGACCTCTACGCGCTCGGCGTGATCATCTATCGGATGGTCTCAGGCGAGTTCCCGTTCGCCGGCGAGACGCCGATGCAGGTGGCGGCCGCGCGGCTCGAGGACGACCCGACGCCGCTGCGCGGCCGCCCAGTGCCGACGTGGCTGGCGACGCTGATCACGAAGCTGCTCGCGCGCGACCGCGAGAGCCGGCCGAGCGTGCCGGAGATCCTCGAGCGGCTCGACCACCTCTCCGCCGGGCAGAAGACGATCGAGCGGCGCCAGCGGAGGTTCGCGGCCGCGGGAGGCGTCGTCGTGCTCGTCGCCGCCGTCCTGGTGTGGAATTGGTGGAATTGGATGAGGGATCGGGGAGAGGCCGTCGCGCCTTCCCGCGATCCGGCGGTCGAGCACGGGGTCGCGACGACGAGCCCCGCGATCGAGGCGCCCGCGGGCGACGGCAGCGAGATCGCCGTCGACGACGGCGCGCCGAAGATCGATCCCATCGCGCCGCCTCCGGACGGACGCCGCACGAGCGAGGTACCGACCGAGGTGCCGACCGAGGAGTCGATGAAGGTGCCGCCGATCGCGCCGCCACCGACGATCGTCAAGCTCTCCCCCGACGACGGCGCGTCCCTCCCGGCGAATCAGGCGACCGTCGAGATCGAAGGCGAGGCCGACCTGCCGCTGAAGCGCGCCGAGATCTCCGGCCGCGCGGCCGCCGTCGACGGCACGCGGTTCCACGGTCCGGTCGATCTCGTCGAGGGCCGCAACGAGATCGTCGTCAAGCTCGTCGGCGTCGAGGACCAGGCCGGCGAGACGCGCCGAATCGTCCTCACGCGCAGCGTGGTCCGGGTTCCGGCCGGCTTCAAGGCGATCGCCGGCGCGAGCGCCGCCCCGTCGGGCTGGGCCGCCTCGATCGTCCACGAGAGGTCGGGCGTCGAGCTGCTGCTCGTCGAGCGCGGGAGCTTCGCGCGGCCCGGCGGCGCGAGCATGACGATCCCGCGGGAGTTCTACGTCGGCCGCTTCGAGGTCTCGCGCAACGAGTTCCAAGCTTTCTGCAAGATTGTCGGGCGCCCGATGCCGGCCTCGACCGCCCCCGATCCCGCGAGCGACCTGCCCGTCGTCAATGTCACATGGGACGAGGCGAACTTGTTCTGCCGGTGGCTCGATCCCGGGTCGGACGGCGCCTCGCGCCTGCCGACGATCGACGAGTGGGAGTACGCGGCGGCCGGACATCAGGCGCTCGCCTATCCGTGGGGCGGCGAGTGGCGGCCGCGCGCGTGCAACTCGAGCGACCCGGGCGACGGCCGGAAGGAGATCGCGCCGGTCGGCTCGTTCCAGGACGACCGATCGTGGTGCGGCGCGATGGACATGGGAGGGAACGTGACGGAATGGTGCACCGCGCCCGACGGCGACCAGCGCGCGCTTCGCGGCGGATCGTGCACGAGCTCGAGCGAGAACTGCCGGGTCTTCGCCGACCACCGCTTCGTGCCGACGAGCAACGCCTCGATCGGCTTCCGCGTCGTCGTCGAGATCCGTCCGTGAACTGCCGCGAGTCCGGACCGGCCGCGGTCGGTGATTCGCGCGCGCGGGCTTGGTAAGTTCCGCCGACGCCAGAAGTCCAAGAAGAAGCCCAAGATCAAGCCAAGAGGAAGAAGGAGGAAGAGCCGATGAATCTGTCCCGACTCGCCGTCGCCACCGCGTTGGTCGCCGCGGCCGGATGCTCGACGGCATCGCCGCGCGCCGACGAGCCTTCGATCGAGTTCCCGTCGGCAGCGGCCGCCTCGCCGAAGCAGGAGCGCTACGGCCCCGGTGAAGGGGAATCGCTGGTCACCGCGGCCGGACAGATCAGCAACACCGACATCGGCGGGGACTCGACGCGCACGTTCCTCGCGCTCGTCGGCGGCGGCTACTTCCTCACGCCCGAGCACGAGGTCGGCGGCCAGATCAGCTTCGCCACCTCCGATCCGGAGAACGGCAGCAGCGTCACGGCGGTCTTCGTCGCGCCCTACTACAACTACAACTGGCGACAGTCGAGCCGGACCTGGTACTACGCCGGCCCTCACGCCGGCTTTGCGAAGGTCGAGTCGGGTTCCTTCGACGACAGCTCCTTCGCACTCGGCGTCCACGCCGGCCTGAGGCACTGGCTCTCGCCGACGACGTCGGTCTTCGTCGAGCCGCGCTACACGTGGTACGAGATCGACAGCGAGACCGTCAATGACCTCACGGCGCTGTTCGGCATCTCGGTCACGCTCTAGCCGCGCGGCGGCGCTTCTCTGCGCCGCGGCGCTTGAAGGCTGCGCCGCGACGCCGTCGCCGCCGCTCGTCCCGATCGACGGTCCGGTGGCCGTCGCCGCGGGCGCCCGCGAGTTCTTCCTCTTCGATCGCGACAAGGTCGAGCTGCGCGGCGCCGACGGCGTCGCTCAGACGCTCGCCGCGCCTGCCGGCGCGGGCGCGCCGGCCGCCGTCTCGGTCGACCTCGAGCGCGGCTGGGCCTGCGTCGCGTGCCGCGGCGCGCTGGCGATCGTGCAGCTCGCCGACCGGCAGGTGACGTGGGCGACCGCGCCGCTCGCCGAGCCGCCGCTCGCGCTCGCCGTGTCGGGCGACCTGGCCGCCGTGCTCTCGAGGACGAGCGTCGCCGTCCATCGCTTGCCCGGCGGCGAGCTCCTCTGGCGCGAAACGCTCGCGCCGTGGCTCAAGCAGTTCCGCCTCGACGAGGCGCGCTGCGTCCTGCCGCTCTCCGAACAGGAGTTCCTCCTCGTCGGCGCGAGGAGCATGCGCTTCAACTCGAACTCCGAGATCGTCGTCCAGAAGATCGACCGCTCGCAGGGCCAGTGGCGCGTGGTCCAGCAGACCTCCGTGCCGGGGCTCACCTTCCTCCACGCGTGCGCGAGCGACGGCCACGCCCTCTACCTCGCCGGCGTTCACGAGGAGATGCGCACCGGCCCGATGGGCGCTCGCGGCCAGGGCGGCGCGCTGCTGATGACCTTCGTGATCGTCGGCGTCGATCCCGCCACGATGAACGCCCGCGAGATCGTCTGGGACGAGCGCCACGCCCACCGCGTGCTCGCGCGCCAGCTCGCGGTCGGGAAGGATCTCGTCGCCGTCCGCCACGAAGGCGGCGAGCTCGAGATCTACCGGCTCGTCGGCGAGGGACGCTCCGGCGCACCGATGTACGAGGGCAACTTCGGCCCGAGCTTCTCGGCCGCGTGGCTCTCGCCGAACGACGTCGTCGTCGTGGGCGCCGGGGAGCCGAGGATCGTGCGGGTGCAGTGAATCGCGCGGCGGCCCGACCGGTCATTCCGCGGGCCCGGGCGCGCGACGATCACTCGGCAGGCGCGGGCGCACCCCCGACGGCCTGCACGTCCGCCGCCTTCACCTTTCCGGCGTCGAACTTCTTCGCGCTGGCGACCATCTTCTCGAGGACCGACTTCAGGTCGCCGGTCGGCGTCTTCTGGAAACGGATCGGGTTGATCCGGGCGACGACGAAGGGCTTGAGGTAGGGCGAGGTGAAAGCGCGCTCCTTGAGCCGGGCGACGACCTCGTTCACCGCCTCGTCGAGCTCGAGCAGGACCTTGGCGATCCCGCCGCGGCGCTCGAGCGACTTCTTCAGCTTCTCCTCGGCGAAGGCGTCCAGGCGCCGGATCACCGGCTGGTAGGCGCTGCCGGCGAAGCGAGGCTTCTGCTCGTAGGCGCAGCCGAGCGTCAGGAAGCCCGGCTCCTCGAACTCGAAGACGAAGTCGCTCTCGCTCCGGTCGGAGTCGACGGCGAGCGCGCGCGCCATGCGGATCACCTCGAGGCTCTTCTCCTTCAGGTTGTGGGCGCGCTCGGTGTTGAGCGCGAGGATCTGGTAGGCGACCCGCTCGTCCGGAACGACGAGCGCCGTGACGGCGCGCCCGTTCAGCTTCTTCAGCGCGTGGAGGCGGTGGTTGCCGTTGGGCGTCTGGTAGCTCCCCTCCTTCGTGCGCACGGCGACGATCGGATCGAGGAAGCGTGCTAGCTTCTCGATCACGCCGGCGAGCCGCTCGACGTGCGGCGCGGAGAGATCGCGCTGGTAGGGCGTCGGCGCCACCTTCTCGATCGGGAGCATGGCGAGCACGACGCCGTGGCCGCCGAAGGGCTCGCGGTAGGCGGCGAGCGGAGTCCCGCCGTCGGCGGCGATCTGGTCCGTGAGCCGCATCGCGTCGGCCGGGACGTCCTTCAACACGTCGGCCGCGAGCAGACCCCTCGGCTCGCTCGACCGCTTCACCCGCTTCTTGCGCGTCGCCATTGCTCCTCTCCTCGAGTCCGCGCCTGCTCCCGCATCTTCGTCTACTCCCCCATCTTCAGGAGCTCGCGGCCGAGCTCCCGATGGAGCTCGACGTCGGGCCGCCGCGCGACGAGCGCCTGACCGTACCGTTTGAACTCGGCGCGCACGCGCGGGTCGGCTGCGAAGCGGCGCGACGCCGCCTGGAACGCGAGCTCGTCCTGCTTCGTGGCGCCGGGGGCGCGAGCCGCGAGCCATAGGTGCACCAGCGCGCCGCCGGTCGCTCCCGTCGTCCCGAGCAGCGCCGCCATCTCCGCGTGCGCCTTGCCGTAGTCGGGAAGGATGTTGAGCGCGCGCTCGAGGCAGGGCTTCGCCGACGCAAGATCGCCGTGCTCCCGCGTGATGTGTCCGAGCGTGCACTGGACGCGCGCGCTGTCGGGCGCGACGCGGCTCGCCGCGGTGTAGAGCGTCAGGCCGCTCTGCCAGTCGCCCACGCGCACGAAGCCGCGTGCGGCGAGGGCCGCGACGGCGACGAGCGCGACTCCCGCCGCGAGCCGTCGCGGCGCCGGCGCCGCGAGCCGCCGATCGAGCGCGGCGACGAGTGCGACCAGCAGCCCGATCGTCGGCAGGCAGAAAAGCCGCTCGGCGAGGATCGTCCCGACCGGGCGCGCGATGCTCGAGATCAGCAGCCAGCTCGAGCCGGCGGCGAGCAGACCGGCGAGCTCGGCTCGGCCGGCCGCGCCGCGCCGCCACGCGAATGCGAGCCAGAGGGAGCCGGCGACGAGCGCCGCGGCGCCGACGACAAAATGGACGTCGCCCAGTCCGTGCAGCGGCGTGATCGCGGCGAACGACCAGTCGGCCGAGAGGCCCGCCGGCCAGAAGAGCAGCGACAGGTAGCGCCCGAGCAGCGCGACGCCGGTGACGAGACGCGTCGCGAAGGGCTGATCGACGAGGGGATTGTCGAGCCGCGCGATCTCGCTCGCGTCGAGGCCGACGAGGTCGCCGAAGACGGCGGCGCGGGCGGCGAGCGCAATGACCAGCGCCGCGACGAGCGCGAGACACGGGAAGAACGGTCCCCGCTGCGATGGCGGGAGGTCCCGCGCCATCGGCTCGCTCGCCGGCGGCCGGACGACCGCAAGGACGAACAGCGCCGGCGTGGCCGCGAACGCCCCCTCCTTCGAGAGGAGCGCGAAGAGGAACCACGCGCCGGCCGCGACGCTCGACCCCAAGCCACGCGATGGTCCCGCGAAGCAGTACGCGCAGAGCAACACCCCGAGCGCCGCCTGCGTCTCGCTGCGGCTCACGACTTCGAGCACCGTCTCGGAAAGCAGCGGATGCGCGGCGATCAGGAGCGCGAGGATCGTCGCCGCGCCGCTCGACGCCCCGAGCCGGCGCGCGAGCGCCGCCGCCGCGAGTGCCGTCGCCGCGAGCAGCGCCGCGTTGCCGAGCTTGAGCGCGAAGGGCTCCAGTCCCGCGAACCACTCCGTCGCCTGGATCGTCGTCGCGGTGAGCGGCCGGTAGAGGCCGCTGCGACTGCCGCGCGCCCAGAACTCCTCGCCGAAGTGCGCGCTAAGACGCCAGAGCGGCCGCTCCCAGCGCTGCCGGTCGCCGAAGTGGGCGATGTCGTCGCGCGTCAGCGGGAACGCGAGCCCGCGGCCGTAGATCGCGACGATGAGCGCGGCGACGGCGAGCACGAGTCCCTTGGCCGTCATCGGCGCGGCATCGTATCGAGCGCGACTTCGCGCGAGGCGCTACGATCCCCGGCTCGGGGCGCGCGGATGAAGAGAGCGCACGACAGGTCCGGCGGCGTCACGCTCCTGGTCGGAGCCGTCGCGTTGCTTGCGCACGCGGCTCCGCCGTGCCGAGCGCAGGAATCGTCCGACCTCCCGCCGCCCGCCGCGCGCGCCGTCGAGTTCTCCGCCGACGTGCGGCCGATCCTCGAGCGCTCCTGCTTCTCGTGCCACGGTCCAACGCGCCACCGCAGCGACTACCGGCTCGACCAGAAGGAGAGCGCGCTCCACGGCGGGACGATCGGCGGCGCGATCGTCGTCGGCGACAGCGCGCAGAGCCTCCTGATCCAGTACGTCGCCGGAACGCACGCCGAGATCCGGATGCCGGAGAAGGGCGACTCGCTCACCCACGAAGAGGTGGGCATCCTGCGCGCCTGGATCGACCACGGCGCGTCGTGGCCGGAGAGCGAGGGCGAGATCGAGGCGGCGCGCGCCGACTCCTCCGTCGTCCGGCGCAAGGACCACTGGGCCTGGCAGCCCCTCTCGCGCCCGACCCTGCCCGCCGTGCGCGAGGCGCACTGGATGCGCACGCCGATCGACGCGTTCGTCCTGGCGAAACTGGAAGAGCACGGGATTCACCTCGCGCCGCCGGCCGAACGGCACGAGCTGCTGCGGCGCGTCTGCTACGACCTGATCGGACTCCCGCCGACGCCCGACGAGATGGAGTCGTTCCTCGCCGATCGGGCGCCCGACGCCTGGGAGCGGGTCGTCGACCGCCTGCTCGCCAGCCCGCGCCACGGCGAGCGCTGGGCCCGCCACTGGATCGACCTCGTCCACTTCGCCGAGACCCACGGCAACGACCAGGACCGCGAGCGGCAAAACGCCTGGCCCTGGCGTGACTGGCTGATCGCGTCGCTCAACGCCGACCAGCCCTACGCGCGGCTCATTGAAGAGCAGCTCGCGGGCGACGTCCTCTATCCCGGCGACCCGCAGGCGACGGTCGCGCTCGGCTTCCTCGCCGCCGGGCCGTGGGACGAGAGCTCGCAGCTCAACATCGTCGACGACACGGTGGACAAGGCGATCGCGCGCAACCTCGACCGCGACGACATGCTCGCCACGACCGCGTCGACCTTCTTCAGCACGACGATCCACTGCGCCCGCTGCCACGACCACAAGTTCGACCCGATCGCGCAGGCCGAGTACTACCAGCTCCAGTCGGTCTTCGCCGGGATCGACCGAGCGAACCGCCCCTTCGACGCCGACCCGAAGCTCCATCGTCGGCGGCAGGAGATCCTGCGCCGCAAGCTCGAGCTGCACCAGGCGCGGCCCGACTCGCCGCTGCTCACGAGCGACGAGGCGCAGCGCGAGGTCGCCGAATGGGAGCGCTCGATCGGGAGCGTCGGCGACATCTGGCGCGTCGTCGACCTGGAGTCGGTCGAGTCGGCGGGCGGCGCGACTGCGACGAAGCAGGAGGACGGCTCGCTCCTCTTCGGCGGCGAGCGCGCCGAGACCGACGTCTACGCGATCCGCGCGAAGAGCGACCTGCGCGGGATCACGGCGATCCGGCTCGAGGTGCTGAACGACGACACGCTCCCGTTCAAGGGCCCCGGCCGGCAGGACAACGGCAACCTCCATCTCTCCGAGCTGCGCGTTCTCGTCGAGCCGGCGAGCGACCCCGAGGCGGCCGTCCCGCTGTCGTTCGCAGGCGCGAGCGCCGACTTCGACCAGGAGGGCTGGACGTCGGCGATGGCGATCGACGGCGACCGCAAGACGGCGTGGGGCGTCTGGCCGCAGGTCGGGCGCGCGCACCACGCGGTTTTCGAGCTCGACTCGCCGATCCCGATCGAGGGCGACGTCGTCCTCACCATCGTGCTCGAGCAGCTCCACGGCGGCCACCACCTGATCGGCCGGCCGCGCCTCTCGGTGACGGCGGCGTTGCGGCCGGTGCGGGCGGTGAGGCTCCCGGAGCCGATCGTCGCGCTGCTCTCGACGCCGGCGGAGCAGCGCAGCGACGAGCAGAGGGCCGAGCTCGCGCGCTACCGGCGTCTGGGGCAGGTCGACGCCGAGCTCGCCGAGCTGCCGCCGCCGCAACTCGTCTACGCCGGCACGACCGACTTCGCGCCCGAGAACAACTTCAAGCCTGCGCGCGGGCCGCGGCCGGTGTGTCTGCTCGCTCGCGGCGAGGTGACGAAGCCGGGGCGGCAATGCACTCCAGCGGGGCTGCAGTGTCTTGTCGGACTTCCTCCCCAGCTCGACCTCGCCGACCTCGACGACGAGGGCGAGCGGCGGGCCGCGCTCGCGCGCTGGATCAGCGACCCGCGCAACGCGCTCACCTGGCGCTCGATCGTGAACCGGGTGTGGCACTACCACTTCGGCCGCGGGCTGGTCGACACGCCGAGCGACTTCGGCGCGATGGGGTCGAGGCCGAGCCACCCCGAGCTCCTGGATTGGCTGGCGCGCTGGTTCCTCGATCACGGTGGCTCGCTGAAGGCGCTGCACCGTCTCATCGTCACGAGCGCGGTCTACATGCAGTCGTCGCGTCACCAGCCGGAGTGGTTCGAGCGCGACTCCGGCAACTCGCTGCTCTGGCGGATGAATCGCAGCCGGCTCGACGCCGAGTCGATCCGCGACACGATCCTCCAGGCGGCGGGAAAGCTCGACCTGACCATGGGCGGCCCCTCGGTCAAGCAGTTCGTCGAGAGCCCCGGCATCCACGTCACGCCGAAGGTCGACTACGACGCCTTCGACGTCGACAGTCCGGCGAGCTGCCGTCTCAGCATCTACCGATTCCTCTTCCGCACGCTCCCCGATCCGTGGATGGAGACGCTCGACTGCCCCAACGCCTCGCAGCTCGCGCCGGTGCGCAGCGCCTCGGTCACGCCGCTGCAGGCGCTGGCGATGCTGAACGACCGCTTCGTCGTCCGGATGAGCGAGCACCTGGCCGAGCGGGCCGCTTCGGAGTCGTGCGATCCCGAGGGCCGGATCGACCGCCTCTTCCGGCTGCTCCTGTGCCGGCCGGCGACGGCCGAAGAGCGGGCGCGGCTCGCCGGATTCGCCGCGCGCCGCGGGCTCGAGAACGTGGCGCGTCTGCTCCTGAACAGCAACGAGTTCGTCTTCGTCGAGTGAGGGTCCACGCGATGGCGATGGCGCGACGCGACTTCCTCTGGCGGCTCGGCGGCGGGCTCGGCGGGATCGCACTCGCCGATCTGCTCGGACGAGCGCGGCTCCTGGCGCAGGAGGCGGCGCCGGCTGCCGGCGGACTGCACCACCGCGCGAAGGCGCGACGCGTCCTCCAGCTCTTCATGAACGGCGGCGTGAGCCAGGTCGACACCTTCGACTGGAAGCCGGAGCTCGAGAAACGCCACGGCGAGAAGTTCGACCCCGGCGCGCGCGTCGAGTCGGTGACCGGCTCGCACGCCGGCTTCCCGCTCATGAAGAGCCCGTTCGCGTTCGCGCAGCACGGCGAGAGCGGACGCTTCGTGAGCAGCGTCTTCCCCCACCTCGCCACGCGCGTCGACGACCTCGCCTTCCTCCTCTCGATGACGACGAAGACGAACGTGCACGGGCCGGGCAGCTACATGATGAACAGCGGCTTCGTCCTGCCGGGCTTCCCGTGCATGGGAGCGTGGATCACCTACGCGCTCGGCAGCCTCTCCGACGATCTGCCCGCTTTCGTCGTGCTGCCCGATCCGCGCGGGCTGCCGTACAACAACCTCGGCAACTTCTCGTCGGCCTTCCTTCCGGCGTCGAACCAGGGCGTCGTCATCCAGGCGACCGCCGCGGCGCCGGTGCGCGACCTCGCCCCGCCGGCCGACGCGAGCTGGATCGGCAAGGAGAGCGAGGCCGAGACTCTCGCGCTGCTCCGCGACCTGAACCGCGACCACGCGCGCGACCACGAGGGCGACTCGCGGCTCGAGGCGCGCATCGCCTCCTACGAGCTCGCCGCGCGCATGCAGCTCAGCGTGCCCGAGCTCTTCGACCTCGACGGCGAGAGCGAGGCGACGCGCGCGCTCTACGGGCTCGACGAGAAGGTCACCGAGGAGTTCGGGCGGCGCTGCCTGCTCGCTCGCCGGATGCTCGAGCGCGGCGTGCGCTTCGTCCAGCTCTGGAGCGGCCCGGCGGGCGCGAGCGGCAACTGGGACAACCACGCCGACGTCCCGAAGGAGCTCGCTTCGATCGCCGCGACGGTCGACCGGCCGATCGCCGGGCTGCTCGCCGACCTCAAGTCACGCGGCATGCTCGACGACACGCTCGTCGTCTTCTCGACCGAGTTCGGCCGCCAGCCCTTCAGCCAGGGCTCGGCCGGCCGCGACCACAACGGCGGCAGCTTCGTCGGCTGGCTCGCCGGCGCCGGGATCAAGGCGGGCACGAGCTACGGCGAAAGCGACGAGTGGGGCTGGAAGTCGCGCGTCCCGATCTGGTGCTACGACCTCCACGCGACGATCCTCCACCTGCTCGGCATCGACCACAAACGGCTCACCTTCCGCAGCAACGGCGCCAACCGCCGCCTCACCGACGTCCACGGCGAGATCCTCGAGCCGATCCTCGCGTGATCCTCCCGCGCCGCCCGCTTCAAACCGGCAGGTCCTGATCCTGGCTGCCGCCGTGCGTCCAACGGATCGACGCCTTCTGCGGACTCGGCGCGGTGGTGAGCGGGAACGCGGTACGGATGTGCAGCTCCTTGCCTGAAGTCTTCATCAGCTTCATCGCGATGCCGTGAGCGGACGTTCGCACCGGGACCAGGAGACCGGGCAGCACGACTCCGGAGGGGCTCACGACGAAGTCCGCGCCCGACGGTGCCTTCTCCGTCACCGCGGCGTCGAACGCGACGATGGCGAAGTTCCCGGCGGAGACGTCGATCGTCACGAAGACGAACTCGCACGTCTCCATGCACAAGTATCCAAGCGCGGTCTGCCCCGCCTTCTTGTTGAGCGCGAACGCGACGGCCGCCGCCTGGCATCCGTCGAACGCGCCCGACTTTGTTTTCTTCTCCGCGCCGGTGATCCGCTCTTCCAGGTCGGAGAGCGTGGTGGAAGCCCGGTTCTTGCCGATCGCCTCCAGCTCGTGCTCCCCCTCCGCGTGTCCCTCGCCGCGATCGGCGGCCGAGACGCTCTCGTCCTCGCTCTTCTTGAGGATCTTGGAGACCTCGTTCTCGGTGTAGGTCGGCCTGGTCTTGATCGCCATGGTGACGCTCGCCCCTTTGCCCGCATTTCGTGGCCGTCCGACGACGGCCAAAGCGGCGCATCATGCAATGGGATCCGGGCGCCGTCACGGCGCTCGTCCGGCTGCCGGGATCGGCCAGATTCCGAACGGGCACCCGAGCATGGGGCGAGCGGTGAACGTGGTGTCCCCGGCCGTTGACGCCGAAGCCGGACGACTGGACGCGGGCTGGCGGGACCCCGTCGAGGGCCTCCCCACCTGGGAGCGGGAGCTCGTGGCGGCCGACCTGGAGGCGGTCGGGGGTGCTCGTCGGCGCGGAGGAGGAGGAGGAGTCGACCTGCCGGCCACCGCGATTGATCCGACGATCGCGCCGCGCGTCTACCTCAATCACGGGAGCCTCGAGCGCCGCTTCAGCCGCGTGCATCGCGACGCCTGCGGAGCGACGATTGGCTCCCATTCAGCTGCAAGAGGCGCAGGTTCTTCCCCTCCTTCGGCGGGCGGCGGATGGCCTCGACGGCGGATTCCCTCGTCGAACTCGTGCTGCCTCGAGTCCCGTTCCGGCGATGGGTGCTCTCCGTCCCGATCCGACTGCGGAACCGGAGCTTGCGCGGCCGCGTCGGTCGCGCATCGTGTCCCTCGCGGTCCGTCTTCCGGCCAAGCCGTCAACCGTGACGTCATCCCCCTGATCCTGCGCTGCGTCGCGATGACCGACTCGGCGACGGCACGAGGCCCGCCCGGTCCGGCCTCGCCATCGACCGGCCCGGTCCCAAGCGCCCGCGGACGCGAACGCCGCTGCCCGAAAGCCGAACTCGCAGTTGTTTGCCCTGTGCAGCGCCGTTCGGGACGCCGCGCCGACTGGCCAGAAACGCGGACGACAGCGTACGTCGGCCTGCTGCCCACGGACGACGTTCAACGACCGGCAGCCGATGACTTCGTCGGTCGACGCGAACGGCGTGAGAGGCTGATGTACGTGAGACGCCGGGGAATCACTCTAGCTCTGGCGCGAATGGCTCCGGACAATGCCCACGGTCTTCTTACCTCGTCGATCAAGGCCATGCTTCCTGACGGGCCAGCTTCCGGGCGAGTCCAACTGACTCTGCGTTGGCACCGCGATCCCTGCGGTCTGCTCGACGATGCGGCGGAACGCTTCGGCACGCCGTTCACGCTGCGCCTGCTCGGCCGCTCCCCGGCCGTGGTGGTGTCCGACGCGGAACATGTCCGCGAGGTCGTGTGCGGTCCGCCGGAGCTGTTCATGACGGGCGCGGCGAACCGGGGCTTCCGCATCCAGGCCGGTCCGTTCTCCGTCATGTGCCTGGACGGCGCCGATCACCGCCGGCACCGACGCACGATCCAGCCGGCCTTCCGCCCCGGCGAGCTCGCGCTCTCGGGCGAGCGCACCTGGAAGGCGTCGATCGAGTCGATCCGCCAGCTGCCGTGCGGGGAGACCCTCCGTTTCCTCGACATCGCGCATCGACTGACTCTCGACCTGATCTTCCGGACGATCCTCGGCGTCACCGAGCCGGGCCACGTCGAGCGTCTGCGGCGCGCGGTCGACGCGCTCGCGCGCGAGGTTTCGCCGGCGGTGATGCTCTTCCCCTGGCTGCGTGTCGACCTCGGACGTTTCAATCGCTGGGGCCGGTTCCTGAAAGCGCGCGCGGAGCTCGATGCGATCGTTCGCTCCGGGGTCGAGAGAGAGCGCGCTCGGAACGGGGCGCCCGACTCCCTGCTCGCCCAGCTGGCCGCGCCGCCAAGCGGAGAGGAGCCCCTGAGCGTCGAGGAGATCCAGGACGAGATCGTCACGTTTCTCGCGGTGGGCCATGCCACGACGGCGGCGGCCCTGACCTGGACCGTCCAATGGCTGCTCGCCGCGCCGGAGGTGCACTCGCGTCTGGTGGAAGAGGTGTGCGACGCCGTCGAATCCGCCGCGGGCCCGCCGCGGTTCGATGCCATGCCCTATCTCGAGGCGACGATCCTCGAGTCTTTGCGCCTCAGTCCTCCGGTCCTCCTGATGGTGCGCAAACTCGCGCGCGATCACTCCGTCGCCGGCTTCGACCTGCCGGCCGGCACTCTCGTGCGTCCGAGTCCCTACCTCGCGCAGCGCGATCCGCGCCGGTTCCCCGAGCCCGAGCGCTTTCGACCCGAGCGTTTCCTTGGTGCTCGCCCAGGGCCGTACGACTTCTTCCCCTTCGGGGGAGGTCAGCGCGTCTGCCTTGGTGCCGCCCACGCCTTGGACCAGATGCGCTTGATCCTCGCAGCTCTGCTCTCCCAGGTCGAATTGAGCCTGCAGGCCGCTCCAACGCGGCAGACGCGCCGCGTCGCGCTCCTCATATCGCCGGCCCATGGCACTCCGGTGCGCATCGAACGCCGCCTCGATTCCGTCGTGCGGATCTGATCCCCACGGAGACGGGCGATCCCTCCGGGGTCATCGGATTCCGGTCGCCGTGGTGTCATGGGGGCGATGGACGCAGAAGAAGCCTCGATCCGGGTCTTTCGTGAGACGCTGCCCGCGCTCTACGCATTCGTCGCGCGGCGCGTCGGCGGCGATCATGCGCTCGCGGAGGACGTGGTGCAGGAGGCGTGGCTGCGCGCCGTGCCGGCGTGGCGCGAGCACGGGCTGAGAAGCGAGACGTCGCTGGTGTCCCCGGCAGTTGCCGACGAAGCCGAACAAGAGGCTGATCCCTGGGGAGTCGCCACGGGGGCGTTCCCGGTGGGCCAGCGGACGCTGACGTGCGCGGACCTCGAGGCCGCATGGACCATTCCGGGGGTGGCGGAACCGGCGCTGGGGGCCGCGCCCGACCTCCTATGCGCGCGGCTCTGACCCGTCCGCCGCAGCCGACCCGGTCTGGGTCGGCGACGTCTCCATCTGGCTCCAGCTCCACGCAGGTGGCCATCGGCCGCGAGTGCGCGGATTCGTGTCACCTCCTTGCAATCGATTGCACCCTGCCCCTGCATGTCCCGGGCGCGCGGATCGTCGCGCGAGGGAGGACGCGATGACGACCAAGAACGGATCGGCGGCCGACGCCGAGAACGTCGACCCGACAGTCGACGAGATCCGCGCCGAGGCCGACGAGCGGCGCGAGGACGTGTTGCAGGCGGCAATCGGCGCGGCGTGGGCGCTGCTGATGGCGACGGAGCGTCCCGGAACAGGATGATCGACAGCTATCGCCCGACTTCCTCGTCTCGTTGTTGCTTCCGGCGGATGTTCGACTCTGCGTCTCGCCGGAGGTCGTCGAAGAACTTCCAGGCCGGCGAGCTCCGCGACACCATTGCGATCGCCGCCTCGGAGTTCGTTTTCTGCTCGACATCTTCGGGAAACGGAGAACCGAACGATCCCTGTCGCGCTGCACCCCTGACTGACCACTCGATCGACGATCGGACCTCGTCCAGGCACTCCTTCCCGAGGGTCACAGCGTGCTCTAGCAATTCAACGACGAAGGGCCGGTTCGTGAACACGAAGCTACTCGGCGCCTTGGTCAAGATCGCTGCGACAACATCCATCTGCTGGCGATCGCCATGAGTGCCCCATTCTCGAAGGTCGTCCAACAGGGCCGCGTCGTAGCCGCCAGCAACCGCTGAATAGAGCATCGGCCCCCAGAAGCGCACCGCGTCGTTCTCGCGGTGGTACAGCATCCAGTTTCGTGCGCTACGTAGATGACGAGGAAAGTCCGGAAGTTCGCGGTACCTCAGTGGCGTCTGCCTGTCCCACTGAAACGAGAACGGTTCCTCCGTCGAAGCTCCTGCCCCGTACCGGTCGATGATGCGCTTGAAGAGAAGGTCGAGCACTTCCTGCGGCAGCCGCACTGATGCGGCACCGATGAAGTGCTCGACCCAGTAGTCGTGGATCGAAGGACAGGCACGCAGCTTCTCAAGGATCTGGCGGATCGTGAGATCGTCGAGGGCGTCAAACCCGAGAGTCTTCGCGTGAAGGATTTGACTGCAGACCTCGTCGGCGACCCTTGCGGAGCGGTCGATCGGGGCGCTGACAAGGGTGCGCAGAACCCAAGGTGTCTCGGCTGCAGGTCGGGAGGCAATGCCCCGTAGGATCGCCTGTACCGCAAGGCAGTCGCTGCACTGGACGACGCGCTCGACGAGTGCCCGAGCTGCCGGAGAGATCTCACCGCCACCGCAGAGCAAGGCCGAAAATGCCTCCGCTACACCGCGCAGGAGGACCGTGTCCTCCGTGCCGAGTGCCGATGAGGCGAGTCGATGCGCTTCGTCGGGTCGGCAGGTGGCCAGCCGAAGGAGCGCCGCGCCGAAGTACGGGCGAAGCGGATCGTCGGCTCGCTCGACCGCGACCGAGCACGCGAGGGCGGCGAGATCAGGACGGTCGTTCGACAAGATGGCCAAGAAGGTCCAAGTGCTCGTCGTCTGATGTCCAGCTGCGGCCAAGCGTCCGATGCGTTCACGGAGGACATCGAGCGCCTTGTTCGGGTCCGACACTTCGCGGACGAGGTCGGATGCGACGCGTGTCCGCTCTTCTTCCCACTTCTCTCTTCGATCGTCGGCCGATGCATTCAGACTGACCTGGCCCCAAGTGTCCCAGAGCGCTAGAGAGAGACGAAGCAGTAGGGTCCGATCGACGGCGTCGTGGACCGCGATCGCTTCGGATCGAGTGTCGCCATCCGCGTAGTTCGCATGCCAGCTGATCGATTCGAGTAGTCGGACCTTGACGAAGGGATCGAGATCGCCACGTTCGATGTGTCTCTGGATCTTCCGCAACGTCGCCACGAACTCGGGCGTCCATGCGTTCCGCTCGTTCGTCTCAACCTGCCGGTTGACCATGCCGATCGGGTATCGCAGGGCGTCCTGTAGCGCGCCGGCCGCGTCCATCGCGACCACGAAGTCGCGCGATGCCACCCGCTCGAGCAGGAAGTCGACCACCTCCTCGCGCATCGCCGCGACGGCGTCGCGGCGAATGCCGAAAGGACTCATCACGAACTTCCCGTCGCGAAAGTCCGTTGTGTGCCCCTCAGTATGAAATGCGGCGCGGAGCATCCCGAATGCGCTGTGTCCGCCAACACCTCTCTCGCCATCGCGGATGAGGCGCATTCCGAAGCGCACGATTCGCTCGCATCGTTCGACAAGTGAACCCGGGTGAATCGCCGCCAATTCGTTGAGGATCCGGACTGGATGGTAGGGGTGCTGATTCAGAGGCCGTCGGTCGCCAAGTCCAAGCCGCCAGAGTCGGGCTGCGACGCCTTCGAGGTCGTCTGCGGTGAGAGCCGCATGCTTGAGGATCTTGGAAAATGTCTCGTGCGCACGCTCGGTCCCGATGAAGTCGTCGACGAACCGGATCGCGCGCTCCGGCTGATAGGCGGCAGCCTGACTCACCGCCTCCGCGATCAGGCCTCGGACCAAGCTGTTCTTCTTGTACTCGTCTTGCACTCGCTCCCAAGCGACGTCGGCCAAATTGGATCGGCGCGACTCTCCAAGGCGCCAGTCGAGCTTCGACACATTGAGCAGCACGTTGGCCAAGTACCGGTCGTCGCACGCCGACATCACGCGCTCGGCGTATCCGGTCGAACCGTTGCTCGAACTCAACAGGCATGTCCGTTCGACGACGAAGTCCGCGATTAGATCTGGGACAATCGAGAAGAAGCGGCCGTGTCGGACGAGCACGCCTGCGTGGTGGAGAGTCTCGACGGCTCGCCTGACGGCTGGCGCGTCGAGCTTCGTCGCGACTTCGATGATCCTGTCAAAGGCCGGGGCGCTTGGGTCGACGGGCTGTAGCAGTGCGACCAAGTTCAGAGTCTGCGCAATCGTCTCTCTCTCCGTCGATGGGCCCACTTCGCCAGCGATCGCGTCACGGAACGCCTGGAAGATCCGGTCCCTGAAGCTCTTGGAGTTGTTCAAAGTCCCTGGGTGGATTCTGTCGGAAGCGACGAGATGACTGCCGAGGACGAGCGCGAGCGTCGATCCTTCCGTCACGCACACGATCGCAGACGCGAGATCGAGCCTCCCACCGTTCTCTCGAAGGATCTCGCGTGCGACGCGCTCGGCATCTTCGATCGACAAGGATGTCAGTTGGACTTCGTCCGCATCGCGGCATTCGAGACCGCACCGTGACAGCTCGGCGCGGATCGACGCCATCGCGTATGGTCGCGTCGTGATCAGCAAGTGAGTCGAGCGGTTCGCATTCAGGATGCGGTGAACGGTCGCTTCCAAATCTGTCCGCGCGTGTGCGTCTTCGATCACCACGAGCCCGGCCTCGTCGGCGATCGACTCGACGTCGGTCGCAGTGAGATCCTGTGATGGCGCGAGAAAATGGACAAGGCAGTCGGGATGTCGAGCGGCATAGCTGCGTGACACCTCGAGAGCGAGTCGGCTCTTTCCGATCCCTCCTGGTCCGACGAGCAGCGCTGCTGTCGGCGCGGCACGCTCGGTGAACTCGAGAAGCCGTCGAAGCTCCGCGTCTCGGCCGACGAGCGTCCACGCATGCGAGAAGATCTTCTCCCGGTCGAGAAGGGCACCGAAGAAGTCCTCCGGCGACTCGAGCGCGTCGGCTGTCTCGACGCCGAGGAAGTCATTGAAATGCGCACCGAAATAGGTGCGAAGGATGGATTTCTGGCGCGGAAGCGGCAGCCGGCGAATTTCCTGCACGAGGTCGTTCGCATCCCACAGGACGCGCCTCGTCTGTGAGCGGGAAATCGCCGAGCGTGCCGAGGCCGTAGCTCGGCGCGCCAGCACGATCACGGCCCGCCGACAAGAACGCTTGATCCTCTTGAAAGCCGCCCTGACCATCTCGGGGCCGAACTTGACGACACGCTTGCACTGGTACACCTCGTAACGTCGCGCGGGCAGTCGGACCTCGATGTCGATCCCGTCCTGCTCGTCGCCTTCGATGCCGAACTCGTTTACAACGGCGTGGGGGTGCTTCGCCCTGAGCAGCATCGCCACGAAGCTCTGGAACCGCGCCGGGGTGAGACGATCGAACGGAAGCTCGTGCAGTGGAGGGTGGACCGGCTTCTGCGGCCTCGGCGGGGCCTTGCGCTGCGCGGCAGCGAGCCAGTCCTCCGCCCGGATCTCTGGAAACAGGGCCGCGATCCCGCGCACCAAGTCCCGCGTCTCAGGGCGCGAGAGCCCTCGCTCCCAGTTGCTCACTGCCTGCTGACCGACTCCGAGCTTCCGAGCCACATCTGCTTGGCTCATGGCATGAGCTCGGCGAACACCGACCAACATCTTGGGAAAGTCGTCGGACTTCTTCATCGTACGCATGGAGTGCGTACCGTACTTCATCTGTGCTGCTGGATCAAGCCTCAGGCGTCAAACCCATCGGAGCGTGATGTCGATAGTGCCGGGGTCACGCACGCGGTCGCACGTCAACCCGAGACCGTTGACGTCTGCCGTGCTCCGCGCCACGACATTCTGAACCTCACCCAAGCTTGCGGATCCTGGCGGGTGGAGCCCAGGCGCGACCTCAGGAACTACGAACATCAGTGCTCCCCCCTCAGCCCGCTGAGCGATGCTTTACGCGCAGCTGTCTAGTTTTCGACGGAAAAGAACAGAATGTCGTGGTGAGGAGCAGGGTCCGTCCGCTTCGGTCTTGGATCAGCAACCGTCATTCGCGCGCTCGATCTGCTGGAGATCCTTGATGACAGTCTCGCTTGCGAAGGTCCTCCAGAACATCGACCTGCTCGAACGCGCCGCGAACGCCTTGGCCTCCAAGCTCGGTCCCCCACTCTTCGTTCCAGAGGCTGGAAAGGGACATCACGCCCTCACGAGGAAGGACTCATTTGCAGTCCAGGTTCTCAAGGCAGTTCGAGTCGTGAGCGGCCTCCACGCATGCGCCGGGCTTCTTGGCGGAGGTTTCTTCCAGGAAGCCATGGTGATCTTTCGGACGATCGACGATTTTCTGGGCGAAATCCTGTTCCTCGAGGAAGCACACGGACTTGGCAAGAAGGTCAGGGCGCATCAGGACTTCGTCGATCAGTTTTTCTCGGTCCAACCAAAGACGACGGAGGAAATGCTGTCCGAGCGAGCTCGGCCAAGGTACGTCTCAAAGCAGAAGATCCGTGCATCGGAGACCCGCGTGCTCGGAGGTGTAGCGCCTGGAACAGACATTTCCGCCATGACAAGCGCCATCGATGACGTGCTCTCCGGGTTCGTTCATGGAAACTATCCGCACATAATGGAGATGTACGATCCCGGATGCGGGCGATTCCGGATGACCGGCTTACTCGGAACGCCGAGAATGCCCAGCGCGATTGAGGAGCTCAGGGTTCACACGCACGGCGCGTTATCGATCTTCGTCATGCTTCTACGCGATGCAGGATTTGCGGAATTGGCTGACGAGGTGAATGCCGTTGCAAGTACCTACGAGTCCAACGTTCGTGACCAAAGCGCTCCTCGTTCTGAATCCTCCAGTTCAGAAACGTGCGCTTGAGTCGTGAACCGCCTCGCGTGGGACGACGAAGAACATGCACGACGATCCCGAACCCGACGGCCCCTCCGAAACCCTCGAGCGCCACAAGCCGGGGCTGATTGCCCAAGTCGTGGAACTCGCGCGCACGCAACCGGACCAGCGGTTCGTTGCCCTCGTTGCCGAGGCGGACGCGCCCGAGGCGCCATCGCTCCGTGCGGCGCCGGCTGGTGTCTCGCGCGCCCCCGACGGAACCGTCGCCGCCCTCGTGACCCGCGAGTCCGCGCTGAACATGCTGGGCGCGATGACGCCCGGGTTGCTCGACTGGCTGGACGACGAGGGCCCGGGGCCTCTACGACGACTACCGGTCATTCACGCGGCGAGGCGACGGATGCGGACCACGTCGTTCGAGTACGAGGCGCCAAGCTGAGCGCCGAAGAGCGAGGCGTCACGGCTGCCTGACTGCCTTCGCTCCCATCAGCGACCATGCCGCCATCACCGCCGCTGCCTCCCGAGCGCGTCGACGACCGCCTGGGTCGCACGGGCGAGCTGGCGCTGCGAACGCGTCCCGCCGACGCGGCAGTGGACCGCGAGGTAATTCGCGTGGCACCACGCGACGGCGATCGCGTGGCACCGGTGACCTGCGAGTTATGAATCCGCCGCTCTAGCCGTCTGAGCTACCCCGCCATCGACGACACGGTGCGAGAATCGACGGGCGATCTCGATGCGCCCGGGAAGAGAGGCTCAGCGCGGGCAATGCGCGACAAGGCGTAATCGCAAATCCCTCAAGCCATGTGCATCGAGTTGCAGGGCTTCTGAGGCGTCATATAAAGCCGACGTCGTGATGGTCGGGAAGTCGGTCAGCCAAGTCGCTCAGCCTGGAAGTCACCGGCTCGTCCTTAGGTCGCTCGGCCTTGGCGAACACGAAGCGCAGAGAGAACCATCCGGCCAGGGTTGTGTGCAGGACACGTAAAACCCCCAAATCATTCCTTCTTCTTCCCCTTTTCCAGAGAACTGACCCGCGAGGAGAAAGACGTGACTGTCAGAAAAACGTACGAGATCGTCAGTGCAAGAAGGGCATCGATCCGCGCAGGCGGGGAATCCCTCCTTCTAGACTTTGTTTTCTCTTCTGGGCGACGGCTCAAGGGAGTTCGCGCTGAAAGCGCAGCCCTTGAGGTCAACCCTGCAACGGGAGAAGTTAGGGCCACCTTTCTCACCGCGTCGGGGCTCGAACCAAGGCGGATTCCACTTGAACACCCCAACTCGGGCCGCGCCCGAGGAGGATGCGTCTAATTGCTGCGTGTCGGCGTCGGATCTGAGCTGACCTGTCCCCCAGGTCTCGGGGGACAGGTCGCCGGCCACCAACCCGTCGCCGCACCGATGAACGCAGCGTCGAGGACCGATCTCAACCAAGCTGCGAGAAGCTGGCCGCGAAGCTCTTCGACCGCGATTCAACGACTTCGTCATCCTGATCAGCCCTCACGTCGCCAGCACATGTGCCTCGAGGCGGGCACGCGGCGCGACCCGGGTCCTGACAACCTCCCTGATCAAGTACTCCGCGATCGCGCGCCGACTTCAACTCCCCGGGTAGCTGGTTCGCCAGCGAAGGCCGCGATTCCCTGCTCAACGCCGACATCGAAGTACGCCGCCTCCCGCCGCGCGCGCATCTCGTCCCAGGCGCGTACCTTGGATCCGAAAGCCTCTTGGTTCCCGAGCGCTTTCACGATCGCCGTCATCCCCGCTGCAATCCGGCAGTTGAGCTCTGGCCGATTCACCTACTGGCGCGCGCCTGATCAACGTCCAGGTCGCGCCTGAGCAGTCATCGCCCACGCGACTGCCAGCGCTGCTCGAAGCGCGTCCGTTCGGCTGACGTCGGCCCCGAGCAGATCGCGGACGACCTTGTCCGCGAGGGCCCGCATGGTCTTGCTGGCGCGAGCGAAGCCATGGACCGCGCAGGCGGCGATCCCGTGTTCCACGCCCAGGTCGTAGTACGCCGCCTCGCGCAGGGCGCGTAGCTGGTCGGCCGGGGCCTCGTAGGCGAACCAGAGGCGCTTCTTCGCGCCCAGTGCCTTCACGATGGCGACCGAGGCGCCCTCTGTGCCAACATCTCTGAGACCAGCGCTCCCCGGAATTGAGTGAGCATGGTCTGGGGTTGGGTTGGGTCCTGGGGGGCATGCCCCCCAGCGCGCCGCGCGGTCGCCGA
>Ga0247727_10001043_pt1 | contig 67534 bp, 57 predicted proteins | sample WisWelCaveWW1625_FD_202498 | JGI IMG/M metagenome (GOLD analysis project Ga0247727, IMG submission 202498) | Biofilm microbial communities from Wishing Well Cave, Virginia, United States - WW16-25 | ecosystem: Environmental > Aquatic > Deep subsurface > Groundwater > Cave microbial mat | place... | reverse complement strand
TGCCAAGCCTCCAGCGTGCTATACTCCATGGTGATCCTCCTCGGTATTTTGGGTGTTTTGACACAACCATTTTACCGATGAGGGTCTTTTTGTCTACCTGTCAAGCTTTCTTGAAAAAGCCATACTGGGCAGGCCGCCCGCTCCCGGAAATCCAGAATGCGCTCGGCCTTGACCTGATCGGCACGAACAACGCCTGGGCGCACGCCCGCGGCAAGTTCCCCCTGCTCATCAAACTCCTCGACGCCTGCCAGCCGCTCTCCGTCCAGGTGCATCCCGGCGACGATTACGCGCTGGCCCATGAGGTGAATGAACTCGGCAAGACGGAAATGTGGGTCGTGCTGGATGCCAGGCGGGGGGCGGAGATCATCCTCGGGGTCACGCGCGGCAGCGGGCGGGAGAATTTTCGGGCGGCCATCCTCGCGGGCCGCCTCGAACCCCGGTTGCACCGCGTCCCCGTGAAACCGGGCGACCACATCTGCGTCCCCGCGGGCAGCCTGCACGCCATTCTCGGCGGCATCCTGATCGCCGAAATCCAGCAAAACTCCAATACTACTTACCGGGTGTATGACTGGAACCGCACGGGGACAGATGGCAAGCCGCGGCCCCTCCACATTGAAAGAGCTTTGGACGTGACCGACTGGGATCAGGTCGAGCCAGCGCTCTGCCCCCCGGAATTGGTCGCTAATTCCAACGGCATCCACCGCGAGGAGCTTTGCCGCAACGCATACTTTGTCACCGAGCGGGTCAGCCTCGCGGCGGGCGCAGCCTTCCGCGGCGAGTGCGATGGCCGCACGCTCGAAATCTGGGGGCTGTTATCGGGAGCCGTCGCGGCCAATAAGGTTGCCCTGCGCCCCATCCAATTCACCCTGCTCCCCGCCGCGCTCGGCCCCTACGAGATCGCCGCAACCGAAGAATCCGTCCTGCTCCGCACCTTTGTCCCCGACCCTGTAGCCTAGCCCCTTGTGGGCGGAGTGGGCGGCGGGGACAAGCCCCTATGCTACGAAAACCTCATGGGATTTCCTGCGGGTTCCTGTACATTGCTAAAGCGCCGCAAAACTGATCAACTGGATTCCACGAGCAGTCAGCGCCGCTTTTATGGCCGGGTCGGTGAGGACAGCCAGTTCCCCCTCGCGCTGTTGATAGTAGGAAGTCGCCGCTGCCAGTTCCGCATCCGTATAACCAGGATGGCACATTAACTCAAAAGTCCCCTCAGGCAGGGCGAAAATAATGCGGAGCAACTCCTCGCGGGTGGCAAGGTCATCGTCAAACGAGGCGATGAAACCATCGGCCCGGCGCGGGTTGAACTCGCCGAGCCATGGCGGCGCGAACCGCTGCATGGCCGACGCCACTTCCGGGCGCAGGCCGGTCCACTCGTTGCGGTCTTTGCCGGCGCGGGGCAGGCGGATCGGGCAGTCATACTCCCTTGCGAGTTCCAGCATGGTACGGAACAGGCCCTCCGTGAAATATGCCGCGTGATGGTGTGCATCCAGGTGGGTCGGCTTGCGGCTGGCAGCCCTCACAAAAAGTTGGATCTGGGCCGCCCATTCCGCCCTGGCTTCACCAGGGTCAATGCCCCCCAGGTTTTGTATAAATCCCGGCAATCGGTGCAACTCCCCAGCGGGCGTTGTCAGGCTGGGCACCTGCGCGGCAGGCAGGATCGGTATCCCGGCGGTCAGCACAAGGTGGACGCCCAGCCCCAGTTTTGGCGTCTCCCGCCGGGCCAGCGCAATCTCCGCCACCGCGGGCGGCATGTTCATCATACACGTTGCCGAGGTGACAATGCCGCGCAGGTGCGCGTCGCGTATCCCGCGCGACACCCCGGCGGTCAAACCATAATCATCAGAATTGACAATCAAACGGATCATCGCGTCTCCAATTTTAGCCGTATTCCGGGATGAACTCCCAAACGTAGGGGCGGGATTCCCCCGCCCGCCCACACGGGAACCCACGCCGTTTGCCGGGTATCATATCCCCAATCCCCATCCCACGAGGCAACCATGAAAATCACCCCCATCCTCACCGCCCACGAGGCCGCCCACCTGGTAAAACCTGGCGACACCCTGCTGGCGGGCGGGTTTGGCATGACCGGCAACCCCGTCCACCTCCTGCACGCACTGGCCGAGGCGGGCACGGGCGGGCTGACCTACATCGGCAACAACGTCGGGGAGGCCGGGCTGGGCGGCGGGCGCATGCTGCGCAACGGGCAAATCCGCAAGGCCATTGGCTCATTTTTCACGAGCAACCCGGAAGCCGTGGCCGCCGCCCAAGCCGGGCAGATCGAGTTTGAGCTGATCCCGCAGGGGACGCTGGTCGAAGCGGTGCGCGCCGGCGGCGCGGGGTTGGGCGGCTTTTTCACGCCCACGGCAGTTGGGACGCCGCTGGCCGCAGGCCGCGAGTCGCGGCTGATCAACGGCCAGCCTTTCGTCTTCCAGCCCGCCATCCGCGGGGACGTTGCCTTTATCCGCGCCTGGCAAGCCGACCGCGCCGGGAACCTCATCTACCGGCTGACCGAACAGAATTTCAACCGCGCGTTTGCAACCGCCGCCGATCTCGTGATCGCCGAAGTGGAATTGATCGTGCCCACGGGGGAACTGACCCCGGAGTCGATCCACACCCCCGGCCTGTACGTGGACTATCTCGTGCAGGCGCACACCACCGCCGATGAACTTGGCTCCTCCGCCGGGACCCGCGCCGAACCCCGGCCCGCGGACGATCCCCGGATGCGGATGGCCCGCCGCGCCCTGGCTGAACTCAAAGCGGGGGAGGTGGTTAATTTAGGGGTTGGCATCCCGACGCTGGTCGCCGATCTCATCACTCCCGCACATGGCATCATCCTGCACACGGAAAACGGGATGCTCGGCGTCGGCCCCACACCGCCCGGCGGGAGTGCGGCCGATTACCCCGTAAACGCCAGCAAAATTCCGGTCACGGCGCTCCCCGGCAGCAGCTACTTCGACAGCGCCGACTCGTTTGCCATGATCCGCGGCGGCCATATTGACACGGCGATCATGGGCGGCCTGCAGGTGGACGAAGCCGGGAACCTCGCCAACTGGGCGGTGCCCGGCAAACCCCTGCTCGGCGTGGGCGGGGCGATGGACCTGGCCTCGGGCGCGGGGCGGTTGATCATCACCATGAACCACACCGAACCCGGCGGCGCGCCAAAAATCGTCCCGGCCTGCACCCTGCCGCTGACTGCGCAACACGCCGTGGATGTGATCATCACGGAACTGGCTGTATTCCGATTTCTGGAGGGGGCGCTAACGCTGGTTGAGTTGATGCCCGGCGCAACGCTGGAGATGGTGCAGGCACGGACGACGGCACGGTACGGAATGCGAATTAATTAGCTTGCCAGCTTGTATTCATCGGTGCTCGTGGGAACTCGTTGGAACTGGCGGCATTTCCCCTACCTATGCGTTCGATTGAGTTCCCATGAGTTCCCAGAGTTCCTACGAGTTCCCATAAATTCCTGTATCCGCATCAACTCCGCTCCATCCGCCGCCTGGCAGACGTACACACTTGGCTTATTCCCGGTGGCAGCGCGGTAGCCCGCCTCCACCGCCGGAACAAACCGGGCGATCACTTCCGGCGCAGCATCCACCAGCGCCACGGCACACCCGCCAAACCCGGCCCCCGTCATCCGTGCGCCATGGCAGCCATCCTGCTTCATCGCCTCCCCCACCATCGCATCCAGCGCCGGGATCGACACTTCATAATCATCCCGCAAGCTGGCATGGCTCGCCTGCATCAACCGCCCCACTTGCGCCGCGTCACCTGCCTCCATTGCGGCCTGCGCCTCCAGTACGCGCACATTCTCCGAGACCACGTGGCGGGCGCGGCGCAGGATGAGTGGCTCCAGCCGACTCCCATCCAGATCATCCAGAGTCACATCCCGCAGGGCCGCTGCCCCAAAATGCCGCGCCGCCGCCTCGCACTGCGCCCGCCGCTCGTTGTACTTCGAGTCCACCAGCCCGCGGCGCGTCCCCGTATCCAACACCACCACCGCCGTCCCCGGCGGCAACGGCACCTGCCGCGTCTCCAGCGAGCGGCAATCGATCAGGAGCGCATGCCCCGCCCGGCCCCCCGCTGAAATCATTTGATCCATAATCCCGACATTCACGCCGACCCATTCAATCTCCGCCTGCTGGCACAGCCGGGCGGCTTCCACCGGGTTCCAGAGGCTCCCGGCATCCGATAAAAAAGTGCGCGCCACCGCCAGCTGCAACCCCGCCGAGGAAGACAGCCCCGCCCCCACCGGGATGTCCCCCCCGATGACACCCTCCCACCCCCGTAAATCGTACCCACCCCGCATCGCCCACGCCACCCCCTTGACATATTCCCCCCACTCCGGCCCGCCCCGCTCAATTTTCCCCAACCGGAACTGGCACACGTTCCCAAAATCGGCAGAATGCAGGCTGACCAGATCATCCGGGCGCGGCCGGAATGCGATCCACGCTGCCCGGTCAACCGCCAGCGGCATCACAAAGCCAGCGTTGTAATCCGTGTGCTCCCCGATCAGGTTGACCCGCCCCGGGGCGCGCGCCAGCCCCATCGGCTCCGCGCCAAATATCCGGCGAAACCCGGCTGTCACAATTTCTGGAATATTCCAGGGCTCACGCATAACAGGTCTCGATACGGCGGATGCGCCGGTTGAGTGCGGTTTTTGCGTCTCGAAACCAGCGCATCCGCCTACTCGACCAGCATTTTCTCGTATGTTGCGCAAGTCCTGTATTCATAGGCTTAACTCCACGCCATGCGTTCGGAGAATCTCCGAGGTACGGGCCAGTTCGTGTTGCAAGGTTTCTGTATCCCAGCCCAGCTCGCCCGCCATTATCCCCGCAATCTCGGTGACGAGGGGGGCGGTCAATGCGCCCTGCATCGCCAGTTGCGTCCGGCGGAGCAGGATGTCGTCGAGATGGACCGCGTCCTCGGCGTGAATATAACGGGCAATGCTCCCCGCCGAATGCGCGGAATGGTCACCGGATGGCGCGCTGCCAATCGGCCGGTCAGCGGTGGAGACGCAGCGGGGAAGGTGGAGGTAATCCAGGACGCGGTCGGCGGTTTGTTCGGAGAAGGCGCGGAAGGTCGTCCATTTGCCGCCCACGAGGGAGAGAACGGGAAAGGGGCGGTCAGCATGAGGAGGCTGTTCGATGATCTGGTGGTCACGGCTGATCTGGCCCGGGGTCGGGCGGGGGGACCCCGCCCCGACGCGGGGCAATGGGCGCACCCCGGCGAAACGGTAGACGATGTGTTTACGCCCCACGTTGATGGCGGGAAATATTCGGCGGGTCATGGCGATGAAGTAGTCAATCTCGTCATCGGTACAAGCCGCGTCGTCGGGGGAGTCCACGGGGAGGTCGGAAGTGCCGAGCAGGACGCGTGGCCCCAATGGGCAGATGAGGACGATGCGGCCATCGCCGTTCTCGAAGAAGAATTCGTGGCCGTCGAGCGCTTCCCAAAGCTCAGGGTGGTCAAGGATGAGATGGGAGCCTTTGGTGCCGCCGATCATCCCGGTGGGGCGCGCCAGCCCGGCGTTGGTGAGGTCGATCCACGGGCCGGTCGCGTTGATGACGATTTTTGGGGAAACGGTAAATTCTTCGTCGGTGAGTTGATCCCTGAGAATAACGGTATCCCCGTGAACCCCGGCGGCGCTGAGGTAATTGGCCGCCCAGGCTTCCCCCGACTCGCCTCGGGCATCGGCCAATAAATCCAGGCAAAGCCGTTCGGGGGCTTCCACGAGGGCGTCGTAATAGGTGGCGGTGTAGCGGATTTCCGGGTTGAGGGCGGGAAAGCGGCGGAGGGATGCCCGTCGCGGCTGGAAGCGGTGGCGGGGGACGGCCCGGTCGCGAGTGTAGGCGTCGTACAGGAGGAGGCCGAGTTTGATGACGAGGGCGCCGCGTTCGGCGGGGCGGTTGAGCAGGCGCAGGAATTTGAGCGGGGCGTTGAGCAGGCCGGAAAAACGGCGGAAGATGGGGATGACGGTGGGGAGGGGCCGGACGCAGTGCGGGGCGTTGCGGAGCAGGCGGTTGCGCTCGGTGACGGCTTCACGGACGAGGCGGAACTCGCCATTTTCGAGGTAGCGGAGGCCGCCGTGGATCATGTGGGAGGAGGCCGCGCTGGCCCCGGAGCAATAGTCGCCGCGCTCGACAAGGAGGACGTCCACGCCCTGAAGAGCGAGGTCGCGGAATGCCCCAATGCCGTTGATGCCGCCGCCGATGATCAGGACGGAGAGGCGGGGGGAGTGGCGGAGGTGGGCGAGGGTGGCGGCGCGGGGTGTCAGAGGGTCGGGCTTACTCATGGGTTCTCGTGGGAACTTGGGCATACTCATAGGTTCTCATGGGAACTCGTGGGAACTCGCGCATCCCCACGAGTTCCCAGAGTTCCTACGAGAACCCGCAATTGAAACGCAATTCTCAAACAAGAATTCCCATGAGTTCCCAGAGTTCCTACGAACACGCTGCAATTGAAACGCACCTCCCAAACAAGAAGCTCCATGAGTTCCCAGAGTTCCCCTGAGCGCCACGGTAATTGCAGCCAGACTTTTGGATAAACGATTAGCGGATACGAATGGCCACATTCTTAATCTGCGTGTAATTGTGGAGCGCGGCAATGCCCTTCTCCCGGCCAAAGCCGCTTTGCTTGAACCCGCCGAAGGGCGTCTCTTCGCCGCCCGCAAAATACTCGTTGATGAAGATTTGCCCGGCCTGGATGTCCCGCGCCAGGCGCATGGCTTTGTCAATGTCACGGGTGAAGATGCCAGCCACGAGGCCAAAATTTACGCCGTTTGCAATGGCGAGGGCCTCGTCGGTATCCTCAAAGGTTTGCACGGCCAGCACGGGGCCAAAGATTTCCTCCTGGGCAACGCGCATCCCCGGCTCCACTCCGTCAAAGATGGTCGGCGCGAAGAAGAAGCCGCGGTCAAAGCGGGCGGGGCGGCTCCCACCCGTGATGATGCGCGCGCCCTCGTTTCTCCCAACATCCATGTAACTGGAGACACGGTCAAACTGGGCGCGGGAGACCAGCGGCCCCATCGTCGGGTTGTCGAGCGCCGGGCCGACGGTGATTTTGTTCTCGACATAGGCGACCAGTTTTTCCAGCAGGGCTTCGCGGGCGCTGGCCTCCACGACCAGCCGCGAACCCGCCGAGCACACCTGCCCGGAATTGCTAAAGATACCCTTCGCCACCTCCGCCGCGGCCAGATCGAGGTCGCCATCCGCAAAGACAATGTGCGGCGACTTGCCGCCCAATTCCAACACCACCGGGCGGATGTGGACAGCGGCGGCCTGCATCACCAGCCGCCCGGTTTCCACCGAGCCGGTAAAGGTGATGCAATCCACGCCCACATGGGAAGTCAGCGGCGCGCCTGCCTCATCACCATACCCGGTGACCACGTTATACACACCCGCCGGGATGCCCACCTCACGCATCAGGTTCGCCAGCATCAACGCGCTGATGGGGGTATCCTCAGCGGGTTTGACGACGGCAGTATTGCCCATCGCCAGGGCCGGGGCCACGCTCCGCCCAAGCATGTTGAGCGGGAAATTCCACGGGATGATGTGCGCCGTGACCCCCATCGGTTCCACCAGGGTAAAGTCAATGTAATCCGGCCCGAGGGGAATTGTGTCCCCGTAAAATTTATCGGCAGCCCCGGCGTAGAACTCAAAAAAGCGCGCCGTGCTCAGCGTTTCATTGCGGGCGCGGGCCAGTGGCTTGCCGCTGTCCATGGCCTCCCAATGGGCAAACTTCTCCACCTGCGCCCGCAGCGCCCGCCCCACCTCAAACAACAATTGCGCCCGATCCTTGGGCTTGGTATCGCGCCAGCCGGGGAAAGCGCGCCGCGCCGCCTCCACCGCCGCATCCATATCGGCGGCGTTCCCGCGCGGGACGCGCGCGATCAGTTCCTCCGTGGATGGGTCAATCACATCAATGGTTTTGCCCAACTGGGAGGGAACCGCTCCCCCATTGATAAACAACTCAAAATTCAGGATGGACATGCAAGCCTCCAGGGAATGAAATGGCTGGTAAACAGCGGTATCGCCATTATCCCACAGGAAAGGGCGGGGTTCGCGGGGGTTGCTGACCCCAATGGGCGGATTCCACCCTAAAAGGTGCGCACCCCCCTTCGGCCGCGGGCTGAGCTTGTCGAAGCCCGCCGCTCAGGGCAAGCGCTGTAAAAGGCGCGTCTCCTGTCCATTCCAGCCACTTTTTAATCGCCAGGTTGCCGATTCGGATAGGATTTATATGCTTTCTTGACGCATCGGCAAAATGCATTATACTGAAATTGACCCCCCAGCTTGTTGGAACCCAACAATTGCTCAAACTGACTCGCCTCGATTTCAAGATTATTCGCTATTTGAATGAGGACGCGCGGGTCTCCAGCGCTCATCTCGCACGCGAATTAAATCTATCCGAACGCACCATCCGCCACCGGATCAACCGGCTCATCGAGGGGGATGTCATCAAAACGGTGGCCGTCGTGAATCCCATCATATTTGGCTACAACCTCGTGGTGGATATCCTGTGCGAGGTGTCCATTGAAGACCGCGACGCCGTGATCGAAACAGTGCGCCATCTCCCCGAGGTCTCCTACCTGGCGTTCTCCACCGGGGATCAGGATTTTAGTTTCCAGGCATTATTCAAGAACAGCGAGGATATGCACAGCTTTATCACCCAACGCTTGTACAGCATCCCCGGCATCCGCCGGACGCGCACCGTGCTGGTCCCGCGCATCGTCAAGGACGCGTATCAATGGCTGCCGCCCGCCGAAGCCTTTGCAGAAGGTTGACCGCAAGCCGCAAGCGCCAGCCCACCCCGGAGGATTCATGCCCGACTCGATTGCGATTGAACTAAAGAACGTGTGCAAGCGATTTCCAAACCCAGCCGGCGGCGAGGTGATGGCAGTTAACAATGTCTCACTCCAGATCCGGGATGGCGAGTTTTTCTCCCTGCTCGGCCCGTCCGGTTGCGGGAAGACGACCACCCTGCGGATGATTGCCGGATTCGAACTGCCCACGGACGGCGAGATTCTGATCCACGGCAAAGAGATGGGGCAAGTGGCGGCGTACAAACGGCCAGTCAATACCGTGTTCCAGCAATATGCCCTGTTCCCCCACATGACCATAGGCGAGAACGTGGGGTTTGGGCTGGAGATGAAAGGGGTCGGGAAGCAGGAGCGGGAGAAACGCGTGACCGAAACCCTGGAAATGGTGCGCCTGCCGGGGATGGAAAAACGCAAGCCGAAGCAGCTCTCCGGCGGCCAGCAGCAACGCATCGCCCTCGCACGCGCGCTGATCAACAAACCGGAAGTGCTCCTGCTGGATGAACCGCTCGGCGCGCTCGACCTCAAACTCCGCAAGGAGATGCAGCTTGAACTGAAGACACTCCAGCGGGAAGTGGGCATCACCTTTATCTACGTCACCCACGATCAGGAAGAAGCCCTGACCATGAGCGACCGCATCGCCGTGATGAGCAAGGGCTTGATGCTCCAGGTCGGCGAGCCAATTGAAATCTACGAGCACCCGTCGAACAAATTCGTAGCCGACTTTATCGGCGAGACCAATTTCCTCGATGGCAAGGTGCACGGCGCAAACGGCGGCTCGGTGGAAGTGGAAATTCCCGGCAGCGGGCGCGTCACAGCCAGCTGTGTAGATATGTTTTCATCCGGGCAGGCCGTGGTTCTCGCCATCCGCCCGGAAAAAGTACACCTGCACACCGACGGCGAAGTGGGCGGGGAAAATTCCCTGGCCGGGCTGGTGGAGGAAGTCATCTACATTGGCACGGACACGCACTACGGCGTCCGGCTGGCAGGCGGACAAAAGGTGCGGGTGCGCGGCCAGAACAAATCGCACGAGCACCGCCTGCTGGCAAAAACCGGCGACGCCGTCCACATCTCCTTTGACGGCGAAACAGCCCAGTTGCTGACGGAATGATCCCATGATGGAACGCCTGCGCAACTCCAAATCCTTCCGGCTCTTCGGGCTGATCAGCCCCGGTGCGCTCTGGCTCATCCTTTTCTTCAACCTGCCGATCCTGATCGTCCTCTTCATCAGCTTTGTCGAGCGCGGGCGGGCAGGCGGGATCAAACTCCCCCCCGAATACACCGCTGAGAATTATGCGGAACTATTCAACGCCTGCCGCTCGGAAATCTCCGGCACGGATTGCGACCCGCTCCTCTACATGGGCATTTACGGGCAATCGGCAAAAATCGGGCTGGTCGTCACCTTCTGGTGCATCCTGCTTGGCTACCCGCTCGCCTACTTTATCGCCCAGCGTAAACCGCTCTGGCGGGACGCGTTGATGATCCTCGTCATCATCCCGTTCTGGACAAATTTCCTCGTGCGCACCTATGCGCTCAAATCCGTGCTCGCCACCGAGGGTTTGCTCAACACCTTCCTGATAAATCTCCATGTGATCAACCAACCGCTGGATTTACTCTTTAATGAATTCGCCGTCGTGCTTGGCCTGATCTACGGCTACCTCCCCTTTGCCATCCTGCCCATTTACACTTCGATCGAGAAATTTGATTACACCCTGATGGAAGCCGCGGCTGACCTGGGGGCCGGCCCCGTGAAATCCTTCTGGCGAATCATGCTCCCGATGACCCTCCCCGGGGTGGTGGCCGCCCTTGTGCTGGTCTTTGTCCCCGTGGTGGGCGCGTTCATCACACCTGACATCATGGGCGGCGGCAAGGTCGAGATGATCGGGACCCTGATCAACCGGCAATTTGGCGCGGCGCGCAATTGGCCGTTCGGCTCGGCCATGTCGCTCCTTTTGATGATACTGGTCCTGATTGGCGTCATCACCTATTTCCGCACCAGTACGGAAGAAACCCGGAGGGGCATCTGATGGCCGTCACCGCCACCCCACAGAAAATCCGGCTTGCCACGCGCCTGGGCCGCTGGGCTTTGGGGACCAATGCCGCCGTAATCTTCGGCTTCCTCTACCTGCCGGTCGTCATCCTCGTCATCTTCTCCTTCAACAATACCCGCTCAGTGGCGATATTCGGCGGGTTTTCCACACAATGGTACAGCCAGCTGGCCGCCAACGACGAACTCCTCGATGCGGCGCGCAACAGCTTGATCGTCGGGCTGATCGCCACGGCAGCGGCCACCATCATCGGGACAATGACGGCGCTGGCGATGGACCGCTTCCGGTTCCGCCTGCGCACGGCGCTCGATGCAAACCTTTATCTTCCTATCGTCATCCCGGAAATCGTGATGGGCATCGCCCTCCTGCTCTTCTTTAACCAGGCATTGTTTCCGTTCCTGAATTCAACCTTTGGGATGCGCGCCACCACCGGGCTGACCACGATCACAATCTCGCATATCGCCTTTGACATCCCGTTTGTCTATATCATCGTGCGCGCCCGGCTGGCCGATTTTGACCGCACGCTGGAGGAGGCTGCGCAAGACCTGGGCGCAGATGAGTGGCGCACGTTCCGCCGCGTGACTTTGCCGCTGCTCCTGCCGGGCATCATTGGCGGGGCGCTCATGGCCTTCACCCTTTCGCTGGATGATTACCTGATTACTGTATTCACCAAAGGCGTGACAGAACAGACCATGCCGCTGTACATCTACTCGCTCGTCCGCCGGGGCGTTACGCCGGAGATCAACGCACTCTCCACCGCCCTGCTGGCTGGCTCAATTGGGCTGGTGGGCCTCTCGCTGACGGCGCAGAGTGGCGGGGCGTTGTATACCCGGGCGATGGCCGTCGGCGCAGGGTTGGGGTTGGGGCTGTATGGGTTGTCCAGCCTGCCCGGTGCCTTTACGGAATTTTCGGCTGGGCGCGTGGCGATCGGCCTGATCCTGCTCGCCGGGTTCTTCTGGGCCTGGCGGACGGGCAAGGGTTTCCGGGAGGAATTGGCGGATGCCAACACCTCCGGCAAATTGCTGGCCTGGTTCGCGTTGACGATGGTGGCGGCGGCGGTGGGCTTCTCGACCCTGTTGCTGCTTAAATAGGTACTGGGCAGTAAATCGAATAGGCACGTTCATTTTTGGAGCTAGCATTGAGGAAAATTGAAAAGGCAATCGAACAGAAAATAACTTCTCTCGAAGAGGGGCTGAATCGGATTGCCATCGTCCATTATTCCTGCGAAAGCTTTCTTGATGTAAAGACTGGTAGCCCTACAATCGTTTCGATTGCAATTAAGGATTTATCCAGCGGTCAGGTAACTACTTTTGCACTATGCGATTCCGAATCCGAAGAAAAGATGCTCGGAGCATATTTCCAGCATCTTAACAACAATCGAGACGAGCTATACGTTCATTGGAATATGAACGACACTGTTTACGGGTTTGAAGCAATCAGAAACCGATACTCTCAGATTACAGGGCAACAAGGAATAATTATTCCAAGCGACCAGTTATTCGATTTAGATGATTTGGTTGAAAAGAAATACGGGAAGCATTACGCGCCTCATCCAAAACTCTATCATTTGGCGAAAATTAACCGTTATAGCATGTTAGGTTTTCGCTCTGGAAAGGATGAGGCCGAGTTATTCAAACAATCAGCTTTTTTCGAGAACAAACTTTCAACTATCAGAAAGGTGCATATTATTGCTAATATCCTCGAAGACTTTCTTTATGACCGATTGCTCACTGACAATAGAAAGTTTGCATCGCTTGTTAGGCGAATTGAAGAGAATACTCTTTACAAGGCAATCGCAATAATCGCGACTCTCGCTGCACTGGCATCAATAGTGTGGGCGATTTTCGAACTTCTGCCCTGAGTTCGATCGACGTTGATCCAATCCAATTTATCGTTTCAAAAGGAGCGTAGAAAAATGAAGAAAATCCTGATCACCCTGCTCATGTTTGCGGCGCTGACCCTGACGGCCTGCCAGTCGTCGGCGGACACCGCCACGGAGGAACCTGTTGGCGAGAACGGCGGCGAAGCTTCCGAACGCTGCGGCGACCCGGCCAAACTGGCGGATGAGATTTACCTGTACACGTGGGTCGAGTACATTGACCCGGCCATCAAGGATCAATTTGAAGCCGAGTGCGGCGTGAAGGTGGTGGAAACCAACTTCGACACCAACGAGACCTTGCTGGGCCAGCTCCAGGCGGGCAGCGGAGGGTACGACATCATCGTCCCCTCCGACTATATGGTGCAGTTGATGGTAAATGAGGGGATGCTGCTCGAACTGGACTTTGGCATCATTACGAATATCGCCAACATGGACCCGCTCAACACACACCAGTATTTCGACCCGGAGCAAAAATACTCCGTGCCGTATTTCTGGGGCACCTCCGGGATTGCAGTGGACACCAATGTCGTGACCGAATATACCGATTCGTGGAGCATGGTCTTTGACCCCAATTCGCCCTATTGCGGGAAGATCAGCATGCTAAACGACCAGCGCGAGACCATCGGCGCGGCGCTGATGTACCTGGGCTACCCGATCAACGATACCGATCCCGCCCACCTTGAGGAGGCCAAGGCCGCGTTGATTGCGCAATCCAAGTGCGTGAAGGCCTATGACAGCCAGTCCAACGACGACCTGATCGTTTCGGGTGAGACCGTGCTCGGCCACATCTGGACGGGCGACGCCATCCTGGCCGGCCTGCCGGAATACGGCGGGCGCGACGGCATCGTTTACATGATCCCGCAGGAAGGCTGCACCATCTGGCAGGATAATCTCGCCATCCCCAAAGATGCCCCCAACGCCTACACCGCCATGATCTTTATCAACTATCTCCACGACCCGGAGATTGCGGCGCAGAATGCCGAGTTTGTCGGCTATGGCACGCCCAACCTGGCGGCCAAGGAATTTATTGACCCCGAGATGCTCGCCAACACCGGCATTTATCCCTCCGCCGAAGTCACCGCCCGCCTGCAATGGATCCAGGACGTCGGCGACGCCCTCCAGCTCTACGACCGCACCTGGACCGAAATCCTCGCCGCGATCGGCGGGTAGGGGCGGGGCTTGCCCCCGCCCCCGTACATCAACCCACCGGGGCGGGGAAACCCTGCCCCTACACAATACCATGAAACAAATCCTCCCAAACATCTGGTACTTTACCGGCTTGCTGGCCGGGCGCGTGTATTGCCTCCGGGATGCTGACGGGCTGACCCTCATAGACGCCAGCATCCCGCCCGCGCCGAAAAAGATACTTCAACAACTCAAGGACGCGGGCCACGCGCCGTCCGCAGTCAAGCGCATCCTGATCACGCACGGCCACCCCGATCATGTCGGCGGCCTGCCCGAGCTCCAGCGGCTGACCGGGGCGGAAGTTTGGGCCAGCGCGCTGGAAACACCTGTTATCCAGGGAGAACAGGCCATCCGCCTGCCCCCCAAAGCCGATCTGCGCGGACTGGCAAAGCTGGTCCCCATGCCGCCCGACCAGAAAAACAAGCCCACCCGCGTCACGCGCACCTTATCCCACGGCGAAATTCTGCCGGAGGCGCTGGGCGGCCTCCATGTCCTGCACACGCCCGGCCATGCCCCCGGTCATCTGTCCTTCTGGCATCCCGGTCACCGGGTATTATTCTGCGGCGATGTCCTCTTCAATGCCCCCAAGCTGATGCTCCCGCCCACCTTCCTGACCTATGATATGGACGAAAACAAACGCTCCATCCTGAGACTGGCCGCCCTCGACCCGGAAATTGTTTGCTTTGGGCATGGCAACCCGCTGAAAAAAGACACCGCCCACACCATCCGCACCTTTGCCCAAAAAATGTACACCGCCCCCAAAGCGGTTTCCTGAGTTCACCAAGCCGCAATGACCCCTTTAGACTCTGCCATCCCCCACCTCTCCCCCGTCTGGACGCATTACACGAACATCATCGCCGCACGCGGCGAGGGCGCCATGCTCTACGACACCAACGGGCGCGCCTGGCTTGACTTCACCTGCGGGATCGGCGTGACCAATACCGGGCATTGCCACCCCAAAGTCGTCGAGGCCATCCGCGCACAGGCCGGGAAACTCCTGCACGGGCAGGCCAATATCATGTACCACCAGCCCATGCTGGAACTGGTCAACGAACTGCGCGGTATCCTCCCGCCCGAAATTGACGGGTTCTTCTTTAGCAATTCCGGCGCAGAAGCGGTGGAGGGTGCACTCAAACTGGCCCGCGCTGCCACCGGGCGCACCAACATCATCGTGTTCCAGAGCAGTTTTCATGGCCGCACGATTGGCACGATGTCCCTGACCACCTCGAAGACCATCTACCGGGCTGGCTACCAGCCGCTCATGGCGGGCGTAACCGTCGCTCCCTTCCCCTACGCTTACCGCTATGGCTGGTCCGCCGAAGAGACGAGCCGCTGGTGTCTGGCGGAACTGGATTTGCTGTTCAGCTCGCAGACTGCCCCGGATGAAACTGCAGCGATCCTGATCGAACCCGTACTCGGCGAGGGCGGGTACGTCGTGCCGCCCGCCAGCTTTATGCGCGGGCTGCGCGAGCGTTGTGATGCGCATGGCATCCTCCTGATCGCTGATGAAGTGCAATCCGGCTTTGGCCGCACCGGGAAATGGTTCTCGTTCGAACACTTTGGCGTGCGCCCGGACATTGTGATCGCGGCCAAGGGGATTGCCTCGGGGATGCCGCTCTCCGGGGTCTTTGCCCCCCTCGAACTGATGAAGAATTGGCCGCCCGGTTCGCACGGCGGGACCTATGGGGGCAACGCGGTCTCCGCGGCCGCGGCGGTCGCCACGGTGCGCGCCATTCGAGAGGAGCATATGCTGGAGAATGCCAATGAGCGCGGTCTCCAGTTGATGACCGGCCTCCGGCATTTGCAGGAGGAATATCCCGCCATCGGGGATGTGCGCGGCCTCGGGCTGATGATCGGCACCGAGTTTCGCACAGCCGCCCGCGCCCCGGACAAGCACACGGCCAAGGCCGTGGCGCACGCCGCGCTGGAGCGCGGGCTGATCCTGCTTACCTGCGGCGCTTGGGACAACACCATTCGCTGGATTCCCCCACTGATGGTGGGCGAGGCCCAGATCGCCGAGGCGCTGAAAATTTTTGAGCACGCCTTGCGTGACGCTACCGGGCAATAGCCCAAAGGAGACACGATAAGATCATCCATGCACCATAAGCCCACCCAAAAATCACCCCCTACCCAAAAACATTCCCTGGAGGAAGAAAGATGATCAGCAAAAAATTGACCTTGCTTTTGGCAGTACTGCTTCTCGCGGCCTTGGCGCTCGGCGCTTGCACCGCCGCACCTGCCGCAACCGAAGCGCCCGCCGAAGAAGGCGGCATGATGACGGAAGTTGGCGCTGGCGAAGGCCAGGTTGACATCGTGGCCTGGGCTGGTTACATCGAGAATGGCGCGACCGACCCGGCCTATGATTGGGTAACCGCCTTTACCGAGGAGACCGGCTGCGTGGTAAATGTGAAGACCGCCGCCACCTCAGACGAAATGGTGGCCCTGATGAACGAGGGCGGTTTCGATCTCGTGACCGCATCCGGCGATGCCAGCCTGCGCCTGATTGCCGGCGGCACCGTACAGGAAATCAATACTGCCCTGATCCCGAGCTACGGCACGGTGGATGAGCGCCTGCAGAGTGCCCCGTGGCACACGGTGGACGGCAAACATTACGGCGTGCCGTACCAGTGGGGCGCAAACGTCCTGATGTACAACACCGAAGTCTTTGGCGACGAGCCGCCGACGAGTTGGAATGTCGTCTTTGAGGAGATGACCCTCCCGGATGGCGCGACCAACGCCGGGCGTGTCCAGGCCTTTGATGGCGCGATCTACATCGCTGATGCCGCCCTGTACCTCAAAGCCCACAACCCCGAACTGGGGATCGGTGACCCCTATGCGCTGACCCGCGAACAGTTCGCCGCCGCGCTCGACCTGCTCCGTGCCCAGCGCCTGATCGTCCCCAAATACTGGCACGATGCCTTTATCCAGATGGACGACTTCACCAATGAAGGCTTTGTCGCATCGTCGTCCTGGCCGTTCCAGGTGAACTTCCTGCAATTCAGTGAAGTGCCGGTTGCCAGCGTGATCCCCGATGAAGGGGCCACCGGCTGGGCGGACACCACCATGATGCACGCCGACGCTGCCCACCCGAATTGTGCCTACCTGTGGTTGGAGCATTCCATTGCCCCCAAGGTGCAGGGCGACCTGGCCGCGTGGTTTGGCTCCGTGCCTGCGGTGCTGGCCGCCTGTACCGGGAATGAACTCCTGACCGACGCAGGGTGTGCCACCAACGGCGAAGGTAACTTCGACAAGGTTGCGTTCTGGAAGACCCCGACCTCCGACTGCCTCGGCGCAGGCGGTGAGTGTGTGCCGTACCATGAATGGGTAACGGCCATGATTGCGGTGATTGGCGGCAGGTAAGCCATTCACTTAGAGAGTGTTTCTTAAGTATGCGAGAAAGGACATCTACCACGGAGTTACACGGAGTCACACGGAGAAACACAGAGTTTTTTTAGGGTTTTCTCCGTGATCTCCGTGCACTCCGTGGTGAAAAAGCCTTTAAGAAACAGTCTCTTATTGAGCGCTCAATTCAAACATGGACAATGATGTGTCATTTCGAGCAGAGCGAGAAATCCCCGCAGTGTTGATTTTTAGCAGATCGGTGCAGGGATTCCTCCCGTTGGTCGGAATGACGGATTATGCGTTTTCGATTTGCTTGCTCAATTAGGAGTTACGCAGTTCCGGTCTCGGTTTCGGCAAGCTCAACCCGGCGGATGCGCAGGTTGAGTAGCGGTTTTTGCCTATGCTTCGACAGGCTCAGCACGGCGTCGAAACCAGCGCATCCGGCTTCTCGACCAGCATTGCGCTTCAACTGCGGAAGTCCTATCACTGAAAGATGCTTGCGGGCGGAGGCTGGCCGCGTGGCCAGCCTCCGCCTAAATCCCCAAGGAGCAACCATGGATTACAAATTATGGATTGATGGAAAGTGGACGGACACGAAAGGGGGGCGGATGATGCCAATTGAAAATCCGGCCACCCATGAGACCGTGGCCCAGGTGGTGGATGCCAGCGATGCGGATGTCAACGCCGCAGTACAGGCCGCCAAAAACGCCTTCTTCGATGGACGTTGGTCCAAACTTACCCCCAGCGCCCGCTCGCTGGCCCTGCTCAAACTGGCCGACCTCGTCGAAGCAAACGTGCAGGACATTGCCCGGATGGAGACGATAATCACGGGCAAACCTTATGCTTTCGTCAGCCTCGGCGCGGACATGCCCTTTGCCATCGACAATATCCGCTTTTTTGCGGCGGCGGCCCGCAACACGCAGGGCAGCCATGCCGGGGAATATGCTTCCGGCTTTACGTCCATGTACCGCCGCGAGCCGGTGGGCGTGGTGGGGCAGATTGCGCCGTGGAATTATCCGGTGATGATGGCGATCTGGAAGATCGGCCCGGCGCTGGCCGCTGGCTGTACGGTCGTGCTGAAGCCCGCGCCAAATACGCCCATCACCTCCCTCATGCTCGCCGAACTGTGCTCCGAGGCGGGTATCCCGCCCGGCGTGGTGAATGTCGTGACCGGCGGGAATGAGGCGGGCCAGGCGCTGGTCGCGCACCCGGATGTGCGCATGGTGAGCCTGACTGGCTCCACCGCCACCGGGGTGCGCGTGATGAAGACGGCCGCGGATACGCTGAAACGCGTCCACCTCGAACTGGGCGGGAAAGCGCCCATCCTCGTGTTTGAAGACGCCGATCTCGACATGGTGGCGGCCAAGGTTTCGCTGGCTGGCGCGTTCAACACCGGGCAGGATTGCACGGCAGCGACGCGCGTGTACACCGAGCGCAACCGGTTTGAACAAACGAAGGAAGCGATGGTGGAGGCGATGCGCGCCCTCAAAGTGGGCGACCCGCTGGATGAGAGCACCCAGATCGGGCCGCTCATTTCGGCGCGGCAGCATGAGCGCGTGACGGGTTTTGTAGACCGCGCCAAAGCTGCGGGGGCCACCGTCCTCACCGGGGGCAGTACCCCGGCGAACCTGGGCGGGTATTTCTATTCGCCCACGGTCATCTGCGATGTGGATCAGAAATCGGAAATCATCCAGGGTGAGGTCTTTGGCCCGGTGATTACGGTTCAGCCCTTCGCCAGTGAGGAGGAGGCGATCCGGTATGCCAATGATGTGCCTTATGGCCTGGCCGCGTCCATCTTCACGAAGGATATTGGCCGCGCCATGCGCGCCAGCCGCGACCTGGAATATGGCACGGTTTGGGTGAACGATCACATCCCGCTCGCCAGCGAAACACCGCACGGCGGGTTCAAACAATCCGGCTTTGGCAAGGATTTGTCCGCCGAGGCGGTCGGCGATTACCAGATCACGAAGCATGTGATGATTGCAAATACATAAGGAGAGGGCTTTCGCTCGCGAGGTACGCGCTTCGACTGCGTTCGGACGAAAAAACCGTCCTCACTCCGCTCAGCGTGATAATTATTCCCCTGAGCGGAGGCCGACCTTTTTTGGTCGGACGTAGTCGAAGGGCGCTTCAGGAGAAGGCCCTAAAGGATAAAAATCCAGCCATGATGCACCCGGATGCAGAACTGCGTTTCATCAGCTTTGAAGTGGGCTATGGCCTCTTTGCCAGGAAATTTATCCCGAAAGGGACCATCACGTACATCGGCGACCCGCTCGAAATCCGTTACCGCCCGGATGACCCGGCGCTGGACCGGCCAAAGTTCCGCGCCATTGTGGAAAAATATGCCACGCTGGAACCCGAGGGGTATTACGAGATGAGCTGGGACCTCGCCAAATACATCAACCACTGCTGCAACTACAACTCCCTTGGCACCGGCTGGGGCTTTGAAGTGGTGGTGCGTGACATCCCCGCCGACGAGGAGATCACGGACGATTACGGTCTGTTCAATGTGGACTATCCGATGACCCTGATCTGCCGCTTCGAAAACTGCCGTGGCCGCGTGGGACGCGGGGATTACAACAACATGCAGGATCAATGGAACCGCGACATCCGCGAGGCGCTGACGGCGACCCTTGGCGTCGCCCAGCCGCTCATGACCGACATGGACGATCAGACCCGGGATGCGCTCATGCGCTATCTCAAAACCGGGCAAGGCTACATCCCGATCAGCAACCGGCAGCATGTTGCTTATTGAGCGCTCAATCCAAACTTGGACAATGATGTATCATTTCGAGCAGAGCGAGATATCCCCGCAGTGTTGATTTTTAGCAGATCGGTGCAGGGATTCCTCCCGTTGGTCGGAATGACAGATTGTGCGTTTTCGATTTGTTTGCTCAATTAGTTCCCACGAGTTCCCATAAGTTCCCAAGAGTATTGGAGGAACACATTGCCCACCCCCTCCCCAGCCATCCAATTCATCAACGTCCACCGCCACTTTGGCGATGTGCGCGCCGTGGACGGCGTCGATCTCGAAATCCTTGACGGCGAATTCTTCACCATGCTCGGCCCGTCCGGCTCCGGCAAGACCACCTGCCTGCGCATGATCGCCGGGTTTGACCGGCCCACCAGCGGGCAGATCATCCTGCATGGCGAGGATGTCTCCAACCTCCCGCCCTATGAGCGGGACGTGAACACGGTTTTCCAGGATTACGCCCTCTTCCCGCACATGACTGTGGCCGACAATATCGCCTATGGGCTGATGATCAAAAAAGTGCCCAAACCGGAGCGGGCGCAACGGGTGGAGGAAACCCTCCAACTCGTGCGCCTGCCCGGTCTGGGCAAGCGCAAACCCAGCCAGCTTTCCGGCGGCCAACGCCAGCGCGTCGCCCTCGCCCGCGCCCTCATCAACCGCCCGCGCGTCCTCCTGCTGGATGAACCGCTCGGCGCGCTCGACCTCAAACTCCGCCAGCAGATGCAGACCGAACTCAAGGAAATCCAGCAACAGGTCGGCATCACCTTTGTCTACGTCACCCACGATCAGGAGGAAGCCCTGACCATGAGCGATCGGGTGGCCGTTTTTAATCAGGGGAAAATTGAACAAGCCGACACCCCCGCGGGAATATACGAAGCCCCCACCACGGCGTTTGTCGCGGGGTTCGTCGGGGTCTCGAACCTCATCGAGGGTGAGGCGGCCCGGAAAATCCTCGGCCACCCCGGCACCTTCTCCATCCGCCCCGAAAAAATCCACCTCGTCCCCCTCGATGCCGCCATCCCCCCCAACATGATTGCCGCCGAAGGCGTCACGCGCGAAGTCGTCTACCTCGGCATGTACACGCGCTACATCGTGGATTTGGACGGCGGCGGGCAACTGACCATCGCCCAGCAAAACCTGGAAACCACCAGCATGGACAGCCTGTCCGCCCGCGGGAAACGCTACCGCGTGATGTGGGAAAAACAGCACATGATCATGCTTGGCGGATAGCTCTGGCGACATTCTCCTGGCCCCTTTCCACTTTCGCACCATATGCTATAGTTGTCTTATGAAAGAACAAAAAAACGAAACCCATCCAACCTTGTTTCCCATTAATATCGGTCAGGTTTTGCTAATTACGGAAGCCAGCCCGGAAGTTCAAGTGCATTATGAGCACCCAAACGGAAAGTTGTTTTTCGGAAATTCGATTGATTGGTTGACATCACTTGAAAGCGAAACGGTTGACCTGGTTTTCGCAGACCCGCCGTATAACATAAAAAAAGCGGAGTGGGATACCTTCAAGAGCAATGAAGCATATGTCGAATGGTCGATACAGTGGATCCGAGAGGCCGCACGAGTGATAAAACCAACCGGCTCAATATATATATGCGGTTTTTCTGAAACACTGGCAGACTTAAAGCACGCATCCTCCAAATTTTTTCATTCCTGCCGGTGGTTGGTATGGAATTATCGGAATAAAGCAAATCTTGGCAATGACTGGGGCAGGTCACATGAAAGCATTTTGCACTTCCGAAAATCAGACCAATTCGCTTTACAAGTGGACAGTGTGCGCATCCCGTACGGAAATCACACTTTAAAATACCCTATACATCCGCAAGCAACAACCAGCAATTTTGGTAGCAACGAAAAGCGAACGGAACACTGGACACCCAACCCTTTGGGAGCAAAACCCAAAGACGTCATAGAGATTCCAACAACTTGTAATGGGATGGGTGAGAAGACACCTCATCCTACACAAAAACCCGAGGAGCTATTGCGAAGATTGGTGCTTGCGGCCACAAGTGAAGGCCAATTCGTGATCGATCCCTTTTCTGGTTCAGGGACAACAGCAGTCGTTGCGGAACAATTGGGGCGAAAGTGGTCTGGATGTGATATCAGCGCAGAATATAACCAGTGGGCAATCAATCGCCTGGAAAATGCCCGTAAAATGTCTGTTCTGGATTGGCAGGAATTTGATCGCAAAAACGCGGAACGACGGGAAAGCATCAGATGAGTCTGAAACAATTAATCGAAATTGTCAGCAACAAAGAAAATTTTCTATCGGTGGAAAACTACATTGAATTTTGCCGACAATATCTTGATTTTGCAACATCCGGGTTACAGGCAGTAATCGTTTCCCAAAATGAACAGAATTATTCCTTTTTCCAGTATCGTCAGGATGGCAATTTTAATATCACCCGCCCGATAAACTCAAATCTTATGTACACGGCTCAAAACAGCCAATCCATAAGCAACCAGTTTGGCGACATTCTTCTAAATGCCAAAGATATTCCTCAGGAGGATGAAAGCAATCGTGCTGTGATTAGAAATTCAATCTACACCATACAGCAAACGATCGGCGCAACGCTGGATGCCCTTGCTTCAGGTCGATCAAATGTAGCGAGAAAGATCAATGGGGATTTATTTGAACGGTTAATTCGATTGCTTATTCAGAAAGTTGGAATGGATTGCAGAAGCGGCGTCATTAACATCCCTGTTGTGGTTGACGGGGTAAAACAATTTGCCATGAGCTACCAACATGATTTGCTACTGTTTCGAGAAAATGAATTGAAGGTCATTGGTTCTGTAAAAACCTCGAGCAAGGATCGGATTGATAAAATCTTTATGGACAAGTTTTTGTATAGCCGCCTGACTGAAACCACCATCCCTCACATCGCCATATTTCTAAATGACGTTCAACGAAAGAAAGCAAGACGCGAAAACGAATACGGCATTAATGCAACCTTTCTCCCTGGGCACTTCAAAGGTTACACAGTCAAGTTGAATCCCCTCGATGGCGTTTATTATTGCGATATTCGCCCCAACATGCAATCAGATGCTTTTTTGAAAGCACATATCAAAACAATAGATTGTCTATTCTGTGATGATTTACATGGTCTCGTAAATTAGCAAGCCTCACAACGATAATGCAAACCTCCCTCACCCGCCGGCTCTCCAATTTTCTTTATTTGCACCCGCGCATCTTCCTTGCCATCCTGCTCGCCCCGCCCGTCTTTTGGTTGGGCGTGGTCTATTTTGGCTCCCTGCTCACCCTGCTGGTCAATAGCTTCTTCTACCTGGATGACTTCTCCGGCGTGATCGTCCGCGAGTTCTCGCTTCGCAGCTACGCCCAACTCTTCACCCGCTCCAACCTCGACATCTTCAGCCGTACGGCGGGGATGGCAATGGTGGTCACGCTGGCCTCCGCTGTGCTGGCATTCCCGCTGGCCTACTATATCGCCCGGCACGCCTCCCCGCGGCTCAAACCCATCCTGTATCTCTCGGTCATGCTCCCGCTCTGGTCGAGCTATTTGGTGCGTGTGTATGCCTGGAAGCTGATCCTTGCCAAGGAAGGGATCGTCAGCTGGATTGCCATCCAAACCCACCTCGACGGCGCACTGGATGCCCTGCTGGCAATTCCGGGGATCGGGGGGCCATCGCTCTCCATATCGTCAATTGGGATTTTTATTGTGTTCGTGTATGTCTGGCTGCCGTATATGGTCCTGCCGATCCAGGCCTCGCTGGAGCGCGTGCCCGCTTCGCTCCTGGAGGCTTCCGGCGACCTCGGGGCGCGCCCGCGCGAGACTTTCCGGCACGTCATCCTCCCGCTGGCTTTCCCCGGCGTGGTGGCCGGTTCCATCTTTACATTTTCCCTCACCCTCGGGGATTTCATCGTCCCGACCGTCCTCGGGAATTCGAGTTATTTCATCGGGCAGGCCGTCCTCTCGCACCAGGGGACTTCGGGCAACATCCCCCTGGCCGCGGCCATGACGACGGTCCCCATGCTGATCATGGGCATCTACCTGCTGACCGCCCGCAAATTGGGCGCATTTGAGGCGCTGTAATGGACAACAAAAAGGCTTCCATCCCGGTGACCATCGCCACCATCGGTGCGGTGCTCTTCCTCAACCTGCCGGTCTGGATTATCGCCCTCTATGCCTTTACCACGGAGGAGGCCGCATTTTCCTTCCCCCTGCCGGGCTTCACCACGAAATGGTTTGCCGTCACCTGGGGACGGTCGGATTTTTGGGAGGCGCTCAGCCTCTCGGTGCGCGTCGCCGGGTTCGCCACATTGATCGCCCTCGTCCTCGGGACGCTCGCCGCCGCGGCTGTCTCACGGAGCAAATTCTTTGGGCGCGAGGCGATCTCCTTCATGCTGATCCTCCCGATTGCCCTGCCCGGCATTGTCACCGGGATCGCCCTGCGCTCGGCCATCGGGCTGTCCGGGATTGATTTCTCCTATTGGACCATCGTCGTCGGCCACGCGACGTTCTGCGTGGTGACCGTTTACAACAACGTGATCGCCCGTTTCCGCCGGACTTCGTGGAGCATCGTGGAGGCTTCGATGGATTTGGGGGCCAACGGCTTCCAGACCTTCCGGCACATCATCCTCCCCCAACTCGCCACCGCGCTCCTGGCGGGCGGGATGCTGGCGTTTGCCCTCTCATTCGATGAAGTGATCGTCACCACGTTCACCGCCGGCCAGCAGGATACCCTCCCCATCTGGATTTTCAGCCAGCTTACCCGCCCCCGTGACCGCCCCGTGACGAACGTGGTCGCCATGTTCGTCATCCTCCTGACCGCCCTGCCCATCCTCTTCGCCTACCGGCTGACGCAGGGGGATGAGAAAGGGGCGGGAGGGCAGTAGGGTGCGTCAGCACATAATATTTCCGTGGGGAGGATATTGCGGCAGAAACCCGTTTTCGCGCTGTATAGTGTTCAAAATTTACGATTCTGCGGCGGTTGCGTCTGCTGAACACCCAGTTAGGGCGGCTATGTAAAGTTGTGTTGTGCCGAACATCAAAAATCTTAGTAATTGAAGGCCGTTCTGCAAGCCAAAACGCCACCCTGACAACAGCTTAAAGCTGACGCACCAAAGGAAACGAGCACGTAGCTTAAGCAACTGAACGGCGAACCATTTTAAGATAAAATAAACAAAAGTGTTTGCGAAACTTCCATTCAGACGGAGAAGAAATAAATGAATATAGACATTTGGATACCAGTCATTGCAGCAGTTTTATCTGCATTAGTTACAGCTTTTGTGACGAGACTTGATGACATTCTTGATCTATTGAATCGTTCTACGCGAAGAATTGATGGAGACTGGGAAGGATGTACATATCTCAACCCAAGTGACATACATAATACTTGGGATGAAACAACAACTACGCCAGATATAAAATATATCCTACGTTTGTCTCAAAGAGGACGAAAAGTAAAAGGAACTTGGACTATAACTGATGCTTCAGCAAAATACTCTGGACGGATACAGAAAATCACGGGGGAAATAATTAACGAATATTTGTTGTATGAAATGCGAAGCATAAGCCCTGAGCATTTTCGTGTATCGACAACATTGCTATGTATGGATTCTAGTGGACAAGAAATGGATGGTTTTTTTGTTGCTAATGCGGATTCGAAAGCCCCTTTTAGCGTTTGTGCTGGTTATACTAAAATGATAAAGAAAGTGTAGTTTCACAATAATTGAAGGTAATTGTTTTATGACTTTGGTTAATGCCCATACTCATCTTGAATTTTCGACTCGCTCTCGATTGCTTCCTGAGCCATCAGCGCAATTTTCAAAATGGATTGTAGGGGTCGCAAAAGACAATGACACTGTTCCGAAGGAAGACTATCCTCGTGCTTGTGCGCTTGGAGTTGCTGAATTAGTTGAAGCTGGCACATCTGAGGTAGGGGACTTTTCAAAAACTGGGAGCAGCCTACCATTTCTCATTGAATATGGTTTGGCGGGTATGATTTGGATTCAAGTGTTAGGGGAAAGCTTAGAGAAGGGTCGGCGTAAGTTAAACGAAGCAAAAGAAATCATCGAGCGTTGTCGAAAGATAGCATCTAATACATTAATCAAAATTGGCCTTGGGATTCATTCTCCGTATTCGCTTAACCCACAATTATGGGAACCGGCCCTGAGGTTTTGCGAATCAGAATCGTTATCATTGTGTATCCATGTAGCTGAGTCTCCGAGTGAAAGGGAACTATTCATTACAGGAACCGGAGCGCATAGAGAATTAGAGAAAGCTCTCAATTTACCGCCGCTTCCTTGTCCGCATATGTCACCTGTAGCCTATCTTAACAAAATGGGTGCGTTACAATTCTCGCCGTTTCTAGTACATGCAGTTCAAGTTGATGATGATGACATCTCACTCATCAAGAATAGCAACTCCAAAATTGTCCATTGCCCTAGATCAAATCATAGACTTCAATGTGGGCGCATGCCTCTTGAGAAGTTTGTTGAAAATGATATTGATGTGTTTGTTGGCACAGATTCTCGCGCATCAAGTCCATCATTAGATGTTCGTGAAGAATTGGAATTTGCCAAAAACATCCATAAAGGTTTGGTAGAATCGATAACAATTGACTCAATGATAAGTAAGTGTCTGAATCCTTAATTCAGGAGTGTATAAGATGACATCAGTTAACGTATTTGATTCCCCAATGGAGTACCTTGACGAGATCAAGAGTATTAGTATCCCCGCATCTAAACGAAAACGATTTTTGGGGAAGTCCTACTTGTGTGTTTGGGTTACTAAGCTTTGCCCTGCGAAGTGTTTCAACTGTTTCTTCAAGTCAAACATGCTCAAAGACCCAATATTGCCGGAGCGAAACCAATTCTCACAATATGGTCTTGAGAGATTAATTAAGTTTGTCAATGATGCAAACAATAGCTACATACAACTTTCTGGTGGTGGAGAGCCAATGATTAGGAGGGATGCTGTTCTGGAAGTAATTAAGCGGGTCAAAACGGATAGGATTGTGATTGTGACTAGCGGCCTTTTTGCCACAAGCTACGACAAAACCAAAGCAATTATCACAGAACTTTATGAAGCGCACCAATCCAGAAATGACGACACAATTTTGGTACTTAGGCTTAGCGCAGATGAGTTTCACCAAAATCCATTAGGCTTTGATATCCTTATTCGCACCATTCGTGTTTACCAAGATCATTTCCAAAATGCACCAAACTTCGAGTTGCGAATTCATACAATGGATGGAGACCCAACAGTAGAAAGACTCGCTGAGATGTTAGGTGATTGCAAGCTTGAAAGAAGCAAAATTGAGTTGGTTTCTGATAATCATGAAGTAATCAAGATAATGCCCAAGCAAGCAGCACTAGTGTTTAATGACGGGTATGACATACATATTGGGATTGCCAAAATGTTTTACTCAGACTTGCGAATGGATCTCAATACTATCACTCCGACCATACAGAATGCCCTTGATGTGTTTGAAGAGGACATGAGTGAAAGTGAATATGGAAATCCATCCACCATAACCAACACTATGGGACCGATAGGGTTGGACTTCTGGATGGATTACAATGGCAACGTTACAACATGGAGCAATCAACAATTAGATCAACTCTACAATATCTATGTTGATGACTATCAAGATATTGTTGATGGAACATACAACAATGTTTTAAGTTATTCATTTCTTGAAAAAGGCTTTTACTATCGTGAACGCATAATCCGAACGGTTAATCCAAAAGCAGCATTACGCTCAAAAGTATTAAATCTTCGGGACTATGCAGCAGCATTTTTGTTAGAAGAGGAAAAGACGCGACTTTATTATGGGATTCGAGCAGTCAAAGATTACTTAGAAGAGGGTGTGCTTGAAGTTCAACATCTCGAATCCTTATCATCAGAATTGCGAGAGCTAGTACATTCAGAAACAGAGATGATTAACAAGAAGTATCATGAATCGCCTCATGACATCTTAATTCAACAACTCAAGAAACCAGAGTTTGACGAGATTGAATGGTTGGATTTGTTCTCGCTAATTTCGCTTGGACACTTTTCTGTGAGTGAAGCAAATCTGAGAAAAAGTCTTGACTATTTTAATCAAATGACCGGGAGCGATTTCCACGACATAAACGACATTCCGTATGACACCGATGAAATCCAATATGGAAGACTTCACAATAGAATGTCATTTATGAAACCCGAAGCAGAGAGATTCTGTGCAGAAATGCAAGAAGCATAACAGAATACACAATGCTCGCCGCCTAACAGAGCTTTTTCAGAAACAACTGACCTGCCAGCCGCCACCAACAGACTCTTGCTGACGCAAATTCGCCCGGCACCTCCAACTCGCAGCAGATTCTCAACCAATCCTGGCCCCGCCTCAAACGCAAACAGGCGTCTTCCCAGCGGAGGACGCCTTTCTCTTTGTGACCGGCCCGGCATCCTTCGAAAAGCTCAGAACAAGCTCAGGCCGGGACGAGTTGGTAGCCGTTTGGCCGCCTTACTTCGACAAGCTCAGTACAAGTCTTCGTCATGTGTTTCAGTCTGAGCGCGTTAGAAACCCCTGTGCTTTTTCCAAATCCGCAACAACGCCTCATGCGGAATTGCATACGCCGTCCGCCCTTTGAACCCGGTCGTCGTCCCGGCGGCCACGAGCGCGTTCCAGATCGATTCCTCCACCGCCTCGGCCACGGCCACAAAGAATAAATTCAGGCTGTCATTCGCCAGCATCTTCAACGGGATCGGCTCCTTCGCCGCGGGGTCAAAATGGTTGCCGGTCGCAAACGCCAGGAAAATATCGCCGCTCCCGTTATAGCCAAACCCGCCCGTGCGCGCCAGACCCGTGGCGGCGCGCTGGGCCAGCCTCCGGCATTGGAAAGCCAATAACTCAAATCGTTACCCCTTCCATAACAAATCAAAAAAGGCGAACAGCGACACAATCCATCGAATTTTCGCGTGCTATACTTTAAGAAACCGGAAAGGAAAAGTTTATGCCCGTTATCGCTCGATTTTACGGCATCATCATTAAGATGTATTTCAGCCAAAGGGAACATGGCATCCCTCATTTTCACGCGATTTATGCGGAATTCAACGGCGTTTTTGCCATTGAAACGCTTGAGATGATTGAGGGGGATTTGCCATCCCGGTCAAGAAAATTGGTTCAAGAATGGGGAGCGCAGTATCAAAACGAGTTGCTCCTTATCTGGCAGAACAACGAATTCAAACAACTGCCAGGATTGGAATGAGATGACCACCCCAAAAATTTTGTCTGTACAGGCCCTTGAAAACAAAAAGCTATTGGTTAAGTTCATCAATGGCATTGAGAAAATCTATGATTGTTCTCAATTACTCAACCTGGAGATGTTTCAAATCCTGGAGAATGAAGCATTCTTCAAAGCGGTAAAAGTTGATTCAGGTGGCTACGGAATCTCATGGAATGATGACTCCGATTTGAGCGAATATGAACTTTGGATAAACGGCGCTGAACACGTGGCAGTTTTGGCGGAAGAGGCAACTTGTCACGCAGAGCAAGTCGGGAAAGCACCATAAGAACGCGCGACACTTTCCTCCGCGTGGGAAGCCAAAATTAGGTCGGGGTGGTGTACTGGCCGCTGCGGATTCTCCCCATTTTCAAGCATTTTGGTTGTTGAGCCTGTCGAAACGCTCGCTCTGAGTTTATCCTGCATTCAAACAGAATCCACTCCCGCCCCTCCGCCAAGAACACAAACCGTGGGGCTGCTTACACCACAGGAAGCAAGGATTGTCCAGTCGGCCGTTGACCATCACGATTAAGCCAGCCGGTGTAAAATACAGAAAATAACCGTTGGGTAAGTTTTTATGCCAACCATCTTACGCGTCGGGCCTTACCGCTTTCTCTTTTTCAGCAACGAAAACAATGAACCACCGCATGTCCATGTCAAAGCCGAGAGCGACCAAGCTAAATTCTGGCTCGACCCGGTGCGCTTGGCATCCAATTACGGTTTCAAAGCGCATGAACTGAACGAGATTGAGCGGCTCGTTCGCCAATATCAAACAGAGTTATTGGAGGCCTGGCATGAGCACCTTGGTTGAAAGGCCAGCGAAACCGAAACTGAAATTCCGACCGGCCTATCGGCCAACGACCGCCCTGGCCAACAACGTGAAGTTTCGAGATGAGTTGATGGAAGTCTATCTGACCGATGGGCGGATCATCAGTGTTCCCATTCTTTGGTTTCCGTTACTCCACGAAGCCACAACTGAACAACGTGACCGCTATGAAGTTGGCGGCGGTGGGGTAAGCCTCCATTGGCCGGAACTGGACGAGGACATATCCGTTGCAGGTTTGCTCGCTGGGGCCGATTTACAGTCCGCATAACAAAGTGGCGTTTCACAGCGGGCCGCCCGCCAAACACAGGTTGCAGGCGACGGGGCGAAGCTCGGCTAGTCTGAGCGAGTCGTTACTTTGCCGCCCAACGCCTAAACCTGGCCGTTACGTTGCTTATCCCGAGCGCGTTAGAAGGCCCTGTGTTTTTTCCAAATCCGCAACAACGCCTCATGCGGCAACGCATACGCCGTCCGCCCTTTGAAACCCGTGGTCGTCTCCGCGGCCACGAGCGCGTTCCAGATCGACTCCTCCACGGCCTCGGCCACCGCCACAAAGAACAAATTCAAGCTGTTATTTGCCAGCATCTTCAACGGGATCGGCTCCTTCGCCGCGGGGTCAAAATGGTTGCCGGTCGCAAACGCCAGGAAAATATCGCCGCTCCCGTTATAGCCAAACCCACCCGTGCGCGCCAGACCGGTGGCGGCGCGTTGCGCCAGCCGCTTGCATTGAAAAGCCAATAGCGGCGCATCCGTCGCCACGATGATGATGATGCTCCCTTCACCGGGGGCCGCGGTCTCACCGGGTTCCGCCCACCCGGAAGGGATGCGGGTTAAGGGGATTTCCTCCCCGATGGGGACGCCGTCCAACCGCAGGTCGCGCCGCGCCCCATAATTGGCCTGCACCAGCACCCCCACGGTGTACGGTCCCCCGGGGGCGGGCACCAGCCTTGAAGATGTCCCAATGCCCCCCTTGAACTCATGACAGATCATCCCCGTCCCGCCGCCCACGCAGCCCTCTGCAACCGGGCCTGAAGAAGCCGCTTCAATGGCCCGATAAACGTGTTGAGGCTGGATGTGTTGGGCGGCCATGTCGTTCAGCCAGCCGTCATACGTCTCGGCCACCACGGGCAGCTCGAACTCCTCCGTTTGCTGGTGCGCCACTGCATACGCGCCGAGGGCCTCATGGACGGTGCCCACCTGGCCGGTATTCGTGATGGCGATGGGCGTGGAGAGCATCCCCGACTCGGCAATCCAATGCGTCCCGGTCATCTCGCCGCAGCCGTTGTAGGAATGGTGGGCGGCAAAGGCCGGTTCCTTCCAGATGCGCCCCTCTCGTGGCAGGATGACGGTGACGCCGGTGCGGGCGACGCGCGGCTCGTCGTAAATGAGCGTCGTCTGGCCGACAAGGATTTCGGGGACATCGGTAATGGCGTTGTGCGGGCCGGGGGACAGGCGGCCTATCTGAATGCCGAGGTCGCGCAGGCGGGGCTTCATCGGGAAACCGCCAAAAGCGAGAGAAACTCAAAAACCAGGTTGGCGGCAAGGATGGCGGTGATGTCCCCGTGGTCGTACGCCGGATTGACTTCCACCAGGTCAAACCCGGCAAAGTCCAGCCCGCGCAGGCCGCGCACCAACTGGAGCATCTGGTGGCTGGTGAAGCCGCCGACCTCGGGCGTGCCCGTGCCCGGCGCATAAGCCGGGTCCACGGAATCAATATCGAGGGTCACGTACACCTTGCGGGTCCCGGCCACTGCACACATTTTTTCAATGATGGCAGGGATGCCCATTTCAAACGCCTGATCAATGGGGATCATCTGCGCCCCCAGACGGCGCGCATCCTCATAGTCATCCGCGCCGCTCACCGGGCCCCTGATCCCGATTTGGAGGTACGCCTCCCGATCAATCAGCCCCTCCTCAAGCGCCCGGACAAAGGGTGTCCCGTGGCTGTAGGGGAAGCCCTTGCCGTATTCCGAGTCCCAGGTATCCGGGTGAGAGTCAAAATGGATGACGGCGAGCGGGCCAAACTTGGCGGCGTGCGCCCGCAGCAACGGCAGGGATAGCGAATGGTCACCACCCAGCGCAATCACGGTGACATCCTGCGCCAGGAGCGCACCGACCTCGCTGGTCACGTTATGCATATTGGCCTGAATGTCCACCGGGATCACCTCGACATCCCCATAATCCACGAGGGTGAGTTTATCGAGCGGGGATACGTGGAGCACGGGGTTATGCCCCCAGAGCATCATCGAGGCCTCGCGGATTTTCCGGGGGCCAAAGCGCGTCCCGCTCCGATGGCTGGTAGCGCTGTCATACGGGATGCCGACAATGGCGACATCCACGCCGCTAAAGTCGCGGCTGGCGGGCTGGCGCATAAACGTGGGGATGCCGGCAAAGGGTTGGAGATGTGCGCCAAAAGCGCGGTTGGGTTCGGTCATGGGTTTCACCAGTTCAGCCATTTATGGGGATGGATTTGGAGGAGGAGGGTGTACTTGTCGTCAGTGCGGATGTCCCAGTTGTACTTGGCCTGGAAGATGGCGGCGACCCCGGCGGGGCCGGGAAGATCAACCGGGGTCACGTCCCCCTCGCAAATCAGGGGGGCGCTCCCGTTTTCCAGGGCGCAGGATACTTTTGGGTTCCGGGAAAAATTTTGGGCTTTGACACTGTCGGCGGGGATGCATATATGGATGATCCCGTCATGCCATGCAAACCAGACCGGCGTGAGGTGTGGACGGCCATCCGGGCGCGTGCTGGCGATCCAGATGTTGTTCTCCGTTTCCAATCGAGTGTGCGCGGTCTCGGGCGACATGCGGCGATTATACCCGGATGGAGGAGGCGATTTTATTGTAGAATAGAAGCTGTCCGAAATTACATTCATCCTGAGCGGAGGCCGACCTGTTTTGGTCGGACGTAGTCGAAGGACAGCGTTTCGACTGCGCTCACCTGGCGGTTCGCTCCGCTCAACGTGAAAACACATCCCATTCCTTCGGAGAAAACCGTGGACTTTAACCGCTACTTTACCAACGAAGAACTCGCCGCCCTCCTGGACGAATGGGCGGCGGCACATCCGCACATCCTGGCGCTTTCCGAGCTGGGGCGCAGCCAGGAAGGCAAACCCATCCACCTGCTGACGATCACGAACAAAGGCACGGGCGCAGACACCGACAAACCCGCCGTCTGGCTGGACGCCAACATCCACGCCACCGAGATCGCCGGGACGACCACCGCGCTGCGCGTGGCCTGGGAATTGCTCTCCAAATATGGCGCGGACGAGAAAGTCACCCGGCTGGTCAATACCAGCACGTTTTACATCGTCCCCCGCCTCAACCCGGATGGCGCGGCCTGGGCGATGGCGGACATCCCCAAATACGTGCGCTCCGGGACGCGACCCTACCCCTACGAAGACAAGGCCGAGGGCCTGCACAGCGAGGACATTGACCGCGACGGGCGCATCCTTTCCATGCGCATCCCGGACCCCAACGGGGACTGGAAAATCAGCGGGACGACGCCCAGGCTCATGGAGAAACGCGCCCCCGATGAGACCGGCGGCGATTATTACCGCGTGATCCCCGAGGGGCTGATCGAGGATTGGGATGGCTACCTAATCCACATGGCGCGCTCCCACCAGGGGCTGGATTTCAACCGGAATTACCCGTTCGAATGGCGGCCCGAGGGCGACCAGCGCGGCGCAGGCCCCTACCCCACCTCCGAGCCGGAGATTCGCGCCCACGTGGATTTCATCACCAGCCATCCCAACATCAACGCCGGGATCGCCTGGCATACCTTTAGCGGCGTCATCCTGCGGCCCTATGGCACGAAGGCGGACACCGAGATGGACACGCACGACCTGTGGGTTTTCGAGGCCATCGGCGAGCGCGCCAAGGAACTGACCGGCTACCGGACGGTTTCCGTGTTCCATGATTTCAAATACCACCCAAAGGAGGTCATCACCGGGCCGTCCAATGACTGGCTGTACGACCACCTCGGCATTTACGGCTATGTGATCGAACTGTGGGACATCATCGGGCGGGCCACGGAAAAGTATGACCGCAAGTTTATTGACTGGATGCGCGTCCACCCGCATGAGGATGATGTCAAAATCCTGGCGTGGGCGGAAGCGAACGGGGCGGGCGATGGCTATGTGGACTGGTACGCCTACGAGCACCCGCAGATTGGCAAAGTGGAGTTGGGCGGCTGGGACAATATGTACACCTGGCGCAACCCGCCGCACCATTTTATGGGGGAGGAAGCCGAGCGCAATGTCGGCTACGTCCTCGCCCTCGGGGAGATGTTGCCCCGGCTGGCCGTCCACACCCTCGAAGTGACACCGCTCGACAACGAAACCTGGCACGTCAATCTCGTGCTGGAAAACACTGGCTTTTTCCCGACCTGCACGAGTGCGATGGGGAAAAAGCGCGGCGCGCGGCCCGTCCGGGTGGAAGTGGAACTCCCCGAGGGGGCGCAGATCCTCCAGGGGGCGCGCCGCCCGGAGTTGGGGCACCTTGAGGGCCGTTCCAACAAGCTGGCCGTATTCTCGTTTTTCGGGAACGGGACCGACAACCGGGCCAGAGCCGAATGGGTGGTACGCGCCCCCCTTCGACCCGGCTCAGGGCAAGCCCAGGGGACCCTGCTTAAGCTGGCCGTCCGCAGCGACCGGGCGGGTAGCCTCGATCTCACCGTTCCTCTCCAATAATCTTCCAAGCCGATGGACGGGATTGGTTCTGCCTCCGCAGGAATTGAACTGGCGTCCATTCTTGAATCGGCCAACCAGATCGCCAGCGAAACGCCGCTGGAACAGTTGCCCGAAAGGCTGGCACAGTTCATGGTGGAAATTACGGGGGCCAGGATTGGGGTGCTATCCCTCCATCACCCGCCCTACTCGCTGCCCATTGTTTTTTTTGCGGGGGATGAAAGCCTGGTTGCCAACCGGGACAGTTTTGCCCGCAAGCTGGAAACAGTAACCGAGCGCACGATCCAGGCCAACCGGCCACTCCATGGGGAAATCTCCCTATCCGGCGGGAGGCTGGGCACGCTGTCCGTGCCCCTCTCCATCGAAAACGAACCGCTGGGCGTGTTCCACCTGTTTGGGGCGGGTGAGGTGGCGTTGGGGCTGGTCAAATTTTTGGGGAACCGGATTATCTCGGAATTGGACAAAAGGCAATTGCTGGAGGCCAGCCGCCTGCGCAGCCAGCGGCTGGAAGCGCTCGTGGACATCATCGGCCAGATTGGCTCCACGCTGGATCGGGATTCCATCCTCAGCACGATCATCAACCACGCCCACGAATTGCTGGACGCCGAGGCCAGCTCGCTCTTCCTCGTGGACGAGAAAACGGGCGACCTGGTCATGCACATTACCAGCAACCTGCCCGACGTCAAACGCAACCAGGTGCGCGTCCCACAGGGGCAGGGCATCATCGGGCAGGTGGTGGCAACCGGCCAACCGATGATCGTGAACCAGGCCAGCGCGGATCAGCGCCGTTTTACGCGGGCGGATGACCTCACGGGGTTCGAGACCCGTTCAGTGGTCGCGGTCCCCCTGCTCTCCCGCGCCGTCGAGATGGGGCACGAGCAGGGCGAAACACGCGAGCGGATCATCGGCGGGCTGGAGGCCCTCAACAAGAAATCCGGCCCCTTTACCGATGAGGATGCCAGCCTGCTGCAAATCCTTGCCACACAGGCAGGCACAGTCCTCCACATCGCCCAATCCTACGCCGACGCCAATGAGCTATTCCTCGACGTAATCCGCGTGCTCAGCGCGGCCATTGACGCCAAAGACCCGTATACGCGCGGCCACTCCCAGCGCGTGGCGACATTTGCCGTTGCCATCGCCCGCCAAATGAACCTCTCCATGCGCATTGTCCGGCAGGTGCGCGTCGGCGGCATCCTCCACGATGTCGGGAAAATTGGCGTATCGGACGCCATCCTCAAAAAACCGGGACGCCTGACCGACGAGGAAATGGCCGAAATGCGCCAGCACCCGACTATCGGCGTCACCATCATGGAGCGCGTCCGCAGTCTCAAGGATGAGCTGCCCGCACTTGTTGAACATCACGAGCGGCTTGACGGCAGCGGGTATCCGCGCCAACTCGCGGGCGCGCAGATTTCCGCCCTCGGGCGCATCATCGCCGTCGCCGATGTCTTTGACGCCATGACCTCCGACCGGCCCTACCGCAAAGCCATCCCCACCGACGAGGTGCTCCTCCACCTGCGCCAGGGGAGCGACACCCTGTACGACGCCGAATGTGTCAACGCCCTGATCAACGCCTACGAGCTTGGCCTGATCGTCCCCCAGGCTGAGACCAGCCCCATCCCGGCCCTCAACAACTGATGAACCCCCAGCTCCCCAAAATTCGCACCGTCGATCCACAACCCATCTTTCACCAGGGGCAGCCCTCCCTGTATTTGCGCGACCCCCTCCAACTCAACGGCCATGCCCTCGTTCTCCCGCAGGTCCTCGGCCCCCTGCTCTTCCTGTGCAATGGCACGCGCGGCCTCCCCGTCATCGCCCGCATTATGCAGACCCATTTTGGCGTACGCGTGGGTGAGGCCCAGCTTGCCCAATTCATGGAAGCCTTCGATGAGGTCTACCTGCTCGACAACGCCCGCTCCCGCGCCGCGCAGCACCGCGCGCTCGATGACTATCGGCACGCACCCTTCCGCCCGCCCGCCTCCGCCGGACTCTCCTACCCCGCTGACCCGGCGGAGCTCCACCGCCTGCTCCAGGATTACCTCGAACGCGCCGAAGTTCAACCGGATACGGAGGGCGGGCGCGCCCTGCTTTCCCCGCACATTGACTACCCGCGCGGCGGCAGCGTCTACGCCCAGGTCTGGAAGCGCGCCGCCCACATGCTCCAACAGGCCGATCTCTTCATCATCATCGGCACTGATCATCACAACAGCCGCGACCCGATCACCCTCACCCGTCAAAATTACGCCACCCCCTCCGGCGTCCTGCCCACTTCCCAATCCGTGGTGAATGCTCTGGCGCAAGCCATCGGTGAAGACGCCGCCTTTGCCGGGGAACTCTACCACCGCCAGGAACATTCTCTTGAACTCCCATTGGTTTGGCTCCATTACTTGGTGGGGATGCGCCCCGTTGAGGTGGTACCGATCCTCGCAGGCAACCTGACCCCCGGGGACCCGCTCATCCCTCGGGTGGTGGACGCCCTTCACCAAGCCGCGGCCTCCAGGAAGGCTTTCTTCGTCATCTCAGGGGATCTCGCCCATGTGGGACCAGCCTTTGGCGGTGAGCCGCTCAGCCTCGCCACCAACGATATTGGGCGCGCCGACGAAGCCCTGCTGGGCCGCCTCGCGGCAGGGGATGCGGAAGGTTTCCTCGACTCCATCCTGCGCGGCGAAAATGCCAATAATGTCTGCGGGACGTACCCCTTATACTTGGCCCTCCGCGCGCTTGGCAATTTCTCTGGCGAGAGGGCCGGTTATGCCCAATGCCCCGCCGACGAGGCCGGAACCTCGCTCGTGTCCGTGGCCGGGATGGTTTTCAATTGACAGCGGGCTTTCGCTGGTTGTGCCCTTCGACTACGCCCGGCCAAAACAGGCCGGGCTCCGCTCAGGGTGAATACTTGTCACGTTGAGCGGAGTGCGGACCGCCTCACCGGCCACCCTTCGACTACGCCCGGCCAAAACAGGCCGGGCTCCGCTCAGGGCGAATACTTGTCGCGCTGAACGGAGTGCGGACCGCCTCACCGGTCACCCTTCGATTACGCCTGACCAAAATCACGGCAGGCCCCGCTCAGGATGAATACTTATCACGCTGAACGGAGTGCGGACAGCCTCACCGGCCACCCTTCGACTACGCCCGGCCAAAACAGGCCGGGCTCCGCTCAGGGTGAATACTTATCACGTTGAGCGGAGTGCGGACAGCCTCACCGGTCACCCTTCGACTACGCCCGGCCAAAACAGGCCGGGCTCCGCTCACGGTGATTACTTATCACGTTGAGCGGAGTGCGGACAGCCTCACCGTCCGCACGCAGTCGCAGCGCCAAGCTTGATAAAGGAAAACAGTGATGATTGCAGGAGCAAGATGAACGTATACGAGGCCATCCGCAAAAAACGCGCCGTGCGCAAGTTTCTCGATCAGCCATTACAACCAGCGGAAATCAACCAGATCCTGAATGCCGGGCGGCTGGCGCAAAGCTCAAAAAATATGCAAGCCTGGCATTTCATCGCCATCCGGGACAAAGCGATCCTCGCCGCGCTCTCCAAAACCGGCGAATTTGCCGGGCACCTGGCGGGCGCGGCGCTGGCGGTGGCGATCATCACCCCCGACCCGGAGGTGCGCTTCAATGTGATGTTCGATGCGGGCCAGGCTGCGGCCTACATGCAACTGGCGGCCTGGGAACTCGGGATTGGCTCATGCCTGGCGACGATTTACGATCATGCCCGCGCCCGTCAAATTCTCGGATTCCCGGATGACATGCACATTCGCATCGCCATATCCTTCGGGTACGCGGCCCCCCATGAACCCCGCGCACCCAGGGGGCCAGGCCGCCGTCCGGCGGAGCAGGTGTTCCTGTGGGATCGGTGGCATCCCGATCAAATTGCCCATAACCCTTTTGACCAACCCAAGGAGACACGATGACTATTTACGATGACACCCTCAGCCAGTACATCACGGCCACCTTCGCCCCGGAGGATGAGCCTGCCCGCCGGGCGCGGGAAGACTCACCGAAACACGGCCTGCCCGCCATCAGCATCCGCGCCGAGGAGGGGCGGTTCCTGCAAGTGCTGGCCGCGGCTGCGAGCGCAAAGAATGCGCTGGAGATCGGGACGCTGGGCGGGTACAGCGGGATTTGGATCGCCCGCGGGCTGGCTGAGGGGGGCACACTAATCACGCTGGAGATGAGCGAAAAACACTCGGCGGTCGCCAGGGCACACTTTGACGGCGCAGGCGTGGGGGGGCGTGTGGAGATCATGATCGGGGACGCGCACGAACAATTGGGGAAGTTGTCCCCGCGCGGGCCGTTTGACTTTGTTTTTATTGACGCGGAAAAAACCGGGTATCCCGCGTATTATGCCTGGGCGGTGGAGCATGTGAGCCCCGGCGGGATTATCTGCGCCCACAATGCTTTCCGTGGTGGCCGCCTGTTGGAGGCTACGGAGGATGCGGAAGTTGCAGGCATGCGCGCGTTCCTGGAGCTGGTTGCCGGGGACTCCCGCGTCACCAGTACGATTTTCCCCGGCGGCGATGGGACGCTGGTGGCGGTAAAGTTGGGTTAGGCCCGAAGGAGCAAGGAAGATGAAGATTTTTGGAAGCAGGGTAACCTGGGGGCTGTTGCTGATTGCTGGGGGTGTGTTGCTCCTCCTGCAAAATTTGAAGTTGTTGCCGGAAAGCAGCCTGCTTTGGCTGGCGGCTTTTGGGCTGGCAGGGCTCTATTTCATGGGTGTATTTTTTAGTGGGGCAGACCACTGGTGGGCGGCGTTTCCCGCTTTTGCATTACTGGGGATTGCGGCGATTATCGCGCTGACCGAGTTTACCGGCGTGCCTGACGAATGGGCCGGGGCGGTGTTCCTGGGTTCACTGGGGGTTGGATTCCTTGTGATTTATCTGCGCTCGAGGGCGCACTGGTGGCCGATCATCCCCGGCGGGGCGTTGTTAACAATGGCGGGGCTGGTCCTCATAACCTCCCGGGTTGAGGAGCCCACCGCGACACAGCTTGGCGCGGCGTTGTTCGGGGGGCTGGCGCTCACCTTCCTGCTGGTATACGCCGCACCATCCAATTCCGGGCGCGCCCGCTGGGCGATCTGGCCCGCGGCGGGGCTGGTTATCCCGGCATTGTTTACCGGGGCGGCGGCGTTCAGGATGTTGAGTGGGATGTGGCCGGCGGCCCTCATCGCCACGGGGATATTCGTGCTTTTGCGGGGGAGGCGCTAATCGCCAGGGTTAGCAATATTTATTGCAAAGGGCGCATAGCGCTCGCAAGGCATGCCAGGATTTCTTCTTAAAATCCCTTTGTGTTCTTCGCGCTCTCTTGGCGTGCTTCGCGATAAAGATTATCAATAGCGGTAGTAAAAAACGCAAGAAAAAAGGCCGGAGCGTTGACTCCGGCCTTTATGTTTCTTCAAATTATCCGAGGTATTCCCGAAGTGAGAGCGAGACCCCAGGGTGGCGCAAACGCCGCAAAGCCTGGGCTTCGATCTGGCGGACGCGCTCGCGAGTGACGCCCATTTTGCGGCCCACTTCTTCGAGGGTGCAGGTCTTGCCATCGATCAGCCCATAGCGCAACTGGAGGACGCGCACCTCACGGGGAGGCAGCGTATCCAACACCGAACCGAGGTGCTCCTTGAGCAGGTTGTGCGAAGCGGTCTCATCGGGGGCGGGGGAGTCCTCGTCCTCGATGAAATCGCCCAGCATGGATTCTCCTTCGTCGTCAATGGGCATCTCCAGCGAAAGCGGGCGGCGCGAAACCTTGAGCATGTCTTCCACTTTTTTGAGCGGCAACTCCATCGTTTCGGCCAGTTCTACCATCGTTGGTTCGCGGGCGTATTTCTGCTTGAGCTGGTTCTGCACGCGGCGCAGCTTGCTGATCTGGTCGCCCATGTGGACGGGCACGCGGATGGTGCGGCCCTGATCGGCGATGGCGCGCGTTACCGCCTGGCGGATCCACCAGGTTGCGTAGGTGCTGAACTTATAGCCGCGCTTGTAATCGAATTTCTTGGCGGCGCGCATCAGGCCGATATTGCCCTCCTGGATCAAATCCAGGAACGGGACGCCGCGGCCGATATATTTCTTCGCCACGCTGATCACGAGGCGGGAGTTGGAAATGATCAGGCGCTCGCGGGCTTTCCAGCCAATATCAACGTAATAGAGCAATTTTTCGCGGCGGTGGGTCGGCACCTTGCCTGTTGCCAACTCGTCGCGCGCCTCGCGGCCGCGCTCGATGGCCTGCGCCAGGTCGACTTCTTCCTGCGGGGTCAGCAACGGAACTTCGGCGGCCTGCTTGAGGTAAAGCCCGACCATATCGCGCGGGTCAATATTCGCCAGCGGATTCTCGTCCTTTGACATCACGCGATCCAGCGTTGGGAGCAGCGTGTCGTCCTCGTAATCATCCGAGTCGTCACCCAGCTCGATGTCCAACTCCGGGTCGGTTTCCACGCTCCCGTCTTCGGCCACCGGCGGGAGCGCATCGGCATCCTCATCGTCCTCGACATAAGCGATCCCGGCGCTCATCAACGCGGCAAATACCTCATCCAGTTGGTTAATCTCCTCTTCGGCCTCCGGGAAATGAACCAACAGATCATCCAGCGTCACGTACCCCTTGGCGCGCCCCAGCCCGACCAGCCGCTGAATGGCAATATACGACTGGTTGGATTCAGCTTCCTCATCGAGCAGATTGGTTTCCATCACATCATTCATCACAATTTTGTACCTGACCTTCGTTGGATTTAGACAGACTTCAAGAACCGGCAAAACGCTGTTCTGTTTACATTGCCGGATTGATTTGTTCCAGCCGGGTGATCACTCAACCCAATAATTCCCGAGCTGCGATCTTTTTTCTACAAAGTAATGGGAATTCCGCTATGCGCGGTCAATCGGTATTATAGCATGTGTTGTCAATACCATTTCGCATGACTATTGTTAAAGATTTTGTAAGCAATGGAGGGTAAGATCACCGCAACACTGCTCAACGGATAAACGATGCGACGCCTAAAAGACACGCTTCTCTTTCTAATCCTTCTTTTTTTCACTGCCTGCACAGCCAACACCTTCACCGGGGTGGCTGACCCCGAAAGCCCTGTTCCACCCCTGGAGACCCTCACCCCCTCCCTGTACCCCGCGACCGCCCCCGTACCCGATGTCAAACCCACCTCCCAGCCATTCACCTATTTCGGCGAAGTGGCCGCACCCGATATTCCGACAGGACTGGAATGGCTTAATGTTGCAAAGCCCATCTCCCTGGCGCAAGATCTCCGAGGCAAAATCGTCATCCTCGATTTCTGGACACTCGGCTGCATCAACTGCCTCCACATCATGCCCGACCTGGCCCTGCTGGAAGAAGAGTTCCCGGACTCCCTCGTGGTCATCGGCATCCACTCCGCCAAATTCACCGCCGAGGGCGAATCCGAGAGCATTCGGCAGGCCATCATACGCTACAACCTGCATCACCCGGTCGTCAACGATGCGGGCTTCCAGGTCTGGAACACCTACGGCGCCCGCGCCTGGCCGACCGTTTTCCTGATTGACCCTTTTGGGAAAATCGTGGGCTATCACGCGGGTGAAAACATCCACGACATCCTCCAGCCCGTCATCAAAACGATGGACAGGGAATACCGCGCCGCAGGGGCCATTGACACCCGCCCGCTGGAGTTGGTGCTGGAAAGCCGGGCGTCCGTCCCCACCATCCTCAGCTTCCCCGGCAAACTGATCGCCGACGAAACTGGCAACCGTCTCTTCATCGCCGATTCCAACCACAACCGGATCGTCGTCACCACGCTCGACGGGGAAATTCTCTACGCCATCGGTTCGGGCGCAGCGGGCCGCGCCAACGGCGATTTTACGTCCGCCACTTTCAACCGGCCCCAGGGGATGGCCCTCTCCCCGGATGGGAATCTCCTCTATATCGCCGACCTCGAAAACCACCTTATCCGCGCCGCCAACCTTTCCCTGGAAACAGTAAGCACAATTGCCGGAACCGGCTATCAGGGACGCGCGCTCCCCACGGGCCGCCCCGGACGGGAAACGGCGCTCAGTTCACCCTGGGACCTCCTGCTGGATGGAGACAGACTTTATATCGCCATCGCCGGGTTGCACCAGATCTGGGTGCACGACCTCAAGAATGATCGCATCACCCTCTTCGCCGGGAGCGGGCAGGAGGGCATGGATGATGGCCCGCCGCTGCAAGCCAGCCTGGCCCAGCCCTCCGGGTTCGCCACGGATGGCACCACCCTCTTCTTTGCCGACTCCGAATCCAGCGCCATCCGTCAAATGGCCTTGGATGGCCTCGGGCGTCTGACCACCATCATCGGGCAGGGCCTCTTTGATTTTGGGGATGTGGACGGGGCCGCGCCGGATGCCAGGCTCCAGCACGCCCTCGGCATTGCCTGGGTGGATGGCGTGCTGTACGTTGCCGATACCTACAACCATAAGATTAAGCGGGTCGACCCTATTTCCGGATATAGTGAAACCTGGATAGGCACCGGCGCAGTTGGCTGGCAGGATGGCGCGGGCACACAGGCGCGTCTGGCCGAGCCAAGCGGGTTGGCGGTGGCCTTTGACAAGCTCTACATCGCCGACACCAACAACCACCTCATCCGCATCGCTGACCTGCCTTCGGGGGAAATCTCAACTCTCGTCCTGACCAACCTCTCCGCCGCCCTGCCCCCTGCCGCCGCAGCCATCCCGCCGTTGGCCGCCTCCCTCGGCGTCCAGACCATCGGCCCCGGTGAAGGAATCCTGGAGATCATTTTCACCGTCCCCGCCGGCTACAAATTCAACGAGCTTGGCCCCTTTACCCTCTCATGGGAGGCTGACAGCCCTGCGGTGCAGTTCAGCGGCGAGGGAGAGGCCGCCTACAAACTAGTCGGACCCAGCTTTCCCATCGAATTCCCCATCTCCACCTTTGAGGGGGAGGCCACCCTCTTTATCAACGCCACAGTGTTTTTTTGCGAGGCGCAAAACGGAGCGCTCTGCCTGATACAGGATATTGCCCTGGAAATCCCCATCATCATCAGTGCTGGCAGTATCGGCAGTGATATCCAGATAGTTTATGAGCTACCGGGAATCACGCCGTAGCGGAATATTTTAGAGTGCGATCAGCCCCCGCTGGACAGCCAGTTTGACCGCTTCCGTGCGGCTGGCCGCGCCCAGCTTGGCAAACAGCGATGATATGTGGAACTTGACTGTGTGCTCGCTGATGTGCAGAATGGCGGCAATCTGGCGGTTGGATAGCCCCGCGGCCAGCCGCCCCAGCACCTCCAACTCGCGCCCGGTCAGAGGCGGGGCAAATTCATCAGGAAGATAATCGGGGTTGCGGCGCTCACGGAAGGCCAACGCCAGCAAATCCGGCGAGCCAGCCACCAGCCCCGCCGCCACCGCGCGAATGGCCGCGGCCAGTTCCAGCCCGGTCGCATCCGCCGAGAGCCAGCCCCACCCCGCAACTGGTAACTCCCCGACATCGTCCGCTGAAGCCCGCCCCTCTCCCAGAAACAAGACGCCCGGCAAGGGATTGCGGCCCGCCAGGGTTTCCGCCAGATCAGCGATCGCGCCGGGGCGGTTCAGCAGGACGATGACATCCGCGCCGGGGTGAATCTCCGGGAGCGGGATCAGCCCCGGATGCTCGGCCAATATTCGAAGATCGGATTCCTGTTCGATCAGGGAGCGCACCCCGAGGCGCAGCGCCGTCCCCGGGATGATGATTACCACCCCAATCATGAGCATCGGGTTCGAGGGGATACCGGTATCCCCTCGAAAGGAATCCGCACCCGGTTGGTTCCGGCGGGGGTTGTTCCGGGGATCGAGTTCATCCAGCCAAGTTTAATCCTTTCGTTCGCCAATGGTAACTGTGACCGTGGTGGGCTCACCGCCCCGCAGGATTTCAACCGCCGCCTGCTGGCCGACGATGTCGCCGATAAGGACGTGCTGGAGATCGGCATGATCGGCAACGGGGTCGCCGCTGATCGCGACGATGATGTCGCCCACAATAAGCGCGCTGGCGGCGGAGGGGCTGTTTTCTTCGATCCAGGCGACGAGCAAGCCCGAAGTTTGTGCGCGGCCCAACCGCGTTTGCTGCTCGGCTGTGAGCGGGGCGATTTGGCTGCGGATGCCGAGATAGCCGCGGCGGAGGCTGCCGTGTTTCTGCAAGGCGGCGGCGATTTCGAGAGCGCGGGCGATGGGGATGGCAATGGACGCGCCGCGGACAAGCCCGGAGGTGTTGATGCCAAGCACCTGCCCGGCTGAATTAATCAGCGGCCCGCCGGAAAAACCCGGATAGGAGATGGCATCGGTGCGGAGCAGGGTCTCGCCGGGTGTGGGCTGGCTGTGGCGGCGGCCGCCGCGGGAGAAGGAGACGAACGCGCTGACAACGCCCAGGCTGGCCTGAATCCCATTTGAACCGGGCCGTCCGATGGCGAGCACGAGCTCCCCAACCCTGGCCTGGGCCCCGGTTTCGGCGGCGGTGCCGCCATCCTGGGAGAGCGTGAGCAGGGCCAGGTCGGAGCGCGGATCGCGCCCGGCAATGGCGGCGGGCAATTCGGTGCCATCGTCGAGGAGGATGGTGATCTCATCGTTGCGTTCAAGCACGTGGTCGGCGGTCAGCACCTGTCCTGCACCGATCAGGACGCCACTGCCGGGCAAACGCTCGCGCCCATTGACAAGGACGACCGATCGGGCGGCCTTTTGGGCGGCATCGGCGAGGGCGCTGGAGAATTGGGAAAGCTGGTTTTCGATGGTCATGGTAGCTCCGTTTTGGTTGGGGGATTTGAATTGCAGGCAGTATAGTGGATTGGCGCGCCAGCCACATCGGAAGAATGGGCAGGTGGGGCCTGCACCAATGGCGGGGAAAGCGCCAATGGGCCGGGTTGGCATGAAGCGGGACAAAACGCTTTTCGTATTTCGCTTGATTGTCTGGATCGAATATGGGATACTGGATCAGCCATGAGCAAAAACCAACGGAAGCAAAAGAATATCCTCGTTGTTGAGGATGATGCGCAGGTGCGGCAGGCGCTGTCACTGGCGCTGCAATTGGATGGGTATGGTGTCCTTGAGGCGCAGGATGGACTCGAGGGTCTCGCCTCCCTGAAAACCACGACGCCCGATCTGATCCTGTCCGATGTCAACATGCCGCGGATGAGCGGGATCGAGTTCTTCCAGGCGGTGCGGAAGAACAAGTTTTGGGCCGGTATCCCTTTTGTCTTCCTGACGGCAAACGACACTGCGCCCGCGGTGCAGTTGGGCCATGAGATCGGAGCTGAGGATTACCTGACCAAACCGATTGATTCGAGCAACCTCCTGCGGATCCTCGATGCCCGGCTTTTACGCGCGGCGGATGTGCGGGCCGCGTACATGGATCAGGCTTTCCTGGAGACGGTCAAGGTGCTTGCGAGCACGATTGACAGCCGCGATCCTTACACAGCCGGCCACGTGGAACGCGTGACAAAGTATGCCTGCTGGATGGCTGAGGCGCTGAATTGGCCGCCCGCAGCCATGCGCACTTTGGAGTACGGTGCGCGCCTGCACGATATTGGCAAGATCATTGTGCCCGATCAGGTGCTGAAAAAAGCGGGGCCGCTGACGCCGGACGAGTGGCGGCTCATGAAGCGGCACCCCGAGGAGGGTGCAAAAATCATCCAGGGCATCAGCCTGCTCAAGGAAGCCATTCCCTACGTCCTCTATCATCACGAAAAATGGGATGGCACCGGCTACCCGAGGGGTCTCAAGGGCAGGGATATTCCCATCGAGGGCCGCCTCCTGGCGCTGGCAGATGTGTTTGATGCGCTCACCTCGGCCCGGCCATACCGCCCGCCCCTCGCGCTTGCTGACGTGGGCGAGTTTATCAAGAGCAATGCCGGTCTGCATTTCGACCCCGAGATCGCCCCGGTCTTCAGCCAGGTCATTAACGCCCGGATTCTGCCAAGTTGGAATCCGTAGATCCGCTCCATAGATCAATCAAGAATCCACGAAAGCAGGAAGTGGCCTGCTATATTATTTTCCTGCATTCCAGGCTTCCTCATAAACTATTCGGACAAGTTATGCGTGTGATCAGGTGAAAGAGACCTTTTCGTAACCAGACCGCCAGATTAAGAGCGCAATAGAATTTTTGCCGCAGGAAATGTCAGGGGGCTGTTTCATAGTACAGTTAAGGGCGGGCCATTGTCGGCCAGGGCTTAATCCATTGCCCACCTCCTCCTGCAATTCATGATTACCACTCCCAATCCATTTCGCTCACCAACGGTCCTCGCAGTGGGGAGTTCAGCGGCCCGAACCGCCATCGAAAGCCAGCGGCAGGCGCGGCGAACGGCGTTCACCCGGCGCGCATGCTTGTTCTTTTTAGCGGTAACCTGCCTGAGCATTCCGATCAATGCCGTTTTTGCCTACCGGACCGGGGGCTGGCAATTCTATGTACTGGTCGCATTTGGCTTGGGGCTGGCAACCCTGTTGGGGCGGGCCCTGTCTGTACTGCGGGCTGGGAATGCCCGCGGGACAGCCTGGGTCATTCTCGCGGGCGCGCTGGCCCTCCTGATCCTGCTTGCCGCCTTGCTTGCCGGCACCGGCATGATTTTGGGGTTGCTGGGGTCAGCCATCATCGTGATGCTCGCCACCCAATTATTGCCCCCGGCGGAAGCCAATCGCGCCATATTTGGGGGAGTCGTCTGCAATATTTGCGCCGGCATGCTTGACTTTGGAACGCCCGGTTTCCAACTGGCGCTCCCCGGGCTTGCCTTTCCTCCCATTCTGACCGGCGGGCTGATCCTGATCGTCCTCGTTGCAACCACCCTCACCCGGTTCTCCGAGCAAAACCTGTCTGCCAAGTTAATGCTCGCGTTCCTGGTCATCGCCCTCGTCCCGCTGGGCATGCTCTCCATTCTGAACAACCACGCCAACCAGGAGGCCCTCACCTCCGCCGCAGACCAGGCCCTCACCTCCGCCTCCACGCAGACCGCGTCCGACATTGATAACTTCATCCAGAACAACCTGAATGAGATCGCCACTGAAGCGCAGTTCCCCGATTTTTCCACCTTCCTGACACTCTCGGAATTTGTCCGCGACCGCAGCCCGCAGACCACCGATGCCGCCGCCACCCTGCTCCAACTCAGCTTGAAAGACCGTGAATACATCATCTCATACGGCCTGCTCGACCTCAACGGAGTCAACCTGCTGGATACCATCCCCGGCCGGATCGGGCAGGACGAGTCCGCCGAGCTTTATTTCCGCATCCCGATGGCGTCCGGCCCGATCCCGTATGCGTCCCCCTTGCAGGTCATCCAAAGCACGCCCGAGGTCCGCGCCGCCCTCACGTTCAGCCGGGTCGTCCAGGATGTCAGCGGCAACCCCGTTGGCCTCATCCGCATGCAATATGATGCCAGCGTCCTGCAGGAAATCGTGGCCGCCGCCAACGAACTGGCTGGCGCACAATCCTTCGGCGTCCTCTTTGACGATTATCTCCTTCAGCTCGCCCACGGCACCGCCCCCGAAACCTTCCTGACCGGCATCAAGGAACTGACCCCCAACCAGGTCTTCACGCTCGAAACCACCAAGCGCATCCCTGACCTGCCGATGAACACCGTTTTTGATTACAACCCTGAATTGCAGGATCACCTGTCCGTTCTGGCGACCCCCTTCTTTACTGCAACCGAAACGCTGGATGATGAATCCATGACGTTTACCGCCAACGACATCGTCACCGGCGACCGGCCCAACCAGGTTGCCGTTTCCCTCATTTCTACCCGCCCCTGGATGGTTGCCTTCTTCCAACCCCAGGAAGTCTTCCTTGCCCCGGTCATCGAGCAGAACCGCGACTCCCTGATGGTTGGGATGATCACGGCCAACCTGATTATCCTCGCCGCCACCTTCGTCGTCCAACTGCTCACTGGCCCCATCTCCCGCCTCACTACGATTGCCGAGCGCGTCGCCAGCGGCGACCTCAACGCCCGCGCCGGCGTGGAAACAGATGACGAGATCGGTACACTCGCCAACACCTTCAACGCCATGACGGGCGAACTCCGCCAGATTTTCCGTACCCTCGAAAACCGCGTCGCCGACCGCACCCGCGCCCTCGAGGCCTCCGCCGACATCAGCCGTTACATCTCCACCATCCTCGACCCGGCCATCCTGCTCGATGAAGTCGTTAACGAAATCCAGCGCGCCTTCGACTTTTACCACGCCGAGATCTTCCTCTTCAACGAGAACCACACCGAACTGGAATTCCATAGCGGCAGCGGTTTTGCCGGCCAGCAGATGGCCCTGTCCGGGTACATCCTGCGCGAGGGTGAAGGCCTGATCGGCCAGTGCGCCCAGCAAAACCGCATCGTCTACGCCCGCGAGGTGTACGCCGCTCCCGGCTGGATCGAGCACCCCCTCCTCCCACAAACCAAATCCGAACTGTGCGTCCCCATCGCCATTATGGACCGCGTTCTGGGTGTGCTCGACCTCCAGCAAAACCGGCTGGACGGCTTCACCGATACGGAGTCGCGGTTGATGGAATCCATTGCCAACCAGGTTGCCATCGCCCTCGAAAACGCCCGGCTCTACACGCGAGAACGCGCCCGCGCCGAAGGGGTCACGGCCCTCAGCGAGACCATCCAGCGCGTGGACATCTTCGCCCAACGCCTGCTCCAGAACCCGGCCAATGCCATCGAGGAACTCTACAGCGCCGCCGTCCGCGCCGCGCAATCGCCCGCCGAGTCCCGGATGCTCGCCAACCTCCCCGAAGTCCTGGAAAACCAGGGAGAGCACGCCCTCGCCGGGCTGGCCTTGGGGTTTCGCTACCTGCACACCAGCCACACCGTCCCGGAAGTCCTCCCCGCCGGTATCCGCGCCCTCATTGACCAGCTTGAAGCCCCCACCATCCATCGCTGGCGGCTGGCCGAGGAAACGCTGTACCTGCTCCAGCACTGCCACCAGGCTCTCCAGGCCAACTCCATCGCCAGGATTACCCAGTTCATCCCGCAAACCGCCTCCCTCCCGCCCGACCTCAACGGCACTTGCCTGGCAGGCCTCGCCGGGTTTTTCCCCATGGCCCGGAGCGTCTCCAATGCCCTGCGCGCCTATGAGCGGGTAGATACCGCCCCCGACAAACTCGCCTACCTCGCCAACGCCATCGAGCGCCTGCGCCACCTCGAGCAACTGGCCCGCAACGAACTCAATGAGGTGGATGGCGCGATTGTCGAGGCCATTTCCGGGAACTGGTTTGCCGTCGTAACCGGCGCGATGACCGACCTGCAAACCCGCGCCCAGATCGCCTGCCATCTCGTCACCCGTACCGTCCTCCACGAAGAGGAAACCGCCCTCACCTTCAACCTGCGCAACGAAGGCCGCGGCGCGGCCCTCAACCTCGTCTTCGTGGTGGAACTCGATGAGAGCGGCGGGCTGGTATCGGGGTCGGAACCATTTATTCTGGAACAACCGGCCCCCATTGACCGCCTCCCCCCGGGGGCCGAGGCGCAGATTGCCACCCGGGTTCGGATTCCCTTTACGGGGGCCGCGGGCCAGTTCAGGATCCGCTTCTCCGTCATTTATTCTGACCCCCGCGGCCCCGACCAGGTGGAGCATTTCGCCGATATCGTCACCCTGCAAAGCGATGACCTGGCCTTCCAGTTTATCCCCAACCCGTACGTGGTCGGCACCCCGCTGGCGGCCAACTCTCCCCTTTTCTTTGGCCGCGAGGATGTCATCGCCTTTATTCAGACAAACCTTTCGGCGCTCCACCGCAACAACATGGTATTGATCGGCCAGCGCCGCACCGGCAAAACCTCCCTCCTCAAACAAATGCCCGCCCGCCTCCCGGATGATTACCTGCCAGTCTACATTGACGGCCAGACTCTGGGGCTGGACCCCGGCCTCCCCAACTTTTTCCTGTCCCTTGCCACGGAGATTTCGTTCGCCCTTGAAGACCGCGGCTTCGAAATGGCGCCGCCCGAGCTCGATGATTTTTCTGACTCCCCGGCAGCCAAGTTCGAGCATGATTTTCTCGGGCAGGTACGGGCGCTCATCGAGGGACGGCACCTGCTCATCCTGCTGGACGAATTTGAGGAGATTGAGGCAGCGGTCCGGCGCGGGCATCTGGACCCCTCGGTGTTTGGTTTCCTGCGCCACTTGATCCAGCATTCGGACGATTTATCTGTGATCTTCTGCGGCACGCACCGGCTGGAGGAACTGGCCTCCGATTACTGGAATGTGTTGTTCAACATCTCCCTCTATCGGCATATTGCCTATCTGGAGCAGGCCGAGGCCCTCCGGTTGATCCAGGAACCCGTGGCCGCGCTGGGGATGGGCTATGATGATCTGGCGCTGGATAAGATGTGGCGCGTGACCGCCGGGCATCCGTATTTCCTCCAATTGCTTTGCCACAGCCTGGTCAACCTGCACAATCGGAATGAGCGGAATTACATCACCGTCTCCGATGTCAACACGGCGTTGGATGAAATCCTGTCCGCAGGCGAGGCCCATTTCCTGTACCTGTGGACGGGCGCGTCCTCGGCAGAGAAACTGGCGCTAACCGCCATGAGCCGCAGCGTACCCCTGACCGGCTCCACCACGCCCATCCAGATCGTGGATTACCTCGCCGAACGCGGCATCGTCCTCACCCGGCAAGCCGTCAGCGACGCCCTCCACAAACTCCAGCTCAAGGAGATTCTCTCCGTCTCGGAGAGTGGCGAACTCGCCACGGATGAGACCTATATCTGGAAACTGGGGCTGGTCGGCATGTGGGCCGAAAAGTACAAGTCCCTAAGCCGCGTAGTGGATGAGGCGGAGATGGGATAAACACACTTGGAAGATAGTCGAATTGTCATTCTGAGCAAAGCGAAGAATCCCTGCAACGACCCATTTTCACCCATCTGTGCGGGGATGTTTCGCTCCGCTCAACATGACAAACATTGCCTCGCTTAAATTAAATTTTTCGATGGAACCACCATGATCCCCAGCAACCCTTACATCTACCGCGGCCCCCTGCATGACTCGGAAAGCTTTACCGGGCGGACCGGGAACCTGAACGAGATCGCCGCCTTCCTGCGGGGCAACCAATCCATTTCGATTGTCGGCCCCCGGAAAGTCGGGAAGACTTCGCTCCTCTATCACCTCATGCGCCGGGAAACCCGCGCCGCCCTCAACCTCGCCGATCAATATCTGTTCGTCTACCTCGATTGTGAGGTGCTGGGGGAAGGGTCGCATGAGGAGATCTACGGGAACTTCGCCGCCGAGATGGAAGCCACGCTGGAAATCAACCAGCTTGAAGTGGATCCCTTCATCCAGAAAGCGGTGGAAGCGCCGGGGCGCATCGCCTTTGAGCGGGCGGTACGGCGGCTCAACCAGCAGGGCCTGCGGGTCGTGCTGATCCTCGATGAGTTTGAACGGCTGAGCACGAACCCAAGCCTGAACGTCAACTTTTTCAACGCCCTGCGCTCGGCGGCGGGGCGGTATGAACTGGCCTTTATCACCGCCTCCGCCCGCCCGCTGATCCAACTGACGTATTCCGGCAAATCGCAGGAAATCCTGTCCAGCCCGTTCTTCAACATTTTTGCGCTAATGAGCCTCGGCCTGTTTTCGCAAACGGAAGCCAACGAAGCCATCCGCCGCCCGGCGATCCGCACGGGGAAACCGCTTTCGGAGGCGGCAGCGGCGCATATCTACGAGCAGGTGGGCGGGCACCCGTTGGGGATACAGGTGGCTGGGTTCCACGCCTTTGATCAGGGGGATGACCTCGAGGAGATCACCCTGAGGACGGCGCGCGAGCTTTCCCCGCATTACCAGTATTATTGGCATAACCTCTCCCTGCCCGAACAGCACACGCTGATTGACATCAACGGCGCAATCACGCGCGCCCCCACGGATACCACCCTGCGCGGCATCCTGCGCGACCTCGTCCAGCGCTGCCTGCTCGTGGCCGAGAAGGACGCCTACCGCTATCCGTCCAAATCCTGGGAACGGTTTGTCGCCCAGCAGAGCGCCTCGCTCACGCCGGTTTCCCGATTGCGGGAATCGCTGGTCGGCCTGCACCTGGGGCCGTACGAGATCAAGGAACCGCTGGCCCGCGGCGGGATGGCCGAGATTTACAAAGGCCGCCATAACCGGCTGGAACGCACGGTGGCGATCAAAATCCTGCCAAACAACCTGGCCGTGGATGAGGATTTCCGCAACCGCTTTGAGCGCGAGGCGCAAGCCGTGGCCGGCCTGCGGCATCCCAACATCGTCCAGGTCTATGACTTTGGGGACATCGAGGGAGTCTATTACATGGTGATGGAGTTTATCGGCGGCAAGAGCCTGGGACAGACGCTGACCGAGGGCGGGGCGCTTGATCTGGAAACGGCCAGCCCGCTCCTGCGCGACCTGGCCGACGCGCTGGACTTTGCCCACAGCCGCGGGCTGATCCACCGCGACGTCAAGCCGTCCAACGTCCTGTTGCAGGCCGTCACCTCGCAGGGGATGCGCAAGCGGGCGATCCTGACGGATTTTGGGATCGCAAAAATCCGCGGGGGCGGCTCCAAAGCCACGAAAACGGGCATCCTGATGGGCACGCTGGATTACATCGCCCCGGAGCAAATCCGCTCCTCGGGGGAGGTGGATCACCGGGCGGACATCTATTCCCTCGGGGTCATCGCCTACCAGATGTTGACCGGCGACCTACCGTTTATCGGGGATAATCCGGGTTCCATCATGCTGGCCCACCTCCAGGAAGCCCCGCCCGACCCACGGGCCAAAACCCCCGACCTGCCCGAAAAAGCGGCGCGGGCCATCCTGCGGGCGCTGGCAAAGGAACCCGGCAACCGTTTTGCGCACGCTGGCGAATTTATTCAGGAGATGACGGAATGAAGCAGGAAACGATGATCAAGATGATGCGGGAGGCGAAAACGATAGCCGTGGTCGGGATGTCGAACAAACTGCACCGGGCGGGATACTACGTCCCGGAATATTTACAGGCCCAGGGATACCGCGTGATCCCGGTCAACCCCTTTCTCCAGGGTCCCATACTCGGGGAGCATGTCTGGCCCGATCTGGAGTCCGTACCCGAACCCGTGGATTTGGTGCTCCTGTTCCAGCGCAGCGAAAACGTCCCGCCGTTTGTCGACTCAGCCATTGCCATAGGGGCGAAGGCAGTCTGGATGCAGTTGGGGATCGCCAATGAGGAGGCCGCGGAGAAAGCGCACCGTGCCGGGTTGGAGGTGGTGGAGGATGCGTGTATGCTGGTGGAGCATCGGAGGTGGGGGAGGGGGACAGGGTGACACGGGGACGGGGGACAGGGAAACGCGCTGGCCGCGGGGTTGGCGTTAACTATTCAGCCACCTATCGTCATGTCACTGCGAGGGGCGGTTCCTTCGGCAGGCTCAGGACAGGTTTTGCCCCGAAGCAGCCTGACGCCTGGCCAAAAGATTGCTTCGGCGGAAAATAGCCGCCTCGCAATGACAAGCCTGAACAGTTTCAAATCGTTTTACATTTTCCGCATAAGTTCGCCATGATTTGCTTACAATAGAAGCTCGTTTGCTTGTGGTTCACCCCCGTTTGCCTGTCGCTCAAGAAGTGCATTGCAAGGAGGTTTTCACTTGGCGATCACATTGAAGTTGCGCGTGGAACAAGGTCAGTTGGTAGTCCGATTTGATGACCAGACCGTAACGACCCCGGCGGGGAATATCCCGGCCATTGCACGCTTGCAAGCCGACCCGTTTACAAACGAACAGGCCCTGACCGCCGCACTGGGGGGCGTTGAGATGTTGAAGCGGCTCACTGATGACCCGGATAATTTAATTTTGTTGGACTGCGACGAACCAGCCGATGCCTTTGCCTGGGAATTTGCCACGCTGCCTGACCGCCAGTTTTTGTGCGTGAAGGCGGGGATGTTACGGACCGTGCCGCGCGATGCGCCCCCGGCGGGCGGGAATTGCGCGTTGAATTTCATCGCACTGGCGGCGGACCCGCTGGTGGATGAGCGGGGAAAGGTGCGCGACGGATACCGCCTGGATTTGGATAATGAGATGCGTGCAATCCGCGAGACCCTGCAAAACAGCGGGAAGAACCTCACGGCAAGCAGAATCCCCCCGACGCGCGAACATCTCAACCGCGCGCTGCGCCAGGGGCCTGCCGTCCTCCACCTGACCTGCCACGGAACTGTCGTCAACACCCCCAATGGCCCGCTGGCCGTGTTATCGCTTGAAAATCAAGATGGCAGCCATGACGCCCTGACCGGCGCGGATTTGTTGAACATGGCCCCGCGCGGTGTGCTGCGGATGGTGCTGTTAAGTTCGTGCATGACGGCCACCGGCTCACAGGCGAACCTGGCGCGAGCACTGGCGTTGAACGGCGTACCAATTGCAATCGGGATGCAGGAATCATTTCCCGACCCGTTGAGCGATGAGCTGGCCGTGGCGCTTTACGACAGTTTGTTTTCAGGGCTGGGCATGGGCGAGGCGTTGCGGCAGGCGCGGATGAGTTTGATGCGCGAACCTCGCAGCGTGGGCCTGCCCGTCGGCTATGTCTCTGCGAACGGGTGGCGCGAGGCGTTTCCCATCCAGCCGGGGATGCCCTCGGTGGGCGGGCTTGGCAAGCCGGGGTTCGCTTCGCTGGGCGGGGAAATCCAGCCGCCGCGCCCGTTGTTGGGACGCAACCTTGAACTGCACCAAATCGCCAACCATTTTATGCAGGGGCGCAGGGTAATCACGGTGGCCGGGACGGGCGGGATGGGCAAGACCGCGCTGGCGGCAGCGTTTGCCGAACGTTTTGCGTGGCTCTGGCCGCAGGGTGTGCGCGGGGTTTCGTTTGCCAATGAAGTGAACGCGGCGAATTTCCAGTACGCGCTGATGCGGGTCTTGTTCGGCGAGGAGGGGGCGCAAAAAGGCGCGGGCTTAAGCGAGGGCCAACAGCGCGAGGCCATTCTGGGCGCGGCCCGCGAGTGGAATGGCTTGTGGCTGTTCGATAATTATGAAAGTGTGATGCAGGTCAAGGATGAGAACGGCGATGCCGAAGCCATCCACCGCCTGGTCGCCGACCTTGCCAACGGCGATGCAGCCATGCTCCTGACCAGCCGCGAACAACCCGCGGGCTTGCGGAATGAACTGCTTTACCCGGAAGGCAGCCATGCCTTGCACGGCTTGGGCGCTGAGGCGGGCGTGGAGATGTTCTTCCAGCACAGCGTGAAGGCAAAGGAAACCCGCAAGGCGCACATTCAATTTGCATTGGACATTCAACACGCGGCAGACGGACACCCGCTGGCGATTGCCCTGTTGGCGGGCGAGTATGATGTGAGCGCGGTGACGATGGAGGCCTTCCTCAAAGACTGGCAGGGCGAACTGGCGAACGCGCGCCGCACCGGGCTGGCGGGTCATCATGCCACCTTTACCATTGCCTTTGAGCGCAGTTTTTCACGCCTGCCTCCCGATTTGCAAGCCAAACTGGCGCTGTTGAGCATTTTTTCGTTCCCGTTTTTTGCCGAAGGGGCAAGGTTTCTTTGGCAAAATTTTTCGCCCCCTGCGGGGGGGGATGAGGGCGCCGTGGAACGCCAGGGTTTGGACGAGCTGGCCCGCCGCAGTCTGCTGGAGGTGGAAGGCCGGTTTGAAGACGATACCCCCGCGACCTACCGCTTCCAACCCGCCCTGCGGCAGGAAGCGGCGCGCCGACTGGAGGCTGGGTTGCATGAGGGCCAGCAAAATGGTTATGCCGCTTACAGCAGTTGGTTTGTAAATATTGCATTTGCCGAGAGGCGCAAGGAACCTCCCATTGTCCGCCTTGCCTTAAGTTCGCTAGGAGAATTGGTCAAAAACGCCAACCATCAGCCTAGTGACAAGGCGGCGCGTTATTGCTGGCAATTGGGAACAGTTTTATATCAATTGGGTTTTACCCTTGAAGCTGACGAGATACTTAAAAAAGGCGCAGCAATTGCACAGGTACACGGGGATGATGTTCGACGTGAAAGAATTTTATTCCAGCAAGCCCGCATGAATATCTTGCGCGGAAATTTGGAGGCCGCGTTGAATGAACTAAATGAATGTGCGCGCCTTGCCAAATCCGAAAATAACGACGGCGAGTATTCTGTTATCTTAAGCGAAACGGCAAATATCCATTTGACCCGCGGCGACCTCGACCGCGCCCTCGCCTTGTATCAGGAAAGCCTGCAACTCTTGGAGCAACTCGGCGATAAACAGGGCAAAGCCGCTTCCCTTCATCAGATGGCACAGGTCTTCCTCACCCGCGGCGACCTCGACCGCGCCCTCGCCTTGTATCAGGAAAGCCTGCAACTCAAGGAGCAACTCGGCGATAAACAGGGCAAAGCCGCTTCCCTTCATCAGATGGCACAGGTCTTCCTCACCCGCGGCGACCTCGACCGCGCCCTCGCCTTGTATCAGGAAAGCCTGCAACTGGACGAGCAACTCGGCGATAAAAAGGGCAAAGCCGCTTCCCTTCATCAGATGGCACAGGTCTTCCTCACCCGCGGCGACCTCGACCGCGCCCTCGCCTTGTATCAGGAAAGCCTGCAACTGGACGAGCAACTCGGCGATAAAAAGGGCAAAGCCGCTTCCCTTCATCAGATGGCACAGGTCTTCCTCACCCGCGGCGACCTCGACCGCGCCCTCGCCTTGTATCAGGAAAGCCTGCAACTGGACGAGCAACTCGGCGATAAACAGGGCAAAGCCGCTTCGCTCTCGCAAATGTCAGATATTTTTGTTCAAAGAAGAAACCTCGATGAAGCGGAAAGATTACTTCTTCAATCTTTGGATATTGGTAAACAGTTACAACATATTGATGGAGTTGCCTTTCGAACAGTTAAACTTGGTCAAATCTCTCAGTTGCGTGGCGATAAAGAAACTGCCCTTTCCCGTTATCGCGAAGGGCTGGCGATTTTTGAGCGCATGGGGATGCCCGAAGCCCAACAGGTGCGGCAGATGATCGCCGATCTCGAAGGCGGGGCATTTCCCTCTCCGGAGGGACAGGGTGAGGGCAACCCGCTGGCGCAAGCCATCGCCCAGGCGCGCAATGCCGCGCAGCGCGGGGACGTTCCATCTGCGATTGAATTTCAGGAGCAGGCGGTCAAGTTGGCACGGGAGCGGACCTCACCCCCGACCCCTCTCCTTGAAGGAGAGAGGAGTGAACGTGACGCATTGGTTACGTTGGGCGTAACCTTGTATAACCTGGCTGGCTTTTATGGCAAAGCGGATCGTTTTGATGCCGCCGTCAAAGCCATGGAGGAAGTGGTTGCCATTGATTTGCAAACCGGGCATGAGGATTTGGAGTCCGACCGCCAAAGGCTTGAAGCCTTCCGCCGCATGGCGTCCATGACTCCTGAAGAACGCGCACAATTGCAACAACGGGCGCAGGAAGAACATGCATCTCCCGACGGGGAAGATGGCCTTGAAGCCCAATTGCAGGCGCAACTGGCTGGGCTTCCACCAGAAAAGCGCGCCGAGGCCGAAGCGCAAATCCGCAAGGCGCTTGAGGAGTTCCAGCGCATGACTCCCGGGGAACAGGCCGCCCTGATGGATCAGGGGCGGCGCGCTCAAATTGAGAGCGCCGCCGACCAGGCGCGCGATGCCGGGCTGGCGTATGTACGCAGCCAGGCGCCCAAAAAAGACATCCTGGATTTTCTCAACGGTATGGCACAAAAAGCGGCGGAAGGGGAAGTTCCAGGTTCACCCTGGCTGGAAGTGGCCGCGTTATGCATTGCGCTGACTGCGTTGATTCAAGGGGAAGCCATCCCGCCAGTCCCTGCCGCGTACGCGCCCCATTTTTCGGCGGTGCAGGGTGAAATGAAAAAATAATGTCAATGTTGTCGTTGCGAGGAGGGCGCTCTTCCCGACGAAGCAATCTCGTCGTTAATTGGGAGTTTGCTTCGGGCAAAGAGCAAGTGCGCCCTCGCAACGACATGACAAACACTTGGAGAAAACATGAGCGACAAGATTAAGATTGACTGTCCGCGCTGCGGGCATAATTGGGAACAATCCCTGGCAGAACTGGAGAAGGTGGAAACCATTTATCGCGGGGAGAAGGAAAAGGCGCAAGGCAAAATTGTAAAGTACCGCGCGGTCTGTCCCGTTGACGGCACGTATATCATCATTGAAGTCGAGGAGGATTGACATGCCCAAAGTCATCTCCACCCGTGAAGAGACCAGCGAAGAGAAGAAACTGCGCGAATGGTTTGAAACGCAGGCGTTCGAGTCCCCAAAGAATTTGGAAGATGCCGCCCGGTTATTGATCGGCCTGATCACCGGCTTGCTCGGCGCGTTGTTCGGCGTACTGACCGTTTCTGCCGAGACGCTGCCAGCTTACCTGTCACTCCCCCTCGTCAAATGGTGCGGCGTGCTGGCGGTTGGCTTGTGGCTGTTGTCCCTGCTGTGCGGGCTGGCCGTGGTCACGCCGCGCAAGTGGCAGTCCGATGCAGGCAAGCCCGGGATGCAAAGCCAGGTGTTTACAGCGATGCTGGGACACAAGTCACGCTGGCTGAAGGTGGCGGTGATCCTGTTCGGCCTGGCCGTCATTGCCCTCGGGTTGGTGCTGATCATTGCCATCCTGACCGCCTGACTCAGCCTCCCCCCGCCTCCTTCCTCCTCCCCTCAATCGTCTCCAACAGCGCCGTAAAGGCATCCGCAAACGCCTTGACGCCCTCATCCTCCAATTGCTGGGTGACTTCGGCAAACGAGATGCCCACCGCCCGCAACTCCTCAAACGCCTGTCCGGCCTCGGCCAGCCCGCTTTCCAGCGTCAGGCGCGCCTCGCCGTGATCCCGGAAGGCGTCGAGCGTGGCCGGGGGGACGGTGTCCACCGTGTCCGGGCCGATGAGTTCTTCGACGTACAGGACATCGCGGTAGGCCGGGTTCTTCGTACTCGTGGAAGCCCAGAGCGGGCGCTGGAGCCGCGCCCCTGCCGCCTGTAAACGGGCAAAGCGCGGTTTCCCAAATACCTCCCTGAATTTCTGGTACGCCAGCTTGGCGTTGGCGATGGCGATCCGGCCCAGCAGCCCGCGGGCGAGATCGGCCTGCCTGGATTTCTGTTCGATCAGGGCGGCCAGTTGTTTGTCCACGTTTGAGTCGATCCGGGAGACAAAGAAGGAGGCCACGGAAGCGATCCGGTCGAGGGGCAACCCGGCGTCCATGCGTTTTTCCAGCCCCAAAAGATAGGCGTCCATCACCTCGGCATGACGCGTGATCGAGAAGATTAGGGTCACGTTGACGTTGATCCCGGCGGCAATCGTTTCCGTGATGGCGGGCAGCCCGGCACGGGTGGCGGGGATTTTGATCATCAGGTTCGGACGGTCCACGGCTTTCCAGAGGCGGCGGGCCTCCTCGCAAGTGCCATTCGTGTCATGCGCCAGGTACGGGCTGACTTCGAGACTGACGTAGCCGTCCGCGCTATTGGTTTGATCGTACAGGCCGCGGAAAATATCCGTGGCCGCCTGGATGTCGGAAATCGCCAGGGCCTCGTAAATCTCCTGGGACGATTGCCCCGCGCGAGCCAGGGGAATCAGGGCGTCGTCGTAATCATCCGATTTGGCAATGGCGTTATGGAAGATGCTCGGGTTGGAGGTCACGCCGCGGATGTCGCCAGCCGCCACCATTTTCGCCATGCCGCCGCCGGTCAGGAGGTCGCGTTGGATGTTGTCGTACCAGATGGATTGGCCGAGTTTGTGCAGGTCGTTGAGTGGGGTGGTCATTTTACGCTCCAGTTTGGGGAGGTTTGGGTTCCGCCGCCGTTTGCGGGGCGTCGGGCGGGATGAAGAGGGACACGTCGCAATAGGGGCATTTGATGACGCCCTTGCCGACAAACTCACGGACGCCGCCGCAATTGGGGCATTGGTTGGAGCCTACGGCTTTGGCATCCTGCGAATAGAAGGTCAGCGCCTTCCAGTCAATATAGCCGGTGAACAGCCCCATGGCAACAAGTTCGAGGATGGCGTTGGTGACTTCTTCGCGGGTCATCTTCAACTCGACCATGATCGGGCCGACGGAAACCTGCCCCTGGGCCTGGATCAGCCCCAACAGGCGCTCCTTTTTGCGGATGACTTCCAACTCGGCTTCCTCTTTGCGGCCATTAATCGTGAGGTAGGCGCCCACGCCGCCGAACAGGAAGAGCGGGGGCAAGCCGCACAGGGTCAGCCATACAACTGCGCTGCTGACCTTGAGCTGCCCGTTCAAATAGCCAGCCGCCATGATGGCCGCGACCCCGAAACATGCCCCGATGCCAACGATGATGAGGATGGGGCCGATAATTTTTCCTTTACCAAACATGAGCGCTCCTCATGGTGCTTGAATTTTACAGGTGGTGCAAGCCGCCGGGGGATAAATCCCCCGGCTACAGGGGAAATCGTCTTGCGGCGGCTGAATCCCGGAATCGCCCGTATCTTTAGCCCCGTTCACGGGGCGTTGCTCTTAGCCCGGACGTTTACGTCCGGGCGATCCGGGCGATCCGGGCGATCCGGGCCATCCGGGCCATCCGGGCCATCCGGGCCATCCGGGCCATCCGGGCCATCCGGGCCATTCGGGCCATTCGGAACCGGGGGATAAATCCCCCGGCTACAGGGGAAATCGTCTTGCGGCAGCTGAATCCTGGAATCGCCCGTATCTTCAGCCCCGTTCACGGGGCGTTGCTCTTAGCCCGGACTTTTACGTCCGGGCCATCCGGGCGATCTGGAGGCGATCCGGAGCCGGGGGATAAATCCCCCGGCTATTTTCTCCGCCCGCCTCCCCCGCTGCTGCGCCGCGAACCTCCGCCGCTTGAACGGCTGGACGACGAGCGCGAACTGCTGCGGCTGGAACTACTGCGGGAGGATGATGAGCGGAACGACGAACTGGACGAGCGGCGCGAACTGGAACTGCCAAAAGACGATTTGAAACCGCCGGAACTGGAACGCGGCGCGCTCCCCAGGCTGCTGCGCGCCGCCATGCGCGCCCCGCCACTGCCGAGTGGTTTGGTCGTTGCGCGCTTGCCCACGCCGGATGAGCCAAAGGGATTGACCGCATCGCCCGCCGTGTTGAGCATTTTGAAGAATGAATTGCTCATATCATCCAGCCCCTTGAAGCCCGCCGCCGCGGTGGAATCCAGCGTAGGCGCGGGGCCTACAGGAGACGCAGACCCAAAGGGGGACGCCCCCCCCAGAGGAGACGCGGCCACCGCCGCGGGCCACACCGTCCCCGCGAGGGGCACACCCATCCTGCGGGAGGGGCCATAGCGGTACCAGCGCGGGATCGGCGCGTTGACCGGGACAAATTTCTTCACCCAGATTTGCTCCAGGCCGAAGGCCACGGCATAGGGCAGGTATTTTTCAAATTGATCCTGCGCCTCGGCGACGTTGGCATATTTCTCCATATTCTCCAGGTACCGGCGGAAGGCCATCCAGCGGGCGGCGGCTGTCACCCCCTTCTGCAATTTGCGCGGCATCCACGGGCTGACAACGATCAGGAGTACGGAAATCGCCATGGCCGCCAGCATCACTGCCAGCATGGGAGGCGAGAAACTCGTGGCGATCAGGCCGAAGATGCAGGAGAAAGAAACGGCCAGCCAGCCCAGAACGGCATAGGTGCGGCGGGTTTTCTCCGGGTTGGCGGCGAGGTATCCGGCGCTGACCAGCTCGTTGTACAGGGACGCATACAGCGGCTCAAACCTGCCATCCGGCTGGGAGAGCAGGGCAGACAGCGAGGCAGAGTCGCCCATGCTAAACAGCGTGCGCAGGATCGCCTGCTCGTAGGGACGCAGGTTATCCTGCGGGGAGGGCAGTTTGGTCAGGTAATAATCGCCGTCGGCGGTGGCCTCGATGTCGAGGTGGCCGCGGCGGGCGAGGTCAAGCACGGTGGCGATCAGGTCGCGCTCATTGGTGCGCTCATCAATCAGGGTTCCGGCCATCCCGGCGGGCAGGTCTTCCGGCGGGTGCGGGAAAAATTCCGGGGATGGGCCGGCCACGGGGTCGCGGCCTTTCCAGTACCAGAGCAGGTACACGCCCAGGCTCCCGCCGACGAGGATGAAAAACGCGGCGGCGTAGATTGCCAGGTTGATGATCGTGTCCCAGTCTGCCTCGGTAAACTGGGCTGGGGGACGGTTGAAAATTGAAAGCAGGAAATGGGTCAGGCTGTTCATGTTTTACACTCGCTTGGCAGGGATTTGTCTGTCTATTTCAGGGTTATCGCTTACGAAAATAAAATTTTGTTCCCGGCGCTTCGACTGCGTGCGGACGCTGTTACCGTCCGCCCTCCGCTCAACATGATTATGCCTTTCATCCTGAGCAGAGGCCGACCTGTTTTGGTCGGACGTAGTCGAAGGATACGGTCAGGTCTCCGACTCAACAAACTCTACGTTATTACCGGCCAGGCGTTTCCGGATCACCTCAATGGCCTCCGGGTTGTCGTCCACAAGGATAAACCGGCGGCCCAGCTCCACCGCAACCACCCCGGTCGTGCCGCTCCCGGCAAAAAAGTCCAGCACGGTGTCGCCCGGATTGGAGGAAGCCCGGATAATCCGGCGCAGGATGCCCAGCGGTTTCTGCGTCGGGTAGCCGGTTTTCTCCTTCCCGGTGGGGCTGACAATCGTGTGCCACCAGGTATCGGTGGGAAGCTTCCCCAACGCCGCCTTTTCCGGCCCGACGAGGCCGGGGGCCATATATGGGATGCGGTCAATGTCGGCAGTGTTGAAGGTGTAATGGTGCGGGTCTTTCACATAGACGAGGATATTGTCATGCTTGGCAGGCCAGCGGTTGGTGGCGCGCCCGCCAAAATCATACGCCCAGATGATCTCATTGAGGAAACCAACCCGCCCGAAAATCTGATCCAGCAGGATTTTACAGTAATGGACTTCGCGGTAATCAATATGAAAATACAGGGTTCCCTGGGGGGCGAGCACCCGGTAGGCTTCCCTCATCCGGGGGGCGATGAACTCAATGAAGTCGTCAAATTGGTCAGCGAACGCTTTTTCGCCAAGATGGATCGTCTGGTACCGCTCCCCCTGGAACCCGGTGCGATCCCCATTGGGGTCGCGGATCGTTTTGATTTGCGGACGCGCCTGCTTTTTACCGGTATTGAACGGAGGGTCAATATAGATCAGGTGGATCGATTGATCCGGGAGCGCTTGCAGGACTGGCAGGTTGTCGCCAAAGATGACCTGGTTCATGTTCCACTTTCGATGGCGCGGACTTTGCCGACCCGGCGCGTGTGGCGCTCTTCATCGGAGAATTGCGCGGCAAGGAAAGCGGCCACAATCTCGCGCGCCGGTTCCGGGCCAATGATGCGTGCGCCCAGGCAAAGGACGTTCATATCATCATGTTCCACGCCCTGGTGGGCGGAATACGTATCGTGGCAGATGCCCGCATAAATGCCAGGCATTTTATTGGCCGCGATGCACGCGCCCACCCCGGAGCCGCACACCAGCACGCCGCGTTCGGCTTCACCGGCGAGGATGGCTTCGCCGAGTTTGAGGGCGTAGTCGGGATAATCCACGCAGTCCGTCGTATGCGTCCCCAGGTCAACCGGCTCATGCCCGGCGGCGCGCACAACCTCGATGATCGTGGCTTTGAGCGGGAGGCCCGCATGGTCACACGCAATGGCTATGCGCATCACTCGTCCCTGCCCATCCAGCTATACCGGCCAAAATTTGCCAGGTCATCCACGTGGCGTTCCTGCACCAGCTTGATCGCTTCCTTGGTGATATTGGCGGCAGACAGGCCAAACTTCTCATACAGGGTTTCATAGGGGGCGCTGGCCCCATAATGATCCACACCCAAAGCTTTCCCACGTGCCCCCACCCAACGCGACCAGCCCATGGTAATCCCGGCCTCCACCGACAGCCGCGCCGTGATGCGGGCGGGCAGCACCTGCTCCCGGTACGCCGCGTCCTGCCGGGCAAACAACTCCCAACTGGGGAACGAGACCAGCCGGACGTTGGCGCCCTCGGCCATCAGGTTCATCCCGGCCTCAACGATCAATTGCACCTCCGAACCCGAGGCCATCAGGATGATTTCCGGCTCGTCTTCGCCCAGGTCGGCCAGCACGTATGCGCCCCGGTGGAGTTCGCCCGCATCCGTGTAGATGGAGCGATCCAGCGTGGTCACATTTTGGCGGGTGAACACAAGCACGGTCGGCCCGTCACGCCGGGCAATCGCCGCCTTCCACGCCTCCCGGCTCTCATTGGCATCGTCGGGGCGGATGACCACGAGGTTGGGGATCGCGCGCAGGGCGACGAGATGTTCCACCGGCTGGTGCGTCGGGCCATCCTCGCCGAGGCCGATGCTGTCGTGGGTGTAGACCCAAATGCTCGGATATTTCGCCAACGCCGAGAGCCGGAGCGCGGGGCGCATGTAATCGGAGAAGACGAGGAACGTCCCGCCAAAGGGCATCAGCCCCCCGTGGACGGCCATCCCGTTCACCACCGACCCCATCGCGTGTTCGCGCACCCCAAAGTGAAAATTGCGCCCCGCCGGGGTCGCCGCTGAAAAAGGCGGTTCGCCATCCATCCACGTTTTCGTTGAGCCAGCCAAATCCGCCGACCCGCCGATTAACTCCGGGAGTTTTTTCGCCAGCGCGTTCAGCACCTTGCCGGAAGCGTTACGGGTCGCCATCCCCTTGGGGTCGGCGGGAAACTCCGGAAGGCCGGCATCCCAGTTTTCCGGGAGTTCGCCATACATCCTGCGTTTGAACTCGGCCCCGGCTTCCGGGAACGTCGTCACGTATGCCTGCAACCGGGTGCGCCAGGCCTGTTCAGCCGCGGCGCCCGCCTCCACCGCCTCACGGAAATGCTCAAGCGCCTCGCCGGGGATCAGGAAGCGCGGCTCCTCCGGCCAGCCGAGGGCGCGCTTGGCCGCGTTCAACTCGTCATTGCCGGGGGCTTCGCCGTGCGCCTTGGCCGTCCCCTGCCGCGTGGGCAGGCCATAGCCAATGATCGTCCGGCACAGGATGATCGAAGGGCGCGGATCCCCTTTGGCCGCGGTAATCGCCACGTCCACGGCATCCAAATCATTCCCGTCCTCCACCCGAATCGTGTGCCAGCCATAGGCCTCAAAACGCCGGGCTGCGTTCTCGGTAAATGTAATTTGCGTGTTCCCCTCAATCGAGGTGTGGTTGTCATCATAGAGGAAAATCAGCTTCCCCAGCCCGAGGTGCCCGGCCAGGGAGGCCGCCTCGGAAGTCACCCCTTCCATCAAATCGCCATCCGTTACGATGGCATAGGTGAAGTGATCGACGATCTCATGCCCCGGCTTATTGAACACCGCGGCCAGGTGCGCTTCCGCCACGGCCAGCCCGACCGCGTTGGCGAACCCCTGCCCCAGCGGGCCGGTCGTCACCTCCACGCCATGCGTGTGGAAGTTTTCCGGGTGGCCGGGCGTTTTGCTCCCCCACTGCCGGAAATGCTTCAACTCCTCCAGCGGCAGGTCGTACCCCGTCAGGTGCAGGAGCGAGTACAGGAGCATGGAGCCATGCCCGCCCGAAAGGACAAACCGGTCGCGGTTGAACCAGGCCGGGTTGCGCGGGTTGTGCCGCAGGTGGCGCGTCCAGAGTGTATAGGCCATCGCCGCGGTGCCCATCGGGAGGCCGGGGTGGCCGCTCTCCGCCTGCTGGACGGCATCGGCAGAGAGGAAACGGATCGTATTGATGGCTTGCTCATGAAGGGGAGGGGTCATGCAAGTATTTTACCGCATCACCCCCCCACCGACCTCGCGTAGGGGCAGGGGGACCCTGCCCCGCTCTGTTCCAACCCGACTCTGGGCGGGGAGACCCCGCCCCTACGACCGCGTCACCCACCTGAAAAACACCGCACAAAATCGGGTATGATCCCGGCCATGTTCGTCCTCTTTGGTCGGAAGATCAATCTCGAACAACAAATGGATTTATGGGGGAAACCCGCGGCCAATTACGACCCCGAACTCCCTCCCGATGCCAGCTGGAACGTGGACGAATACGAAATTACGCTCAATGGGGGCCGTGACCCCGAAACCTTTGAGCGCGCCGCCCAAAATTTATTCCGTTACCAGTTCTATCCCGCAGAGGTACTCACCCACGCCTCGGATTTTGCCCGCGCCGGCCGCCCCCTGCGCACCGGGGATCGCATCATCCAACGCATCCACATCCTACCCGGCCTGCTCGATGTCATCACGCTGAACCAGGTTGTAAGTGTGGTCTACGAAGCAGGGCGGCGCGGGTTCACCTACCGCACCACCACCCGGCACCTTGAAATGGGTGAATGGAGCGCCACCGTCGTCCGCAAACGGACGGGGGAAACGCACCTGCTCGTCCATGCCATCAGCAAGCCGGGGCGCAGGCTGCCGCGCCCGCTCCACCGGTGGGCGCGCGCCCTGCAAAAACGCGCCCACCAACTGGGGCTGGAATGTTTTCAGGAGTCCCTGCGGGAGGCGTGACCCCTCAGGGAGCGCGGCTCCCGCAGGCCCCGCCAATTTCTGCCGACTGCGTTCCGGGGCGTTATCCGGTAAAGGAAGCGGGTTCACACCGCAACTAGTAGTTCAGCAAACATTGATTGACGGATAGGCTTGAGTAGTTTGATGCGAGCATCTTGAGTGGTAAACCGCCAGTGTACAGTCGCCGGAGAACAGTTACGCGCCTCTTCCCAAGCAGCAACTTGCTCAACCAAAGTTACTAGCAGCCTGTCGGAGAGGCGGCCAAGCTAAGGCAATGGACTGGTAAACTTTGCCCATGAGCAGAAAATTTAGAACCGCCAATACGAAGAAACGCTGGAACAGACCATTCGTCTGGGAGACGCCTTGCCGCCGGATCACCTGGCGCGCTTTGTGGTGGAGATCATTGCCCAGCTTGACCTGAGCAGGATCTATGGGCAGTATGCTCCCCTTGGCGGGGAAGCGATTGCGC
>Ga0247727_10001042_pt1 | contig 67560 bp, 79 predicted proteins | sample WisWelCaveWW1625_FD_202498 | JGI IMG/M metagenome (GOLD analysis project Ga0247727, IMG submission 202498) | Biofilm microbial communities from Wishing Well Cave, Virginia, United States - WW16-25 | ecosystem: Environmental > Aquatic > Deep subsurface > Groundwater > Cave microbial mat | place... | reverse complement strand
GCATAGTTTTGGAGTGGTTCCCACTTCCTCACCACTGGGCACTTTCGTTCCTACTTGCTAGGCAAGATACCGCTTGGGCGGGCATTTGTCAAGGCAAAAGTTCCTACTTTCGCTAAAGTGGGTACCAAAAATAAAATACCCACCAGAGGGTAGTTCACTCTTGTAAGTGCGAGAGACTTTTTGTATTTTATTTATAGCAAAATTAACAAGGAGCACCTCAAATGGGCTGGACGGAAGTTGAAGATAACGCGCGGCGCCAAGAGAAACAAGCACGTGAGTTGGCAAAAACTACCACCTTGAGCGCTCCACCAGATATTGAAGCTTTCTATCCTGAACTTCATAGGGGGCCGATTAACGGTGCCTTCAGCAATACAATCGGGTCACTCCTGCTACCAGATCTACTTACCAGTCCTAGGGTGCTCCTTGATCTATATGACTGGGAAGATTCAAAGGGACTGATCTCGACCTATGGCGTAGATTTGGATCTTTTGGTGAGGCTCCGCGACAAAGAGGACGTGATTCTATGTGCAAATCTCGAACCGGAGAAATACCGCAGGTGCCCGTGGCTTTATGATCTCTTGGCCGACCGTAGGACAATTTTTCGATCTGTCCGAACCCCCTGGTACTTTGAGTCCCACCAACCTGGCTTCCTAGATAAACGACAGGAACTGAAAGCAAAAATCCTACGAAACCTTACTCGTCGTCCGGAGAGCGAAGTTCAATTGCTCTGTACGATGGCGAACGCCGCCTATGCTCCCGCGGCCGCTGAGAGTCTAGCAAATATGCTGTCGCTGTGGGGCATGAGAGTGAAGGTAACCGCGCCGGAGTTCGCCGATAAAATTGTGAGGCAACTTCCTCAGAAGACTGAACGCGTTTTATTAGATCTTCGACAATTGCACCTTCTAGCGGCGACACCCATAAGTGCGGGTCTTGGTGGAGACGTACGATTCGACGAGGAAAAGCTGCAATCTTACTTCCCAGATCCTATTTCGAAAGAGCTGCTGACTCACGATGAGCTGACCAGACTTACAAAGCTCAACGACTTCCTGAGTCGGCTCGTATTCAATCTCACCCCTGCTCATGTAACGAGCGAGGATTACTGGCGGGGGCTGGAAGCGGGTGAAAAAAAGGAAAAGATTTTGGAGGTTCTGGAGAACAGGCAGGATCGCGAGGAAGTACTAAAGGTCGAAAGAACCCTGCGGTGCCATATTGTAGAATATGGCCACCGAGATTGGTCTGCACAGGAAATCCAGGACTATGCAGATCGCCTCGTAACCCACATTGAGAAGCTTGGGCAAGTGGCTAATTTGGGTATCTCGCTAGCCATCGGTTACCTCTGGTTAAGAGGAAAGAATGACACGGCGAAGGTTGTTCTCCTGCTAAGGTGGCTGTATGGAAACAAATTAATCGGCGCTCCAGTTCAACGGCTAATCGAGTGCGCAATTCCTAAAATACGAATTGCCAGGGTCATCCGACGCTATAAGAAGCGATAGCTCGTCTAGCAGCGCGTAATTAACGATCCTTTTTTGAACACCTAAAATCATAGCGAATTTACGCAGGAAAAACAACCCCCAAATTGATACCCTTTTTGAACACCCCTCCTTAAAGTGAGTTGAAGCTCCAAAGCAGGACTCAAATTTCCATTAAGTTGAAAACTTTTCTCTTGTAAATATGAGAGAATTTGTTATCATTAAAAATAGAAAACCATAACCACCTCAACAAGAACTCAAAACTCATTCTTATTGTATAAATCGAGAGGGCTGCCCTGACTTCTTCTGAACCCTTGGGTTCACTAGGCGCTTTTGCCGAATCGCAAACAATTGACCTCGAGTACAGACATGCCAAAAATATTTAAAAAATAAGGATTATCTTTATGAATCACACACACGAACTCAAGTACGGTTTTTTGGGGGCGAGCCTTTCTATAGCAAGTTTCGGAATCACGTTTGTTAGATTAGGGCTGATCATTTATACAAGCGGATTGATTTTGACTGGGCTGGCTGCACACAAGCCCATAATCATCGGCATGATCCTGCTGATCATGATGCTCGATTACTACGACGGGAAATTGTTCAACAAATCATATCTGCAGGACATTGCTCATTGGCGAATCAAACGGAGGCTCTTAGATTCAATTTCAGACCGAATGGTCATCCAGATCGGCTGCCTTTCTCTGTTACTGATCGATCCTTCCTTTTTGATCTTTTATTTGGCAATCCTGGCAAGAGAAGTGCTCAACTGCGGCTACCCCGCCTGGATGTACCAAAAAAAAGGAATACTCATTTACCCAAAGCGAATAGCAAGAGTCACTGGGCTGTTAGTCGGTTTAACCGTTATCGGATATCTGACGTTCGGTATAACCGCGACAGCAGTAGTAACAGTTACCATGTTACTGATGAGCTTTTTTGCCTTTAAAGAATGTCAAAATAGTTTCAAAGAGCACGAGAATCGTAGGGTGCCTGCTGATAGGACCCCAGGGGAAATTGTCGAAATCCTATAGGAAACCTTAGACGTGAACGACGTCAGCTTTTATAAGCACAGATTTGAGGTACTATTTCTTGCCAATTTCATAGTACTCCTGTACTCCGTTAGCCTGATTACGCTTCTATTTTCCAGCAACATAATTACTGTCGAACACTCATCAATTCATCCATCGATTTTTAAGCCCGTTGCAGCTATAGTTGACAATCTCTCGGTCGTTTTAATCATAATTTTTTCATTACTGGCTGTCCTTACTTTTTACGGCTCTAGGACGGAGCCAACCCTTATTGCTGGCTTCATTATCAAGGCAACAACTCCTACCACGTCACTGATTTTCCTAATTGCGTGCGCGAACCTTTTCATCATCGAATTATTCTTGCCTAACATTCTTCTTGGTGGTTCTTTGCAGTCATGTTTTGGATCCATGTTAGTCACAATGTGTAGTTTAACGGTTATTATCACCAGAGGATGGTGGATTAGAACCTTGTTTCTATTGAGTTGCATGGTGCTTTATACGGTTGCCTCTATCTATTATGTTAAAATCACGGTTAACAATCCAGCCCTCTTTACCTGGTGCGACAACGCCACGATATATATGTCTATCGCGATAGCGCTACTTTTGTCTTGGCGAGGAGAATATATCATCTTCATGTCCCCGTCGACGGACGACGAATCATGAAAAAGATTTTTCCTAACAAGACCGCGTCACCTCAATTGTGGCAAATTATTGGTGTTCTGATTGCTGTTATTGCATTGATTTTTACAGTGATTGTCACCGTAATTACAAAATTTGTAAGCGAAAAAAAAGATTTGCGAGCAGTCGTTCTATTCAAAGGTGAGCTACTAAATCCCAAAATCAGAAATGAGCTAATCAACCGTTTCAACCAAAAGATAACAATTTTTTGCAATGGCGTAGAAGTTCCCAATGTAACTCTTTTTGAAGTGGAAATTAAAAATATCGGTGGGCAGTCTATAGCAGGCGGTGATTTTGAGGGACCCATCGTCGTTCCACTCAAGGGTGCACAAAATATACCATCCGCTAAAATGGAATCCTCTGATCTGAATTTGCCTATTTACATTAAAAACGATTCAATTCTGGTTTCCGGTGGGCTATTGAATCCAAAAGATAGTTTTGTAATAAAGTTTATTGCCGTACCTAAATCTGAAAAGGAAGTTGTACTAGTCTCAAAAATCAAGTCACGAGTATTTGGAATAAAAGAGATTGCTTTCTACGGGTCGCCCACTGAGATTTCATCTATAGAAAAGGATATTTACTTCTTTATTATATCAACCGGGCTAGCTATTTCTTTTGTCCTTCTGCTTATATTCACCAAGCGAATAAAAATCGCCACACGATCCGTCATCGCGGGGGGCGGTCTCGTCGTAGTTGGTATTTTTGCTTTGATCCTTTCTGATAAAGTGGCCTTATCCTATCTCTATACAATTTCCGGAGCAAGCTTAGTATTATTTGGCTTGCTACGCTGGTTAGGCTGGTTAGGCTTTGTTGTAGCACAAATCACGAGAGAACCGGCCGGCCTGACCAAGGATGAACTCTTGAATCAAATTGCCAAATTTTTGGCTGACAAAGAAAGGCTAAAGAAACTCACGGATCGCGAAATCAGTTTCTTAAAAAGAATTATGGGAACTGATTACTGAAGAGTCCCTCTAAAGACACGCCAGAAAACAAAACCACGAACTGAAAGCCCACACACGCGAAGACCTGGCAGTCGTACCCCTCGAAACCACTGCCAGCGGCATCCTCGGCGTGGCCATTGAAGGTCTCATGGTGTGGGCGACCGCGAACCTTCCCTCGCGCGACGCTGGTGCGAACTAGGCCTTTCTTACCCGCTTCGCTTTCGCACATCTCTACCGACACCTGGTCACTCATGAAACGGATTTTCCTACAACGCCTGCTATTATGTGAAAATCACTGTTAATAATCTATCCTCTTTTACATGGTGTGACAATGCCATGACATATTTGTCTGTTGCCATAGCGCTTCTTTTGTCTTGGCGAGGAAAATACTCTATCTTTGACGAGGAAAATACTCATGCGACCTGAAAGAGCTAAAAGAGCGGGTTTTTAAAATTTATTGGGTGCGATGAAATAACAGCTTTCTAATTCCATCCTCAAATAACCAGATAAAAAACGACAATAAAATAGCTACAGAAAAAACGGTTTTAGCTAAATGAATATTAGTTTCAACTGTAACACCGATAAAGGAATATGTAACCACACCAGGTAATCTACCCAAGATGCATACTAATAACAGCTTCCAAATATTCAGTCGAGTGAGTCCTCCGACGAAACACACAGCATCATCAGGAAGAAATGGCAGTAAGAAAATCATAAAAAAATTTAATAAGCCACCTTCTTCAACCAAATAGTCGAATCTCGATAAAACCTTTTGCGAGACAAATACCCTGACTAATTGGTTTCCAAAAATTCTCCCCACACCTAATGCGATAAATGATCCAATCGCCACTCCTAGCATTGTAAGAGATAAGCCATACCAAAATCCAAACAAATAGCCACCTAGGATTCCTGCTATCTGTCCGGGTATTGGGGCAATCAAAACCTGCAATATTTGAAGAATGACAAAAACTAAGTATCTATGATTCTCAAATGAATCAAAATACTTCACTAAGAATGTTTTACTCGTTTGCCAATCACCACTACTCAGATGTGACAGTATTTCTTGTATGTTGATTGGAAGATACGGCGTAACAATGTCCATCAAAAATGAAAGTATCCACAGCACCAAAAGTCCTATCGTAATGACAGAGAGTAAGGTGATAATTTTTTGTTTTACTCTATTAAAAACTGTGCCCATAGCTGGCCTTTGGTAGAATTTTGGATTTCGGAACTCTCTGCCGATCCCACAGATACACTTTATTTTCTTCCCTCGTCACGTCGAATTCTCGACGGTCAATTCGGGTTACAAACTTCCGAGCTTGATGCTCGAATTGATACGCGATCTCTAGAGCAACCGCCGGACAGCGTTCTACTGATATGGTTTGAAAAGATACTCTGATCATAAAATTCATTAGAGTAAGAATACACCATCAAGGTAGGGTGAAGCAAAAGCTATTCAACGATACTCATTCTCTCGTCACCTTCCACCGGTGTGCGCCATACTCGAGCAAAAAGAGTTTCCGGCCGCGCAAGATCAAATTCGCTTCGTTTTGCAAACCAGAAAAGCCGAATGCCCTTGCCTCGTTCGTCAACCGAGCGGGCAAGCTTTATAAGGTTCTCGTGCTCTTGATCGCCCATTTCAGTGACAACCAGCACGCGCATATTTTGCAGATTCTGGATAGCGGGGTAGTCTTTATCCGAAAGCGATTCCCACACTCGGCTTCTATAAAAGTAGTAATAGTCACGAAACTTATCCCGCACGGTCCGCAACGGCTGACTGTTACTGCCAGCTCGTTTCGTTTTACGAGTCGAGCGCTGATACTCAAGAAAAAAATTCCTTACTGGCTGGTCGTGACGGTCAATGGCAAAAAACCAATCAGGTACGACAGTTGCCAGAAGCTCTCGTTCCGGAAGCTTTACCTTGAAACGCACGCTCAATTCCCGGTCAAGATACTGATAGAGAAACTTGACGCCGGTACGCTTCAGACACGCAAGCGTCGTTAATACCCGAAACCAATTAACCGCGATTGCATGATCAAGCATAGGATGCGTGTCCCTAGGATCAAAGTCAATGACGCGTGCTTCAATGCCCGACCGTTCTTTCAGAACCTCTGCTCCTGCGGCATCGAGTAAATAGATTGCCTTCTGAGAACCACCAGCAGCTTCTTCATTCACAACAACAGGCGGAAACCAACGTCGCACAAAACAATGATCCCAAAGGTCTCGCAAGCGATGTTGAACACGATTTAAATTCCGGCCGGTTAAGTGGGCGATCAATTCTGCCGTCAGGTGGGTAAACTGTCCAGGGCCAAATAGTTTGAGGAGTTCCACGTCCTTGTCATTCAACCGAAGCGGTTTCAGAGCTTCTTTGCCTAAACGCTTATACGCCGATCGCTGATGTTGAGGCATACCTCAATCTTTAAAATCTTTTCCTGTTTTCCCTTTTGTAGCGACAATCTCAATTTGCACCGGCTCTGAACTCTCTTCAGAACTCATCTCCTCGGCTTCAACACCGCTCTTCAACCGATCCTGATTCTTCTTCCACAACTCTACCCGCTCAGAATAGGTCAAGTATACATCCTTTGAATTGCTTTTTGAAACCTGGTACGCCTCCACAATTTTCTCTTGATCCGCTGGATACGGTGTAAGAGTTTTTATCTTCACCATCATACTTGGAGAATTCTTGACCTTCACAATCGCGTATTGCGTATCAAGATTCATAAGCTTTGCGGCCTGTCGAAATTGTTGTTCCTGGTAGGTCCAGAACTCTTCCGACGCGATTTCCTGGCCTAATACAGGACGCAGTACCAACGTCTCGTGTGTGCTCGAAATATCGGATTCGCTCGTTTGTGATCCATAGGCTTCATTCCATGAATCAATCGCACTCTCATATTCCCCGACTGACTTGTTCAATCGAAGCGCCTCTAGGTCTGCACCCATCAAAAACCCGTCGTCCGGCATCGAGGTGGTACTCTCGGTAGTAACGACACCGCCACCTTTACCCGTTCCTCGACTACTGCCGAAGCTATCACCTGTCGAGGTGACATGACCCCAACCCTCTAACACATGCTTCTCAAGTTCATAGTTTAACACGGTTGTACGATACAACCGGTGTTTCAATTCTTTCAGGTTCCACTCCGGGGCAAAATACTCTGCAAGAATTTTAGCATCTGCCGGATAGGTGGCAAAAATAACTTTGCTCCGGGCTTCGGCCATGACCGCATCTAGGATCAACGTTTTAGGATTCAAATGCTCATTTTCGAGCTGCTTCAAGTGTTGATGAGCAAGCACCAGGTGCATACCTTTCTGGCGCCAGGTCGCCAGCGCCCGCGACGCATCGGGCGTTAAGAAGTGCTGAAACTCGTCAATGATTACATAGAACGGATGCGCTGCGGCATCCGCTTGACTTCGCTTCATCGCGTGATGGTGTAGTTCATTGACTAAGAGCGTGCCGATAATATAGCCGTCACTTTGCGAAAGCCACGTCGTTTCTGCCAACCGAACCAGAAGAATTTTATTGTTTTCGACAATGTGGTGAACATCGATAAGGTCGCTCGTTTGGCCCAGTGTTGCTTTGATCATGTCTCGCCTGGCAAATTCCAGAATCCGGTTTTCGAGGCTGCCTAACTTCTCCTCTCGTGTCCGGTTCGGCAGCGAATCAAATCGTTTCCAAAAGTCACGCACAATCGGGTCACTGCACTGCGCTAAAATCCGATTCCGCACGGTCGTGTCTCCGATAACAAAGTACATCAGTTCGTAAGGCGTAAGTGAGGCGTCAACCGTGGGGATCAGCGCTTGCTGAAGCGTGTTACTTAATCGCTGGGCAACGCTTGGGTCGGTCTCAAAGACTTTGATCAGACTCATGGCCAGCGCCCGCACAAAAGCTGACCGGTCACCAGTCCCGCGCTCAAATTTGAACGGGTTGTACCCTACCACCAAATTGCTCGGTTGGCCGGGATTAAAAAAGACTATGCGCTCGGCGTATTGTGGATGGTAGGAAATATAGTTGAGGAGGGAATCGTAGAGAAAGCCCAGGGGATCGATGAGACAAAAACCTTTGCCCATGTGAAGGAGCTCGCGGGCGAGTAGCTCTAAAAAAAACGACTTTCCCGTTCCAGTGAGACCGATCAAATGAAGGTGAGTTTTTAAGACGTCAAGATTCAGAAACGCGCTCTCGCCAGATGTCGAACCGATCACAAACTCACCAAAAGACCTGCCATACACTGCTTTCAAATCAAGCTTAGAATAGGCCAAGCTTAGATCCAACTTTTTATACACTCTTTTTAAGTCCATTGACAAAACCCCATTTTCCGGTATAATCGCCGGGATACGCTCACCAAACCCCACAAAAGGAGGGTATCCCAATGGCTCTTTCAAAAGATGAACTCGATCTATTCATTAACGAAACCAAACGCGACAACCTGAAAATGTTGGAACTTTGGAGTCTCCTGCAAAAACAGACCATATCTGCACTTGAGCATACCAACGAAACACTCTTCCTCGCGGCGTACGTTGACAAAGTCGAAAGCAACAAATTCAGAGAACTCCTCGAACATTTTAAACAAGACGATTTAACTTTTTTCAATCGCATTTTTCGACGCATACGCCAACTGGAGGCAGATAATGCAGAACTAACAGTCAAGTACTACAAACTCATGTACAAACAACAAATCAAGTAGAGCGTATCACCCAGCACCTAACAGACACAAATTCACGTTAGGTGCTTTTTCTTACGAAATCGCGATCTTTAATCCCATAATCCATCCGTTATAAAGCTGATCTACTTCCTTCTTTCGTTTCTCGCCTTCTTCCTGGCTAACTTCGCCTCGTTGCACTTTTGCATTGATCTCTTGTTTGCGTTCCTCGCACTCGTCTCTTAAACGGTTCATCTCGTTTAACACTTGGTTTCTTTCACCACGATGTCTGTCAGCATACTTTTGTCCTTCATTATACCCCTGCTTATAAAAGGGACTTTTCTGAGAGTCGCCACCCCTCTCAACACTCTTCAATATTTCACGAATCTCGTCTTCCAATACTAACGGTTCAACCCCGTCTTCTTCAATGTGTCTTTCTAAACTTTGAATGATCCTCGTGTTTGTGTAAAAAGCTTCGTATAGCGCTTTCAGTTTAGGGATTTTTAAAAGCTCCGCATAGTGTGTCTCCAATAATACCGCCTCTGCTTCCCGCAACCGAAACAAATATCTCTGAAGTACTGACTTACACGACGCGACCCTTTTTTTCTCAATCTCCTCTTCAGATTGGGTTTTCGGCTTATCTAAATTTTCCAACTCATGTTCTGCCTTTCTTCGTCGTACTTGTTCAACCACCGTATTAGCTTTGGCTTTCTCTAACTCTCCTTGTTTCTGTTCCTTCACAATCTCCTTATCCAAATCGGTAAACCCAAATGTTCTATAAATTTCTTTTTGCGATTTCTGTACCTCAACCATCGCGTTATTGAAGTCTTTCTGCATATTAAGCAGCTTAGTGGCCTTCAGTATCTTCTTCGCATAGCTCTCGGCCTCAATCCTATCAGCAATTCCTTTAATCCTCCTTACAATAAAATCTGCCAAGCCCTTGGGATCGCCTTGAAAGCGAAACAAAATAGCTATCAAAGATTGAAAATCTTGAGTACCTGTCATTTCGCTAATCACAGAACTACCTCCGCTTTTAGGTGACCTAAAAAACCGACGTGCCGCCGCTTCATCTAGTACCTCTACCGACATCATCCCTTTATCGATTACCCTCGGCTTGCTCTTCCTCAAAAACCCAATCAGACCAAGAACAATGCTTAGGCCTGCGGGCATCAACCATAACGGCAATTCCGCTTTCCGAAGTTTTGTTAACGTGCGCTGTTTCCTCCACACCTTCACAAATACATTATCCTTCCTGCCCTCGTACATAGTATCTTTACCCACGGCCGATGTTCCTAGAAACAAATCGGTCCTATCAGTTACTCGGAATTGTATAAACACAACGTTTCTCGTTGAGATTGAATCCTCATGAGATTTCGCAGACCAAAATAACTCATCATAAGAGACAACCCAAAAATAATCACCAGGCAGTAAAAGACTTTTGTTCACATCAACCCATTCATCCGATTTCATGATTCGATACGAATGCCATGTCCTATCAAGCGGATACGCTTTCGGATCAGTCTGAAACCGCGCGAATTCCTTCTTCACAGAGTCAAAATACGGCCGTCTGATCGAATCACGAACGACAACTTTCCATATCCCATAACCAGCAACAAGGATACCTATGACAACACCGGCAACCGGAATTCGCTTTGTAATCTGCCATAGCAGTAAGAACCCAACCCCAACGACAATTAGCAAAAATAACACTTCTTTTTCCATCAGTATCCCAGAACCTCCGGCTTATACTGCAACACAACCCTACTTACCTTAATCTGCGCGTGTCCCTGCTCGGTTTCATCTTGCCCTAACCAACTGGCACAGTAAAAGTACACCCCAACATAACGAACAAGCGCCGGATCAACCGCAGTAAGATGTCTTTCGAACTCACTTTCAAGATCAATGTTATACTCCATCCAATCGGTTTCCCCTTCACTAATCCATGTATCCAAATACCGTAGCGTTGGGCCCGGCTCATCGTAGTGTTTCCTCAGATAAATCCGTAATGAATCTTCCACTGCCCGCATTGCCACTAGATTCTTAAGCTGTTCACTCAAGTGACGCGCGGCTTGCACCGCCTCTAACGAATCTTCCGCCGTTTTTTCTTGTTCAACAAAGTATTGCAAAAAACCGGAACCAAACTCTGATTGCCTCTCAACTAACAAGGAATCAAATATTGCCTCACCGGTACTACCAAGCTTTGCATCCACAAAAGCTTTCTTCAATTGGTTCCAAATATACGAAGACACAAAAGAGAATCTCGTGCCTTCGTCAGGAATCACAATAAGTTTGTCAAAGTTATCTAGGTTTGGGATAGCCGAGATATCGAATAGGTCCCGTAGCTGATACCCTAACTCAACGTCTGTGCCGTGTTTATAACCGTTCACTGTCGCCGAAATATCGGAGCCCCATTTTTCATAGCCGCATACCCACAGAATTACTTTCAAAACATTATCATACTCTGCAATATGCATCTCTCGATGTTCAACCGGAACAGTAGAATCGCTCAAGTAAGAAGGATGCCAACTCTTCACCGCTGCTATTTTCTGCTTAATTCGTTTCATTTTTAAATTTTCGACTACGAGCTTTTTCTCAAATGTCTTTATTGGATCAGTATCCACTTGCCCTTCAGTACTCTCAATCGCGTTCATTGCGTCGTGCTCACTATTCGCCGTATCTAATACTTCTGATAGCCCCGACGACAGCAAAACAATATTCCTCCCTAATATCCGCCCTTTTCTATCCATATACGCCAAAACAACCCGTGCCGTTGAATTCGTCGAGGCCTTACCCTTAACCCACAATTTGACGTTGACCCCAAACAGAAGCTCATGACTATGCACCTCCACCTTTTGCCTCACAACAATACCTGAAGTCCCTAGGTGATGAACAGTCAAAACCCGGTCTTTCGTGTCAATTCGAGCCCAATTCACTCCTTCTACATCCTTCGATACCAAATCTCCAAAAATCGTATACCCTCGATAAGTCTCCATCGTCCACCCCTCTGACAGCGGCTTGGAAAAGTCACCATTCTTGAAGAGGTTGCCTTCCACGGCCCACGCAGGGGCACGGCGAGGAGCTCTCGGCTCCTGACCGTGAGATGGAAAACATAAAACTAAAAAGTGAATGATCATGACCCAAAAAAGACAAAGCGGCCTATCAGCAGCATGCCTACGACCGCTTCTATTCCTTGTAAACATAACAGCCCTCTAACAAAAAAAGGCGGCAATCGCCCATAGACGATACCGCCTCAATCAACAGCTTCCATTCAAATGTCGGCACCATGACCGGCCGACATCGCAGTCAGTGATGGTTACCATAAATAAAACATAAAAATTATATCCAACATTTACAAGAGAAAACAAACACGGCAGTTACTTAACTCACGATACTGACCTCACTACCAACTTCGCCAAATCAGCGCGCGCCTCATCCTTACTTCGTAAAGCCGATTCTGCTTCACGAACATTGCCCAATTCTTTCAAGGCCTCATACCCTTGACGATACGTATTCGTAAACTTCACGACAAATTCCCTATCCAATTCCGCAATAATCTCGGCTTTCCTTTTTTTCCCAACTCGCAAGCCTCCCAAAATACCCTCCTCGCTTTTCATTACAAGCTCGAGAAGATTTTTCTTTCTCTCTAACAAATTTCTATTCGTATCAAAGAACTTCAATTCATCTCTGGAGCGAACCCCTTCCACCCGGTAAGAAATATCTTTTATCAACTTCTTATACCTTTCAAAAACTTTATCAACTTCCGTCGGCTTTTTTTCCACTTCCTTCTCTAAATGCTCATAAACCGCTTCAAATCCCTCCTCAGAAAGTGAAACAATATCTTTCAGGCTATCCCTGCAAAACTGCACAAATTCCTGTTTTGTTTCTTTAAGTTTCTTCCACGCGTTCTCGGCTATGATGATTCTATTTTCATTGTCTTCTAAAGTCCAATCCAATTCACCAACAGCCAAAGCATGACCATACTCTCTCAGAAAACGGTTAAACTCTTTATCGTTTCGCAATGGATGGTTATACACAAAAGGTCTTTTCTCTTTCTCTTCCTGCAAAATCATCATCAACTCATTCACTCGCGAATGCCAAGATACCTCGTTCTTACAAGTATACTCTGCAATGAAGGCCTCGAATTCCTCGGCGGCACAAGGTCGTGCCTCCTCGATTCGCTCAACCCTTAACTTCCTGCTTTCATCCCAAACGCCCATCTTAGATCGCGATGTAAAGTACTCTCGCAAAAATTCCTTCCCTCCTTCAAGTCCCTTCAAATTTAGTACTCGCTCAAACCGATTCATATCACTTTCGTTCACATATTGCATAAACGGCCCTCCAAACGCTCAAACAAGTTACTCATAGCATCCCTGGGATGGAACGATATCCGACGCATCGTGGCGTCGTAAGCCGACTTCATGATTCGTTCAATGAGCAGATGATTCGGACGCGCTTCAAAACGACAAATTGGACACGATTCGGTCTGGGCCAACATTTCCTCAAGAGCTTGTCGCTCACTCTGGGGAAGCTATTTTATCTCTTTGAGTACCGTCGCAACCCTTGATAAAACATGGAGTCCTCTAGCATATCGCTCTGTTACCATCCATCCATCAGGATCGACTTCCACGAAAGAACACGAATTGTCCTCCGATCTTTTCATTAATTTTTACTCTCAGTCTAAGTCCCTTTTCCCATCCCCAAAGGTCTTCTTCTGCGCCCACCGTCGTCGGGCCGAAAACAGATAATTTGCCGTCACTCGCCAGAGTCGCGGCAAATTATAGCCGCAGCTCGAACAGCTTCGGGCTCGGCGTCTGTTTTCGTCGCCCGCGACTGCCCCGATTTTCGGTCGTTTCGACCCAAGGCGTCCCCGCCGCAGTTAGGCGGGCAGCAGACGCCGAAGCCCGCGCAATAGGAGGAACCTGTCGCTTGAACGCAGTCCAGTTCAAGTGATAGGCTATTGCGCGGAGAAAATCGGGGCAGTCGCGGGCGCTCTCTGCCCGACGACGGTGGGCGCAGCCTGTCGGAACGGAGGCGGCTGTAAATGCTGGCAGACCCAGCGTTTACTGGCGTCCAGGACGCCATACCGCCGAAGCGAAGACAGGCATCTTGTTGTACATTCCATCTCAAGCTTCCCGTACATTTCTAAAGATGTGATCCTGAAATGTACGATTACAAATAGGGGTCACACATGTGACCCCTTCCTGTTCCGGACCTTTGGCTCCGCCCTTATACTTGCTCCGGATATCTCACACAACCGAAGATTTGTTGTTGTCGCTTTTCGTTCGATGGCAGCTTATCAATGAGCTCCTTTTCTTTGTCACCGACTTCTTCCGCGCTTGGCTCCTTGCCGTCATGTTCCAGCTTGTACCGAGCTGTCCACGCCCACAACTCACCCTTTACCCGTTGGGCTGGCGTGGACGAGTACCAGCTCTTCCATTCATCTTCTCGAAACTGTTCTTCTATCTGTTGCTTATGCCCCGCTGTCAACTGTTTTCGTTTTTCCTGCCGCGCCTTTATTTCTTCCTCTGACTCATACCCGGCTGGTGCCTGCCAGTTTTCTTCAAGGGCGCGTCGGATCCAGCCAGTCGGATTTTTTGCTATCAATTCCGGCTTTTCTCGCTTTGCCCAACTCGCCCACGCAAGCACCTCAGTGATACGGGCCTCGGATTGACGTTTTAAGAAGCCTTCCACCACTTTATGGGAAAAACCCCATACTGACACCATTTCGCGAAGCAGCGGCCCATTATTCGCTTCTGGAGAAGCACTGGCTGCGTTGCTCTCCTTCAAAACACGCCGGCGCCGTTCTGGTATGGGCACCGGCTTGGCCATGGTAACACCAAACTGCCGTATCTCTTTTTTGTTGCGTTCGTACTCTTCTTTGGCGCGATCGCCAATCCAGTAACGAAGCAGCCAATCCTCTGCCCGCGTAGTTTCGAGCCAATCGACCTTAGCAAAGTATTTCGACGCAGTGAGCGTTTCATGCGCCTGTTTGAGTTGGCCCCTTGCCTTCCACCGCGGAAACTGCGGAGTCAGCGGGAAATAATTGCACATCTGTGAGTAGAGCATCTCGTGGTACTGCTGTCCCTGTTCCAAGGCCCGGTAAAAATAAATGCACAAGTACTCGTACATGCGGGTCGTGATCGATCCGGCGAGTTGGTTATAGAATCGCCAATCGAGCGGCACCACGTAGTGGTTGTTGATGTTCTGCAAATACCACGACCCTAGCATTAAGTAGACGCAATCCGCAACGCCGCCGTCAGGCAACTCCTCGCCCTTAAAGATCACGCGGTCGTAAAGGTGAAACGTGTCTTTGATGTACCTTTTAGATTTTGCTTCTTTGAGTTGGTACGTGCCTTCTGCTTCGATCGAGGCCTTCACGATGTTTTTGAACGCCTTCTGGATATCGTCACGGTTTTTCCCGGAATCGGCGTTAATCCCCATGAGACTCGCGATATACCGGAGCGACCCCAGCCGCAATGGGTTGCTCACGGGCTTTGGCGTCACGTTAATCACCTGCTCGATGGCTCGGTGCAGCCGCTTTTCAAAATCGCCGGGAAATTGTCCTTCGACGTCGCGAGTAACAAGCCAGAGAATGCGAAATTTTCCTTCCTTGGTATCCACCACCTCCTCGATTTTGATCCGCTTGCGCTGGCTGTCTTTTGCGAGATCAAAAAACGGAAACTTTAAAAAGTTAAATTCGGTTCGAAGCGTTTGTGGGATATTCAGCTCAAGCTCCATCTGGCTTCGCTGCGAAACCGCCCCGTCATCTTCATTATCCTGCGGCTTTATCTTTTCCGCTTGCTCACCCATCCGTCGCATTCCTCCGGTTGCGTGGTTATAAATATCAAACCATGTTTGCAGATTCCCCATACAGAATTTTTATAAAGAAAACAACACATACTGTTTCTTGTTGTTGTTTTTTTCTTAAACACTTAAATACTTAGAGCCAGACCAAAGGATAGAAAAGATATTGAAAATAAAGGACGATTTGGAAAGTGGGCCAAGTTAAAAGTGCCCAGAAACCAAGTCGAAAGTGCCCAAATTCATAGTTCAAAGTGCCCGGATGCCTACCTGAAAGTGCCCAGAAACCAAGTCGAAAGTGCCCAAACGCATAGTCAAAAGTGCCCACCCGCAACGCAATCAATGACAGAGGGGTCACACATGTGCCCCCTTCTTTTTGCGTTTGCCGGAGAGAACTTTTTGTTCCGCTCTGATCCTCGTTATAGCCATCTCAAGTTTTCCCAGCAAATCTTTTGGGTTCACGTGGGGGACCGGGATACTAAAGTCCGATGTTACTCGGATGGTATAGATCTTCCTCACGCGTTTACCAAGCATCTCGTTTGCAACTTTCAGTGCGTCATGCCCGGAAATCCCTTCCTTGCTTTGCTGAATCTTTTTAATGAGCTCGCGTTGCTTCTGTGGGGAATCCCGAAGCAGCCAGAGCGCACGCCCATGCGCCTCAGTGATGAGGCCGTTTTTTGCGATGCGGCCGGCGCCAGGAGCGACAATCAGCTTCTGAATGGTCTCATCAAGCTTCAACAAATTGGAGTATTGCTTTCGTCTCGTTTCGCTGATTCCGAGCAGCTCCTCGACAACCCGCCAGGGCGTATCGGCGCCCAGGTGTTCTTTGAGAGCAAACATGCCGCGCGCATATTCAACTGGTTTGAACTGTTGGCGCTGGACATTTTCGATCATTTGGAAGGCAAGTCGATCTGAGGAGGAAAGATTTTCGTGAATCTCGCAATTGACGTCCGTCCAGCCAAGCTTCCTCACAGCTCGCAGCCGCCGCTCGCCGGCGATGAGTAAAAATCGTTGTGCGTCGGGTTTGAACTCGACAACCAGCGGCTGGAGAAGCCCGTTCTGCTCAATGGACGCAACAAAGCCCTTGAAATCTTCGCTTTCTTCGTCGATGTCATCCCGCGGCTGATTCGGGTCTTCGTCGATCAGCGTCACCGGCACGAGCCGCACGTCCTTTGAGTGTTTCGTTAACCTCCAGAGCAGATCTTGAGATTCGGCTTGTACAGTATCAAGGTTTTCTGGGGCGGGTGTTTCTTGCACCTTTTTTACTAGCCGTCCGGCAAAACCGGAAATTCGTTGGTCTCTGTCTTTTATGTTCATACTTTGTCCATCAATTCCTTAACAAATAAGCGAATGGTTTGTGAGGCTTCCGAGCTCGGACTAAAGTGCGTCACCGGCAGTCCTGCCGTAATCGCATACGTGTAGGGCGCAAGCTTATGAATGACGGTTTCAAAGGCAATCCCCGGATTTTCGCTGACCAGCTGGTTGAGGTAAGCCTCGGCTTCGGAGAGCCGGGGATTAAAAAGATTGATCACAAACCCCAAAAGCTTGAGTCCTTTGTTGGCACGTTCACGAACCCGATTGATCAAGCCGACGATTGGTTCGGCGCTTTCAAACGCGTACCGTTCTGGCTGCAGAGGCACTACGCAGCCATGCGCCGCCACCAGTGCCACACGCGTCGGCAGGTTGAGGTTGGGCGGACAGTCGATCAGGACAAAATCGTAAGCGTCTCCAAGCGACTCCAGGGCCTCTCTCAAAAAGAACTGAGCGTCTGGCTCCGAAACGAGCCGGGTATCCAAGTCTTTGAGGTCTCGGTGCGCCAGTAACACATCAATCCCGGTAACGCCTCCGTTGCGCACAATCATGTCCCGCACGTCATACTTGCCAAAAGTAAAAAACAAATCAGCAAGAGTTCTCTGATCTGGACTCGGCTCTTTGACCAGTGTGGTCGACAAGCTCATCTGCGAATCCATATCCACCAAGAGAACCCGCTTACCTAACTCCACGAGACCTCCGGCAGTATGGAGACACAGCGTGGTTTTTCCCACGCCACCCTTTTGATTCGTGAATGAAATGATCTTCATACAAACACTAGAGCGGAATAAGTCCCAAGCTGATGGTAATGGCTCGGTCGACCTGTCGCAGGGTTTCTGCTTTCAGTGTTCCGAGGTGCTTCACAAGCCGACGTTTATCAACCGCGCGAATCTGATTCAACAAAACCAGGGAATCGTTGCTCAACCCGCCTTCCGGTGCCTTCACCAAAACCTCAACAGGGTAGAGCGCTTCCGCGCCGCTGGTAAGGGGTGCGATAATCGTAATGGGGCTGTACTGATTACCCACATCGTTTTGAATGATCACCGCGGGTCGGGTTTTTTTGATTTCTGACCCGACCGTCGGGTCAAGATTGACCAAATACACATCCCCACGCTTCGGATAGGCCATAATGTTATGGACGGCTATTTTCCGGAGCTTCCTCGTCCCAGATCAGTTCGTTGCTTGCTGCTTCCCATTCGCTCAAGAGCTCGCTTTCCCGTTCAGCGCGAGCCAAGTATCCGCTCTTTAGTCTGCGTTTGAGGGTGGCCTTTTGCAGCCGGACCGCGTAGCGCCTGGCCGCCTGATCCAAAAAGGAGCTGCGGGTTTTGAATGGGCCCGTGCGCTTCATTTGATCGATCAGCTGAACGGTATGTTTTGGCAAGGTGATCGTCAATCGGCTTTTTCGATTGTTTATCATACATCTCCTTGAGGTTCGTGGGTGTGCATAAAGTGTACATCAAGTATATTTATAAACGAGATGAATGTCAACAACATTTTTTAGCCTGAAACAAAAGTCTTGTTAACATTTCCACAAAAAACAAAAAGATCCCAGCGGAGTTCGTCGCTCGTTTGAATTCTATGGAGGACAACATCCGCCGCTCTCTTCTTTAATGTGTGCTCACGAAAAACCACCTATATCAACTTTTGGCTAATATTAGCCGAAAAGTACAAACCCCTGGTTGATAATTCCAGGGGTGAGTACCGAGCAACAGAAAATTGCTTCACCGGGCGTTTTTGATGTTCACAACTCTCGGGTTTTGCTTCTTGATGAACTTATGTTTCATCAGAAAAGCTGCGATGGGTTTAGCGCATACAGCGCACAGCGTACACTGCACCCGAGGGAAAAACGCTCCATAGTGTACCTGCGCTTGAACCGCATCATCAGGAATGTTCCGCCGACAAAGATCACATTTCACAATCGTCATAGAGAATCACGGGTTGGTCAAGTTACGAGGCCAATCCCACATGTTTTTCAAGGGCCAGAATTCGATCCAGTGCTTCGTTGAAATTCGTTCTGATAGACGACATTGACGAGTCGAAGCTCAATGCTCTGTAACCGATTTTCAATTTTGTCGAATCGGTCATTCATGTCTTTTCGCATTCCGTTGAATTGCTCATCCACACTATCAAACCCCTGTTTGATTATCACGGACAAATCGTCAATGGTAAGATTTTTATCTTTCATAGAAATTCATTCTACTTCCACCATTTTTGTATGTCAAATTGCGACCTTTTGGAATTGCTGTTTAATCCCACCAAATCCGAAAGTACGCCACGTCCTTTTCGGGACTGGCGCCTAACGAAAAAGAAAAGTAGTGCGTGTCATTCTTTCCCGGGCCGCCGTCCAACCCGCGCAAGTTCTCATCCACCACTCCATCTAATGCTCCGTTGCAATAGTATCCGACTTCGTCAGCTTTCCACTGTTTGGCAAAGTTTTGAATGAACGAAATGTGTTCTTTCTGGGTCGTAAGATAGAGCGTATCGGCGTTATAGATTCCGTCCGCAATGTCGCGCAACGGGATCATGGTAAAGTGGCAGAACATGCCCCAGATACACCCGATCCACTTGTCCGGGTGGGATTTGAGATCGTTGACAACATGTTTGCCGTCAAACTCGTTGCGTCGGGTGACACTCATTAACGTGAGAATGATGTTTTGTATTCGGTTAATCGGGTTCATACGCATAGCAGGAGAGCAGATCAATTTGACGGTCGGTTAACGGGTGCACGTCGCCGTTCGGAAACAAGCAATCAAAGCAATACAACCCCTGAATGTCGCGCGGCGACCAATCGCTGGTTACTTCATCGTCCGTGCCAAGTGATTGAATTTGATCGTCGGTAAGTTGCCCTCTCTTGACTTTATAGCTATACACCATATATGCTTCTAGGTTTATTCGACCTTTTCCCGTCCCCCGGCGCCATTCACCGGAGGACGGGTAACTGTGGTTAACGGCTACCCTATAACGGGTAGCCTTTTTCTTGAGCAATCTCGGCAAACTTCCTCGGTTTCCAATTACGTTCACACTCCACTTCGTCATTCATCATCCACATGTCGGTTTTTGTTGTCTCATCTATAACGTCGGACGGAATTTCTAACTCTTTCAATTCTTGAAAAGAAATCGAACCCCATTCAGCCATCTCAACGTCGCCAAGACACGCAAAACCGAAAAACGTATCGTTGCCGTCGTACTCGGCAATGTACCAGTCACAGCCGCCGACAAAGAAATAGAGATAGATGATCATGTCATTCAGCGGTGTGTCAGGCTGGCTATTGAGCCGGGGAATGGCCGCGAGTTGTTCAGTGCTTGGTTGATTCCACATAACAAGGTGTGAATTACGGTTTTTGAGACGACCTTGAAAACTTGCGAGGCCCTCGTGTGTGCAGAGGCTTTTTCCCCGCGTTCACCCCATTCAGATACGATTCACGGACTTTGGTTTGAACGAAGGCGACCAGCGAATCAACGAATTGAATCGTCAACGTTAGTCGTGGTTCGCCCGGGCCTTCCGTATAATCACTGCACTCTGGCTCAAACCCTTCGATGTATCCGCGGAGCTCTGCTTCAACGCTTTGAAGATAACTCATAGTCTCACCCCCTTTCTTGCCGCCAAAGATTGTTCCCTCGAGGGCTGGCGGGTTGCCTCTCGGCTGTGCCCTCGCTAATTGTGTTCATTGGCACGGGCGGCGCCGCTGTCAAGAATTAGCCGCTCGCAGCGAAGTCCCGATGTTGCATCGGGACGGAGCGAGAGGCGTTGCGACTTGACAGCTCAAGGCGCCCGCCTGTGCCGTCTGTTGTTTTCTGCGAGGGCACAGTCAGAATCAAATAAATCGTTTTTCGTGAGCTTATCTGATAAATCAAAGAGAGCGGCGGATGTTGTTCTGGTGGGGTCGGATGGTGGCACCCAAATGAAAGGAGTTTCATTCAACGAGCGACGAAATCAAAAAAGAAAAATAAAGAGCAAAAATAAAAAGACCCAAAGTATCGGTGTAAAGCCCTGTGTAGGGTATAATGGATTCATGTCTGAACACACCACGACCGATTTTGCCCGACGCTCTGGTGACGCTGAATCACCGGACATCGGCATTGCTCCAAGCGATCGCCGCTACCACTTCTACACCATCGGTCGCACAGGGACGGGCAAAAGCACCATGTTGGCCAACATGATTATCCAAGACCTAATAGCGGGCCGCGGCCTCGCGCTCATTGATCCCCACGGCGACCTTGCGCAGCAGGTTCTTGCGTTCGTTCCCCCGAACCGTAAAAACCACCTTGTCTATTTCAACCCCGCAGATGCCGACTACCCGATTGGTTTGAACGTTCTTGAGAGGGTGGAAGCCTCCGAGCGGCCGCTCGTGGCTGCCAACCTCATGAGTGTGTTTCGCAAATCCTGGAGTGACTCGTGGGGGCCTCGAATGAGCTACCTCCTTCACAACGCGCTCTTGGCGCTTTTGGAAAATCCCGGCAGCACGTTACTTGGCATGGTGCGATTGCTTTCCGATGAGCGGTTCCGAAACACAATCGTAGGCAACATCGAGGATCCGGTAGTGAGGCATTACTGGAAAAAAGAATTTGCTGGATTTCCTGAACGGCTGCTGCCAGAAGTCATTTCGCCGGTGCAAAACAAAATAGGCGCCTACCTCACACATCGGGCATTGCGCAACATCCTCGGGCAAACCCGTAGCTCCGTGAATTTCGAGCACCTCCTTAACGCCAACGGTATCTTCATTGCAAACCTCTCCAAAGGTCTGATTGGTGAAGATGCCGCGAATCTCTTAGGGTCGCTTTTGGTCACCAAGTTCCAGCTCGCGGCAATGGCCAGGGCTTCCATGCCCGAACACGAGCGCCAGGACTTTTACCTCTACGTCGATGAGTTCCACAACTTCACGACAGATTCATTCGCAGATATCCTTGCCGAAGCCCGAAAATATCGGCTCAACCTTATCCTCGCTCACCAGTACCTCGGGCAGCTTTCCGAGCGGACCCGCAACGCAGTCCTCGCAAACGTTGGAACAATGGTGATGTTCCGGCTCGGGCCAGATGATGCTAAAATCCTTGCGAAAGAAATTGAGCCGCATTACGCATGGAATGATCTCGTGAATCTCTCACCACATGAGGTGATCTATAAGCTCCAACGGAACGGGAAAATTGACCGGCCGCACCAGGCGACCACATTGACGCCTTTGCCGGCCCCGCATCCGGATCAGGAATCCTGGCGACAGCACCTTATCGTAGCGTCGCGCAGACGCTATGCGAGACATCGAGAGAGCGTGGAGAGGAAGATCGGGCGATTCTTTTCCACAACTTGACAAAAACCACCAAGAAGCATTGTTTGTCTTATTGACTTCCCCACGTGGTGAGTGCTACAATAGGGACGTGAAAAGATTAGATGTAAAACAAAAGGAATTTTTAGCGGAATTTTTCAACAAAATTTCGCTCATGGCCGCGGCAGCGTTAATTTTTGGCCAATTCGTACCGGGCCAAACAATCAATTGGTGGGTCATTGTTGGAGGCGCTTTCGTGGTTGGGGTGTTAATAACCTACGCGCTCAGTTTGAAAAAACAATTTAACTAACGATACTTAACTATGGAAGGCTTACTCTTATTCTTGGGTCTCATCGTCGTGTGGGCGAGCATCATAGCTCTACCAACGATCTTGAGCAAACATCAATAAACGTTTTTGACGCACCAAAACCCGCATTACAGGGTAATTTGCGCATCGTCTTTGAGCGTTTTCTTATTTTTTTTTCTTCAAAAAAGTCCCCGGCACGTTGGCCTGGGACTTTTTGATTTACAGAGACCGGTCTCGACAAGAACAAGAGTCCGTCTATCCCAGACTCTTCTCTCATCTCTTGGGACGGATAGAGAAACCCAAGATCGAGTGGCCAACTCCATGTGGTCAAGAGCCGCCACTGACAAGTCTCATAAGTGGAGAGTATACCAATTCTGTAGTCAGATGACTACACGTTTCCAATCTTCTGATATATACTACCCACACCCAGCCAAAACGGACGTAGGAATTCGTGGCGACGAACCTACCAGGGATAGGCTCGGGTGCGTTAGACGGTGGCTCCGGCCACACGGTCAAGAGTGAGGGAAGCGAGGTTTTCTATCAGCCGCTTCCCTTCCTCAATTTCTTTTCTTTTGTCCCCACCGGAAACGCCATCATGCCTCAAAAAACGTGCTTTTAATTAAAAACCAACAAAGCACCTTAACAAGGAGGATCAAACATGGAATGCCCGTATTGCGGTAGCGACATGGATCAGCTCGTTTCATTGGACAACGTGCTCGATCCCGAAACCAATGAGATGGATTTAAAAGTCTCAAAACATACCTACGAACGATGCCACGAATGTGGCCACGAGGTAACGATTGACCTGGAAGTTTTTGACGGGTCTGGTGAAGCAACGGAAAAAGAAAAACAGGAGGAGTAAAATTGAACGAAAAAGAAATTACCTTTGAGCCAAAAGATTTCAAACTTGAAGGGGGCACGTTATGGAGTTTTCCGGATCGCGGCGATTGGGCTACTCACGAGCGCACTGCGCAGTATCGGGGGAACTGGAGTCCTTATATTCCCCGTAACCTCATCTTAAAGTATTCCAAGCCTGGTCAGATTGTGCTGGATTGTTTTTCCGGCAGCGGTACTACCGCGATCGAGGCCAAGCTGTTGGGGCGAAAGTGCATTGCGATCGACATCAATGAGAGTGCCGGAAAGCTTACCATCAGAAATCTGGCCTTCCAATTACCTAAAGAGTGGCGGTTTTACAAGCCAGACGTGAAAGTCGGGGATGCCAGAGATCTATCATTTTTGTCAGACAACTCGGTTGACCTCATTTGTTCTCATCCACCCTACGCCAATGCAATTCAGTATTCGAAGGAGACCAAGGGCGATCTGTCGCACCTAGGCGTGGACGACTTTCTCGCGGAAATGTCCGCGGTCGCAAAAGAAAATTTCCGGGTACTCAAAGACGGTCGCTACTGTGCCGTGTTAATCGGCGATATGCGACGCGACAAACGGGTCGTGCCGCTGGGTTTTATGCTGATGCGAGTGTATCTCCGAGCAGGATTCGTCTTGAAAGAGATCGTTATCAAAGCTCAGCACAACTGCCGAGCGACCGATGAATGGCGGGAAAAGAGTGTGAAATTTAATTTTTTGCTGCTGGCCCATGAGTATCTGCCGGTTTTTGAGAAACCACTGAACCCACAGAAAAAAGGAGGATAAAGTCAGATGAAAGCGAATATCCCACCAGAGAATGCAAGCGCAGCTCACAAGGATTTTGAAACGGCACAAGAAGCAGCCCATCGGCGATACAATCACAACGTGAAACTGCGTGCGCGATTGCTGCAACGAGTGGAACGGATGGCGGCTAAAATAGACGAGGCTATCGTTGGGCCGAGCGGTGCCGGTCCCGAGGACGACGAGGTGTCGCCACTCGTTGAGCGATACCTTGATGAAATGCGTTTGCTGTTCGACTTTATGGCCCGGCTCATCCAGGATATGCACGGACTTGAGCAGGAGCGTAATGTCCTCTCCTTCGGCATGGAAGCAGAAACCCTTGGTCTGGACTTTGATGGACGACTGCGTGTGGTCGTGCCAGCGCAGCGCGTCGAACACCTGGAAGATCTCGCAAACGACGAGGAAAAGGAGGGGTGAAAATATGGGGTCGTGTCCTCGCTGTGGCGGCAAGCTGGATCATCACGAAGATGTTGTACGAAAGTCAGCCTGGCGCCTTGACAACGGGGTACTTGAATGCCGGCGGTTTACCACTGTGGCAACATATTCTTCGTGTAGCGGCGATGCTTCACGTACAGGCTGCGGATTCTGCGAGATCATTGACTTTCGCCAGCAAGAAGCGCCGGTGCAGCACTTCACGCCGATCAACTTCAACTGAATTCTTTTAAAAGTAGGAGGTCTGTCATGAATCCATTACGAGCTTTGAGCGAAAACGAAATGCGAGCTTTGGCTCCATCGATGTTCGCAACCAGTCCCATTGGGGACGTCTCCGATCGTTATCGCTTTATTTCAACCTTCGAGATTGTGAAGCGATTACAGACCAAGGGATGGTTTCCCACCAAAGCCCAGGAGTGCCGGGTCATCAACGAAAAGAATCAGGGCTACCAAAAGCACCTGATCCGATTTCAGAGACAGGACTTGATTCTGAACGGTGATGCGATCGAGGTAGTGCTCATTAATTCGCACAACCGCTCGGCAGCCTACCAACTGATGGTCGGGGTTTTTCGCTTCATCTGTTCCAACGGGATGATCGTCGGCGAGACGTTCGAGAAAATCTCCGTAAAGCACGTCAACTTCCATCCGGACGAAATTGCTGAAGCTTCCTATGAGATCGTGCGCAACGCTCCGAAGATTGCAGCGACCACGCAGAACATGAAGGTGATCGAGTTGAACGAACGGGACAAAGCAGAGTACGCGCAATCAGCAGCGCTGCTTCAGTATGACCATCCGGACGCCATCCCATTCAATGCGAATCAGCTCTTAACCCCTCGCCGACTCGATGACCGCGGCAAAAATGATTTGTGGAGTACGTTCAACATCGTGCAGGAAAACATGATGAAGGGCGGAATTCGAGGTCTGAAGCGAGACCAGCATGGAAACATGCGTCGGCTCACCACTCGGGAAATACGAAGCATCGATAGGAGTGTGAGACTGAACAAGCAGCTGTGGAATCTAACGGAAAACTACAGGGTAGTAAAAAGTGCGACCGAGCGTACCCAGCCCCATGTTTGATGTTGTTCTTTCAATCGTTAAAACTCAAGACGAGATCGCACACAAGCGATCTTACGTCAAGGGAAGCCTATGAAACAGCTTCCCTTTTTTATTTACGCCATACAACTAAGGTTCAATTTTGCTCGCCTGGAGCGTGCGAAAATTATTTCCGAGACAACTTCTTACTGATGTGGTAGCCGGTGACAGCGCTGGTACCATCCGGGTAATGTGTCCAAATCCACGTCACAGTTTCGTCAGGTGCAAGGAACACACCGGTTACTTGCCCGGTGTGTACAGGGATTGCGGACTTGGGCGCTTGTTCAAAACGCTTCAGTTTGGTTTTCTTCCCCAGCTTCATGTCGGCTTCCATTTGAAAACACCTGAAATCTTATACAAACTTAACCACCAAAGCAAACACCGCAACCTGTCCGAGCAAGATCGGAATAAGCCATTTAAGTAAGTCGGCCTTGAGCTCTGCTATGGCGATCCGCAGATCATCTTTCGTCACAACCATAAGGATTTGAATATTCTCCAAAAAACAAAAACCCAACCAGTCTTAGTTCACCTGGAGTTACAGATGTTTTAGTTCGTCTGGTGCTATCGTGTTTGATGGGTCAACTTGATGTAAAGTGTCGCGCCACCAGCTATAATAACAATAGCACCGAAAAAGTAGATAAGGGTGTCCATAAAGGAAATCACCCCGATTTGGTTATCGAGTCTACGAGGCGCTGCTCCTTATCCTTTTTTACTCAGGATTGTCGGTAAGGCCAAGACGCTGGCGATTACCACCATCCCTATAATAGCCACTAAGATTTGATCCATAAACTTAAGAATTATTGTCGGGCGTTTTTAATCTGACGGCGTAGGATATGATAATAAGAATGCCGATGAGACTAACAATACTTACCGGCCAATTGACCGGTTGGTCTTTGGCTCGATTAACAACCGGCTCAACAACCAGGACGGTAAAAGCTACAAGCGATATCTTCTCAAAGAAACCCGCCAGAAAATCCCGCTGTCTCAAATGGAGTTTTCTTTTTCCTTTGTTTTCTAGGATTTCCTCCATACAAGCGGTAATATAGCAAGAATCTCAAGGTTCGTCAAAAACTCCTTTCATATTTGCCCGTTGCACAACGATCTCGAGACGTGCTGACATCTGAGTATCCCCCTCGCGCGGCGCTGTTGCGAGCGCAAGATTCGGTAGGCGATCCGATACGGGCGCCGGTTTTCGAGGCGGCAGCCGAGACAAACCGAAACTCTGCGCGAGTATCTGCGCCAGTGCGATTAACTGCGTTTTGGGGAAAAGACGAGCCGAAGGCTGGTCTTCGGTGCTGGGCGATGCAGCCGCAGTTGTCAGGCAGGGATCATACCGTCCAGCCCAGCTACCGCCAAACGTCCGTGTCCGTTGGTGTCCCCGCATTGTGATTCAACTGTCTTGGGAAAAACGACACGCAGGTCAATTGAATCAAATGCGGAGAGTTATATAAAAAGCGGTTTAGTGAAAAGTTGAGATGAGTTTTGTGAGTCCCCAGATGAGAGCTGCTCCTGCAGCAAGAATCATTACCCACAGCACCATACCCAAGAGCAAAATTTGAATCAGCGGCGAAGTATTTCCTGTAAGGTTCGTAGTGGGTAGATCCCGCCTTATTTTTCCTCACCGGCCGCGTACCTCGGCAGGCGGGAAATTTAGTACATCCCCAGAACTCGCCATGACGACTTTTTCGCAGCACCATCATAGAGTCGCAGTCCGGGCAGAGCGGTGAATTTTTTGTTTTCATTTTGCCAGAACGATTACCTGTGTCGTTGCGGTATGGAGCGATCCGTTACCGGCCACGTAGTACCACGTGAATTCACCGGCGTCATTCTTGCTTGAGAATTCACCAGCCCAGCGGAAGTTCTGAAATGGACATTGAGGATGAGCTCGGATCGCTTCGGCGGCTGCCTCGCTTGGCTCAATGACGATGTCTTTGCCGTAGGTCGCCATGAAGCCAGTTGCGGTGAAAGATAAAACTTCTTTTTTCTTTTTTCGCAGGGTTGCCGGGTTCCGTGATGGGCCGCTGAAGAAGTTCATGGCGAAAAGTTTCAAGCCTGTTTTTTAAGATCTGCAAGCGCACTAGCGAGGTTGTCATAGGCCCTACTCACTCGCCTTGCAGCAATATCTCGATGGGCTTCACGTTCGTCCTTTTGCCAATCTTCAGTCCACCACCAGCGCTGATCAGGATCGATGAGGCCGATTTTTGCCGCAACTTCCATCTCGGCTTCGGTAAGTCCCTTCGAAGTTTTTATATCCCGATTAATTGCCTCGATTTTGGCATTAGCGGATTTGAGAAGTTGTTGCTCACGGTTGGTAAGAGCCTCAAAGACTTCTTTGGGTATGCAGATTTGGTGTTTTGGTGCTCCTTTGGTTATGGACAGGGTGGGACTCCTCGAAGCAACGTTCATCATAATATGCTGGTATTACTTCCTTAATTTTATACTAAGAAAAATAGGTTGGTGAGCGGGGTTGTCTCCCGAGGTTCCCCGACCACGGAGAAAAGTGTCATGGCAATTTTTAGGCAGGAACCAAAACACTTATTTTTCTCCTGGTGTCACCAACCTATTTAGAAGGATGATAATGATTTTTTAATCAAAGACGCAAATGAAAAACGTCGAGAACAGGGTAGGGGGCAGAAAAGAGAAAAAAGACAAAAGCTGCCCACGTTATGTGTATTATAACTTGGGTTCAAGTCCTACTTTTTGGTAATCCATTACAAAAACGACCTCAACAATTTTTGTTCAGGAGAAAAAAGTTTACACAGATGCCAAAGGGTGAAATGCCAATCAACGTCCTAAAATCTCGGTATGTGTACCAACAGCGAGGAGAACATAAGCATCGGATTCTATCTGAAAGAAAAGGCGATAGTTCATGGTCACACTGAGCTCGTAAATGTCTTCTCTTTTCCCCTGAACCTTCTTCACTCGCAAGGATGGGTGCCTAATGTTTTGTAATAAAAACCCAAGCTTTTGGTCAATTTGTTTTTGAATCTGCTGGGGAAGCTTTTGGTAGTCTTTGACAAACGGCTTCGTCCATTTGAGTCTCATACTTTTTTCTTGAGGTCCTCGAGGGCTTCCTCAAGATTGTTATAGGCTTTACTCACGCGACCCTCTTCCACGTCTTTGAGGGCGGCATCAATTTTCTTCTGCCAACGCTTGGTCCAGTTCCAGGCCTCGTGGGTATTTTTGGGGACCAGGACGATCTGGCCGTTATCCTCCTTGACCTCGAATTTATCACCGATCTTTAAGCCAAATTTTTGGCGCAGCTCTCTGGGTATGACAACCCGACCCTTGTCGCGTAATGTGGTGTACGGCATGACGGCAATAGCTCCTTGTAGTTGTATTGGTACTGCCATAAAGTGGGACTGTTAGTGTAACGCAAAGATAGCAAATAAAGTACTGACTGTCAAGGAACTTTAATCCGATGTGGCAAAAAATTTGGCTGGTTTGAGTTTGGAGAGGATTTCATGCTGCTAGTGGAAGGCGCCTTGACAAACTACCTGACAAAACGTATCTTAGAAGGAGTGACTTGTTAATAACTGGAGCCATTGTATGCCGAAAAAGAGCCGAAAAGCCGGACAAATCACTCCGTCTAATAGTCTCGTCCCGAAAAAATCCGCGACCGCGTCCCTGGCCCAATGGCTGGAGGCGTATTTCCGCTTTGAAGTTTCCACGCTCGAATCGTCGCAGCGCGAGCAGCGCCGCGACCTCGAACTCTTTCTGGCGTTCATGCAGCGCGAAGTCGGGAGCGACGACTGCGCCTGGTGGGTGCCGCGTCTCACCCACAGCTTTCGCGTCGCCCTGCAGAATACTTTGAATGCGGATGGCACCCGCCGCTGGAACGACCGCACGGTCAACCGCATCCTGGCCCATCTTAAAACTTTTGGCCGCTGGGTGCATCAACACCAACCGTTTCCCGCTGGCGATCCCGTTGCCAAGGTGCGCGCTGTGCCGACCGCCGGCTTGCTTGATGTCGAGCGCGCCCTCACCCCGGCCGAGCGCCGCAAACTGCTCTACACCGCCGACCTGCTGCTGCGCACGGGCGGCCTGTCCCGGGACCGCCACCGCCACCGCGATCCGGAGCGGCTGCCCCGCCACAAAAGCCACCGCCCGTATCGCAACCGTGCCATCATCTACACCCTGATCGAGACCGGCATGCGCCGGGCCGCGGTGACCAAGATCAATGTCCAAGGAGTCGATTTTGACAAACGACAGATTCTGACCGAGGAGAAGGGCGGCTTCGAGCACACCTACCAGGTCAGCCGTGAGGGTCTGGCGGCTATCCGCGACTATCTCGAGCACGAGCGGCCGTCGGACGCCCAGCACACCCAATCGCCGGCGTTGTTCTTGCCGGGGTACAATTCTAGAAACACGAGCGGCCGGTTCTCACCCGATGCCGTCAGCGACATTTGGAATTTTGTCTGTCAGGCGGCCGGCGTCCAAGGCAAGAGCCCGCACAGCGCCCGCCACGCTATGGGCCGGCACATCATCGCCAAGACCGGCAACGTCGCCGCGGTGCAGCGCCAGCTCGGCCACAAGAACGCCGCCTACTCGCTGCAGTATGCCCGCATTACCAAAGAGGAATTAAACGCGGCGCTGGATGATCGCGAGTGAAGAGCACCGGCCAGGCGTCCACGTCCGAAGAGAAGGTAAGGTACGGTTAAAGGTCTTGACCGAAAGACACCTTAAGGTTGAACGATTTGATCGCGTGCAGCCGGTGGCACGATGTAAGAAACAATAAAAAAAACAACGATAGGAATGGCTTCTGAGATCGCATTTGGTATCGGCCAATAGGTGTTAATACCCCACACCACAATCGTTGTTATGGCACCAGCTAGAGTACCCGCCATCACTTTTCGCGTAGGGGTAGCGCTCTGCTGCTTAAAACTCTTTTGTCCATTCGACATAATCACTTCCTCCTTCATTGGTTAGTTCAAAAAAATTTAAAAAATCCCGCCTTGCCTAACTTCTAAATGAATAACCCAAATGCAACAGGTTCAAGTCTCATAGTTTACCTCCTGTTCTGGCATCTACTATTTTTGGCTAAAATTAAACGTTGCGGATTTGAAACCCCAGAAGAGAATAACACGGTTGTTATAAAAATTTTCATTTACGATTGAAAATGCCTCCAATGAAACTTCAAAGATTCTCCGAAACGCCACCTAATGAAGAAATGGCACGGCAGGCTTATCAGGTCAGCCCTGCTCTGATAAGGTGAGCGTTATCAAACACTCGCATCAAGGATGAGTCGTTATTGAAAATCTGCTTACGTGCTTCGCGCCACTTCTCAACGCGCGCCTCGCCATACATGGTAACGAGCCTTTGCGAATCAATCCCGGAGTTCTTTGACCAATGAAAAGTATGCGCAACATCGGCTGATGCCAATTCTCTAGTGATATTCTCCTCAAAAAGTTTGAATTTCGAATCGTTTCTCAAACCGAATTCAAAAACTGCAGTTTTGGGGCCAAGGATAGTGAAGCCCAACAGTGCTGGTGATGGGTGTACGAGCCTTACCTGGGATATCGCTGGCAACTTCATCTGCTTGATGACGTTTGTGCTAATGTCGATCATCTTAGCGGCGTCGTTGATTGAGATTCCAAGTGCAGACTCCGTATACCCTTCCAGATATGTGATCGTGGCTGTGAACAGTTGGCCCGGCGTGGCCCTGACATCGCCTAAGATGTTTAGTCGTCGATATTGTTTGAACTGCAGGGCGGTCTTCTGGCCCGGAGTCAAAAGAGGTAACCAGAAAAACCACCCTGGCGTCTTATCTCCAGGAGCAAAACCGTTCTCGCTTCGGACAATCCACACTGGTTTTGGTGCTGGGTGACCGGGTTCGAAATTGACCTTTGTGGCCGACATTTCCATGGCAATCTTGTTCTTACTGTATGGATCAAAAACGAACTCATAGTGGTAGAGTCCATTTGGATCGTTGGAGTCGAAGTTGTTTAACTTGCGCTTAAGCGCATCGTGCGCAATGTCTCTCACGGGAGGAAACCTCAGTTGGTAAATGGGATCGGTTTCAAGGGCGACCGCTGTGATAATCCCAAATGCACCAAAGCTCACTAGTGCTGCATTGAAGACATCATCGTCCCGAATCCGACGCGCATCTAGATTGGACACGAATTCATCATTTAGTACGGGATAAGAGGCGCGTTCGATCCAAATACTCTTACCACTGCCGGTCACTAGTTGCAAACCAACGACAAAATCCTGTATAGCCCCAAAATTAACGGCGGACCCATGCGTGCTGCCAGAAATAGCTCCGGCAATCGTTTGGCCTGCCCCAATCCCTGCGGTTTTCAACGCACGTCTGAAACCCGCAGGGGCTGTGACCTCAAGATGGATGTTGAGTTCGCCGATCGATATCCCGCATTGCGCAACAACAACATATGGCCGCTTTTCCGCAGGGTATGTCTGCTCAAAATATCGGTTTGACATATCGAAGCAGCCATTCAGCATTTTCATGTTAATCAACCATCCGTCTGTGATGGCGATATCCGTAAGAGCCCAGCCGGAGCCCAAAGCCCGAATTCTCTTCCCACTCTGTCTCGCGCTCTGAATGAGCGCGTCGATTTCCGGCGAGGCCTGTTTCAGAAGTGCGAAGCCGGTAGGTTGCACGTTACCCGAAGCAGCATTATCGATATCAACGAGATCCTCGATTTGTGTTTTCTCGGTCACATGAATGTTCTTCCATGCCTGTGGGCCATTTCTTCTAATCATGTTCTGTCCCTCATTATTCTAAAGTGCCACCCACGACCGGCGGCTTGGCGCAGCGCCAGCTAACCTTCATCGGTACCCAGATACCTAGCGTTGCAACCGAAATGAGCAGGTAGCCAAAATTCGTATTGACTTTGACCTCTTCCATTCCAATCCGTTGACCGTTGCCTAATTGGCAGTTGTCGACTGGTATATCCTGTCGGACTGCGCCCCAGGCGAAAGCATGTAGCGTCTTGTGCTGCCATTCAGTCGCCGGCTGGTTTCCCTGTTCACGTCCTGCGGTGCCGCCAATTTGGTACACGTGATAGGTATAACAACCTTGGAACGAAATAGAGCACGTGAGAACGAGCAGAAGAATTGTCAGTCGGTTTCGGAAAAATCTCGTGCTTTGTATCATGGCGGTTCCTCCTTTCCATCAATTTCGGTAGTTGAGTTGCTGTACGGGCCTATCTTTGCTCAGTCTTCAATCAAGGAATAGATTGACGAATTCATGTAAGACAATTTATGCTATCAGACGTATCGAGAAGAAGAGACCCGTTCGTCAAATTTGAATGGGGCATCACCGAACCTGGGTATCTCGACGACTTCACCTGTGCCATCCAGGTCGACAAAATCGATGTTAGGTCTATTACCAACAAAGTTCTTTTCTTTAAACAGCCGGTACTTGCTGCCGCGAGGTAACTGAAATCGGGCTGATGATAGGGCGTTGTCAAAGCCAATGCCCTGAACTTGTATAGCGTTGTAGTCGGGAAACCTTGAGTCAGAGTCTCGATTTCCAACAATATTGAGACGCTTACCACGAAACTCTCTGTCTTCAAATAGCTCAATCCATGCATCATTGATTTTCGTTACTAGCCTGTCAGGATGGGATTTGAATTCAGCGAACCGGATCAAGTCGTAAAAACGATGATGGTAGGCGCCGTACAGGTACAGGCTCTCGGTGGGATCAACAAAAATACCGGCGGCTGCATCAAAATTGCAGAAGCCCTCATTACAGAAAAACCTCCGTGAAGCCACTCTTTTGATCCGAGGCTTTTTCATGCGGTTGTCTTCGGTCTTGTGGAAAACATCTACAACAAACAGATCGGCGACGTCCGGACCAGGAAAGTCAGGGGCCGCGTTGGACTCATTCTCTGTTCCAACCAAATAAAGACGGGTGCCATCTTCGTCTGCATCCAGATTTTCATCCTTTGGTTTGATAAAATTGATCGATTGATAGGAAGGATCGTTTTCTGCTCCTGCCGTCAATTCCGGGTAGGACCAGACCGCTTTTCTGTCGAATTCAGAACGGATGCTCATTTCGTTTGACATGTAGAAATCTATGACCCCTCGTGGTCTTCGATTCTTGACTTCACGCCAAACGGCACAAACGAAATGCCCGCTGTCCAACTTGGCCAAGGCCGCTGCCCCAGCGTTAGGTTGATCTGGGCGTGGAATTTCTCCTAAACACGCCGGATTCTCTGGATTGCTAATGTTCAAAAACAGGATCTTAGAGTTGTTATCACTCTGAAGGGCGATCGCGAGAATGTCACCCCAAATACTCATACCGCCACCATGCCAAAACTTCTTGTCAAGCGTAACAACCTTCACGACGCGATCTTTATTAGGCAGTCCGCCATAGATGTTAGATCCCCAAACCCCGTGTGCCCGTCGAGATTCCATTTTGACAACAAAAAGGTGTGAGGCCGGCGCAGTTTTGTCTGCACCTGAAAGGATAATATACTTTCCGTTGTGCACTCGCTGGATGCTTTGAAAATGATTCTTGCCGTAGTTCGGCCCCTTACCCGTTTTCCTGTTTGCCCGTGTGTAACGACGTTCCGGAAACTGATTACCATCCAGTGCCACCAGAAGGTCTCCGTCCTTTGCAATTTTGGAGAACTTTGTTGGGACTTCGGCGACTGCTATCTCATCGTCTTTGAACTTCTGATTCGCCTCAAATTCCGCCAGGTTTGGTGTGCGAAAGATTTCTTCTCTACTTGGCATGTCTAACTCACTGATTTAAAATCGAAAATGGATTCCCACAGACAGACCAAATTCGGAGCGAACATCACGAAAAAACAGCAGGAATTCGTTTCTAAGCTGAATGCCGATGGTTCCGGTTGTGGTCACGCCGAGGGTGAAGGTGGCCCCTGCACCGATGTCATTTTTGCGGTCTTGTGATATCTCGTCATCACTGATGAGCCTCCATTGAGCTCGAATCGCGAGTTCTCTGCCAGCACTTAGGTTCTCGTTAATCGGACTAACGGTACTCATTAGTACATAAGCGACGGGAATGTTAATTTCGGCAAAGTGCCCGTTATTCTTAGCATTGAGTCTCGTATAGCTAGCGGCAATTTGGAGCCTTTTCAATGGCCTGTGCGACAATGCCTCGACGTCTTCGCGCGAGGCAGGATTCAGATCGAGACTGATGCCAGCACCTACGGAATATCCGACGTGGAAGGCCGATCTTGAACTTGTGGGTCCCAACAGGCCTCCGTTGAACTGGGCGGAAGAGACGCGCGAACAATTTAGTGTCACACCCACAGTGGGCGATACGACGCTTTGCAATTCATGGCTCATGAGGCCCCCATCCAGCCAAACGACAAAAGTTGGTATTTCATCGGGCTCCCGGGGTAAAAAGGAAAAAGGGATGCCGGACGTCTGCGCGGACAAGCTTCCGCCGCAAAGAAGTGAGACCATCACCAGTGTAATCGGAGTAAACAGCTGGCGGGAATACTTTAAAATAGATCCAGATAGCCACACTCTACAATCACCAATACAGACAGAAAAAAGACCGCCCAATTGTGCGAGCGGTATCTCAAATCCCCACGCTTTGATAGTAGGGAACCGAGTACCCAACGATTTTTCTGTGTTACTTTTCTGGTTCAATTTTTGTTTGAAACCTTTAGAGGCAAGTTAATTAAAAAAATAGAGAGCCCTCCTCTGAAGGGAAGATGTGACAGTCGTATTGCTAGATGAGAAATCTGAGGAATTAATAATTGGAAAAATCGATCCCGGAGCCCTTCACATCAACGCCGAATCCCTCCTGAGAGAAACTCTAAAGAATTATATTAAAAAGTTTTAGTCAAAAAGCAAGAAAAATTTCATCGTTTCGAGTTTGCCTCAAGCAGAAACCCTCTTGACAACTTACCAAATGTACCTTTCGTAAGGTAGAATGTTATCATTCGCGGTGGTGCTTTTCAGCGTCGGCAACCGCGATACTATACGACGACGTCCGCGCCGGCTGTTCCCTGAAAGATTAGCTTGGACTTGTTCGGCCGTGCCTTGTGCTGTGATAATGGGAACTATCGGGGTCTGATCCAATCAATCACGTTCTCTATGAACCTTTTGTTATCCCCATGCGGCAGGGTCACAACCTTCCAGGTCCCAATAACAGCGACCTTACCTCTACCATATCGAAAGGACGTGAAGACCACGGCGGACTCCTGTCCACTCTTCACCCACTGCTCTATGATGGGGCGCATGCCTTTGGGGTCCTTTGGTCCCTCTGGGCGCCAAATCTCGCTTGCGGGAGAGGTCTTCCACTCGAAGTCCCGAGGCATCGCATGGCGAACGTCGAGAGAAGCGGCGGAAAGTAGAACCACTCGATTCACACCGAAAACAAGAGGATGAGTGCTACCTTTAGCCTCCAGACTACACCCCAAAGCCTCCTCGCTGCCGAACGCCTGGCGCCTTGTATCAAGCTCAGATGCCCCTGGCGGCATCACTAGATCATCATTAAAAGTTATGCCCCACTCCCTTGTGAGACGGCTTACGTTGCTGCCGTGGTGTGAGTCGGCCGCGTAATAGCCTAGAATGAGTAGGCCCCCACCGCGCTCGACCCAATGCTTGATGGCGGTAGCCTTCTTGCCATCCAACGTTTGATGGTAGGGCAAGGGGAAAATGAGGACACCCGGAGGTTCTCCCGAGAAACTCCGTGGCTCGAATGGCTTATGAAGGAGAGTGATTTGGAGGCCGCTGCCTTCTGCCCCCAGGCGGTAAGTCCGCGCCATTCGTCTTGCCCCTGAGATACGTCTAGAAAAAGCGCTCTGCCTAGTGGAATACCGTTGGCTGGACTCACCATGGAGCCGTTTTTATCGACTGGCGTACCCTTCGGATAAAAGGTGACAAGAAGAAGCACGATCAACGCAGCAAGCCCAACGATCGTTAACTTCACCCATAGAGGATACTGCGCTATGAGACCTTGAATTACGAAACTCACCTACCAAATAGTGAAGTCCTAGCCAACACAAAATAGCCTTCCATCGAAGGTTTAAACAACAAACACAAAAGGTTCTTTGTAACAACAATTCATTATCCTAACACGTACGAGAGAATGGCGTAGGCATAGTTCGCGAGATACCCCGCCACCGATCTGGGAAGAGAAGTAACCAGACCATAGAAACATTTGAGATTGCGGAAATTGAGTTCGATCCGCATTCTGGTTCCATAGAGGAACGTATCCAGCTTCGTTGCGAGTTTCTTCATGTTAGAGCGGGCCTTGGCAAAGATCCCCCGGACTCCTTCTTTGAAGAACTGGCGTTCAAGCTTCTCGGAAACATATCCGGCATCCGCAATGAAGATTCCCGATAAATCACTGGCAAGATCAACAACAACTTCCCGGTCATCGGTAATTCCTGTTGTGAATCTCATCGCAAGAATCCGTTCTTCCAGATCTGCGATCAAATGGAGTTTGAGGCCGTAAAACCAGCCTTTTCCGGTCTTCCCGAGTGTTGCAAACTCTTTCATCACTTTGTGGGAATCAGACTTTCTCAACGAGCAGACAGGAAGATCCGTTGAATCAATGTGTTTTACGAGATGACAGTCTTTTCTGTTGTATTTTAAGATCAAAGCCAGTATCATGAGCGCAAGCTCGAAGAAGCGATTGATATTCACGACTAATGTTTTGTAGGAACATTTGAGTTCAAACAATTCCCAGAGTTTCTTCTTGGTTTCGATTTGAGCTTCGTGGCGGAAGAGCGCGAGGGTGAGAATGTCCGTGAGTGAGAGAGCGAGCTTTCGACCTGTTCGGTTGACGAAACGATGTAAGGATAACAATTGAACAAAGAATGACACCTTCTGTTTCAGATTCTTGAACAGAGCAACTTCAGTTAGCATAGCGGTGTAGAATGTTAGGTGTATAGTGGAACATTTGAGCTGCAACAATGCAACTCATTCCCATTATACATCGCTATGCGAATTGAAGCGATAAAAGGTTGGTTTCGTAATTGAAGGTATGAGATCAAGAAGTTCTTTCACGACCCGACCAAGTTCCTCATTTCGAGCGGCCTAACTATATATTCGACGGAACGGCCCGCCGATTACTTTGATGGCTCCGGGTAGCCATTTGTTTCTATACGTAGAAACATCCGGTTTAAATGTTTCTAAATGTAGCCATTTTCGATATGGCTACCGATAGCCATTTTTACAAATTGGACCGCCATTCTGATGTTTCTATGTATAGACATTTTTTCTCCAAATCTAGCCTTTCACTTTACAATTGTTGTAAACCAAATGGAAATTGAGAAGTTATAAAGAGCTATACGCCAGAATCGGGATGCCCGTGCCGCAGGGGAATCCCGCTGGAATCAAAAAAATGGATGGACATCTGGCTAACAGAGTAGGGGAAGGCCCTTAATACGTCACCTTAAACGTCGGGCTATCTTCTGGCCTACATTTTCGCTTGTCATACAACCTGGTGGTCGCAATGTTCGCATGCCCCAGCCATTCTTGGACCTTGGCCATATCTGCTTGGTGATCGAGCGCATCCGTTGCGGCCGTAGCTCGGAGCGCATGCGCTCCTAACCTTTCCATATCCCCGATCTCCATTTTCCCCGCATAATACCGCACCACCTTATACACCCCGTCGGTCGTCAGGGACTGGTTCATGTTTCCGTTCACATTATTCTTCACCGGCCTAAATAACGCCGAGGAGGCCTCGGTCCCTTGCCCCAGCGCCTCCAGATAATCCGTGATGAGTTCAGCGGTGCCCGGATGCAATGGCAGGTAGCGCGTTTTGCCGCCCTTGCCGTGCACCCGCAGATGCAGCACGCCCCGGCGCTGGGTGATATCTCGTATCTTTAACGTGCACAGCTCCTCGCGTCGCAACCCGTGATAGAGAAACACCGACAACATCGCCCGGTCGCGTTTCCCTTTGAGCGTTTGCGCGTCCGGCGCGTCGAGCAGCTGGCGGGCCTGGTGATCGCCCAGGGCCGGGGTCTTCCCCTCATAGCTTTCCACTTTGGGCCGCTTCACGCCTTTGACCGGGTTATGACTGACGGCATGGTTCTCACACAGATACTCAAACAGAGACGACAGGGCGGCCAGCTTGCGCCGGATCGTGGCGCCGGACAGATTTTTAAACTCTAACGACTTGCGCCAGGCGATGACGTGGGCCCGGGTCACCAGTCGAAATTCCTCGACGCGCCGCAACCCCACAAACGCCATGAAGTCCTCGAGATCCAGTCGGTAGGCCCGCCGCGTGCGCTTGTTATCGATATTGGCAAACCACTCCGCTTCGGGCGGCACCGCCGCCAGCTTTTGGAACTCGGCCCGCGACAGCAGCCCTCGAGCAACCGACACCGGGACTAGTTTTTTATCCATTTTTTCACCTTTCGTCATACCGCTATTTTACTCTTGATAACCGCTTTTATCAATAGTAAATCTGGATACAAAAAGACTGGGTTAAAAGCAAGCCGAAAGTCGAGCCGGTGAAGCGGCAGATCGGCCACAAAAAACGTAGCCTACTCGCTGTAGTAAGCCCGCATTACCAAAGAGGAACGCGACCCTGCATAAAAGGAGTAAGCTCAGAGCTTCAGCATTCCACTTTCCACCAAGACCTTCCCGTCTACCTTCAGAGTGCTTCCAGGCAAGAAGTTGCTTAGTCCATAAGCAACATTGTTCTCACCACCAGCCCAGGTGTTGCCGCCGATCCCAACGGTGATCATTCCAGCCGGCATCCAGGCGACCATACGACTGCCTGGTACCAGACGAACGTTTGGATTTATACCGAGATCAATGTAGGCGAAGATGTCCTTCCCTAGGCCCGCGGCATCGTACAAATCCTTGAGCGGTTCAAGCCCGGATTTCGCCGTCATCGAAGTGAGCTTACCGGCTTTGAAAGTGAGTGTGAGTTCCTGAATCTCCTTGCCCTGGAAGAATTGTCGATCCACCACAACCTTTCCGTCGGCAGTACCGTCAACCGGCGCAAGATACACCTCGCCCGCAGGGAGCCAAACCTGACAAGCGGGGCCTCCCCTCTGCATATCTGCGGTTGAGATAACGCCATCACTCACGAAAACCGGCCTACCTGCAATGCGCACGTTCAAATCGGTGCCATTGGGATTTGTGAGGTGGGCTTCCTTTCCTGTGGCAAGGGCTGTCTTTATTGCTTCGCCTGTCGCCTGAAGTTTGGTGTAGTCCACATTCACACCGTCCCAGAAAATCTTTGCCAGCTCTTGTTGGGATACACCAAACATCTGGGCCAATGCCGCGGTCGGATAGACGCCGTTGCCCAAGTACACCTGTCGGACATTACGCTTCAGGATCAGATCGTTCACGGGTTCGAAGGTCTTGCCAACAGCGGCGAGACGCTCCGGCGGAATATCAGCGAGCAACCCCTGCGTTTCGCCAAAGTCCACACCGATTTGTGCAGTGATCAGATTAGCAAGCTTGAGATCAAACTCAGGCGTTTGGGAATCATATTTTGACGGGACATCCGTAAACATGCGCCGGGTCATGCGATCGCTGCCGATCGTCACCAGCGGGAAAGCCCCCATCTTTCGAACATGAACGGCGATATTCTCTAATAACTCCACATCACGCACCCCTCCGTAGACAAGTACCATGTCGTCCTCGTGAATACTAGCACACTCGGCTACCAATTTCTGAGCAAGGGCTTCATAATCCGTGCCCGACTCTTTCTGCCATGGGTTTCCTGCTATTAAAATAGCCAGAAGCCCCGTAGACAGAACGACTACCAGGGCTACCAACATCCTTTTTGTTCTCATTTGTATTCCTCCTTTTTATGACTAGGTGGCTTCAAGGACCCAATCGTCGATTAAATTTAATAATACAACCACTCCAAGAACTATTCAGGATCAAAATTTAACTCAAGCCCTCCAAAGCTGACAATCGTATCTCTTGCGAGAACGATAGACTTTGTTTTTGGATAGTGTCCAACTCCACCCACCTCAATATCAATTTGTTTACCAAGAAATTTACGGGGTACTGTAAGCCTTACGACCTTCTCGGGTGTAGTGCTTGCCATCAAAATTACACTACCGTCCGATTTAACAGTAATTACTGCGCCCGCCTCATAGTCTTCGGTTGTGATAGTTAAGGTTACTACGTCCATATCTTTATCACTATTTTTGCGGGGATTGCCATTTTTGTGATCAACGTTTTCAGTTTCTCCGGATGCGGGAATGGAATTTAAACGTTGGTTCGTTGAATCATTTGGAAGATAATTGGCATTTTGACTATCAATTGTGCTTTGGCTTTGTGCGGACTTGGAATTAGGGTTTTTGGAATCGAATTCTAGTTTTTGGATTTCTATCAAAAACTTGCGTGCCGCCTCCTGTCGTTCTTCCATTCTGTCGCGAGCTTCATTACATACATCAGATGATGACGTGGCCCTGTTTCTATACTGACATATGGCCCAATCACGACAGGCGCGTTCCGTATCTTTATTCAAATTTTCCCACGCAGCATTATAACCCTCCAATTTTTGACTTAAAGTTTTATATTTTTCAAAACCAATACTGACCTTCAGTGAATCTAGTTGTTTTTTTCTCGCCCCGAGGTTGGCCTCTATACCTTTACGGTATCCTACCACGGATTCAGTTGAACACAGGTCTTTTACATAACGTAATTCTGCCGACCCCCCACAGCCGATCAGTACGCAAGCGATAGATAGTAATATGCTGCTGATAAGAAACGCCTGTATCATTGAGAAAAACCCTGAAAAAGGCTTTAGGTCTTGGGTCATGATTTAAACTCCTTTTCTCAAAGAGCGGTTGTGTCAAACAAAATTCCTTGATGGTCATTGTTGGAGAAAAACTAATGAAGCATCCCGATTTTTGGGACACTCAGAAGAGAGGCTAGAGATCGTGGGCTGTCTGCCAAGGTTATCCAATCACTTGCCGCAGCCGCTCTCGTTACTTATTGTTCTTCCGTTTCCCGAAATCCTTTCCTTTGCGCTTCGGCTTCCGCTTCATCGAGGCCCATGCGGCCGTATTCGTCATAGGTCGTCCGGAAGCTCTCGTGTCCTAAGAAGTTTTGAATCCATTCCACAGTAAAACCCTGATCCTTGAGCCACCTGCAATAGGAGTGTCGGAAGAGATGAGGATTGAGATAAGTGCCAACCGGATCCGGATTCTTTACGCCCGAAAGCTTGGTGACCTTCTGCATGATCTTGTTGATTGCCCGCAACGACAGCGCCTCACCGTTCGGTCCCACAAACACCGGTCCGGACTTTCTCTCGCCAATCAAAATGCGCAGGTCGCTCAAAAACTCGTCATCGAGAATCACGATGGTGCGCGATTTACCCAACTTCCCTTCCCGCACGTGCAGCCACCGGCGTTCAAAATTGATGTCACGCACATCGAGCTTGGCTGCTTCCATCCGTCGCAGGCCGGCAAAATAGAAACTCTTGACCAGGCAGCGATCGCGCAAGTTATAGAGCGCGGCAAAAACTTTTTTGACCTGGTAGGGTTTGAGCGTGTATTCGCTCTTGCGGTTTTGGCGTTTGAGCATAGTTTTGGAGTGGTTCCCACTTCCTCACCACTGGGCACTTTCGTTCCTACTTGCTAGGCAAGATACCGCTTGGGCGGGCATTTGTCAAGGCAAAAGTTCCTACTTTCGCTAAAGTGGGTACCAGAAAAAATACCCTTGGGGGTAATTTCTGGAATTGGTCTGTCTAAAAAAGTTTCTTTTTGGGACATTCAAACTTGTAACGCACGCCTCACGTGCGGCTGGCGAGCGCAACCTATCGACTTACTCCGGCCCCCAGGCCCGCCGGCAGGCGTAGCCGGTTGTTGGGCGGCTCTGGCCGCCTCTTCTACTGGTGGTCGTCGTCGACGTCGTCATGACTCGGTCCCATGTAGCCGAACTCGAAAGGATCGCTTTCTTCCGAATCGGCGGCTTCGGCAAGGGGCAGAACAACCAGGAAGCGCGGTGGGACACTCGCCACAAACATCCTGTACAGATGGTCATACGGAACGATCTGAAAGTTGGGGGGCAAGAGCGACTGCGAAGTACTGCGAATCAACTCCGAAACGACTGCCGTTTGAAGCTGCGCCGTCAGTCCCATCACGATGAACACGTACGCGGATGTCCCAAGGAACAAAACGTCAGCCCTCGGTCGGAGTATCTCTCCGCGCTCAAGGGAGGCAAGGTAGGCTTGGCCCTGCGCCACAGCGGTCGCTGCGTCTCGCGACAACGTAATCACGTTTTGCCGAGGTTGAGTGATTATCCGATGCTCCGGCGTCTTCAACTCGATAACTCCATAGGATGCGTGTTGCGGCGGCGTGTGGCGCGGGTAGAAGATGAAGTCTGGTTCTGTACGTCCGGGGGGCGGCCCAATGGAATGACGTCGTCAGGCATAAGCTTCACCGGTAATCCTGCCGACAACACATATGGACACTCGGCAAAGAAGCGCTGCCACACGGCCTCCTTGGCGTTCGGCTGCGCAAGAAGCGAACCGAACCGCTCACGCGCTTCTCGAAGCTGTCGAAGATCAGGGATCACTCCTCATCTCCAAAAGGTTGCACCACGACACGCAGTCCGCCCAACATAATGATGAACGAGTTTCATAAACATGAAAAACAGATTCATTCTCGCTAAGTTTCTCTTAAATAATCAACTGTGTTAGAAATGACAGCCTCCACTTATTTTGTTATGCGAGTCGCATAACATTCAAGCAGAGAATTAGGGCGTTCCAATTTGTTTCTCTCGGTTGTCACCAACCTATTTAAGGGATAATAAAGATATTTTTATCAACGACGCAAACAAAAAAATTCCTTACTTTGGCTAAGGTGGGTACCAAAAGGAAAGTACCTCCTATCCTCCTACCGGGTAATTTCAAAGATCAACCTACTGGTCACTGCCGTTTGTTAGGTGGTGCCGCATTGAAGGCGCGCCCGATTTGACGAAGTAATCTGCTCTCTCCAACAAGCGGGGCGCCCTCCTGCAGGTTAATGTCCGCAAGCCATTCTTTCAGCGCCGCACCATCTCTTAACTCTAGACGGTATGGAACGAAACTCCTGAACTCATCGAACACTCCCTTTGCAAAACTGGAAGTGGTCGTAATAACTGCCTTCGAAACATTTTGATGTATGGATAGCACCCCAAGCATCGCCCTAACTTCATTAGCCGGTACTACACGGCCCGGCGCATAGGCCTTGACTTGGTCGAAGATTCGAACTGCCCCAAACCCCGGCTTGCACGCGATGACGTCTCTTCCTTTATCTGCGCTTCTGGGGGTCAATATTACTTCTGGCCAGCCAGCACGATCATAAGCAGCCGCAATGAGTTCTTCCAGTTTACGCCACGGGATCTTGAAAAGAAACTCAGGATCTACCTCCAGTTGTCGAATGATTTCAAACCACGGTATCCTAAGTGCGCGAACAATCTCACCTTCGGTGGTGCTACCTTGGGAAAGGATAAGACAGGCAGGGACTACAATTTCATGTGGCAGAATATCGACGCGAACATTATCTTTATAGTACCATGTCGTGACGAATTCTTGGCCATCTGCACGCCGCTCAATCCGAAGCAGCCCGTGTTCAGGGTCGTCCACCTCTTGCAGTGACTGTAGACGGCGGTTCGCCATTCCGTTTTGAGGGTAGATCTTCAGGGCAGTCTTGAAGCACTGAACGGCAGCCTCGAAGTACGCCGACGAGTAATAAATAATGCCGAGGTTTGTGTATGCGAGCGATATAGCCGTTTGTTCTACGGGATGTGAATTAGAAAGACGAATGACTTTGGTCAGAGCTGCAAAAGCATTGTCTTTATCGCCAGTTTCAAAATAAATACCACTGACGTTGAGCAGAGCTGCATAGTCATCGGGATCCCTGGTAAGAAGAGTCTCCCAGAGTGAGATCGCGTGCGGAATATCACCAATCAACGTGTATGCTGTCGCAAGATCCTTTAGCACCTCAGCGTCATCAGAATTCGTTCGCGCTTTTTCGGTGAGTTTAGCGATCACATCTAGGGCAGGCCCAGGCCCGATCTGAAGTTTCTCGAAATCTTCACTGTCTAGAGCCAATGGAAACCTTCAAGATTATGATGATCGATAGAGCTAAAATGAGTTTGTCTAAAAAACGATCCCTTTTTGAACACCTGAAATCATAGCGATTTTATGCGGGAAAAACAAGCCAAAATTCGATACCCCTTTTCCCCTTGTTCCTATCAGCAAAAACTTTTTCTCTTGCAAATCCCAGAGAATTTTTTTATTATTATAATTAAAGAAACCACAACTACTTCAAGCAAAAACGAAAATCTCACTTTTATCATTATGAACCGGCAGGGGCAGCCAATGGATGCTTTGGCCTATTTTGAACCTCTGACTTCACGGGGTACTTTGTCCGTTTTTGCCGGCCCTGAACTGAACAATTCACCTTAAGTACATACATGCAAAAATAGGTTAATTTAAAGAGATTGGATTATGAATCACACACACGAACTCAAGCGCGGTTTTTTGGGGGTGAGCCTTTCCATAGCAAGTTTCGGAATGACATTCGTTAGATTGGGACTAGCCCTTTATACAGGCGGCTTAATTTTGGCCGGGTTGTTGTCTGTATACAAGCCCACGATAATTGGCATTATCTTATTGATCATGATTCTCGATTACTATGACGGGAAATTGTTTAGCAAATCATACTTGCAGGACATCGCACATTGGCGAATCAAACGGAGGTTATTAGATTCAATCTCAGACCGAATGATCATACAAATTGGTTGCCTTTCTCTCTTAATGATAGATACTTCCTTTGTTATTTTTTATTTGGCGATCTTATCGAGAGAAGTCCTAACTGGTGGCTACACTGCCCTGATGTACAAAAAAGGAATACTGATTTACCCAAAACGAATAGCAAAAATCGCGGCGGTATTAGTCGGTTTAACCGTGATCGTCTATCTGACGTTCGACACAACCGCGACAGCAATCGTGACGGTTGCAATGTTACTGCTGAGCTTTTTTGCTTTTAAAGAATATCAAAATAGTTTTAAAGAATACCACGACTGTGAGATGCCTTATAGGACCTCGGGCGGGATTGTCGAAATCCTATAGATACCGATGAACGTGAACGACGTTAAGTACTATAAGCCCAGATTTGAGGTTCTGGTTTATGCCAGCATAATCGTACTCATCTATTCGCTCATTTTGATTACAGTTCTCTTTTCGTATAATGTAATCAAAATAGAAATAGAAAATTCATCCGTTCCTAAAGCGTTTATAACTATAGTTGATAATCTCAGGACCATTTTGGTTGCTATTTCTTTCCTACTGGGTGTCCTTGCTTATTATGGCTCTAGGACGGACTCAATCACTATTGCCGGCTTCACAATTGGAGCAACAACTCCTACCACAGCACTGGCTTTGCTCATTATCTGCGCGAATCTTTTCGTCATAGAATTATTCTTGCCTAACGTTTTTCTTGGCGGTTCCCTGCAATCATGCTTTGGATCCACATTAGTTACCATGTGCAGCTTGACCGTCATTATCACCAGGGCATGGTGGGTTAGAGTCCTATTTCTATTGATTTGCATGGTGCTTTATACGATTGCCGCGTTCTATAATGTGGCAATCACTATTAACAAACCTACCTTTTTTGCGTGGTGCGACAATGCCACGATCTATATGTCTATCGCCATAGCGCTCCTCTTATCTTGGCGAGGAGAATATACCATTTTTTTAACCAAGCGATCTAATGGGGTATAACGTTTCCCCTTCATTCTTTAGCGTAGCAGGCTCATCTTCTTTACCTGGTTAAATTCTCCCGCCTGTAGCCAGTAAAAATAAATTCCACTTGAGAGTTGAATCCCATTCCTATCTTTGCCATCCCAGCGAACAGTATGTTGGCCGGCACCATAAAGTTGATCGGCAAGCGTCCGAACTTCCTGACCGAGAATGTTATAGATTTTCAAAACGACGTGATTGGCTTCTGGAAGATTGAAACGAATCTCGGTTTCAGGGTTGAAAGGATTAGGATAGTTCTGGTCTAAGACAAAAGTCTCAGGTGGTTGAGACCCGCCATATTGCGAACCATTTTGAAAACTTTTAGCGCTACTCGGTATCACATAAGTTTGAAAATGAAAATCAATCCACTGGCCCGGATAGGACCAAGCACGTTCCCATGAAGTACCGAATGCGCTTTTGTAAGCGACTCCACTCGGATAGGCGTCATAATTTGCACCCGCGCAACGGCCCAGTGCCGGACCGCCTGCCAGCGGCGGAGCTCCTGGGTAGTTCAGAACAATTGCATAGCTCATCCCCTCCACCACCTGAATTGTTTGCGGAAATGATATAATTTCTGAAAGCCAAGATCCGCCGGAACTCAGCGTGACTTCACCCAAGATGGTTTCACTGGGATTCCCACCTTCTACTACCGAATGAATCGCAACACGCAAGGGAAGGGAACTTTGCGAACTTGCCACTCTAACGCTGACCCCGGTAAGAGTACCGGTTAATCCAGCGGTGAAAGTCTGCGCCACAAAATGATACCACTCATTAATACCAAACTCAAAATTGTAGGGCGAAGTGAAAGATTGATCGAGTACTAGATTGTTGCAATCAAATATGATTGTACCCTCCACCCCTATGGCGCGGCAGCCACCAAACGCGTCGTCGCCCTTGATGGCAATGACGTTCAGTCCTGTCTGGAGGTAAGGAGCAATGTCGGTTGTAAGGTACGGGGTGGCGGTACCTGTGTGTTCAGAGTTCACAAGCACGCCATTCACATAGAGGTCATGATCGTCGTCGCTCACCGTCGTGAAAATAGCAGAAGAAAGACCTTGTAAACTGGGAAGGATGAAAGTCTTGCGAAAATAGGCATAGCGCTCTTGCGCCAGCGACCACATCTCGTCAGCAGGGTGGTTGGGAAATGGGTCGATATAGCCGCACCCATCTTCCTGATTAGGACTTATGCTGAATTGCCAGTGGGCATCATCGAAAGAAACAGTCTCCCAGCCCAACTCCTCGGTGGTGCTGACTCGCCAGGTGGCGTCGCTAATGATCTGCTGATTTGGCGGGCAAGGAGCTGGTTGACGCTCAAGAATAAAATTAGTCGGGTCGTAATAATTCGCGGCAATGAAGTCTGTGTTTTTGCCAGGCCAAGCGCTGACATCTTCTATAACCCCGTCGTTATCGCAGTCACCACTTTTTTCGTTAGCCCCTTTTTTCTCTCCATCACCATTACAATCAACACGTCCTTTTTTTTCAGCAAAATCAACGACCCCATTTTCGATTTTGAACATCGTTTGTCGACGGATTTCCCAATGCAGGTGCGCGCCCCCCACTGATGCGCCGGTCTTGCCCACCACGCCGAGCTGTGTTGTGAGGTCAACGTGTTGGCCGATCGACACGAGCGGCTTATCGCGCATATGTCCGTAAAGCATGCCAATAAGTTCCTCTGTGTTATCGGCGTGCGCGATACGTGAAAGTACTACCACGGCATTGCCGAAACTGTTACTTCCCGCGTGACCGGCGTAAAGAACCATGCCCTCGCCAGAAGGATAAACTGGTTGGCCTTCATCGGTATTCTTACCGCCGTTGCCGTTCCAGTCTTCTCCAGGATGATACGCACCGCAATTAGGTTCTTTGCCACGATAGCATTCACCGTTGTAGATTCTGTTCACATTAAAGTCAGTAGTGAGATACCAATACTGATAGGTGGTTCCTTTATAAACATAAAGCCCAGGGAAAACCCAAGCTGGTTTATTTGGATCGGGGCTTCCTTCTCCATCTGGCGTGATTGGAGGACGTTCGGGCGCCAATTGGAGTTCAGTCCCGATATCCGCATTTCTATCCCCGATTGGCATGAAGAAATCAGTTGCGATAGGGATATTAACGTAGTTGATTCCTGTCTGACCTATGACGGAACCAAAGACAACGAAAACCACGACAAGCGTGGTTGCAGAAAAAACTAGCCGGCCTCCCATGACTTTACCTCCTCTTTTTTCAGGTTTTCAGGTTTCGTTTTTTTTTAAATCAAGCATCGAACCCGAATGAAAGTAGAATAGCGTTATAGGTGTCGCGAGAAATACCGATATCACCGATACCAATCCCGTTACCCTGGACATTAAAAAGAAAATTTCCAGCTTTAAAAAATGGGCTCACTGGACGACCTCTCTCTAAAGTGACCGAGTTCACGAGGGTCTCGCGTGAACCGACTATCACTCGACTCAACGATTCGACGGGAATAGAATATTCTTTATAAAACCTTCTTTGCCGGTTATACCACAGTGATACATCCTCGCGGAGAGTATTACCTGGTCTTATCTCAATTACTCTCACGGATATCCATTCAGAGGGGTCGATGTTATTATCCGTTGGAGAAATTTCAACTACAGGCGAGTAGATACCTAAACTATTTGATGGCTCCATGTGTCTCTTCCAGAGAAACCACCCTTTCGGGTACTTGAACCTGTATCCAAACACATCCTCCTCAAATATCTGCCAATCACTTGTATCAACAGTTGAAGTTATGATGACAGGCGGCCCGTCGGAAATCTCGATGAGAGATAACTGTTGAACTACCGTTTGTTCAATTGCGTCTTTTTCTTTAACGAGACCCGAAGGGATCTGATTGACCTCGAATTGGCGGTTGGAGGATGAGCCGCCCCAGCGAGTGCCTACGGCAAAGCCTGTCCCAACGCCGACCATAAAAAACAAAATTGCTACAAAAGCGACAAAACGTTTTACACCCAAATAATTGGCTATGGCCATCATACACGGAATGAATCGATTGAGAATATTTTTCGAGAGACTTATCGCCCACATCACCCACACCGGAAGTTAGGAGACTTATTTCAAAATTAAGAATAACAATTTCGTACAGAAAAAACAAGCCAAAATTCGATACTTCCTTTTTGGACACCCCATCGCGCGGCGCTGGTGCGAACCAGACGATCTCGCACGCGCCCGAGCCTTCGTCGCCTGCGTGAGTATCTGCGCCAGCGCGATCAATTGCTGTTCGGGGAAAAGACGACCGCAGGTGGTCTTGGGAAGGGTTTGGATTTCGGGATTCTCTGGCGATCCCACAGATACACCTTATGTTCTTCCCACATCACATCGAATTCTCCGCGATCAACTCGCGGCAAGAACTTCCTGAGTTGGTGTTCGCTGTGATACGCGATTTCAAGCGCCACTGCCGGGCAGCGCCCGATGGTCATGGTTTGAAACGATACTTTGATCATAGAATCATCCTACGCTAAATAACAAAAGTTCTCAAGGACCAGAAGCGCTTGAAAGCGTTTGAAAGAAACTACCAAGAGCGGTTAACAAAAGACCCCACGGCCTGTGCGCTCGGAGACGATCGCGGCGCGGTGTTAACGTTTCAATGGCAAGTTAATGTCGACTAGGCTGCTTTTGTTATCTCTTTTGAGCAGATCGGCTGCCAGTTCGAACCAATTTTGTTAACTCATCCTCGAGGCGCTTGCGCTCGGAAACAAGAGACTCGAGCTTTTCCAAACGCTCTGTGGTCTTGCGAAGCTGCGCCCGCGTCTGATCAAGCTGTGACCTCAAGAGCAAAAATTCCGAAGCGGCCATCAAGAGAATTTTAGAGGCGTTGGGATTGCTGAAAATCTTCATTAGCTCGTTGAGGTTGGTGTTGTCTTGTTCGGAGATGCGTCTGATCAGAACGGTTTTAAACCTTTTCATGGTACCTTCTCCACGTTTTGACTTTCTTTGGTGATCTCACCCGAAAAAAACGCACTACGATTCCGCAGGACGCGCGTGCATCGAAAGGATTCAAGATCACGTCGTTGCGATCCTCGCCAAACCGTTCGGCCACAAACTCGCCGCCCTTCGCGTCCAACACAACAGCCTTGATGTGCCGTTTACGGAAACTGTCGAGGAGGTAATTGATCGAGACGGTTTTACCGGTTCCCGGTGCGCCGATCAGAAAAATTCCCTGACATTCAAGACTTGCCGGCAAAAACAATGTGGGTGAGAGTTGCAATTTCGCCTCTCTCCACTTGCGTCGGCGTTTTAACGATCGTGCAAGCGTTCGCTCGCTCGTGAGCCATGCGCCTCGTCGGTGCGTGCCTTGGGGCCGATCAAGCGCTTCGCCATAGTGCTCGATTTGGTATTTGAGCCACTGAGAAATGACAAAGATGACGATCAGGCCGACAACCCACAGACGAACGGCAACGAGCGTGTGGAAGTGTTTAACATCGAATGCGTGCCAAATCGCCTGATCGCGCTCGAGCCAATTTCCCCAGGTGAGCTTGACGAACCAGAAATAACACCAGGCAAGGGTCCCGACGTAATCCCAGACCCACCGAAGCAAAAACAACAGTCCTTTCATGGCGCCACCTCGACGGTCGTTGGTTGTGTGGAATAATAGAATTGGAAACCGGTGGGAAACGCGGGGTTCGGGAAAAATACTTGCGTTAGAAAGGCAAGATAGCTACACTATGATTTACGAAACTCACCGCTTTTGATCACGCATTTCTTCACAAACTTCAGACAATGAGAAAAACACTCTCGTTGTCCGGAGTTTGGAAAGAAGAAGGTACATTGCAGAAAGGGTTCATTCATTCGTTCTTTTGAATTGAATCACGAAAGCTGATACGCTAAGAGGGCGTAGAAGTAATTGCCAAGGTATCCTGTCACGGAGCGGGGAACGCTAGTCACCAGTCCAAAGAAGAGTTTTAACCTTCTGAAATGCCGTTCAATCAGTATCCTCGTTCCGTACAGGAGTCCTTGGAGCTTGGTTGCGACAATTCGCATGTTCTTGTAGGGTTTTGCCATTGAACAAGACGATCTGCCCGATTGAACGCGTCTGCGAGCGGTTTTGAAACGTATCCCGCGTCTCCGATCAGAAGTCCCCATACGTTCTTCGCGAGTTTCAAAACAACCTCACTGTCTTTATCGGAAACATTCCCCGACGTGAACATGAGAGACTGAATTCTCCCGAGAAGATCGGAAATCAAGTGGAGTTTTAGCCCAAAGAACGCGCCGTTTGAGGAATATCCGAGCTGAGCCAGCCCTTGCATGGTTTTGTGATGTTTCCGGTTCTTGAACTTGCAGACTTCAAGAATAGTTGAGTCAATGTGTTTCACGGGATGCTGGGATTGCTGGTTCCATTTCAGGATGAACATCAGAATCAAAGCGGCAACCGCAGACCAGCGATTAAGACTCGTTACGAACGTCTTGTAGGAGCAGGAGAGAATGGGTTTGAACTGACGATAGACCGCTACCTTGGTTGGAATCCCGTGTTGCTGTTTGAAGATGCCGAATGCCAGCGCCTGTTCCATTGATAATGCGAGTTTCCTTCCGACCTTTGAAAGAAGCGTATCGAGCTTTAAGAATCGAATGAATGGTTTGACCTTCCTGACAATCACCCTGATGGGATGATAGAGAGAAGGGGTCATAACCGTTGTTGTATTAGAATGAATGTGATTTGATTCGTCAACCTGACGGTTGACTATATCAGTATATCGGATTATTGGGGTTTTGGGTATTTCGTAAATCATAGGCTACATTACTCGTGCTCAAGTGGGAACCCTCGCGTTCCCCTTGTCCCAGGCCAGTCGAGCTTACTCCTCGCTGGCCTGCTCTCTTTATATCCTTAACACTCTCTTCGTACTTACTCCTCTTCGGCTGCTTCTCTGCGCTCCAAGTACTCATTCAACGCGCGAATGAGGATCTCGGGGAAATTGGTGCCTGAGTCTGCTGCTTCCATTTCTGCGCGTTTTTTCAACACTCTTGGCAGACGGACGCTCGTTGGCTGCAACCGCAACCCTTCCAGGGAATCCAAGAATTCGCCAACGATCTTCTCAAGACCCGCGATGGTATCATAGTGGGCTGTTCGCAAGAACTCGGAAGGGTGGCCGGTCAGAACCGTACCAAAGACGTCTTGATTGTTTTGGTCACTAACCGCCAGCACGGGAATTTGCCGGGCCAGCAACAGACCGATCAACAGATTGCTGCCGGGTGAGGCTTCGGTGAACAAAAAAATGCCAGCAATACTCGCAGCGATCTGTTGCTCTAAAATACTGCCGACGGTGATGCAGCGCAGCAGCCGATCCTCGGTTTCATAGAATCGAACACGCTTGAGTCTACGCAGTTGAGACTTGGGCACAGCTTTCATGAGCTTCTCAAACGTGTGCGTGCCAAGCTTCAGGTCGTTTGTTGCGGGCTGGAGCCCTTTCAGAACTTTCAGCTCGGAAAGGAAATGGGGGTGGAACTTGAGTTTTCGATCCTGAATCAACTTCTCGATGCGCCGAACACTATCGGCAAGCTTCCTTTTGTTTTCTGCGTCGAGATGTACCGGACCCCCGATGAAAATGGCTGGGCGTGGTTTGTTCATACCGTGTGTAATCCTGTAGTCAGATGACTACAGTAATTTATACCGGGAAAGGAGAAAGTCAAGAACTTTTTTTATCCGGAGTGGAAAAGATTTTTTTCAGGATGCTGCGGGGCATTAAACGGTTGGTGACATCTCTAACAAATACTACTCAACGATACTCATCCTCTCATCCCCTTCAACCGGAGTGCGCCAGACTGGTGCAAACAGCGTTTCGGGATGCGCAAGATCAAAGTCGCTGCGCTTTGCAAACCAAAACAGCCGAATGCCTTTGCCGCGCTCATCAACCGAGCGGACAAGCTTTATAAGGTTCTCGTGCTCCTGGTCACCCATTTCCGTCACCACCAGCACGCGCATATTTTGCAGATTCTGGATATCGGGGTAGTCTTTATCCGATAATGATTCCCAGTATCGATCTTTATAAAAGTAGTAATAGTCACGAAACTTATCCCGCACGGTCCGCAACGGCTGACTGTTACTGCCAGCTCGTTTTGTTTTACGAGTCGAGCGCTGATACTCAAGGAAAAAATTCCTTACTGGCTGGTCGTTACGGTCAACGGCAAAAAACCAATCAGGTACGACAGTTGCCAGAAGCTCTCGTTCCGGAAGCTTTACCTTGAAACGCACGCTCAATTCCCGGTCAAGATACTGATAGAGAAACTTGACGCCGGTACGCTTCAGACACGCAAGCGTCGTTAATGCCCGAAACCAATTAACCGCGATTGCATGATCAAGCATGGGATGCGTGTCACTAGGATCAAAGTCTATGACACGCGCTTCAATACCAGCTCGTTCTTTCAGAACCTCTGCTCCTGCGACATCGAGTAAATAGATTGCCTTCTGAGAACCACCAGCAGCTTCTTCATTCACAATAATGGGCGGACGCCAACGGCGCAGGAGCCGATGATCCCAAAGGTCTCGCACGCGATGTTGAATCCTATTTAACTCGCGCGAGGTTAATCGAGCAATTAACTCCGCCGTCAGGTAGGTAAACTGTCGAGGCCCAAAAAGCTTGAGGAGTTCCACATCCTTGTCATTCAACCGAAGCGGTTTCAGAGCTTCTTTGTCTAAACGCTTATACGCCGATCTCTGATGTTGAGGCATACCTCAATCTTTAAAATCTTTTCCTGTTTTCTTTCGACCGTTAGTGCTTTTTTGATTAAAGGATTCGCTCTCATTATACCCCGCCCGCTCTTCCCCACCAAACGATTGCTGCTCAATTTCTCTCAGTACCTTGTCATAGGGACGCATATAAAAGGAGGCGGAGAGCTTGCGTAATTGAGCCCGCAGTTCTTCATCCACGGGCGGGTATTCCACAAACTCCGCAGTGCCGATGTACGGCTCGTCGCTGTCATCCCCGACAATCCGGACATAAAACTCTTGACCCCTCTGAGTCGTTAATTCCCGCAAGGCATTTTCTTGCTCCTCCTGTACACTGTAGTACGTCGGCCTGCCCTTCGTACCAAAAATGTCCCGTTCTTCATTTTTTACGTGCGTACCCGAAAAATTGAAAATTCCGATAAGCCGCTGAGCTTCTTCACGGGTACAGCAAAACACGATATTCACCGCTGCGCCATTGAGAATTAAACTGACATCGCGCTGGGCAAGCTGCGCAATACTTTGAAAGCATAACCATAATATTATCTGTAACTTACGAGCGCCTGATAAAATATTCAACACGGAATCAGGATTGTAGATCTCCGAGGCCTCTTCTAAGAAAATATTCACAGGCCTGCGTTCAGCTTCAGGAATACGTTCCCGGGCTAAAATAGCCATATACAACTTCGAAAAAATCAATGCGCCAAGCAATCGCTGCTGGTCGGTCTTCAGATGATTCCGCGAGACGTGCACAAGAATAATTCCGCCGCGAGGGTGATTGATCAAATCCCGAAATCGAACCGTAGACTTTTTCTGTGCGAGCATCAATTTTGCGTAGGGATTCAGCATCAGAGCGCTCACCTTGTTCCTCGAACTCTCGATAATATAGGCCTGGTCCCCTTTCCGCAAACTTTCAAAGTGGTCTCGCCAGAAGACCTTCGACTCTTCGCTCTTCAATCCAGATACTAATCCTCGGCGAAACGGAGCGTCACTCAGAAGACGGGTAAAGGATTGTAGAGTAAGACCGTGTTCCGCCAGGGTCCAGCAAGAATGTCTTATCAAATCTGCCATCCGGTCTCCAAAACTATCAGCCCAAATGGACTTAAACGCGCTGACCAACTCCTCGACAACACCGAATATTTCCAGTCCCGGTTCCAACTCCAACACGTTCAACCCCACCACGCCATATTCAACACAACTGGGATCAATGACGCAGAGACGATCACCCAATTCTTCCGGACCGATCTCCTGACCAATTGCGTCCAAAACATGCAACCAACCGTTATGGGAATCGAACAAAAAAACGGTCTCGCCCAATCGAATTTTTTGCATAACGATGGGATAGAGCTCTCGACTTTTTCCCATTCCGCTTTTGCCCCACAACACCCCGTGCTTATTTTCCAATCTATCCGGCAAGACAATAGGGCGTTCCCATTTTCTCGGCTCGGAATACAGGCGGCCATGCCCCAAGATGATTCCTGCTTCCCAGGGCTGACCCAATCGGCGCAACCATTCAATCATTTTGTTTATCTCCGGTGCGGCAATTCATACATGCGTTCGCCTCTTTTACGCGGACCGCGATCAACGCGTCGCTTCAACAGATACACACACAACCACAGAAAACCCACACTGAAATACGCACCCGCAGGAGCCTCACCAATTGAAAAAAGTAACACTAAGGAATTTAGTCCCGTGAACCACAAGAGAGCCCAATAAACCGCGAAGACAAAACCCCTTCGCTGATACGGCAACTGCCAAAGGAACCGGTATAACTTCCGGACAAAGAAGCGTCCAATTTTGATAAATTCATCCATTGATCACCTCATAAGTAGAATGCGGCTATTGCTTGTTTTCAGTGAATGGGACCCAATCAAAATCAGGCTGCATAGTCACGACCTGCGCGCCGGTCAGCTCAAAATACTTCAGTACAAACTTCTGTAAACTCTGGTAGTAGCGTTGGGTCTTGCCGGTTGTATGCATACCAAGAATGACGACTTTGACACCGCGCAAATTAGGAATCAAACCAGCGCGCTTCAAGCACTCAAGACTCTTTTCACAATCAATTTCTTCTACGTGTTCGATATCCAACACAGGGGTCGAATTCCGGAGATCACTTTGTACGATAAGCCATTTGTCGCCAGATTTTCTTTCCAATTGAAGCGAAGCAAACGCGATAGCGCCAAACACGTCAGTGACCTTACCGCCGAACTCTATCTGCGCGGATCGGGTTTGCCATGCCGTAAGAAGGTTATCACGTGCTGACAAATATCGCGGTTGCAACGGATGGTCGTCTGCCGGCAATGTTCCCTGCAACAAAATGAGCGGACGTGCAAAACTGTTTTCGGTAATACCGATAATTGACACCCCGTCATTCTCATCCAAATTCTCCAAAAGACCTTTGGTACAGGCGATCATCATTGGCCTATAGTCCGTGGGAATGCTTGGCGTGACATCAAATAATATGTCAACGTTTCTCTGATTCGCGCCGAACAGCCAGTTTATGATGCGCGCTGCGTTCGCGTGAACCACCAGGACTACATTGGACAGCGCAAACACCAATATCACAACACGAGCGACTATCGTGAGCCGCTCGACCCATAGAGATTGCTTATTGTTCATAGCTCACTCCACTGTGCTGACGTTCATTGATCTCTTCCTGAATTTCCCCAGCTTTTCCCTCAAGCTCGATAATTTCCTTTTCAATCGCACTCTCTTGATCGAGCTTTGATTGCCGCTCGCGGTACAACTTTAACCCGGCCAAACAGACAAACAACAACGACGCACCATAACAGAAGCACACGGCCGCCGTTCCTTCGATTGCAAGTGCGACCATGGTGTGTGCAACCGCAGATTTTTTCTCCATCACTGACGTTGCTTGGGTTGCTTGTTGACCTGTGAGCTGGCCGGCAGCCTTTTGCGTTTGAAGAACGGCAAAATCTCCCCTGACCTTTGCCCACCACACCACGTTGAGAACCACAACAACCGCTAACACCGCCAAGAGCACTTTGGATATTTGAGGCCTGCCATCATCGCCAGGTGGAAAAACTTTCCTGAAAAAGGCATGCAACGCCAGGACCGCGGTGACCGCAATAACCACTGCAAGCAAAAGGCGCTTTTGATGAGGTAGCCCATAGAGAATAATCTCCATGGCCCACGATAAAAGCATCACCGCCCCGGAGATAAGCAACGCGGCTCCTATTAGCCACCCGATAGCTTTAAGTAGTTGCGTAAAAATATCCTCCTCCGGTAACGGCGCTCTCTTCTTGAGACGGCCCTCTATCCATTTGAGCAACTGCCTCACTGCACGCAGGTCAACCTTGAGCTTGTTGATCATGATTTTGATTTCCGATAGCTGCTCTCGCAACCACTTAAGCCTGATTTCGTTATCACGAACTTCTTGCTGGCGTTTTTCTTTTTCAGCAAGTTGCTCCTGAAATTCTCGGCCCAAGAAGGCTGCATCTTCGCGAAAATTGCCGTTGGTTTCCATGGTATTTTCTCCGAAAAAAAATGGTAAAAACCAAAAAAAGTTGTTGCTTTTCCAATCTGGCTCTATTAAATTCAAAACCCCGCCCAAACGCGGCGGATTTTTTTACGCTAAAAATTAAAACCCCTTATAGTGGAGAAACGCAAAAGCCCCTTAAGGCGCAATTGCGCCTCCGCTATAAGGTCTCTAGATGAAAGCCGGCGGCCCACTAAGCTAAGCCGGCTTTCTTATTTTTGGGGGGCTTCTACTCACTTTCTTCACCAAGAAGTCCAAAACCTAACATGTACGAAATTGAAAACTCTTAGTCCAGGACTGGCGCGCTCAAAGGTGGGTTGCCTTGACTAATCCGTTCTCTCAGGAGTACGGTAATCGTCAAGGCGAGGGCGGGGTTGTTAGGCCAGCCCGTTCCTGGTCGAAATCGCATGTGGTCAGACATGCGGTGACACGAACGCCCTTGCCATCAGCCCACGCCGCCCATTTTTTATTCAGCGTTTCCAGGGCGGCTTTTTTATTACAACAAATCCGTCCCTGAAAACGCTTCGGCGGCCTACGTCGGGAATTATTTAGTCGAAGGCAGGGGGTATGTCAAAAAACATGTAACAAATTTCTTGGTGTTTCTAAATACGTTTCCTCTACAAACAAAAAAAGGCGATCAGCAAATCTGGTGTCTGCTGTCGCCTTGGAATTCTTCGGCTAAGATACTTTATTTCCTTGGTACGACTGAATCCCCAACAGCAGATATACAGGAGTCCATAAGCCTCTTTTGTTACGCTCCTCAGAATTATGATTGAATGGTGATTTTAAGCGCCACAATCGAGTACACAAAGCCGCTAGGTGATTCTGAAATTGTACTGATGTGCTTCATCTTTTGTGCGGCCCACAAAAATCGCGGTTGAGGTAAAAGTCGATTTCGATTGGGCGCAATCTATCCAATTCTAAAGAAATAGTCAAGTGTTTTTTTATTTTCTACCGCTTTTTTATTACATTTCGCAAAAGCAAACTGATCTTGTGGTCGAAATTTATCCGATGTTTCCTGAAAATTTAAAAAACACAACTGTTGGGTAAAAAACTTGGCTCAAGTGAGTTATCCCTGCTGATAGCTTTTCAAAAAAGTTATTTTGTCTCAAAAATCGCAGCGACGGAGCGCAAAGCGCGACGGGCCTTGGAACGATGATCCGACGCATCGAAGCGTCGTAAGCCGCGTTCGACCGTTCCGAATCGAACGCATCGCTCCGGCCGCCCTGGAACGAGGCAGCCCAACTAAAACCTAAATACAAAATAAAAAGCTCCTTTCAAAAAAACTCGGACTCCTCTCATCAAACCTCTCTTCATCGAAACTTCATCTAACTCCGTCAACTGACTCGATCTCCTTCTTTAAAACAATCCTGTTCCTTAACTATCCCCTCCAGGTCTTCTTCTGCGCCCACCGTCGTCGGGCCGAAAACAGATAGTTTGCCAAGCTCCCAAGAGCGCCGGCAAATTATAGCCGCAGCCTGAACAGCTTCAGGCTCGGCGTCTGTTTTCGTCGCCCGCGACTGCCCCGATTTTCGGTCGTTTCGACCCAAGGCGTCCCCGCCGCAGTTAGGCGGGCAGCAGACGCCGAAGCCCGCGCAATAGGAGGAACCTGTCGCTTGAACGCAGTCTAGTTCAAGTGATAGGCTATTGCGCGGAGAAAATCGGGGCAGTCGCGGGCGCAAAGCGTCCCGACGACGGTGGGCGCAGCCTGTCGGAACGGGGCGGCTGTAAATGCTGGCAGACCCAGCGTTTACTGGCGTCCTGGACGCCATTCCGCCGAAGTGAAGACAGGCATCTTGTTGTACATTCCATCTTATGCTTCCCGTACATTTCTTAGTGTGTGATCCTGAAATGTACAATTACAACAAGGGGTCACACATGTGACCCCTTCCAGTTCCAGACCAAACTCCCGCCCTTATACCTGTTCCGGATATCTCACACAACCGAAGATTTGTTGTTGTCTCTTTACGTTCGATGGCAGCTTAGCAATGAGCTCCTTTTCCTTGTCACCGACCTCCTCTGCGCTTGGTTCCTTGCCGTCATGTTCCAGCTTGTACCGCGCTATCCACGCCCACAACTCACCCATCACCCGTTGCGCTGGCGTGGACGAGTACCAATTCTTCCACTCGTCTTCTCGAAACTGTTCTTCTATCTGTTGCTTGTGCCCCGCTGCCAACTGTTCTCGTTTTTCCTGCCGCGCCTTTATTTCTTCCTCTGGCTCATACCCGGCCGGCGCCTGCCAGTCTTCTTCGAGTGCCTTTCTAATCCAACCGGCTGGATTTTTGGCAATCAAAGCCGGGTTGTGCGACTTCGCCCACGACGCCCACTGTAACACTTCGCGGATACGGGCCTCAGATTGACGTTTTAAGAGGCCCTCTGTCACTTTATGGGAAAAACCCCATACCGTCACCATTTCGCGATGCAGCGGCCCATTATTCGTTTCTAGAGAAGCACTGGCTGTATTGCTCTCTTTCAGAATGCGCCGTCGGCGTCGTTCCGGTATTGGCACGGGCCTGGACATCGTGGCGCCAAACTGCCGTATTTCTTTCTTGTTCCGTTCGTACTCTTCTTTGGCTCGTGGGCCAATCCAATAGCGAAGTAACCAATCGTCTGCTTGAGCAGTCGCAAGCCAATCTACTTTAGCGAAGTATCCCGCCTTAGTGAGAATGTCGTGCGCCTGTTTCAATTGTCCGCGCGCTTTCCAGCGCGGGGATTGCGGCGTGAGCGGAAAATAATTACAGATCTCAGAATAGGACACCTGATGGTATTGATATCCGCGCTCTATTGCCGTATAAAAGTGAATGCACAAAAATTCGTACATACGGGTCGTAATAGATCCGGCGAGCTGGTTATAGAATCGCCAGTCAAGTGGCACGACATACTGGTTGTTGATGTTGTGCAAATACCACGACCCCAGCATCAAATACACGCACTCGGCAACGCTGTTGTCGGGCAGTTCTTCGCCCTTAAAAATTACCCGATCGTAGAGATGAAACGTGTCCTTGATGTATTTTCTGGATTTTCCCTCCTTAAGCTGATACGTCCCTTCTGCCTCTATTGAAGCTTTGACAATATTTTTAAATGCCTTCTGGATATCCTCTCGGTTTTTTCCTGAATCGGCGTTGATTCCCATAAGGCTCGCTATATACCGCAGCGACCCTAAGCGCAAGGGATTATTCACAGGCTTCGGGGTTACGTTAACCACCTGCTCGATGGCTCGGTGCAGCCGCTTTTCAAAATCGCCGGGGAATTGTCCATCAACGTCTCGCGTAACCAACCAGAGAATGTGAAACTTTCCTTCCGTGGTATCGGACCGCTCCTCGATTTTGATCCGTTTTCGTTGACTGTCTTTGGAGAGGTCAAAAAAGGGAAACTTTAGAAAGTTAAATTCCGTCCGGAGCGTTTGTGGAATATTCAACTCGAGTTCAAGCTGACTCAGATCTACATCCGGCCCGGGCGTTCCGTCGTCTTGTTTCGCTAACTGTTTGTCTGGTTCACCCATCCCGCGAACCTGCTCTCTCATTGCCTTGTTATAAATAGCAAACCATGATTCTTCCCCCATAGAAGTTGTTTAAAAAAGAAAAAACAACACAACCCCCTCTCTTTGTTGTTGTTTTCTTCTTAAATACTTAAATACTTAGGAAACGACAAAAAGTATGAAAACCTATTGAAAATAAAGGGCGGTTTGTGAACCAAGCCAAGTTCAAAGTGCCCGGAAACCAAGTCGAAAGTGCCCACTTTCATAGTTAAAAGTGCCCAATTCCCTATTCGAAAGTGCCCATTAACCAAGTTGAAAGTGCCCACTTTCATAGTTAAAAGTGCCCACTCAAAATAACTCCATTGAGCGACCTTTACCAGGGGGTCACACATGTGACCCCTTCTTTTTATCCTTACCAGCCAAGACCCTCTGTTCCGCCCTGATTCTTACGAGAGCCTGTTCGAGTTTTCCCATCAAATCTGTTGTAGTCGAATGGGGAATAGAAATACTCCAATCGGACGTTACTTGAATGCTATGAATTTTCTTCGTCCGCTTTCCAAGCATCTCATTCGCAATCTTCATTGCGTCATGTCCTGATAGTCCTTGTTTGCTCTGCTGAATTTTGCGAATGAGCTCGCGCTGTTTCTGCGGAGCGTCTCGCAGTAGCCACAGGGCCCGACCATGAGCTTCGGTGATCTGACCGTTTTTTGCGATCCGGCCCGCTCCAGGAGCGACAATCAGTTTCTGAATAGTCTCGTCCAGTTTAAGTAAATTTGAATACTGTTTTCGTCTCGTTTCGCTGATGCCCAGCAATTCTTCAACAACCCGCCACGGCGTATCCTTGCCTAGGTTTTCTTTAAGGGCAAACATTCCGCGCGCATACTCAACCGGCTTAAACGCGAGGCGCTGGACATTCTCAATCATCTGGTATGCCAGCCGCTCTGCCATCGACAGGTTTTGACGGATCTCACAATTGACGTCTGCCCAGCCGATCTTCTTGACGGCGCGCAGCCGCCGTTCACCTGCGATCAGCGAAAACCGGCTTACACCGGGTTTGAACTCAACAACCAGCGGCTGGAGAAGTCCGTTGTTTTGAATTGACGTGACCAGGCCCTTAAAATCTTCGCTTTCTTCGTCGATTTCGTCCCGCGGCTGATTGGGGTCTTCGTCGATCAGTGCTACGGGTACGAGCCGCACGTCCTTAGAGTGTTTTGTTATTCTCCACAGCAGATCCTGAGATTCGGTTTGTTCGCTTTCAAGACCTTCTGGCGTATGCGTTTCCTCCACCGCCTTTACGAGGCGCCCGGCGAAACCGGAAATTTTTTGTGCTGCGTCTTTTTTGTTCATACTTTGTCCATCAATTCTTTAACAAATAATCGAATGGTTTGCGAAGCTTCCGAGCTCGGGCTGAAGTGCGTCACAGGCAGGCCCGCCGTAATCGCATACGTATAGGGCGCGAGCTTATGGATGACAGTTTCAAACGCAATCCCCGGATTCTCGCCTACCAGTTGGCTGATGTAGGCCTCGGCTTCGGAGAGCCGGGGGTTAAAAAGATTGATAACGAACCCCAAGAGCTTTAGCCCCTTGTTGGCACGCTCACGAACCCGGTTGATCAGGCCCACGATCGGCTCGGCGCTTTCAAACGCATACCGTTCCGGTTGTAGGGGCACCACACAACCATGCGCTGCCACCAGCGCAACTCTCGTAGGCAGGTTGAGATTCGGCGGGCAGTCGATCAGCACAAAATCGTAAGCGTTTCCAAGCGACTCGAGGGCTTCTCTCAAAAAGAACTGCGCATCCGGTTCCGAAACCAGCCGCGTATCAAGGTCTTTCAGGTCTCGGTGCGATAGCAAGACATCGATTCCCGCAACGCCTCCGTTGCGTACGATCATGTCCTGCAGGTTGTATTTGCCAAACGTGAAAAATAAATCTGCAAGGGTTTTCTGGTCTGGACCGGGCTCTTTGACCAGCGTGGTTGACAGGCTCATTTGCGAATCCATGTCCACCAAGAGCACGCGTTTGCCCAACTCAACGAGAGCCCCAGCAGTATGGAGGCACAGCGTGGTTTTTCCCACGCCGCCTTTCTGATTCGTGAATGAAATGATTTTCATACAAAAACCTAGAGCGGAAGGAGTCCTAAACTAATGGTAATGGCTCGGTCCACCTGTCTCAGGGTTTCGGGTTTCAGGGTTCCCAGGCGCTTCACGAGCCGACGCTTATCAACCGCGCGAATTTGGTTCAGCAAAACGAGGGAATTGTTACTCAGGCCGCCTTCCGGCGCTTCTACCAAAACTTCAACAGGATAGACTGTTTCCTCGCCGCTCGTTATTGGCGCAATAATGGTGACCGGACTGTACTGATTGCCCACGTCGTTTTGGATAATCACGGCAGGCCGGGTTTTTTTGATTTCTGACCCAAGAGTAGGATCAAGATTTACCAAATAGACATCCCCGCGCTTCGGATAGGCCATAATGTTATGGACGGCTACTCTCCGAAGCTTCCTCGTCCCATATCAGTTCGTTGCTTGCGGTTTCCCATTCGCTCATGAGTTCGCTTTCCCGTTCGGCGCGAGCCAAGTATCCGTTCTTGAGTCTGCGTTTGAGGGTGGCCTTTTGCAGCCGGACCGCGTAGCGCCTGGCTGCGTGATCCAAAAAGGAACTCCGGGATTTAAACGGTCCTTTTGGCCACACCCCATCTATCAACCGAATGGTATTTTTCGGCAACGTGATCTGAAGTCGTTCTGTTCGATTGTCGTTTTCCATACGTCTCCTGAGGTTCTTAATGTGTGTGTAGAAAGTATATGTATAAGCGAGCTGAATGTCAACAATATTTTTTAGCCTGAAACAAAATTCTGACAAAAACAACAAAGCGAAAAGACCCCCATGGGGTTCGGCGGTCGTTGAATTCTATGGCGGACAAAATCCGCCGCTCTCTTCAATGTATGCTCACGAAAAACCACCTTAATGAAACTTTGGCTAAAATTAGCCAAAATATAAACCCCTGGATTATGAGCCAGGGGTAAATACACAAGGGCATCAGATAGCGTCACGTCCGGTTTTCTTGTTCACATTTTCCGCTCTTGCTTTTCGATGAATTTATACTTCGTGAGAAACGCCGCGATAGGTTTGGCACACGAGGCGCACAACGTACACACGACGCGAGACAAAAAGCGCTCCATAACGGATGTACGCTTGGACGGCAGCGTCAGGGATGTTCCGCCGACAAAGATCGCATTTCACAATCGTCATAAAGAATCACGGGTTGGTCAAGTTAGGAGGCCAATCCCACATGCTTTTCAAGGGCAAGAATTCGATTCAGCGCTTCGTTGAAATCGTTCTGATTGACGACGTTGACGAGTCGAAGTTCAATGCTCTGCAATCGATTTTCAATCTTGTCGAATCGGTTATTCACGTTTTTGAATTGCTCATCCACTGCTTCGAATTTCTTATCCACACCATCAAACCCCTCTTTGATTATCACGGCCAAATCGTCAATGGTAAGATGTTTGTCTTTCATACACCGTCGAAGGCAATCTGTTATTGTTTGCGTGTCCGACCTTTGGTTTCGCAGCGTTGTTGTTCTGTGACGCTCTTTCAGTTAATAGAATTCTATGGTACATTAGTAGGGTTTAGCTGTCAAAGCCTGACCTTTTCCCGTCCCCCGGCTTCTAACACCGAGGGACGGGTGTCCGGTACCCCGTTCATCGGGGTGCTTTTGTTTTTTCCTTTTGTGTTGTTTTTTGTTTGCGTTGCCGTTCAGCGCTGGCGCCGTTTTTGTAGGATTCCAGCAACTTTCCTTTGACAAACGAAACAATCTCGTTGACCCATTCATCCCAGCCGGGCTCCTGAGGGTCATTGCCGACCGGTTCGTCGCCAAATTTGTTGCGTAACTCTTTTTCAACATCATCAAGGTATGCCATAACGATAAAAGTTAATCATTAGTACTCTTGACCTTTAGTAGGGCTTCGCACAAACCGCTGAAAACTTTTTTTGCTGACGGAAGTTGTCGAAGTACACTTCAATGGACATGTACGTTTTTTCTTGCGTCCCACTTCAACGGGGCGCTTTGTTGTTGTCCTTTGCAAACGGCCGGCGCATGCGACGCCGCCTCTCTGCCTGCATCCCATTCTTATATGACTCAATCAATTCGGCTTTCACGAACTCTATGAGTTCGTCAATGTTTGGAAGCGATCCGAACATGTCCTCCAACTGGACCGCGATGTTGTCGAGATAACGCATAGTGTCACCTCCTTTCCGTAAGACTGCGCTCGACCTTTATCGCGCGGGCAATTTGCTCACCGGTGTTTGCGTAAAGTGGATATCCCGCTCAATTTCACCGCCCAGCTTTCCCCGATTCTCTATCAATTCCGAAAGCGAGAATGAACCAAATTCAGGAAAAGCGCCATTCACAAAACCGTAGAACGTATCATGTCCATCAAACTCGATTCCGTACCATGTCCAGCCAAAATCGGGATAGAAGAATTTGATTTGAGCAACCGGGTCATGCTCATTCGCTGTTTCTCCAAGTTTTGGAAGTTTCTCCAAAATCTCCTTGGGTACGAGTTGGTCTCTGGTCATGTGTGTTCACCCCCTTTCTAACCGCCAAAGGTTGCTTTTTGCGAGGGCTGGCGGGCTTGCCTGCTGGCAGCGCCCTCGTTAATCGGTTGATTGGCACGGGCGAGAGCGTGGCAGTCAAACTTGCACGTTCAAAGTTATCAGATATTAAAGAAGTTTGACGGCCATGCCGCCTGTGCCATTTTCTTTTTCTTCGAGGGCGCTGCCAGAATAAGATAAATTGTTTTTCGTGAGCTTTCTGATAAATAAAAGAGAGCTGCGGATTTTGTTATTGGTGGGGTCGGATGGTGGCACCTAAATGAACGTATTCTCATTCAACGAGCGATGAAATCAAAAGCAAAAATAAAAAGACTCCACCGAAAGCCGGGCATTAAGGTATAATGGATTCATGTCTGAACACGACACGACCTATTTTGCCAACGCTTCTGGTGACCCGGAATCATCGAACATCGGCATTGCTCGAAGCGATCGGCGCTACCACATGTACTGCATTGGTCGGACTGGGACCGGAAAAAGTACGATGCTCGCTAACATGATTATCCAAGACCTGACAGCGGGCCGCGGTGTTGCCCTGATTGACCCGCACGGCGACCTTGCGCAGCAAGTCCTTGCCTTTGTTCCCGCAACCCGCAAAAACCACCTCGTCTATTTCAACCCCGCAGACATTGACTACCCGATTGGCCTGAACATTCTTGAGAGGGTGGAGGCCTCCGAGCGGCCGCTCGTGGCTGCTAACCTCATGAGCGTGTTTAAGAAATCCTGGAGCGACTCCTGGGGTCCGCGCATGAGTTACCTTCTTCACAACGCGCTCTTGGCGCTTTTGGAAAATTCTGGCAGTACCCTCTTGGGCATGGTGCGGCTGCTTGCTGACGAACGGTTCCGAAGCACGATCGTAGGGAACGTCGAAGATCCGGTCGTGAGGCACTATTGGGAAAAAGAGTTTGCTTCGTTTCCGAAGCGGCTGCTGCCGGAAGTCGTGTCACCGGTACAAAACAAAATTGGCGCATATCTTACCCATAGAGCATTACGGAATATCCTCGGGCAAAATCGAAGTCTCAATTTCGGGCACCTTATGAATGCCAACGGTATTTTGATTGCCAACCTCTCCAAAGGTCTGATTGGTGAAGATGCCGCAAATCTCTTAGGGTCTCTGTTGGTTACGAAGCTCCAGCTCGCGGCCATGGCCAGGGCTGCCATGCCCGAACACGAGCGCCAGGACTTTTATCTTTACGTTGATGAGTTCCACAACTTCACGACCGACTCCTTCGCCGATATCCTTGCTGAAGCGCGGAAGTACCGGCTCAACCTTATTCTTGCTCACCAATACCTGGGACAGCTTTCAGAACGAACCCGCAACGCTGTTCTTGCGAACGTTGGCACGATGGTGATGTTCCGGCTCGGACCCGATGACGCCAAAATCCTGACTAAAGAAATCGAACCGCATTACGAATGGAGCGATCTTGTGAATCTCTCGGCACACGAAGTGATTTACAAACTTCTGCGGAAGGGTAAGATAGATCGGCCACATCATGCGACCACATTGGCGCCAATGCGGCCACTCCACAACAATTCAAACGCCTACCGTCAAGAGCTTATCGAGCACTCTCGCCGACGGCACGCCAGACCGAGACACCAGGTTGAACAAAGAATCGATCGCTTCTTTCATTCTCGCCACGATTCAAACGGACGTTAAAATCGGCATAAAAAACAAACCCCCGCATGTGAGCGAGGGTAGTTTTTTTGTAGAGACCGGTCTCGATAAGGACAAGAGCCTGTCTATCCCAAACCCTTATTCTATCTCTTGGGTCGGATAGAACCCAAGACGGAGTGGCCAACTCCATGTGGTCGAGAGCTGCCACTGACAAGTCTCATGAAAATAGAGTATACCAATTATGTAGTCAGATGACTACACGTTTCTAATTTTTTGATATATACTATCGACACCCAGCCAAAACGGAAGTAGGGATTCGTGGCGACGAACCTACCAGGGATAGGCTCGGGTGCGTTAGACGGTGGCTCCGGCCACACGGTCAAGAGTGAGGGAAGCGAGGTTTTCTATCAGCCG